>JGI12048J13642_11438329_pt1 | contig 13170 bp, 9 predicted proteins | sample ElkSlonscriptome_16_FD_13642 | JGI IMG/M metagenome (IMG submission 13642) | reverse complement strand
GTTTTTACCTTCCTGACTTCAGTAATAGAAACCTCTGTCCAGCGCAAGGGAAAACCTGATAAGCGTCGGAATAAATGGCGTTCGATTCTTGCTTTGTGTCAGAAAAACGATCGCTTGGAAGTGAGTGCATTCTATCTGCTTTACGAAAAATCTGATAGCAGCTTACTCAAGGAAGCGACTTCAGAGATTGCAGCAATCGCTTCTCATATTAAGGTCATGCCGGTCGCTATTGAGTTCAAAAAAGCTCATCATTTTCCCAGTGTTTATCTCACTTTGTATGACTATTTCGATCGTTTCAAATTTAAAACAGAATCAAGGCGATACTATTTTCTGCTCGGACGTCATCAGATTCTGCCTCAAATTGCCCTGTTCAAATTAGCTGACTCCTCAGTTTTTCCGGGAAAGTTTATTCACGCCGAGTCTGGGCAACAACGGAGTAGCCACACCGAATTTCACGTGGTAGATCCGGATCTAAGTTCTGCTGATTGGTTTAACGCCAAATTTAACAGCTCAACAAAGGACGCTATTCGATACCTAAAGCTAGCAATCGATACCAAAAACGATTCCTATAACGAAGTGGTAAAACGTCTTGAAAAAATTGCACTAAAAACCTCATCTCCCATTTTGCTGACGGGGGCAGAGGGTGTAGGTAAATCTGAGCTGGCGAGCAGATTGTTCTCTCTAAAGCAACAACGCGGCCTAATCGAAGGAAAACTGGTTCAGGTCAATTGTGCCACCCTGGCGGGCGATAATGGGTTGATGAGCCTGTTCGGACGAGTAGATACACGCTCTGGTAATCCATCGACTCAGGACAGCCTGGTCAACCAGGCGAATAAGGGTATGTTAATTCTTGATGAAATCAGTGCCCTACCCATCAATGCCCAGGAGACGATATTGCAGGCCTTAGAACAGGGCAGCATTTTACCACTTGGATCAACCACCAGAGTAGCGTCTGTTTTCCAGTTGATAGTCACCTCAAGGCAATCGTTAGGTGATTTGGTTTGCCAGGAAAAATTTCACAGTGCGCTTTATGCCAAACTGAGCTTGTGGTCTTTTCACTTGCCTTCTTTAAGTCAAAGAGTCGAAGATTTTGAATCCCATCTCGTCCATTTATTCAAACAACTGGAAAAAAAACAGGGTAAACATATTCGCTTCCATGCCGACGCGAAAGCGGCTTATCTGCAATTCGCCGTATCTTCCGTCGCAGCATGGAGCGGTAATTTCAGGGACCTGGAAACCAGCGTGACCCGTATGACTGTTCTGGCCAAATCGGGAATCATAGATAAACCGCTGGTCGATGCTGAGATTTCACTGTTGACCCAGCAATGGAGCACCATCGAAACCTCACCCGCTTCCGCCAGCGCCATCAAACTAAGCGATTATCTGAGTCCCGCCGCCGCCAGCACAATAGACGACTTCGACATTCCCCAATTGAAACATGTGATTTGGGTTTGCCAGCAAAGCCGTTCAGCCGCCGATGCAGGTCGAAGACTATTCAACCATTCAAGGGTACAGAAGAGGTCTTCTAATGATACCAGTCGGCTGGCCAGATACTTGAGCAAGTTCGACCTGCAATTTCAGGATATTTGCGATAAAGATCTCCAGGTTAATCAAAAAAACGGTGAGAAATCAGACAATATGAACAACTATTAGTTAGTGCTCATCCAGAAACGCCAGTTTTGGGCACTAACGCAGTACAAGGAAGTACTGCGAACCTTAGGCGCAATCAACCATCCATTAGGGCTGAATTTTACGAGAGGCATTAAACTGCGCCAACAAATTATTCAAGGATAAAGGGTGTGAATAAAAGTATCCCTGCACAAAATCGCAACCATGTTGAATCAGTATGAGTTCCTGTGATTTATTCTCAACCCCTTCTGCCACTGCTGTCAGATTAAAATTATGAGCCAGATCGATAATGCTGGCGACTAACATAAGATCGTTATCATCAGTGGTTAGATTCTGAATTAAAGTACGGTCAATTTTTAAGGCGTCGATAGCAAGCCGCTTGAGGTATCCCAAGGAGGAATAGTTAGTACCAAAGTCATCGAGCACCACACGGAACCCATCTTGTTTAAGCTGGTTTAACGTGGCTAAAGTGGCTTTGTCATTATTCTCAATAAACACACTTTCAGTAATTTCGATCTCAATACACTGGGTCGGCGTCTGAGCGTATCCAAGGCTTTTACTGCCTGATAGCAGACTACAAACTGCTTATTACCAATCGCCTGTTTAAGCTCATGCTCTACCCGCCGGTTTTTTTCGAGGAAGGAGTTCATTTCACGGGTAAAAAACTGACAGTTATCGCGGCCCAATTCTTTAGCACGGCACAAAGCCGTATCGGCATGTTGAAGCAATGTGCTGCTATGAAAACCATTATCAGGGCAGATAGCGACTCCCATGCTACAGGTCATATTAATCGTGGTATTGGCGACATGAAGGGGTTCCTTCAGGCTTTTTTGGATACTACGGGTAACCGCTTCCGGGCCGCACATCGAGGTTAGATTTTCGATGAGTATAATAAACTCATCGCCTCCAAGACGGGCAAACGTGTCTTCCTTACGCACGATTTGCCTGACTCTGTTAGCAAATTGCTTGAGTACTTCATCACCCACAATATGACCGAATTGGTCGTTAATTGGTTTAAAATTATCCAAATCAATAAAAATAATGGACGGCTTAATTTGCTGCTGCGACACAGGGAATAATCTTCTGTAGAGGAAAAAAATCGCAAACCTTCTTAGAAGAAGCCGTCACCCGTGCCCGGACCATCAAGAAAATATATGATGTAACCCTATGAGAAAACGCTATGAAATTACTTATGCGGGAGCGGTATGAAGAAGAGAAATGAAGATAAGCGATGAAGATAAGATTGAAAACCAGAGTTTCTGAAAGCACACCACCTATACCAACTGGAGACCAGTTTTACATTCCCATTATTTGATTGGTCAGAATCCCACACTTTTCCATTGAAAACTCGGTTTCCACTGGTCGATTGTTCACAGCATAAAAATCCAGATACTTAACCCCATTTTGCTTTGTAAAGAGAATAACAAAGGGATCACCCGACCTTAGCTTGTCCAGTTGCTTAATTCCTGCCTTTTGAAAAAATTTTACCGACTCCCTGTCCATAATGGAAGAAGCATCACCATTTGCCAATAAGACACCCAACTGCCCCCCACTGCTGCGCATGAGCTGTTGTCTCATTTTTTGTGCTGAACCCGGTTTTCTGGCGTCAAAAAACCTGAGATCATCTTCAGAACCATCCCTCCTTACAGAGACAAAAAAGACACCATCGCGGGTACGTTTGTTGATTGGCCAGCCTTTCTCCGAGACGTGATTCAGAATATCTCTGCCACGCAACCGGACCTCCGACGGTTGCTCGCCGTCATTGGATGCCCGTACCTTGATGCCAGACCAGTTTTCACAGGCCGCCAGGTCTTCATCCGTGTGAGTGTTATCAGTCTTTTCTACAATTCCATCCTGAATGGCCAGCGTCAGCTTAACCTTGCAGAGCTCATCAAGTTTTTGAATAGAATCACAGTTGATCTTGGCTAAACGCCGATCATGACGATCAATGATGGCTCTCGTACCGGATCTGTTTGCCTGCCGGTTTACAGCGGATTCTCCCAGCAGAAACGATGCGTTATGGTCGATCCCCATCAAATCGAGAATAGTCGGTGCCATATCATAGGTTGCAGTGTTTTCAATACTACGGGGAAGGGATGTGTCCGGTGAATATATTGCGGCTACGATTCGCTTGTCGCGTAATTGTTGGCCAAATAGATCCTTAATCTGTCGTGTCCGGAAAACATGGTGATCAGCAGTAATAACCAATACTGTGTTAACTAACAAACCATCTTTTTCCAGCTTTTGGATAAACACCCCGAAGTCATGATCGGTGCAATGAATTGCATCTAAAAAGCGGCTAGCTCGACTTGAGTATTTTGGGCAATTTTCTGATCTTACTCCCGGTATATGTGTATTCAGGGTCAATAAGGTGACATTAAATGGGTCTTCACCCGCCGACAATTTTTTTATTCGCTTATAGGCTTCGTTGAAAAGGTTAGTGTCATACAGACCCCAGCTAGCTTGTTTTTCGTATTTGTCTTTCAGATCTTGAATTCCATAGACCTCGTCATAACGATGGGTGTAGAGAAAAGTAGCTTTACCTGCGAAATTTTTATCCGCACCTCCAAAATAAACTTGTTCATAGTCCAGTGTATTCAGAATGTCTGACAAGCAAGTGACGTTCTGAAAATGATTGGTTCCAAACAGGCTATCGTTCCCCTTTTTCATAGCCGGCGTAAAACCACAGAGGCTGGAAATGATGCCAGCCAAGGTAAAAGTTTCACTACTGTGATGCTCGGCCAGTATGGTGTTTTCGGCTAAAAACTTATCAATATTGGGAGTAAGACCCTTGTACTGTGAGTGCCCAAAATCAGTGAAGGAAAGATCAAAAGATTCCAGATAAACGAGAATCAGATTTTTAGAACCTTCATTGCGGTTTGCACGGAATCTGTTGGAATAGCTCGCATCAATATCCAGTTGTTTTACCATGCGGGGATCAACATTAACCTGTATGGGCGTGGAGGCAAAAAACCCCTTTCCTTCCTTTATCAACCTTGCGGTTGCTGAATACTCGAGGATGTGGTTTGTTGGATAGATGAATAATAGTATCACCGGAGCAAACACCACCAGTGTGATCAGCGAATACCGCCTTGTCAGCACAGTAAGGATGGCTTGGTATAACTGGTAAAGCAGGACGGGAAGCAGTGTGATCATCAGTACTGCCGCCATAACCAGCACGGGATAATCCTGTACGGCTATTTTTAAAGCAACAGGATCAAGGTGAACAAAGAAAGCGTCATGAAATCCCGTGTTGAACTCATACAACAAAAAAAGCTCAATGGCTCTCGACAGTACAAGCAAGGTCAATAACAGAGTCAACAAAATTACCGCTGGCTTGCCCAGCAGCGAATAAAGCAGTATGGCTGGCGCCGTCAGCAAAACTAAGATCGCGAGATCGAACACGGCCTGTATCACAAAGCTTTGTGAATAGACTTCAAACCCAATCCCTAATATGGCAGGCCCGCTAAAAATTAGAAATATCAATGCAAACAGGCAGATTAATTTAGATGGGTTCCTTTCAGTTCCTATTTCCTGCTTATCTTTGCTGTCTTTCTTAACGATCCTTGCTTCGTTAGCCTCGTGTCCTGACAATATACTACTCCGTGTCTGCTGGAGGATTCAGCCTGTTTTGCTTTATTTAAACTGAAAAATTCTTGTGGCTGCAAAAAAATTGTAATATTAACATGCTAGCCAGTCTGCATTAACAACCACCAGCAAAATCACTTGGCCTTTCTATATTATCTGCTGCTTAACTGGCGGCACCACGATCTGATTCCCCCTGCTTGATCTGCAGCCGTCGTTTCCCGGTCAACCACACTACTTGGCCTGCCAAAAATCCTGTTCCACCAGCGCGCATTCTACCTCTGTAAGTTGGTGTGAACCATTCACCGGATCCGGCTAACCAGGCCGGGTTTTTGTGCCGGGAATCCTATTCACGCTAGCATTGCCATCGATTTTATTATGTCCACCAATTGACTCAGGCCTCCATCGGAGGAAATATGAGACGATAACGGCGCACCACACTTTACCAACAGCAAAAAACGTCTGAAAAATGCGACTAAGCCACCTGTTCTTGATCTTCTCTCTCCTTGGCTTAGCCGCCTGCACCAAGGAGAGTCCGCCTGCCGTAGAATTCATACCCAAGGTAAAAACCCTTGAAATTGGTGAACAGGCCAAGGGTCAGGTCAGACGGCTGTCCGGTAAAGCGGTCGCTTCCGAGTCAACTACCTTAAGCCTTGCAGTTTCGGGGAAGCCAAGAGCACATTGGGATTGGGGCAAAATAACAGCGCAGGAAACAAAACGGTGAGTGGATGGCACGGTCAAACAGACATTACTAATCATCGTTGAAGTGTGGTTTTCGATAATTAGTTCGTTAATGGTTTCTTATCGGTGGTTTAATGGTCTGGCTGCATGCAAAAATGACCGAGGTAGCCAGACCAATAACGATACCTTTCATCAAGCTTTCATCAAGATGCCTTGGCTATTCAATAAAAAACAGGGGCTCTATGCGATTGATTTTGTAATTGCTGTAATACATCTCGCTGCCGACCAGGGCATAAGCAAAAACTGGGATACTCAGAAACTCATCAACGCTGTATCCCATTTTCTAAATGTTTGTTCACTGATGATCACCAGGCGCCAGAGTTTCATATAGTATTTTACGATTACCAGTATAGATTTGGCGGGGTCTGGCAATTTTGGTCACCGTGGAGTTGTTTTGCTCACGCCAATGAGCGATCCAACCCGGTAAGCGTCCAATTGAAAAAATAACGGTAAACATACTCAATGGTATACCTATGGCACGCATAATAATACCGCTGTAAAAATCTACATTGGGATACAGTTTCCGCTCAATGAAATAGTCATCAGTCAGCGCGATTTCCTCTAACTTAAGCGCGATCTCGAGAAGTGGATCATTCGCTCTGTCCATACTTGCTAACACCCGTTCGCACGCACGTTTTAAAATAGTGGCGCGTGGATCAAAGTTCTTATAAACCCGGTGACCAAAACCCATTAAGCGTACTTTGCTGTCCTTGTCTTTTGCCAGCTTCATATATTCTTCAGGTGTTGTACCGCCGGAATAAATTTGCTCCAACATTTGCACGACTGCCATATTGGCACCTCCATGCAACGGCCCCCAAAGTGCGCAAACCCCAGCAGAACAGGCCGCAAACAAGTTGGCTCCACTGGAACCAACCATTCTTACGGTAGATGTACTGCAATTTTGTTCATGATCGGCATGAAGTATAAGCAACAAACTCAATGCGTCGGCAACACTATCGGAACACAGATGTTGCTGATAGGGCTGTGAGAACATCATGTGCAAAAAGTTAACAGCATAAGGTAATTTCTTGTCAGGATAGATGTAAGGCAAACCCATAGAGGAGCGATAGGCGAATGCAGCCAGTGTGCGAATCTTGCTGATAAAGGCCGCCGCCGCCAATTCGATTTGATAATGCTGATCCAGTTCAAAGTATTCTGGGTGAAAACAAGACAGAGTGTTGATCATTGATGACAGCATGGCCATCGGTGGGGCTGAGCGCGGGAAACCCTCAAAATGATGCTTCATTTGTTCGTCAATGTCGGCTTGCTCAGTTAACTCCCGACTAAAACGATTATATTCATGAGCTGTGGGCAAGCGGCCAAATATTAATAACCAAGCCACCTGAATAAAATTGGGGCGATGTTCGAATTCTTCGATGGGCATACCCCGGTACCGCAAAATGCCTTTGTCGCCATCTATATAGGTAATTGCACTGTGACAACTCGCGGTATTGCCAAAACCGTTATCCAAGGTAACGTAACCGGACTGATCCCGCAGAGTGGATATATCGATGGCGCGCTCATCTTCGGAGCCTTTCAGCAGGGGTAACTGGTAGGACCCATTGGGTAATATGAGAGTGGCGGTGTTAGCTTTCGTGTTCGCTTCGATAGTTTCTTCTACTACTGCTACTTTTTCAGTTTCTTCTAACTCAACATCGGACGCAACTTGAGTGGTCATGGCATACACCTCGGGATAGAACCAAATGGTATTACCCTTTAGCTATCAATACCCATGCCATACCGACAGCACAGCCACTCAACTGTTTAACAAGCCTTTTCAGCGTGGCAGCTAAAGTCTCGGCATTGTGCTGCCCTAATATAGGTCGGCATCACCGCACCAAAACCGGCAAATGCACCAATACATGACATAAACAAGAACTCCCTGACCCAAGGCAATCAGAATATCAGGGAACAACCCGATCAAGGGACAGCGTAACCGCGCCTTGCTGGCTTCTCAATTGGATCGGACCAACCACACCTTCAATATCCCCTGATTGCGGCTGTGGTGTACCCGATTTGGACACCCTTGCCACCACTTCAACCTGCTCAGCAGAAGATAATTTTGCCATCGGTCCCATGGCCATAGCATCATTAAGAGTAACAGTCAGCGGCAACTCACTTGCACTTCTGCGGGTAACGACCAATGGCATTCTGGCACCCACTGGACGTGCTAATACAAATAGCATGTCACCAGGGGCCACCCGCTCATGCAATTGCGCTGGTAGGGTAATATTGACTTCCAATTCTACTGCCTGCCCGTCATTGACGCTTGCTGCTGCGGTCTCTTGTGCGGCCCGGTTTGAAGATAATTTTCCTGGCTGGGATTGCCCTCCTGATTCTACCTGAGCGGCAGCCATTTGCTCTGACAGAGGAGCTGAAGCTGTGGCAGCATTCGCGGCCATCAACTCATGCGCACGCGCCACCCCGCTGCGCAATGCTTCAGCATTGGGGTCATTGGGTCTGGCCGTCAGAATTTTCTGCCAGCTATCAATGGCATCTTGATAACGTCCTTGCTGAAAGGCAGCAATCCCTAACAAACTCAGTGCATTGCCTTCGGCAGGATCAGCCGCCAGCGCTTTATTGACTGCTGATTGCACTCCCGGAGTCACGCTGTCGGTAGCAAAATAAATGGACTGTGCCAACAATCCATAGCCAACGGCTGGGTTTTCACCCTGCGCTTCCAACTGCTTAATGAGCTGCTCAAACGCCCGGCTGGACTCTGGATAACGTTGCATGCTGAGGTAGGATCGACCGAGCAGAACCCATCCTTCTATATGCTGAGGGTTGGCAGCTAACTTAGATTCCAACTGTTGCAACATTTCACCAGTATCATTAGCAGACTCGGCTAGTAATGCCCGGGTTTCTTCTGTCCATTGTGCTTGCTGCAATGGCTGATAGCTTCCAAGCTGGGTATACATGCCAACAGTAACAAGGGGAATGCCCACTAAGCCCAACAAACCCAACGCATAAATGCGGACATTGTTGGAAGCAGAGTGAAACGTGCTGTTTGGTTTATCCTGCTCCACATTGCCTACATCGTTTAACAGTGACTTTCCCAATTCGGTTTTTAATTGGCTGAATTCGGAAGCAGAAATCTTTCCTGCTTGCATTTCCTCTCCAAGTTCAGCCAACCGGTCTTCAAACAGCAACAAGTTAGCCTGTCGTATATCGGTGTCTTCTGAGGAAAGTGCGGATAAATCTTCAGACGACTTTTTAGAAGCCTTCATATAATTGACAATTGGCGCAATCACAACCAGTAAAGCTAATGCTGTTAACACCAAAAATGCGAACAATAACAATGGCATAAAAAGTTCCTGAATTAATAATTGATTGAGCTAATGGTTTAGCTATCCCGCGCTGGGCCAGATCCTGGGGATTGCCGCAACAGGGCCTGCAGGCGTTCTTGTTCTTCCCCACTGAGCTCATCATTTTCAACGGTCTGGCTACGCCTGCCTCTTCCCATCCGAACGGCCAGACCAATACCCAACAGGGCCAACACTACGGGCAGCGTCCACAACGCGAAGGTCTGAGCACTGAAAGGTGGTCGGTACATGACAAAATCCCCGTAGCGTTCGACCATAAAATCCACTATCTCAACATTATCGTTGCCTTCCATCAGCATACGATGTACTTCCCGCCGCAAGTCCTGAGCAATAGGGGCGTTAGAGTCCGCAATATTCTGATTTTGACATTTAGGACAGCGTAACTCGTAGGTCAGTTGCTGAAAGCGATCTCTGGTTTCTTCATTGGGGAATTCATATGGCTCAATCGCAAAGCAGTTTAACGATGCCAACATTAGGCACATGGAAAGACCAAGCTTTGGCAAGCTCGCTAAATGGATTTTTAAGTTCACTATCATCAGAGTATTCCACCCAAACTGTCAGGACCCAAAGGACTCAATTAAGGGAGCCAGTACGGTTTGCCAGACTTTTTCATCCACCACACCCACGTGGCGGTAGCGAATGACCCCACCGGCATCAATCACATAAGTTTCTGGAGCTCCGTAGACGCCGAGATCCAAGCCGAGCCTCCCTTCCTCATCGAATACGGATATGGCATAGGGATCTTCCAGTTCAACCAGCCAACGCAGCGCAGCCTCTCTTTCATCTTTATAATTCAAGCCAACAATTGTAACACCGTACTCACGGGCCAATTTTAACAGATAGGGGTGCTCTACCCGGCAAGAGGGACACCAGGTTGCCCAAACATTAACTAACATGGGCCGCCCTTTTAAATCTGCCTCAGTAATCAACTTATCGGGCTGATGCAGGTCGGGTAACGAAAAAACAGGTACCGGCTGGTCTTTGCGAGCCAGCTGTAACTCGCTGGGATCATGGCCAAGCATTTGGTTAAAAAGAAAAAACAAACCGGCACCAAGAACCAAAGGCAAAAACAATAAAGCCCTTTTCATGCTGTACTGCCCCCACCATCAGGCATTACGGCAGATGTGGAAGCCTCTTCCAGCCTGGTATTCACTTCCGGCTGCTGCCGTCGTTGCTTTAGTTTGACCCGGTAACGGGGGTCGGCAACCGCTAACAAGCCGCCAACAGACATAAAGACAGCCCCCAACCATAACCACCGAACCAAGGGTTTATACTGCACCCGCATCGCCCAAGCGCCATCACCGAGATGTTCACCCATTGAAATATAGAGATCGCGAAACAACCCAGCATCAATGCCGGCCTCGGTCATCACATCACCTGACACCAAATACCGCCGTTTTTCAGGATGCAAAGTGGTCACAATATCACCGCTACTGCTGGTAATGGTCACATGAGCTTGATCACTCACATAATTCGGGCCACGTACACCTTCGATACCCAATAGTTTAAACTGAAAACCGGCGATTTCAGCCACCGTGCCCGCTTCCATACGCACATCTTTTTCTTCACTGTAGTGGGATGTGATGGTTGCTCCGAGGATGGTAATGGCAATACCCAAATGGCCTGCCACCATGCCTTTGAAGCTACGCGAAGTTTTCAACCAGCCACTCCAACGGCTTTGCTTGGAGGCACTCTTCTTCCAAACGTCAAGAAAAGTTGCGAGGATAAGCCAACTCGCAATGTAGGTCCCTACAACAGCCAGCAACGCCACCTCTCCGTACAACCATGGAACCACTAATGCGACAGGCAGACTCACCAGTGCCATGACAGGCACCCGGCTAAACAAAACCTTAGGCCGGGTATCTTTCCAGTTACTGTATACCCCTACCCCCATAATCAGCACCAATACTGGAACCAGAAAGGCGAACATCAGATTGAAATAAGGCGCCCCTACCGACACTTCGTAACCGAAATATTCCGCTCCCAGGGGAAACAAAGTTCCGCCCAAAACGGTCAGTGTGGCGACCACGAATAGAATATTGTTCAGCAGTAAAAAAATCTCACGGGACCGCTCAGTGAAACCAATCCGGCTTTTTACAACAGGTGCCCGCAAAGCGTATAAAGCAAGAGAGCTGCCAATGGTAATTAGCAGGAACATCAGTACAAATTGGCCCCGCTCCGGATCGGAAGCGAATGCATGTACTGAGGTTAAAATACCTGAGCGTACCAGGAATGTTCCTAACAAACTGAGAGAGAACGTAAAAATGGCCAGCAACACTGTCCAGCTCTTAAACACGCCCCGCTTCTCGGTCACTGCCAACGAGTGCATTAGAGCAGTACCGGCTAACCAAGGCATAAGTGATGCATTTTCAACTGGATCCCAAAACCACCAGCCCCCCCAACCCAGCTCGTAATAAGCCCACCAACTACCCAATGCGATACCGGCAGTCATAAATGACCAGGCAACGGTTGTCCATGGGCGTGACCAGCGTGCCCATGCTGCATCGAGTCGACCACCCAAAAGCGCTGCAATGGCAAATGCAAAAGCCACGGAAAAGCCCACATAGCCCATATAAAGCATGGGGGGGTGAACGATGAGACCAAAATCCTGCAACAGCGGATTCAAGTCTGAACCGTCCTGGGGCCAGTTGGGCAAAAAACGGTTAAACGGATTAGAGGTCAACAAAATAAACAGCATAAAACCCACATTGACGAAACCCAGTACGCCGAGCACACGCGCCACCATATCCAAGGGCAACTGCTTACTGAATTTAGCCACAGCTGCAGTCCAGCCCCCAAGTATCAATACCCACAACAAGAGAGAACCTTCATGCCCACCCCATACCGCACTGACTTTATAATACCAGGGCATCAATGAGTTGGAGTGATTGGCCACATACTGAACTGAAAAATCATCAAGTAGGAAATTGGCTGTGAGCGCCACGAAAGCCGCCAGCACCATCACCAATTGACCCATAGCCAGTGGCCGGGCAACCCCCATCCACAGTGGGTCTCGCCACCAGGCACCGAGCAATGGCACCACGGTCAACAGCAACGAAAAACAAAAGCTCAAAATTAATGCGAAATGGCCGATTTCGGCGATCATATACTGCCCTTCATTTTTTTTGGATGTCGATCACTATGCTAAGACGCCAGGCTTGTTTGCATGAAGCATTGATGAATAATCAACCAAAACAGCGACTAATATTTGGCGGTCGGCTGTTGCTCTGAAACGGTAACGTCCTGACCGCCATGGGCCTTGTCCAAGGCTCTTTGTACTTCCGGAGGCATGTAATTTTCATCGTGCTTAGCCAGCACCTCATCAGCCCGGAAAACACCGAATTGATCCAGTTTTCCGGTGGTCACTATACCTTGGCCCTCGCGAAATAAATCCGGCAATATGCCGCTAAAAGCCACCGTTACAGTAGATTTAAAATCAGTGATATCGAATTGAACGTCCAGACTGGTTTTGTCCCGGTTAACTGAGCCCTCAACGACCAGTCCGCCAATGCGAATCACTTGCTCCATTGGAGCCTCGCCCTGCTCTACCTGACTCGGATTAAAAAATAAGTTAATATTTTGACTCATGCCGTAGAGAGCGAGGCCAACGGCAGCAGAGACGCCAAACGCTATAAAAAGCACTAGGGTTAACCGTTGTTTGCGTTTCGGATTCATTTAGATAAGCTCCCCATGGTGTCTGTAATCTTCATGCCAACTGCAACCTATATGGTGTCAGTACTGCTCATACTTTCAGAGCTGCTCTTATTTTCTTAGCTAGTGCTCATCCAGAAACGCCAGTTTTTGATGGGCACTAACGCAGAACAAGGAAGTACTGCCAAAATAGATCGCCTAAGCGATTGATTTTGCGAGCAAAGTAAAATCGACATTTTAC
>JGI12048J13642_10274394_pt1 | contig 13170 bp, 14 predicted proteins | sample ElkSlonscriptome_16_FD_13642 | JGI IMG/M metagenome (IMG submission 13642) | reverse complement strand
GTTTCGCCTTAGTGCAGGAATATGTTGCCAACGGGAAATGGTGCGAACGCAACGGCGTGGTTGTCGATCTCACCATGCCCTTTGGCTCGAAGGTCTCCAGCGAGACGTCGTATTACACAACGTTTGAACCAGCGGTCAGCTTTCGGTATTCGCACGACGAAGCATTGTTTCTGTCCATCAAGACAAGAAACCACGGACCTTGGACTGAAGTCGAGCGAAAGGGGAACACCGAATAAGAACGTTCAGGTTGATTTACCAGGGATGAGCGCTATGAAAAGTCAGGCCGATCTGCTTGCTTTGTTCGCGGCACTTGCTTCTGCGGATATGGTGAAAAAGCCGTAGAGGAACGTCAGCGATAACCGAGTCGCGGGATGTGATTGTCCACTGGGAAATCGCCCGGCTACCGTGACGTCGGTTGAGCGCAAGGTTCCATCGTCTAGTTAACCGCAGAGGGAATATTACGGACCTTATCAATGCTATCGGTCGATAAAACCATTTCATTCCTGACTGGTGACACAATCCTCGGGACGGCACGTATCTCCCCGCTGGCGATGACCGCAACGGGTTGGCCAACATGCCCGACTGTAAACGAAAACAGCTTCCGCGATCCGTCATTTGTCAACGTGATGAGTGTCCGTTCAACGGAAGCACTGTCCGTGATTCCCTTGACCGATGCGATCTCGGCGTTGGAAATGTCATTTCCCGAGTGCAACACGAGTAAGTCTGTATGCGGCTGGTTCTGTCGGGTCACAGCATTCGCAAGGTTCTTCGCGCCGAGTGATACGTTGTTACGAATCGGCACCCACTCCGCGATAATTTCGTCGTTAAGCGTAACGAGGCGACCGGCAGTAAGATTCGCCGTCTCAAGTATCTTTGCATCGGAGTTCATTGTCGCGATGTTACGGATGGCGATCGCCTCGTTGGGGGCGATAAGTGACGATTGTCGCTCGCATCCGCACAATGTGGAAAACAGCAATATCGCGGCAAACAGAAACAAAGGTAATTTCAATGGGAAGCCTTAGAGGTGTAATGCGTCACCGGGAACGCGCTGATATATTTCTAACGGCGAAATAACGCGGCTCGCGTTCTCCGGTGCATGCAGGGTCTCTTTGGTTTAGATTACACTTTGTGTTCACTGTTTGCCACCGGTTTCCCGATTGTGGTATCACAATATTCGAACCTTGCCGCATTGACATCCGACCCCTCGCAGATCCGGACGTGTGCCGTTACCACGCGCCTGTCAGCGGAACAATTCGATGGACTTGAATTCTGTAATCATGCGCGCAGTGTGAGTCATAATTAGCGACTGTAAACGTGATCAAACCATACCGCGAGCAACCCGAAGATCGTAACGCCAACGAGGGTTTTGATTGGCTCGATCGTTATCGACGGCCCTGTCATGAAAAGCCCGGCAAAAACCGCAATCACAAACGTACGGATGGAGCTTGCCGAGCGCCGATCCCGCGGAAGCCGTGACACTTTGGTTTCCCTTTTCTCCGAGTTCGATTCAGGCGGCGAGTATGGATTCAAATCATTCAACGGCAAACAGATTCAAGCCTTCAGTCGGGTAAACGAATTGTGATCTATCCGCATTGTTAGGCGAACAATCTCAGGACCTACTGCGCCGAGCCCTACCGTTCACCCCGTTGTGATCCGATTTTCTTCAGGCACGGACAGACGCCGCTTCGCAACTGCAGTATAGGCCGCCAAATGCCGTTTGGCATTGTCCGTGCGTGTTGCGATCCAAACATCAAGAAAACGTTGAACGGACAAGAGAGCGTTCGATATTGAGCACAAAACAGTATCGATCGAGTCCTCGAAGGCACCGACGACGGGATCGCAAAGTTGATATAACCAGTATTCGTCGAAGAATCGATTTACGGCATCTCGTTCGCGATGGGGCCAGGAATCAAATTGCGCATACTTAAGTTTCCCGAATACCACGGCGAGATCGAGGAAGTCGTCACGATGCTCGATCGAAAGTTCCAGCAGGCGTGGTAGAAAATGTTTGAAGTGACGAACGTTGCCCCAAGTTGATATCGCTTTGCGAGAATAGCGTTCGAGTTCCTCGTAGGTCAGCTCGCGGAGTGGTGGAGCCGCAAGTCGCGTGGAGTGTTCGGGGCCGACGCAGCAATCGCATCCCGTGAAATCGTCGCCGATTCGACAGTGGTTAAACGTCGCGTAGAGATTGTCGATTGCGTCATGCATTGGAGGACATACGTTGGCGGAACATTGACGATAACCGCGTCGGCCCGATCGACCTAAACACTCTAGCAAATGCTCGTAGCCGACTGCGGTTAATCGTTTGGTTCTGTCGTGAATGCGCATTATCTCCGAAGACATACTGTGCTTCCGAGCTTTCAATCCTGATCACACCAGTGTTTGCAATTCTCATCGAGCATGTTCGCTCATCAATTTCGTCGGTGTCAATCGTGAGATGGATGAATTTACCGCGAATTTCCCATTCGCCATGAATGCCGCTCTCTGAGCTACTCGTTGTTCCTGTGTCGCGTTGCAAATCAAGTGGTATTACGTTTCCGACAATCTCGAATTCAGTTTCATTGAAAGACCATGAAAACTCGGAGCCATTCGGCGGAGTTCGAGAGGTGCAGACAGTATTACTTAGTTCCTGCTGTGATACTGTGTGCGAGAACCCTATCGGTAGCTTAGGCTGACTTTTGCCACAACCGAGGACTCCCGAGGTAAAAAGTGCGATAATTGGGAGAAATGTGGTGTTGAGCAAAATTCCGGACTTGATTCTAGGATTCGTTGCTGACAGAACGGCAAGGTTCAGCGGGCGGGCGTGAGCGACGTTCCATTGGCAAAACGTATGGCTCCATTACAACCGATGGTTCGCCGATCTCGTAGACAATCAGAACATCATTTTGTTAGACCAAGCTATGATTGCTCCTACCGCAAGCGGTCCGGCGGTGAGAAGATAAAACCACACTAACGCCCTCAGCACCCAGTTTTCAGGCCGAACGCTACCGCGATACTTGCGTATCCAGGCCCAATGAATCAGACCTATCAGGGGAACAATGATTGCGGTCACCACGATGAACAAGGCAGTCAGAAATGGCCAGAGGTAGAATTGAATGTTGTTGAAAGATGCGATCATTTTCATGTCGTCTCGCGTGAGGTGGCGAGTCGTTCTTTTACCGAGAGGCCCATCTTGTTTGGACGCGCAGGATTCTCGAAGTCAAGCTGGTTTTGAATTTACGAGGCGAACGGTGGCGTTGACCGTGCACCGCAATGTGGTTTCCATTTGCAAATGCGCCACGCGGTGCTCCGGTCCAACGCAAGGTTCGCCGCATTTGTGAAGCGGTACTACCGGCGTTTTCGAGCAAGCCAAACAAGCAGCACGATGACCCCAATTATCGCAATCGGAATCCCAAAAACTTTGAGCAGAAATTCGTTGACCAGTGGTGACCAGTCCTCAGCAATTATCAAGAGTTAAATCCTTCATTGTATTCACGATTGGGTCAGCAATCTAATTCGACATACCGCATGAAAGTGTGCTACGACTTGATGGCAACATCTTGCCCAGGAGTGCCGCAAGAAACCCCAGAACTCATAACTGCTGGAAAGGGAATACGTGTCGATCAAGTGTGAGTTTCTATTTTTGTTGGCGAACATTGACGATAACCGCGTCGGCCCCATTCAACGCTGACCTCAGTGTAAACGCTCATCGCCGACTGCAGTTGATCGGCTGGTTATCGGATCAGTATGGGGGATCGACGAGAAATTGGGAAAGATGAACTAAGCGGCGGGATGGAGCAAAGTCGGTTTGGTCTTCGACCCCTTCGGTGACACATTCGCCCCGATTCGGTATGGCGATCACTGTAGCAGATCGAAGCGAGACAGAGTAACAATCGACCGAGAAAAAATAGCAACTGGGGTTTCGGGGCAGCATTCGACCGCGCACCAATTGCAGCAACGACTACAGCGCATCAATCCGATAACGGCGACGTTCACCAAGTTGCCGGAGTTGATGAACCATCGGAAAACTCGCTACCGGCAACTTTGGTGCAACGTGTTGTTCTGCATCATTCGACGCCATTCAACGCGTGTGTTGCTTGGTCGATTATCTTCAGTCCAGACTCGACGACCTTCTTCCTCCACGATGTGTCACTCGGGCAAAAGCACTCCAGGAGTTCTGCTTTGGCAGACTGGTAGATCTTGCTGTCCTCGACACCGTAATGGTGCGCACGATTCTCGCCCCTGATCGCCCCAAGAACTCGAATGCCGCCATACGTTCCGAATTCTGCTACCACAAATCGGTACTTGCGCGTTCCGAAGTGAGCTTGTAGCCATTCGCCAAAGACTCCAGATATTTTGTACGCTGTAGCGTTGGGTGCTTCCAGAGGTTCGACATAATCGGTGCCAAACGTTTTAGTGTACCAAGAAAATGCCTCGGGGTCCGCACGCTCAGTGAGTAGCAATTTATAGGCTCCGTATGCACCTAGCCCGCTGTGGAAATCGATGTGGACAACCCTGTCCGATGGCCCTATCCAACGATCGCAGTTTTCGAAAACAATCTGAGTTGATTTGCACGGACCATTTCCGCCGAAGAAGATTCCCCGTGGGTACTGGTACTGCCCACCGGCAATAGCCTGCTTAAGAGGTTGCAGCCCGTGGCGCCAGATATTCCAAAGTGCCCTTAATTTAAAGGGCTCAAAGCGGGAAGGCGGAGACTCAGGATTTAAGAACCCATTCAGAGTTGCATAACCAGCCGGCGCTCCTTTATAGCCATCCGCGTTTTCTAGAAAGTTGCGATTGAGATCAACATTATCCTCGTTGAAACGCCGTAGACGCGAAAAACCAAAAGGATTGACTCCGTGAATTAGAACGTGCCGTATGTTCGGTTCGGAACCGGTTTGCCTCAGCCGATCAAGAATCGCGTGCTGGATAGCCGAGCCAAAGAAGCCTTCAACTCCGTGTACACCCGATGAAGTCACGACGGTGGGGGCGGTGTCCGCACCGATGATCGCGATATCGATCGCGAGTTCTTCTCGGCATTGGGCGTCGATTCGATGCGAGCTTAAGGTTGCACCAGCCGCCGCTGCGACGCCATTGAATCGGCGACGCGCTTCCGCATACGTCTCTGAAAAGTGAGATTCACTCACGGCAATTTACCTTCAACGCAGAACAACGCGACATTAAATGTCAAACCACTCCCTCGATCCATCCGAGCGATGGCCCAGGAAGTGGTATCGAGTAGAAGCATCAGGGAAGCACTATCCAAGTCGGATGGGGCATCGGAGACAAACGGTCTTCTTGAACAGAGGCCTTGAACATCGGCGATCGTTCGGACCTCACTCCGCGATGTCAAAGCGATAGCGGTTGTCGTCATTCACGTCTTGATGCTGTTCTTCATTTCATTCCTGATATCGATCTCAAGAATAGCCCTTTGCGAACAGTTTGAAGGTTTCCAATCTCAGAAAAAACGCCACTACTTGCAAGAATCCTTGCAGTAAATTAGGACCATTTCTTAAGAAGAAGTGTGGTTTTTCCAGCAAAAACCGAGGTTTGGGTTAGGACCAAATTACCCGTAAAACACGGTCTAAAGTAATTCTGGGCGTTCCGCCCGTGCGGCGTTTTCCAGATTATCCAAAACGGTAAATACCGTTTTGGGGATTTTACGGAGCGTTGCACATGCCCAAAACTCACCAATTCCATGCCTGTCCGTATTGGTCGATCATGTGCGTGGCAACAGCAATAAGACAGGTGTAGAGCAGGAGCGACAGGACAATGCCGAGTAGCCGCCAATGTGTCGCAGCCTTGCGAAACGCAAAACAGGGAGCAGCAGCGAGTGCGATGGCCCCGAACATCCAAGCGATTGACGGAAGTACAACGATAACCGAATTTAGACAGAGCGTAAGTTCACCAATAGGCCCGAGAATCGTGAGAATGCAAACGGAGAGAACAAACGAGAACGAGAACCACGCAGGCCGAAGCCCGTCACCGTAGATATCGTCAGAAACAATGGGCTCGCAATATCCATCGACCAGCCGAAGCTTAGGCGTCGAAGAATCGTAGAAGCGTTCAAGTGGCGCTTTCCACGCCGCCACTGCGACAGCGTCGTATTGCCCGCTCGGCTGTGCGAGGTGGCGTCCGGGAAGCGTGAGAATAAACACGGTGGAAATGGCAAGTGCGATAGTTCCGCCAAGAGTCATCGTGGGAGTCGAATACTAAGGATTTCAGTGGGATACGCGTCAAACATAGATTTACTCCAGCGGCTTGTGTGTGACATGGCGAGGCTGCGACTACAGCCTATCGATGATGAAAACGCCTGCCAATTGGTATGTGCGTGATAGGTGCTCCGTACCCTCCTTCTCACAAGCTGTTCGTCCTTGTACTTGATTTCGAACACATCGTAGTCCAGAGAGTCACCACGGAATTTGCTTCAAGATTTCCGTTCGCCGTATAGGCCAAAACGGGTTCCGCAAGCACGTCCGCAGCAGCGTTTGACGGCGGCAGAAACGGTTCGTCGCCCGTTGGTGTCACCGGAGGCTTGTACGGGTTGTCCATTAGCGGGTTGGTGAAGGTAAAATGACAAACGCGAAACGGCCAACGGTATGGTCGAACAAACAGGAATTCACACCGACAAGTGATATCTTAACGCGTTTGGGTCGCGATCCAAGTTACAATCGCAAGAGGAATGATCGTGCAAGACGAGAGCAATGCAGAAATCTTGAAGCCCTTGCCCAGTCCAATTGGTCCGAAGCGATGCTTTTTACCGTTTTGCGAATAGTCCAAAACTAGCCGCGCACAGGTAAACCCGCCAGTGCCAAAAAATGCTATGGGTGCTGCGATGATAGCCGCTGAGGCTTGCTGAGTCATCCAGTATGTCATCAGTGTCACAGTCGTCGTCGCTGCAATCAGAATTGCCATAGCGGTTACGCCAGTGTCCCGTTTGATGTCGCGTTCGACCATCAGTTGGGCAACGAGGTTGAATATGTCGGCAGAGGCGTACGAAGCCGTAAAAAGTACGAGCGGAGGCAGAATGAAGTAGATTGCCAGTTCAAGCGAGAAAACATTCATAGTGACGCTAGTCAAATCGGATAACAGGACGCATCAGCCGGGACGCATCAGCCGGGACGGGCGAACGACGTGCAAGCAGACGATAAAACGCGTCTCCCGTCTTCTCTCGCATTTCATTGTTCTGCGATGAATAGGTGTAGGATCGACGATCAGGCCCTGATCATCACGAAGTATACAATACCACGGGCTTCATCCACGTACCATTCATGTTTATACGCTGGATGCCCATCGGTATGGTCCCCGCTATCAATGAATACGGCCATCGTTTTATCGAAGGGAAAGTCAAACCATCCGGGTATCTGACTTTCGCGGGCGCACACCGCGATTCTCTCCTTCAAGTCTTTCTCAGAATCTCCGTCTTCTAAAAAGAAGATCTCTTCACGTTGCGCATTCGCACGTAATTGGTGAATTGCATCGTTGTCGACCCTGAATCTAGCGATTGAGTACTCGCCACCAACCGCGCCATGGTAAGAGAATTGAAGATCCTCGATTTGTTCCGGCTGAACATGAGTCAAGAATCGCTGTATGTACTCCGTTTCGGACGGTACCGGTCGAGAGAACGGCATTGGGCAACCGGCAAATACCAGCAGCGCAGCAAGTACGTAAGGATGCTTCATCTATTCGTTATCCGATGGAATGCGTTGCTCGATTATCACGAAGAACCTTTTCACGCGGTATTGGCGTCAAAAGCCACGTGCCACGATAAACGCTAAGCTCTCCACAGAAATAACGCACGACCCAGGTTGCTATCCAATACAGCAGCACGAACGGTAGAAACGCGAAAATCGCCCTGTGATAACCCAAATAGGCAGCACCATAGATAGTAATGATCAGGACAGTAAACGGAACGGACAGAAGGTGCGATAATGAAGCTGGTATTTGCACAAGCATTCGCGACCCACAACCACAGCAACAGTACCTACGCTGAGTCAAGATGGACTTCACGTTATGTGCTTCGAGGCAAACCGGGCACTGGTTGCGGTTGAGCTCAGTCCCTTCTGGAACGACGTTACAACTACTTGGCGGATCGTACGGGTTCACGTTCAATGTATAGAGTCGGCGAACGAAGTAATTATCCACGGTTGGGCAGCGGTAAGTCCGTCACGGGGGGTGTTATCGCCGGTTGCACCTTCGGTACCTTCGGTGACACGTGGATGGTTATCGCCGGTTCGAGGAGGCTCATCACCGCTTGGGAATTCCTCCCAGTATCTGGCATCTCCAAAGCCAGGTCAAGCAAATTGGTGCTCAAATTTTTTGCTGCGCATGCGGACCCGTTTTTTGCCTCGAACGATTGAAGACGTTATGCGGCGGCTGTTCGACAAGGTGTAGAGGATCTAAGAGGCTTGCCCATGCCAAAACCTACCAACTGCATGCCCTCGTATCGCAAGCACAGGGCTATCGTTCACCCAATTGGTCGAGAATATCCAATACGCCTTCAACTTCCTTGTGTGGCGAAACGTAGGCGGCTGACTTCGTAATTTCGGCTTCGGCGTTCGCTGGACATCCGAACCACGCAACGCGCTCGGCGATAAACTTGTCACCCACCGTATCGCCGATTCCTGCGGTTCGTCCGGCCTCGGTGCCAGTCTCAGAGAGCAGTCGGTCGATGGCAGTTCCCTTATTAATGTGCTGAAGATCGCAATTGATGTAGAGCCACGTCATCGAAACTCGTATCGGCCAGTTCCGTTTCTGAAACTCTTCGGCAACGACTGGAACAATCGACTGCAGATAGGCCGTGTCAGAATGGTAGAGCGCCACCGACGCTGACTTTCCCGGCTGTTGAACGACTCCCTTCGCTTCAAAAAGTGACCGCAGAAGTTTCCGAGCCTCATGCACGACTTCGAAATGTTCGTCAGTGATGGCCGGATCGCATTCAAACGAATTGTCGGTCGGTCGCCAGAGCCAGACACCGTTTTCCCCGATGCAGGGGATCAATGTGTTTTGAATGAGCCGGCCGAGGCACTCGACAAAGCCAATCGGTCGGCCACTACAAAGCGTGACGACGGAGCGATCACGGTTTTGAACTGCAAGACGGTTGTGCTCGGCGACCTTCGATAGTCCCGAAATGTTGATTGGAGCGTGTGATTCAGGTGATAGGCACCCGTCAATGTCACAAATGACAAGATCATACTTCCCTGATGTTTGAAACGGCATAGTTGAAGCTTTCTGGGAACTCTGGTTCTGATTCAGGCAATGTTCGTCAGCCTGATTCTGATCGATCGAGAAGGATTGTGGAAGTGAACTAATTCTTCGAGCGACTACCAACCACTCGGCAACTGCCAGACGCCTGGCGTGATCAACTCAACCGAGTTGCCAGCGGGATCACGAAAGTAGATCGACTTGCCACCGGATGGCCACTGAAGTTCTTTTTCGATCAGTATATCGTGAGCATCAAGATGTCGCCGCCAAGCGTCCAATGCTTGTAACTCGATTCCCAACGCAATATGCCCTGGACCCTTGGTGCCGTGATGCGGCAGTCCTTCTCCGGTGAGGGTCGTGCTAGGAATGAAAGCGAGTAGAACATTCGAATCGCCCACTTGAAAGAAGACGTGACGCTCCAACTCTTTGGCGATAACATTCAAACCAAGGACATGTTGATAGAAATGCTCAGCGGCGTCGAGGTCGTCAACGTAGATCGCAGTTTCGACGACCGATAAAACTTTCACCTTATGACTCCATTTCTCCGACAATCAAATAGTTTGATTGCAATTGTGACTCATGAATGGGGTATCCTCGTCATTGTCTGCCATCGAGCTTGGAGATGCAAATGGGCCGACCGGCTTCCTCTTATCGGAAGCAATCAGGTACTTTTGGGCCAGGCCACCAGAACCAAAGAAGCGAGAGTTTTCCCCGTTGGAAACGGAAGTCTCATTATCAAGGCAGGAACGATGCAACGATTTTGGAAACATGAGATTCCGAAAACTGAGAAGAACGTGGGCGAGGGTCTCCAGCGTGATTCATCGAATGAGTGGAAGGGGCTGACCAAGTGAATGAAGACTTGAACCGTGAGTTAACGTCAGAGGCGTCCACCGAACCGGGTTTCGAATTGGCGCGATATGACTCAAGTTTTCATTTGCCCGGAGGAGACCGTCATCAACTCAAGGATGCGGCTGTTGCCGTTCGTCAAGAGTATCGTGACGGTTCAGGATGATTTGCAATCCAGTCTTGCACCAACACTTGCGGAGATCGGTGTCGAACTCTCTTTTCAGAGAAACCGCTCATTCGAGAGACAGCCCAACACACTCGTTGCCACCACTCCACATTCGTTCAAAGGTTACGAATCCGAAGTCATTGTGATCCCGTGCGTGGACAATTATGTGGCTCCCGAAGGCAAGATTTTGGAGAACAGCTTGTACGTGGCAATGACGCGTGCCCGATCTCTGTTGGCAATCTACGGAGTGAGCCGTGGATCGGAAGCCAGTCGAAAGATTGGCGAAACCATTGGTACGTGAATTTTGATTCAGAAGTCGCAATCTTTGAGAGGTTGAAATCGCAGTTCGGCATCGCCAATTGCTTGGACTGGAAGAGAAAATGATTAAATGGATCAACGCTAACTGCGACTGGTCTATGAATGCGACCCCATTGACGATCCTCTCCTTCTGCTGCAATGCGGCCCAATCTGCTGGTTCGGACCCCACTTGGTCGATCCGTTGGGGTAAAATGGAGGTTCACGACCAAACCGAATCGATCGAGTAAGCAATGGGCGAAGAAAAAGAGTCAGATGACACCGCAGAGGCGCTCGACGAGCGGTTTTTACTTCAATGTTTAATGGATTACATTCCTGACAGTATCTATTTCAAGGATGCGCAGGGACGGTTCATTAGGATCAATCAAGCCAAGGCGGATCGCTCGGGTTTGGCATCCACCTCCGATGCAGTGGGCAAAACGGATGCCGATTTCTTTCCGGCTGATCATGCGGAAAAATCGTCGAGCGAAGAGCAGGCGATCATGCAAACCAAACAGCCGCTGATCGAACTCGAAGAGCATCTGATTTGGCCCAGTGGTCTCCAGCGTTGGGTCTCGTCTACAAAGCTTCCGTTAACGAAGCCGAACGGTGACGTTGTCGGCACGTTCGGGATTTCGCGAGACATTACAAAACTGAAGATCACCGAACAGGCACTCGAAATCGCCAAGGAAGCGGCGGAAACAGCGAACCGCAGCAAGAGCGAATTTCTGGCAAACATGAGTCATGAGATTCGCACACCGATGAACGGAATCATCGGCATGTCCGAATTGCTGGCGGACACCACCTTGTCGCCTGAACAGCAAGAGTATCTGGGGATGGTTCGCAGTTCTGCCGATTCGCTGCTACGGTTACTCAACGATATTTTGGACTTTTCCAAAGTCGAAGCAGGAAAACTTGAACTCGAAGAAATCACGTTTGATCTGCGCGACTGCGTCGAAAAGACGGTTCGTACGCTGACAGCCAATGCAGCCGAAAAAAATCTTGAGTTGGCTTGTCGAATTGATCCCGAGGTGCCGAGGTCCGTGATCGGTGACCCGGGGCGACTTCGGCAAGTGATTATCAACTTGGTTGGCAATGCGATGAAGTTTACCGAACAGGGCGAGATTGTCGTCACGGTCACGATCGACCCAGAAATCGAACAAGAACGAGGCGACGACACAGCGGATTGGACTCAGTTGCACGTTTCCGTTTGTGACACAGGCATTGGCGTGCCCAAGGAAAAATTGCAAACGATCTTTGAAGCCTTCTCACAAGTCGATGCGTCGACGACGCGACAGTACGGAGGGACCGGGTTGGGGTTAACCATTTCATCACAACTCGTTTCGCTAATGGGCGGTCGGATTTGGGTCGAAAGTGAACCTGGTAAGGGGACGACGTTCCAGTTTACGGTGCGTTTGGGGATCGCCCAGCAGCAACCGCCAAGCCCAGCGGTAACGCTTGCAGATTTGGTCAAGACATCGGTATTGGTGGTTGATGACAATCAAACGAACCGAAGGATCTTGCAGGAGGTCCTCAGCCGCTGGGGGCTGCAGCCGACGGCGGTCGCTAGCGGTGCGGACGCGCTGACGGAACTTCGTCGCGCTGCCGATGACGGCCATCCCTACGGTTTGGTCTTGCTCGATTGCATGATGCCAGAAATGGATGGATTTACGGTCTTCGAGCAAATGCTCAACGATGGTCAATTCACCGAAGCCAAGACGATCATGATCTCCTCGGCAGGCGGTAGCGGCGATTCTCAGCGGTGCCGAGATTTGGGAATTGGCCGCTACATGATGAAGCCAGTCGTCCAATCGGAGTTACTCGATTGCATACTGCATTTAATGGTCTTGCCCGAAAAACTCGACAAAGCCTTGGCATCGGAACCATCGGAGCATTCGCAAACCTCACTTCGCATTTTGCTGGCTGAAGATGGCATCGTCAATCAGCGAGTTGCGACTGGATTGCTCAAGCGAATGGGACACCAAGTGGAGATTGCCGAGGATGGAATCGAAGCGATCCAGGCATGGAGGGAAAAGACGTTCGATCTCATCTTGATGGATTGGCAAATGCCCACCATGGATGGCCGTGAAGCAACTCAGCGAATCAGGGAAGAAGAGAAAGAACTCGGTACTCATATCCCGATTATTGCCATGACGGCGGCAGCCATGAAAGGAGACCGTGAAACCTGCTTGGCGTCAGGAATGGATGACTATATTGCCAAGCCAATCGATCCTGAGTTATTGGCTGAATCCTTACAACGGATCGTTCCGAATGCATCAGAAACCGAAGAAGCCTCCACCCTTTGTCAGCCTGATTTCAAGCGAGACGGTGCGAACCAAGCGTGTCAAACGGATGAAGATGCAGCGGAAGACATGATTGATTTTGCGCATCTTCGAAAACAATTGGGTGGCTGCGATGACGCCACGATCCAAGAAATTTGCAAGGTGCTATTGGACGAGTGCGTCTTTCGCATGACCGAACTCGATGAAGGACTTCGTTGTGGCGATGCGGTCGCAGCAGCCCGAGCGGCTCATACGCTAAAAGGGGCTGTCGCAATTTTTGCCGTCAAGTTGGTCGAAGAATCGGCCAGAGATGTCGAAGAAGTATGCCGCGTGGGTGACCTCCAATCGGCCGCCCAATTGGTTCCCGCCTTGAAACTCAGTACCAACACGTTGGTACGA
>JGI12048J13642_10246172_pt1 | contig 13180 bp, 8 predicted proteins | sample ElkSlonscriptome_16_FD_13642 | JGI IMG/M metagenome (IMG submission 13642) | reverse complement strand
TGACTGGTTGGCAATGGAGCAGCTGAGGCTGTTCGGAACACTGGGTCTGTTGGACACCGAATTTCGTGACTATCAGAGTTTTACACATACGCTGGCAGATCCGGAAAACGGCGTGGCCTATGACCTTAGTGGACGGGACCAGGCGCACGCGCCCAACTACCAGTTCACGGTGGGTGGGGAGTGGCTGATTAATGAGGCCTGGGCACTAATGGCGGATCTGGAAGGCAAGGATGGCTTCTATACCTCTGCCAATCACAATGAAAAAACCGCAGACTATTTGTTGTTCAATTTGCGCCTCAGTTGGCGGTCAGGACCCTGGGAGCTGGCTTTGTGGGGGCGAAACCTGACTGATGAAGATGTGCAAACACGTGGCTTCGGTGGTTTTGGCAATGACCCGCGCAAGCTCTACGAGGTTGAACCTTATTTTCAGCTTGGTGAACCGAGGGTGTATGGCCTCAGCGCCGCCTGGCATTACTGACCCGCCTGCTTGGCCGCAAGGTCCTTGCGCAGCTCCTCGCGCAGTTGCTGACAGGGCTTGGCGGTGCCAAGCAGGCGGTTCCAGAGCCCCTTGGCAACGAGTGAGAGACCGCCGGTCGCGGCTGCTGCACCGCCGTAGAACAGTGTGCTGGCCGGATTGATCGTTGGGCTGGGCTTGGCCAGCGTGCCCCTGATGGTCACAAACGGATTGATAAGCTCGGAGATGCTCGTGCTCAGGAGCTTGGTTGGGGTTGTCTCAAAGTCCAGTTCCAGGCGCTCTGTGTTCAGGTCCAGCGTGCCCGTGGACTCCAGTAGAAGCTTTGATGTTTGCAAGGCGATCATGGGGTCTGTTTTCACCAGGCCATCAACCACGCTCAGCCTGGCCGCCATGCACAACAGTTCGGTTGGTTGTTGGGAGTTAAATCCCGGCGCCAGGAAGGAGATCAATTGTTCCAGGAACATGGCGTTTAATGCCCCCAGGCCCCTGCCCGGGAGGAAGCCTTCGCTTGCAACCAGGTCGACCTGGCCGTTCAGCCCTGCGGCCAGCGTCCGCCATGACGCACCGCTGCTGTTGCCGCTCAAAGACACATTAAAACGCGGGAGCGTTGCAGGATCTGCGTCTTTCCAGTCCTGCCGGTTGGGAATCAACTCCGTGGCGCCCAACTCAACGGTGATCCTGGCGCCTCCCGACTCCAGCACCCGCAGCGAACCGGAGGCGTTCACCTCTCCCTCCAGACCCTTACTGTGGTAGCGCTGAACGAGCAGTGAGCCCTGGTCAAGCGTGGCGTCAATGGCCAGCTCATCAACAATGCGGTCCGGCAGTATGAGCCCGGCGATGTCGATATTTACTTCCCCGTCAAAACTTTTGAGAAAACCAAAGTCAAGCGTGGCGTCGGAAATCAGACGCCCGTCGTCTCCCGCCTTGTGCTCAGCCGCTGCCACCTCACTCTGCTTTGACGGCATGATGCCTCGTAAATCCAGCGAATCGGAGTTCAAGCGCAGTTTGAACGCCATACGCGCATCTTGTGGCTTGAGGGTTAACTGTCCCTGCAGCTTTGATTTGCCAATCTGCACTTCGAGCTTTTGCAAAGAGAGTTCTTCTACCGAGCCGCTCAGCCGGGCATTCAGGCCCAGGCTTTCTCGTGGCAATGGCGCGCCAGTCCAGGAGCCGAGCGTCTGCAGGTTTGGAATTGCTGCCGACAGGGAAAAGTCCGTAGACGAAAAGTCCGGAAGACCATCAATATTGCCCCCGAAGTTCAGCGTTGCGCCGGCAAAACTGAAACGGGAAGGGTCTATTTGCCAGCCCTCGCCTGAGCGGACACCCTCCAGGTCGACGCTATAGGACTCGCCAGACGGGGAAAAATCTCCGATGACCGGAACGATGGCGGCCAGGTCGGCGCCACTGGCGCTTAACTTGAACGTCACCTGGTCCGCCCGCAACGGCCACGGGAAGCTCGCCGAGCCTTCAGCATCCAGGTCGGCCACCTGCAAGCGGAGGTCCGTGAGCGTGAAACGGTCAGCCTGCTTCCGGACTTGCCCGGAAGCAGCCCATGGCTGATCGGGGACCTGCAAGGGGGTCTGCTGCAAATCCAACCGCCCGCGCAGGAAAGCTTTCAGATCGGGCCCCTTGCCGTCAAAGCCAATGTCGAGCCCGTCAACACCCTGCACCAGGGGAATCCGGGCTGTCGCTGATATGGCCGTCGGGCCTGCACGTAGCGCCAGGTCCGTCAGCAGGATCTGCCCGGTGCCGCCTTGTAACTGCGTCTGGATTTCGAATGGAATCTCCCTCGCGGGCGAGTCTTTCCACAGGTTCGACAGGGACCTCTGCAGGTTTGGCCCGACCAGTTTCAGGTCGAGCTGTGTCTTGCCACCGGGAAAGGGAATGCCGATGTCACCATCAATGGTCAGGTCACCGTTATAAAGGCCGGTAACCGTTCCTTGCCGCACTGTCACCATGCCGTCGCCGATGGTCAATTCACTGCTTGCGGTAAAAGGCGTCGCCGTGACGCCGGGAACGGAGAACCGGTCCAGGATTGCTGCGGCGCTTTTGCCGCTCAGCTCGACCTGCAGTGTGCTGCCCAGATAAGCAGGATGGCTGGTCAGGCTGCCATTGATTTCAATACTGGCAAAGGGGCTATTGAGACTAACGCTCAGCTGCTCCTCCCCGGTGTTCATGGGCATGAGCTCAGCGCTCAGGTCGAAAGGCCCCTCGGCGATGCCGGGCAGCTTAAGTATGCCTCGCAGGTGCGCCATTTCCGGCCCCGTGACCTGTAGTTTGAGATGGCTGCCACGTACGTGAGGAAAGTGATTCATGTCACCGTTTAGCTCCAGTCGTGTGGGCCCGGTGGTAAGCACGATGTCCTTGAGCGCTAGCACTGGACCTTTTCTCGTCACTGAGCCGGACAGTTCGAAGGGCTGCGCGGGTGCTTCCCTGATACCGAACAAGGACACCAGGCTTTGCAGGTTGGGTCCGCTGCCACGTGCAGACACAGACAGGGTTGACAGGTCTTGCAGCCCGCTCGCAGTACCCTCGGACTGGATTGTGAATTCACCGGCCTGGCCACTGACTGCAAACTTCCAGCCTGCGCTGTCATCAACGGTTGAAGTAATGTGCGCCTTGAAGGCACCCGCCACGGCTGGCTTCAGGCCGAGAAAGCGCTCAATATCGCCAATATCCGGTCCGCTGATTTGCAGGTCCATCACGGGACGATTGGGTTTTTTCAGGTCGTCGACCAGCGCGGTTCCCCTGAAGTTCAGGCGGGCAAATTGCCCGGCACCATCCAGTCGAACATTGCTGGCGTCGAGCAGGGCATCGAATGTGCTCAGCTCGCCGGTAAAACTCAGCGGTTGATCATTGACAGTTCCCTCAAGCCCGGCTGTGAGCATGCCGTCCGCCGTGTCCGCAAGAGACAGCTGGTCGACAGCAATGTGGTTCATGTGACCGGGTTGCACCAGGTTCACGGAAGATGCCGCCACGCTAACCTCTCGGAGTATCAACCGGGGCCTGTCAGTGTGGCTGGAGGCCGGTGCATCGCCAGGCAGGCCGAACTGAAAGTTAGTGGCCCCTTCCTCATTCCAGGCCAATAGAAGCCTGATGCCGTCGCCATCCAGACGTTCGACGATAATCGGATCACGGGAGACCAGGGACCACAGGTCTACCGCCCCCTCCAGCCGGTCGATGTGAAGCAGCGGTGCTTTTCCGGCCCAGGACGCGTTGGCAACCGACAGTCCGCTCACGGAAAGCCGGGTGGGCCAGCCGAGTTCCAGGGACAGGGTATCCAGCGTCACTTCACGGTTCAGCTGCTTGCTGAGATAGGACTGAATCTGTGGCTGGAAACGGCCCAGGTCGCTATTGAACAGCCACAGCAGCGCGACTCCGCAGAGCAGAAAAAGGCCTGCGAATGCGGTCAGGAGCACTCGTTTAAGGCGCATGGGTCAGGAGCTCATATCCGGACATGAATTCATCATCGGGTGCCTTTGGGATGGACGCAAGCCAAACCGCCTCGCTTCACGGCGGTTCAATGATCTGTGAATGCTGGTTATGATGCTGCTTTCAGCCAGTAAGTGAGTAAATTTCGTGTGTTCGATTTTCGGCATCCTGGATATCAAGGAAGCAACGACTGACCTGCGTCAGGTAGCACTGCGCCAGTCACGGTTGTTGCGCCATCGCGGTCCGGACTGGAGCGGCAGTTATACCAGCCCCCATGCGGTTCTCGCCCATGAGCGGCTGGCCATCGTCGACGTCACTACCGGGGCGCAGCCGCTGCTGAGCCCCGATGGGGAGTGTGCGCTGGCCGTTAATGGTGAGATCTACAACCACCAGGAGTTGCGGAGCTCCATGCCCGACTACGCCTTTACGACGGCATCGGACTGCGAGGTGATTTTGCCGCTCTACCTTGGCGAAGGTGCCGGTTTTCTCAATCGTTTACGGGGCATGTTCGCTTTTGTGCTCTATGACGCGGCACAGGACCACTGGCTGATCGCCCGTGATCCGGTCGGAATCATACCCCTTTACACGGGCTTTGATGATGAGGGCCGGCTCTACGTGGCCAGTGAAATGAAGGCATTGATGGACGTCTGTACGCAGGTGCAGGAGTTTCCCCCCGGCCATTACTGGGCAAAGGGCGATGAAGCACCGACGCGCTACTTTAATCCGGACTGGCAGGACTTCGGAGCGGTCTCCACCAGGCCTGTCGACCGCGAGGCCCTGGCGGATGCCCTGGATGACAGTGTGCGAGCGCACCTGATGAGCGATGTGCCTTACGGCGTATTATTATCCGGCGGCCTGGACTCCTCGCTGATCGCCGCACTTGCCGCGCGCCATGCAGAACGCCGGGTTGAAGATGACGAAAAATCGCCCGCCTGGTGGCCCCGTTTGCATTCCTTCGCGGTGGGCCTGGAGGGCTCACCCGACCTGGCCGCTGCCGAGCAGGTCGCAAAGGTGATTGGCACCGTGCATCACGGCTTTACCTATACGCTCCAGGAGGGAATCGATGCGCTTGAAGAAGTGATATATCACCTCGAAACCTATGATGTAACCACCATCCGGGCGGCCACACCCATGTACCTGATGGCGCGTAAGATTCGCGCCATGGGCATCAAGATGGTGCTTTCCGGCGAAGGTGCCGATGAAATTTTCGGCGGCTACCTGTACTTTCACAAGGCTCCGGACGCGCAGTCCTTTCACGAGGAAACAGTGCGCAAGATTATGCGTCTGCACCAGTTCGACTGCCTGCGTGCCAACAAGGCCATGTCTGCCTGGGGCATTGAAGCCCGTGTACCCTTCCTGGATCGGGACTTCCTGAACTTTTCAATGGCCCTGAACCCGGCGGACAAAATGGTGCCCGCAGGTGGCATGGAAAAACAGGTACTGCGCGAGGCGCTCGGACATATTTTGCCGGACGCCGTCGCCTGGCGTCAGAAAGAACAATTTTCCGATGGCGTTGGCTACGGCTGGATCGACGCTTTGCGCGATCACGCAGCCAAGCAGGTCAGTGACCATGCGCTGGAAACGGCCGCCCGGCGCTTTCCGCACAATACGCCGGATACCAAAGAGGCGTTTTTCTATCGCTCGATATTTGAGCGCCACTTTCCCCTGCCCAGCGCTGCCCTGTGCGTTCCGGGCGGCAAGTCCGTGGCCTGTTCGTCGCCGGAGGCCATGGCCTGGGACCCCTCCTTTGCCGGTCTTGCCGACCCCAGCGGGCGGGCGATGCGCTCGGTGCACAAGGACGCTTACTGATGCTGGTGCAAAAATTTGGTGGTTCTTCACTGGCGACCGTGGAGGGCTTTCGCGCAAGCGCCGCCCTGATCACGCGTTTTGCAGAGCAGGAACAGCTCGTGGTGGTGCTGTCCGCGGTCTATGGTGTGACCAACCTCCTGATCGAAGCCATTGACGCGGCCGTTACCGGGGAGGCCTGGCAGCGACCTGTTGAATCCATCATCGCGGCGGAGCAATCCATCATCGATGGTCTCTCGGCCGAGGGCCTGGACACAGGGGGTTTACAAGAGGTGCTCGACATTCGTCGCGCCCTTCTGCACAAACGACTGGAGGGGATCAGCCTGCTGGAAAACTGCCCGGATGAAAGCCGCGCGGAAATCCTGTCTACCGGGGAGAGCCTGAGCAGCCGCCTAATGGCAGAGCTGCTGAAGCTTGAAGGTGTGGACGCCCAATGGTCGGATTCGGACCTTTTACCACCCGCCGATGATGACTGGCTGGACTCGATAATTGACCTTGAGCTGGCGCGCCCCCGGTTGCGCGCGGCCACCGAAAATGGCCCCCGGGTCCTGTTGATGCCAGGCTTTCATGGACGCAACGAAAACGGTGCATACCAGCTATTGGGGCGCAACGGGTCGGATTACTCTGCAGCGGCGATCGCCGCCGCGCTGGGTGCCCGCAGCTGCCAGATCTGGAAAGATGTAGACGGTTTTTACTCTGCGGACCCAAGGCTGGTCAGTAATGCCCGGGTTTTACCGGAAGTCAGCTACGAGGAGGCCATGGAGCTGTCTTTCTACGGCGCTGGCGTGATCAGCGCCAAGGCGCTGTCCCCGCTTGCTGCTGGAAACATTCCCTGCGAGATACGCAACACCTATGAGCCCGACCTTCCGGGCACCGTGGTGCATGCCGCTGCTGCACAGGATGGGCCAGTGCGTGGAATCTCCCTGCTGGACCACGTGGCGGCCATCAACGTTACGGGCACCGGCATGCGCGGCCGCGTGGGCGTGGTGCACCGGTTGATGGGTGCTTTGGCGGCGCGCAACATATCGGTGTTGTTGATCGTGCAGTCCTCCTCGGAGTACAGCATTACCCTCTGCGTCAACATGGAACACGCAGCTATCGCCCGCAAGGCCCTCGAGGAAGAGTTTCACTTTGAACGGCTGCACGACCTGGTCAGTGACATTGCCGTCCTCGAAGAGCGTGCCGTGGTCACCCTGGTAGGTGATGGCATGAAGCACAACCGGGGAATTGCAGCACGGTTCCTGACCGCCAACTCGGCCGCAGGCGTTAACGTCGAGGGCATTGCCCAGGGGTCTACCGAGTGTGGCATTTCCCTGGTCGTGGACCGGCGCGATGCCGTGGCGGCAACGCGCGCCAGTCACACGGCGTTTTTTGGTCATACCAGCCATATTGATGTGCTGCTGATCGGTTGTGGCAACGTCGGCGGGGAGCTGCTTGCCCAGTTTCACAGGCAGGCGGGCACGCTCGCAGAACAACACCATGAGCTCAAGGTCCGCGCCATCGCCAACAGCCGCAAACTGCTGGTGGCCAGTGACGCCATTGATCTGGAAAACTGGGCGCAGCAGCTTGAGAAGGACGGCGGGTCTTATGGACTGCAGGACATTATTGCCGTCAAGGATGCGTTGGGACTGCTTAACCCGACCGTGGTTGACTGCACGACCGATGAAGGTTTTGCGCGTCAATATGACACGCTGCTGGCCAACGGCTTCAACGTGGTTTGCGCCAATAAAAAGGCCAACACCCTCGACCAGGCCTATTACCGGAAACTTCGGCAGACGGCTGCCCGGAACTATCGCAAGCTGCTTTACGAGACCAACGTAGGTGCGGGTTTGCCGGTGATTGATACCGTGGTCGGATTGATGCGGTCCGGTGATCGATTACGCGTTTTTGAGGGGATTCTGTCCGGCTCCCTGTCGATGATTTTTGGCCTGCTGGACGACGGCATGGATTTTTCTGCTGCCGTGGCCCGTGCCATGGCGCTCGGTTTTACCGAGCCCGATCCGCGCGACGATCTGAGCGGCATGGATGTCGCGCGCAAGGTGCTGATCATTGCACGTGAAGTGGGTATGGAGCTTGAGCTTGCGGACATTGAAGTGATGCCTGTTATCGAACAGGGTTTCGCCGCCGATGTCCCGGTTCCCGATTTGCCCGGATATCTCGAAGCGCTGAACGCAGGCTTTGCTGAGCGTATCGAGGCGGCGCGATCGAAAAACGAGGTGTTGCGTTACGTCGGCCGTATTTCAGAGGGCCACTGCCGGGTATCCATTGAGTCGGTGCCCGCCGACAAGCCCCTGGGAAGTATTCGGGATGGCGAGAACGCCCTGGTCATGTATACCGACTACTATCAGCCGATTCCCATGGTGCTGCGCGGCTATGGTGCCGGCGCCGAGGTGACGGCAGCCGGTGTTTATGCCGATGTCTTGCGCACGGCCTGGCGGCCGCTGGATTATTGAAACCCAATCTGGGTACGGAGTTTTTATGATGAGAGTTTTCGCGCCGGCATCCATTGGCAACCTGTCTCTTGGTTTCGACGCCCTGGGCCTGGCCCTGCATGCGGTTGATGGTGGTGTTCTCGGGGACGTGGTCAGCCTGCGCGCCGGGAGCCAGGATGACTGGGTGCTGAAGGTCGACGGACCTTTTGCCGACGAATTGCCCCGGGATCCTGAACAGAATATCGTCATGGCCTCCTGCCGGCGCTTTGAGCGTCTTACCCGCGCCGCCGGGAAAGAAATCGAAACGCTCCAGGTCCACCTGGAAAAGCGCCTGCCCGTGGGCAGCGGCCTGGGTTCCAGCGCCAGCTCAATTGTTGCCACCCTGGTGGCCGTTAACCAGTTCTTCGGTCAGCCACTGAACCGGCCGGAGCTTTTGCAGCTCATGGCCGAGATGGAGGGCGAAATCAGCGGTGATGTGCACCTGGATAACATTGCTCCGAGCCTGCTCGGTGGCCTGCGCCTGTGTATGCCGGGTGGGCATCATCAGAACGCGCTGCCCTGGCCCGGCGGGTGGCAGGTGCTGGTTGCTTGGCCGGGCACGCATATGGAAACCAAGGCGGCACGGGCGCTGTTGCCGGACCGCTTGAGGCGTTCCACCGTGGTGGCTCATGGTGCCCAGTTCGCCCGCTTTGTGCATGAGCTTTACAGTGGTGATCCGCGGGATGCGGCCGCCTGCATGAATGACCTGATTGCCGAACCGTGGCGCAAAGACCTGATCCCCGGTTTCGATCAGGCCCGCAAGGCGCTGATGTCCATGGGCGCGCTGGCTTTCGGTATCTCAGGCTCCGGTCCGACGGTTTTTGCGATCGCAGACAACAGCAATGTCATTCGTAACGGTAAGGCCTGGCTGCAGGAGAACTTTCTTAAAACCGAGCAGGGTTTCGTGCGCCACTGCCGCGCCGACCTGGCGGGCGCGCGCCAGCTGCACCGGGCCTGAGCGCAATGGATTTCATTAACCTGAAACATGCTGATGACCGGGTATCCTTCGCCACCGCGGTGCAGCGGGGTCTGGGTCGCGACCAGGGGCTGTACTTTCCCGAGCGCATCGCGCCCCTGGATGACATCCCCGGCTTGCTGGCGCTGCCTTTCGTGGAACGCAGCGCGGTGCTGTTATCCCACCTGACGGGCCTGGAAGCATCTGTTACGCAACGGTTGGTAAGGCGGGCCTTCGATTTTCCTATCGAGCAGCCGCAGCTTGCTGACGGCAGTTATGCGCTGGAATTGTTTCATGGCCCGTCACTGGCCTTTAAGGATTTTGGCGCCCGCTTCCTGGCCGCGTGCCTGGCAGAGTTTACCGATGGCAGCCCCACAACCATACTGACGGCCACATCCGGTGATACGGGTGCTGCCGTGGCGCACGCCTTTCATGGCATAGAGGGTGTCCGCGCGGTCATTCTCTATCCGGAGGGACGCATTTCCCCGCTGCAGGAAAAGCTGTTCTGCACCCTGGGTGGCAACATTGAGACGATTTCGGTCAGGGCTGACTTTGACACCTGCCAGGCGCTGGTGAAACAGGCTTTTGATGACCCGGCGCTGCGAGAGCGCCTCGGATTAAACTCTGCCAATTCAATCAATGTGGCCCGGTTGCTTGCCCAGGTTTGCTACTACTTCGAATCAGCTGCCCGCCTGCCTGGCGTCTTGCCGGTTTTTTGTGTGCCGAGTGGTAACTTTGGCAATGTAACGGCCTGCCTGGTGGCCCGGGCCCTGGGGCTGCCCATCAAGCGCGTGCTTGCGGCCACCAACATCAATGACACGGTACCGCGCTACCTGGCCGATGGTGACTGGGCCCCGCGGCAAACGGTGGCAACGCTTAGCAATGCCATGGACATATCGCGACCCAACAACTTCCCCCGTGTAGAAGAGCTTGCCCGGCGCGCCGGAAAGCCCCTTGACCAGGTCCTTTCAAGCCGCTCTGTCAGTGATGAGTCCACCACCACGGCAATTCGTGAACTGGACAGCCAATCCTATCTGGCCGACCCGCATTCGGCCCTCGCCTGGCGCGCCTTACGCAAAGACCTGGCGCCGGACGAAACCGGAGTGTTTCTGTGCACGGCGCATCCGGCCAAGTTTGCGGAAGTCATGGAAACAGCGCTGGGCCGCGCGGTGCCCCTGCCCGCAGCGCTGGAGGCGGTTCGTGACCTGAAAGTCCGCTCAGAGCATATCGCAGGTGATTTCGAATCGCTCCAGCGGCTGCTGTGAACAAGCCGGCGCTCAGCCCGGCAACACCCGGTTACCAACCTTTTCGGTGGTCAGGAGTTATATAGATACACAAACTTTCATCGGTCTGTGTTTCATCTCTCATTTGACCCGGCCATTGGCCGGGTTTTTTTTGTACGGCGCGACAGAACGGGACACGCCACCCTGGACGCGTCCTCCAACCCGAACAGGATCAGTTGAAGAACTGGCGGAGGATAAAGAATCCGACCATGGTGAAGGCAATGGCCAGTTTTGCTGCAGCCCCTATGACCGTGCCGATCCATGCCCCAACCCCGGCCCGGCCTGCATCACTCACGTTGCGGCCACCACTGAGCTCGGCGACCACGGCGCCTACAAAAGGCCCGAGAATGATTCCTGGCAGGCCGAAAAACATCCCGACAATGGCGCCAAACATCGCACCCCAGAAAGCGCGTGGACTGGCACCCAGCCGCCTGGCGCCAACCGCTGCGGCCAGAAAATCAATCAACCATGCCACGATCGTGAGCACGCCAAGAACCGCTATCGTGCCAACACCGGCAGGTTCAAAACCGGTAATCCATGCCGCCATCAGCAAACCGCCAAATACCATGGGTACACCCGGCATTGCAGGCAGGATGGTGCCCGCCAGGCCACCCAAAATCAGCAGTACGGCAATCACCCACCACAAAATACTCAGATCCATTCCACTATTCCCCGCTCATCAACGCACACATTATCCCACGTCATCCAACCCACGCCCGTCGCAGAAAGCAAAAAAAAACCCAGGTGCCATAAACAGTGAATGAGGGGGAGGAAAATACCACTGATGGTTGCACCGGGGTTGTAGACGTCGCCACCCTTTGGTGGTTGCGCTCAGTTGCTGCAGCGCGGTCGTTGTAACACCCGGCTTTTGCATCCGGGCTTGTTGCAGTAGCCCCTGACGGGGCCGCTGGTTGGCGGGTCAGAAACGAAAAACTCCGCTCTTACCCTGTCTTGCCCTGGTTTTAAAGGGTGGCCCCGTGACGTGTTCAATGTGGGGGGGAGTCACTGAACGCTTTCGCATCCCGGGGCCATAGACTGTTGATATTCTTCTGTATACAGCCGGTAAAAAAGGCGTCCTGGTGCCCTGCCCTAGACTTGAAAGGGGGGATCAAATCAAAGGGGTCGGTGGACACCAGGACATTAAAGGTGGCAGAGGGCGTTCCTGCCGTTTCCCCAAAAACCTGCTGTTACTACAAAATCTTGTGCGCTCAGGCGCCTGCCAGAAAGCCCAGGGTCAGCGTTGCCAGGGACGTTATGACGATAAAACCCGCGATCATTCTCATCATCAGTGCCTCCGGTACGAAACAAAGGTGCGTGCCATGTCAGCTTGTTCAGCAGGGTCATCAGCCATCGGCATCAGCAACAACAGCTTGTGTTCTGCCAGCGCCAGCGCCTGTTTCATCCGCTCCAGGGATCTCGGTGGAAAAGCCACGTCCTGTTGTTCAAGCATTTCCCGCCAGAATTCGATTTCGACGGTAAGTTGTTGCTGAAGTGAATTCATGTTTCGGGTCTTCTGCGCCGTTGGTCAATTCGATGATGTGCAGTTTAGGTAGGCGCAGTGATGCCGGCTTGTCACAGATGGACAATGATTTGACAGCAAACGGACAGGGGGATGGACGGGTTTGACCCCGCTGCCTGTGGTCGGGACAATGAAGGACGAGGCGCGAGTCGGTGCCGATGGAGGTTTGCATGTCCGTTCTAGCGCAGTCAGTGGGTAACCTGTGGCGGGTGATGGAGTCTTACGGGATCGATCCGGAACCGCTGTTTCTTGCCGAGGGCCTGGAGATACACTGGCCCATTGCCCCTGGTACACGCATTCCCTACGAGAAACTTGATGCGGTTCGCGCCAGTGCAGCGGCTGTCAGTGGTGACCCGTCCTTTGGGCTGCGTGCCGGGCAGTGTGTTCATCCCTCACAGCTTGGTGCACTGGGCTATGCGGTGCTGGCCAGTGAAACACTCCGTGACTCCTTTAGCCGGGTTGCGCGGTTTGCCCGGGTGATTAGCGAAAAGGGCCGTATTGATGTTTTTGAGCGTGACGACACGCTGATCTGTCACATAGACACGCAGGCACCTTCCCGCAATGTGGGGGTTCGGGACGATGTACAGCTCTCCATCCTGGTTGCCCTGTGCCGTTTTAATGCCGGATCTGACTTCAATCCGGTTCACGTCACAACCAGGCGGCCAGAGCCGGACAACCGGCTGCCCTGGGAGAGCTACTATCGCTGTCCAGTGCAATTTGAGGCGGAACATAACGAGCTGTCCATGACGCTGGTCCAGGCTGATCAGGTTCTGCCTTCGGCCAATAATGTGCTCGCTGAAATGAATGATCGAATTGTCATTCAGCGCCTGGCGGAGCTGGATCGCAACAACATTCCCGGTCGCGTGCGGGCCGCAATCATGGATCAGCTGCCTTCGGGCTATATCAGTGATGACTCCGTGGCTGAGGCACTCAACATGACGCCGCGCACCTTACACCGCCGGCTAAAACTAGACGGCGCAAGCTTTCGTACCCTGCTCAAGGAGGTTCGCCAGGACCTGGCACGGCAATACGTGGCGGATGATTCCCTAACGTTGACGGAAGTGACCTTTTTGCTGGGCTTTTCGGAAATGAGCTCTTTTTCGAGGGCCTATAAAAACTGGTATGGGCACTCGCCGAGTGCCGCGCGGCAAAACTAATCCGTGGAATTGACGGTCCGCGCACGTTAGGCGCATGATCAATTCATTTAGGGTCGTCAAGGCCGAAGATGATCGGTTTTTG
>JGI12048J13642_10770153_pt1 | contig 13190 bp, 15 predicted proteins | sample ElkSlonscriptome_16_FD_13642 | JGI IMG/M metagenome (IMG submission 13642) | reverse complement strand
CAACAAGCCAACTAAACTTGGCAAATCGGTTCGTCCATCGACAGAGTAAGAAAAACGATCGTACAGATCGCCCGCCGGAGTGATGCTGGTCGGATTGACTCGTGGATCACTCAGCGATGCGTTGCCGAGCATCTCCAGTAACCAATTTTGGTAATCGCTTTGTGCCCGTTCGCGGTTGCTCGGCAATGAACGAGCGACGTACTCGTCCATTTGATTTTCAGCAAACGCACCTTCTAACAAAGTTTGTTGCTGCTCCGCATTGTCTTGCCGTAGCTGCGTAATGCGATTTGTCCTGGTTCGTACCGCTGCCCGATACTTGTTAATCCCCCACTGGACGACGAAAAGCAACAAGAGGCTTCCCACGGCCATCGACAACACACGTTCGCGTTTGGTCATGATTGAACCTCCGTTTTGGGCCGTGTTTCGCCGATTTCCGACTCGTCGTTTGGCATTTCCGACGTCTGCTCGGGTTTCTCCGCCGTTTCCATTTGAGATACTTTCTTGATTCCTTCGTAACGTTTGCTACGAGAATAATCAGGCTGAATCGTTATCTTTTCAGTAAACACCCATCGGTAGGCGTCTTTGCTCTCCTGCTCGCTGGCTCCTTCACCGATCACGCGGTGGTCTTCGTCACGGATGGCTTCTTCGAGCTGCTCGATCGCGCTGGGGTCGACTGCCGATCCGCTAAGTGTCAGCGTGCCGACACCCGTGCGAACATCACTGGTAGCCGAGATCGACTTGAGCATCACTTTGTCGGGTTCCGGCAATCGGATTGCGATCTGTCTGAGTTCATCAAGCCAAACGGGTTGCGAATCGAGGAATTGGTCGATCCTTTGCACCTTGGCAATCTCTTCCAATGCCTCGGTGACTGGCTCTTTCGTGTCCGCGATAATCGATGTCAATTGTTCGATTTGCGAATCGAGGCTGCGAAGATTCTGGTAAGCCCAAAACAAAATACCTGCGAGAACCGCGATGGGAACACCGACCAAGAGAGCGGTTCGGCGATGATTGGGTTTCACCTCCTCTCGCTTCCTCGGATTCAGAAAATCGATGAGCTGACTGGCATGATCATCATCACAAACCAGAATTCCCACCAGCGGAGCAAGTCGACCAATATGCTCGGGAAGCTTTGATTGGGCCGCCTTTTCAGTATTCACCAGATCGAAGGGGTTCAAGACCTCGACATCAACCTTCGTCGACGCCGCGATTTGATCGATCTGTTCACGATGAACCGATTCGCGACCCCACAGAACGACGCGAGAAAGATTTTGGGTCGAACCGCAAGCAAGCAGACTGCGGCGCAGTTCATTGACCAACGATTTCGCATGGGCTTTCTGTGAATCAGTCAGCGTTGACACAGGCATTCGGACGGTGCGGACAAAAATCACACCACCATCTCGAATGACCGTGATTTCTGCATCGTCGTTGAGCAGGTCTATCAATACGGTGTCGCCACTCTCTTGCTTCGTCCCATTCGATTCCGCTCCTTTCGAATCGAGTTTGTCCGTTTGCAAAAACAGAGCCGCAGCCGCTAGAGGACGTAGAACAATTTGCTCGGGTTCTAAACTAGCCGCTTGGCACACTTCCCTGACTTCAGTCAATTGACTCGGAGAAACCGCTGCCGCAATCGCTTTCATTCCCGACTCGTTCCGCGAGGTGATCAGGTAATCGATTGTCGCATTGTCGCCTGCCGAAGCGAAATTTCGAATCGCTTGAAATCGAACCATGTCCGGCAATTCTTCATCTGGAACGGGCGGCAATTGCAATTCTCGCAATTCGGCTTTGCCGCGACCGATCACGACGAACGTGTCCGCCTTGTCCAAATCATGTTCCGACACATAGTTTCGCAAACGCGAGTAGACGTCAGAGTCATCCAAGGGTAGGACATCAGCACGAGTGATCGAGACCTTCGAACCACTGCTATTGGCAGCCACAATTCGAAGCTCGGACTCGTCCCAGTCGATGGCTATTTTCTTAGGCATATGTTTGTTTTGTCCGTTTATCCGCGTGCCCATCGAGCCGCAAGTCTCTGTTAAACCGCGTGGGCATCGCCCCGCGAATCACTGTTAAACCGCGTGGGCATCGCCCCGCGAATCACTGTTAAACCGCGTGGGCATCGCCCCGCGAATCACTGTTAAACCGCGTGGGCATCGCCCCGCGAATCTCATTGTACACGCGGTCCACTCGGCACGCGGTGAAACATCAAACGCGAGACCCGATGGCCAGACATGACAGGAACTAATTATCCGCCGCATTCAACATGGTTCGACTACCTAGCACACTCTGTTCAAATCCACGACCGAGATGGCTGAGGTTTTGCCACGAAACCACTTTCGGGTTCACCGTCGTCGCATCAATAATAACTTCGCTACGACTTGATATCCCGGAATCTTCGAAAAACCCTACAATTTGAGCACGATAAACATCACCACCGCCCGTCAACAAGGGCATCAAGCTACGCATCTGCTCAATCGTTACAATTCCTTCGACCAACGGCCAAGTCCCGTAGTTTCGATTCGGATCATCCGATTCGGCGGACCTCGCCTCGATAATCGCTTGTACCGTTTCCTCGTCTAAAATGGGGATCCCGTAGAGTAGTTCAGCGGGACATTCATTCAAATTGATTCGCCCCGGCATCGTCTCGCTATCCTGAGTCGCAATGACATCCATCAATACCGGTAAGTACACCGCCATCGAGACCGGGTCCTCCTGAAATGGCGATGTGTAGGTGCGAGCATTATCACCATTGCCAAGCGTCACGGTCGAGCCGACCAAATCGAGTACTTGATTGATCGAATTTCCCGCCTCGCCGCTCAAATCAACCTGGTCCATCATTTCAATCGACCAAACGCCATCGACGCTCTCCTCTTCTTCCCCTGCTGCCGAATCGGCAGCAGCGACGGTTGATGATTTACCTGCAATCCGAAACGCGACGATGTAGCTAGCGTAGGTTTCGTCTCCGATCGCTTCGAGTAGTTCCTCATACAAAAGCTCCATGTCGTCTTGATTGACATTCACACGAGCCGAACCGTCACGGGTTTTGTTCGCCTCGGCACCGAAGACGGTCAAGTAGGCGGCCCAACCCAACGCGCCGGGCGTTTCGATGCCGACTCCGTAGCGTGCCTGTTCGTCCGCATCGAGCACGCCATTTCGGTTCGCGTCGGCACCAAACAATAGTGCTGGCGTGACGCCGCGAACTAGAAGTAACTCTTCGACACTCAACAAAGGACCATTGGTTGGCGAATAAGGTGTCGGCAAACTCGTATAGGTTTCGGATTCCGCACCATAAAGTCTTGGTTCCTCATCTTCGTCGAGCCAATCCAAAATGGCATCGGCAATTTCAAGCGTCATGCCTGGAAGCGCCATCAACAGTGAAACGGCGATGTTGTCGGTCTCCATCTCGTCCGTTTCCGTACCGGTGACCAACATCGCCGGAAGGATCAAATCCGAGTTTTCTTCTAAGATGACGAGAGTGTTAATGTTCAAGCGAGCCGATTCATTTTGCAGCCCGAATCGGATCCCACCGTAAGTTCCCGTTTCGGTCAATCCAGGTGCGACGACTGTAAAACTAGATGCGGTTGCGTTGTCCGTTCCCATCGAGACGTTGACCGCTTGAAACATCGACGGATTATTGAAGACTCCACCATAATCAATTCGTGTCGCCGGAGGTTTACTCAGTAGTAGCCGCGTCGTATCGACGCCCGATTCAACATTGACGCGAGCTTGAACGAGATCAGCCGACAAGTAGGTTGAGTCTTCGTAGGCGACCATTAACTCGGTAAACGAGTAAACCGCCATCGTACAAACCGCGACGACGACCAAAACGAGAATGAGAAAAAATCCACCTCGTCGCCGGGGTCCACTTCGGTGCATTGGCAAGGTTCGATCTTGGGGCATCATAAACCGGCCTCCGACATTGCAGGGTCTTCGTCGACGCTTGTGTCGGCTGGCCGTGACATCGGTAAACGAATAATATGCGAGATCACCCGCAAATTCGCTGGATCATTCGGATCCGATTCGGCCGTCAAAGTGGCGGTAGGATCGAGCATCGTCATTTGCACTTTAACCGCCGCTGGTAATTGTCCCACGACGTCACTGTTCCATTCCAACAACCAAAGACTTCCGTCCCAGTAGCTAAACTCAATCGCCGTAATCTCGGGTGCCAACAGTTCGCCCGTCTGATTGAGTGTCATGATCGACCCGTTGTTGATCGCTTCCATCGTCGCACTGCGATCGAGCGAGCGACGGACGAGGCCTCCGGCTGCGGATTCGTCTTCGGCCGTCTGCGCCGATTGCACGCTTGCCGACAAACGACTGAGCGAGTCAGTCACACCGCCAATCGTCCCAGCAGGCTGGACAAAATAACTCACCGTTTTCAAATCGCTCGGAATGTCTTCCAAATCTGATAGGGTTTGATCTATCACGGGCATGTACTCGTCGAGCCGAGGCAACCGGCTAACGTCGACTTGAATCTGAAATTGGTTGCCGATCAATCCAGGAACGGCTAATACCGATGTGTCCGTTAATAAATCGGGCATCGAAGCATCCACCGAAACATCGAATGCTTCGTCACCCGTGATCCCCGCAGCCGACAAATCTTCGTCCGACGATGGCGGTGCCGAACCGCCCACTTGCGATGCGGTGGACAACAACAAATTTTCTAACGCTGACGTATCGATTGGTTGCGGATGCACCGTGCTGCGAAGATCATCTTCGATCATCTGCATCAGCGAAGTGGCTAAGTGGACTTGGCGAATGTCCATATCGCTGACGTTCAACGTCACGCTGTAAAACTGGATCGCCCCACCCACGAGCAGCATCAAGACGACTGACATCGATAGCGTCAACAAGACTTCGATAAGAGTGAATGCCGAACGTTTCAAAATCCCATTCCTCCACCACTATCGGACGCTTCTGCCGTTTCTGCTTCCATCGCTTGTGCCGCTGCTGCTTCAGCGGCTTCTAACCCCAAATCGGGATCGATCATCCATCGCGAAAGTGAGTAGGTCGCCAAAGCGGATCCACCGTCGGGGTTCGCAGCGACGACCGTCACACGGATCGCCAACAATCCATCAAGTGGTGCTGGCATCACTTCCACCGAATAGGTAAAAGGTGACATCGATCCCGAGTCGGCCGATGCGATCGGAGTGTCGACAACCGGTTGAGGTGAAATGTTTTCTAACAATATTTCGGACAACTTGGTTTGGCACAAAATGCGAGCGACCGCCAAGTCTCTCGATTCCCGTGCCGCAGACGTCCCCGTTTTGGCAATCGTGCCAAGTACCGCTAACGAGCCACCGAGGATCGCGAGTGCCAACAGGATTTCAAGGAGCGTAAAGCCATCACAAGGGGATCGTTTTCTCATAGCGGCATCACCTCACCAATGGTCACGTCGCCCGTAATCCCTCGCAACTTGACTGCGATACGGCCCGTCGTCGGATGAGTCAGGATGATGACTGCATTACTTGTCGTTCCATCGGAGTAAAACAGAATGGGGCTCGACCCAATCGCCATTCCGCCAACCATTTGTTGTTCCACCATACTTGAACGGGCTGTCGAGGCAACGGCAATCGTTTCGACTACCACCTCTTCGGGCAACTCGAGCGTTTCTTCGGCTTCGGGGTCGACCAGCGGTGCAGCAGTAACACTCGCTTGATCACCGCCCATCAGCAGTGCCGATTGAGAGCCCGCCGATCCATTGTTGCTGTCGACCGAGGCGACTGCTGAGAAGAACGGTTTGATTTTCAAAGTGCCGGATTCAGGATCCAATCGCATCGTCATCATCTGTCCGGCTCGCATCGCATCGACGCGAGTCCGAGTCAGTTCAATGCGAAGTTGCTCGCCAGCCCGTGATAGTTCTTGTTCACCCATCAGCAACCCGAGGTTGGGTATCGTGACCGCTGCGATCGCGGAAAGCACCGCGAGGACGAGCAGCAGTTCAAATAGCGTGAAGGCAAAGGATCGGCGATACAAGGTATGACTCGGCTAGTTTGATGGGGGTTGGAGTATAGGCTTTAGCCGATTTCACACTGCGGACCAGCCATGCCCGAGCGGCTAAAGCCTGGACTCCAACCGTTGGAGTATAGGCTTTAGCCGATTTCACACTGCGGACCAGCCATGCCCGAGCGGCTAAAGCCTGGACTCCAACCGTTGGAGTATAGGCTTTAGCCGATTTCACACTGCGGACCAGCCATGCCCGAGCGGCTAAAGCCTGGACTCCAACCGTTGAACCGCGCCGTTTCGCTACGGGCCGGTGACAACGATGTCGTCATCGGTGTTGGCTTGGCCATCGTTTCCGCTACTGCGAATCTCATACTTGTCGCCGGTAATGGAATACTCAAAGGGATTGTTCCAGGCGTCGTTAGGAATGTTATCGATATACGCTCCGCTCCATTTCTCTTTTTTCGCCGCATCGCTCGGCCCGTCGCGAAGCGCTTCCAGATTTTCAGGTAGCGAATTCATTTTTAGCTGATACCGCTGAATGACAGGTTTCAATAACCCAATTTGAGCTCGAGTGGCATCTTCGTTGGCTTCTTTGGAGACGCCGACCAAATTACCGACCACAAAACCGCCGATTACGACCAAAATCGAAAGGACTAACAGAAGCTCAAGGAGAGTAAAACCGCTAGTTTTACGTGCGCGGCGTGATCGTTTTTGTATGGATTGAGTCATTGCCATTGGTTGAATACTGGAAACGAAGGGGGGATTGGTGGTGGGCGAATGGGTCGCTGTTTGCTCGAACACGCTGACCCAAACGCTATACTGTATACTAACCCGTCAAACACTTAAAGGTTCCGCTCGGTTCTGCAGAGCGACGGTTTGCAACCTCGCCCAGGATGATCGGTTCCCTCTTTTTTTTTCGCCTCCAATTCCGAGCATTCCCCCATGGATCTTGTCAAAAAGCATATCGTCAAGCCAGGTACGTCGATCAAATTGGCGTCCATCGGCACCGAGCCAGATGGCCCGTTCGAGGGGAAAGACGAAGCTCGAGAGTATTGCGAAGAAATCATTGAAAAACTACGCGAAGTCCAATATCGGCTGTTCGTCGAAGGCAAACAATCGCTGTTGATCGTTTTGCAAGCTCCCGATGCAGCAGGCAAAGATGGCTTGATCCGCAAAATGATCGGGCGAATGAACCCGCAAGGCGTGCGGACCTATCCGTTCAAAGTACCAACTCCGCTGGAAAAATCACATGATTTCCTGTGGCGAGTCCACCGGTGTGCCCCAGCGACTGGAATGATTTCGGTTTTTAATCGCTCGCATTACGAAGATGTCTTGGCCGTTCGCGTCGAAAAACTCGCTCCCAAAACCGTCTGGAGCAAACGCTTCGAGATGATCAATCACTTCGAAAACTTGCTGGTAGCCAATGGAACTCGGATTTTGAAGTTCTATCTTCACATCAGCCCCGAGGAACAGCTCGAGAGATTCAAAGAACGTCTCGATCGGCCCGAAAAGCACTGGAAATTGAACGTCGGCGACTACGAGGCTCGTGACAAACGACCGGCCTACCTCGAAGCGTACCAAGATGTTTTCAAAGAATGCAGTCCAAAACACGCTCCTTGGTTCATCATTCCTGCGGACAAGAAATGGTATCGCGACGCTGCGGTGGGTCACATCATCTACGAAACGATGAAAGACATGAACCCCGAGCTACCGCCAGTCGACGTGGATCTCGAAGAAATCCGCCGCCTCTACGAACGTGAAAAGGCCGGGTCGGAAAGTTCGCGGTAGACCGCGACCGTTTGAGCGGTTGTTTTTTCCCAGGTCAATTCTGCGGCTCGCTCGCGGCCGAGTTCTCGCTTTGTTTCGTAATCAGGCAAATCATTCTGTGCTGCTAAAACAAGCAGATCCGCTAATGAATCGACATCATCGGCATCAAAAAAATGACCTGCGTTGCCGAGCACTTCTCGGAGCGATGCGCATGACGATGCGATCACCGCTGCACCACTTTCCATCGCCTCCAATGCCGGTAGCCCGAAACCCTCTTCTTTTGAGGGGAACACAAAGGCGCGGCTATGCTGATAAAGCGATTTCAAAACGCGATCGTCGACGTATCCGAGTTGAATGATTCCGCGATCGTCGCCGCGTATTCCAAGCCGAGAAGCTTCGCGACGCTTCAAAGGCGATCCGACAACCACCAAAGCTAGCTCGGGCTCACGCGATCGAATGCTCTGCCAAGCTTTGACAAGCACGTCAAAGTTCTTGTAACACTCACGACGACCGACAAACATCACGTAAGGTCGATCGACAAACTGCGGCATGATCGGTGCTGCTTCCACCTTGACAAATGAATTGCCAAGCATGGTCACCGAGGCTCGCGAAGCGGCGTTGGGAAAACGCTCGCACAACTGCTCATAGGTCGTTTGCGAGTTGCAACAAATCCGATCGGCTGCTTCGATCGCTTGTCGCTTCCAAAAAGAGTGTTCACCCGACGGATCGAGCTCGGGAAATGACTCATGGATAAAATCGTGAACGGTGATCACGTTAGGCAACTGAAGTCGCCCGATAGGACGCCGACAAAGTCCAGTATAGTATGTCCAATGAATCAGATCGGCCGGTTGAGCGTCCATTTGCTCGGCTATTCGACGATGCTGCCTCTTTCGCCAAAAAGATCGTACAAGTTTGATCGGAGCCACCGTTCGGACTCTGCGAACCACGACTTGATCGTTCGTGAACGCCACGTTGGCTTCCATCGGGGCGAGTACCTCTACAGCAATCGTTTCAGGCAATCGATTGATGACATCGCAGAAATATCTGGCAATTCCGCCGACGGGGCAGATTTCGAAGATCGCACCTTCGTACAGGACTTGCATTCTTATTGAGCTCCTCAATTCAAGCTTGGCTTGGGACGACATCGTCGAGAATGAGTTTGCTCTAGCCAGCATAAAAAAACAACTGGTAGATCTCTGCCACACCCAGGATCCCAAGCCATGCAGGAACGTAGTGCGATGGAATGACGAACCGTTTCGGAGCTCGCATTCGATTGATGATTAGATGCATCGCAGTGAGGATCGCAAAACCAGATATCAACAGTGAGAATGGATTAAGTCGAAACGAGGCTGCAAATTCTCCGTGACATAACGCGACCAAACTTCGTGTACAACCCGTCGTCGGGCACGGCAGTCCCGTCGCTGCATAAAACATTGATTGGGGTAGTTGGTTTTGGACCACTAGCCACCATGCGTTCCACACGATGTAAGCGGCAGCCAACGAATATGCCAGCCACCGCAGAATGATCTTCCACCACGGATTCATCACTCAGACTAAACCTTTGGGACGCCTTTCATTGAATCGACGACGAACGGAATCCAACACAGCGGAAGGCATACAAAAATCAAAATGATGAAAACAATCAGTCCGGTTTGGTTGAGTCCCAGTGCAACGGTTTCGCCTTGTGGCATGTTCGAAATCCTGTGTAAGCGTTTGAAAGCAGATCAACGTTCATTGAAGTAGGCCATCGTTTTTAGCAGAATGGGCGCAAATAACGCAAAGTTTTTTAAAAAAAGCAGCATCTCGAAAAACACCACGGTGCGAGCCGGACTGATTCCGAACAAGACTCCTTTTGCTTTTGGCCTCTCCCAACTTTTGCTCGTGGACGGTAGCATGGCATCCGATGAAACGTTCATTTAAGCAACCCAAGACCACGAAATAGATCATGATCGACAAGAAAATCCTCCTGCTCACTGGCGAAATCTACGAAGATTTGGAGCTTTGGTATCCGAAACTTCGTTTCGAAGAGGCGGGAGCCAAAACGACGATCGCCGGCCCGGAAGCGAACGCTCACTACAACGGCAAGCACGGGTATCCCTGCACTTCGGATGCTGCATTTTCGGACGTCCAAGAGTCCGACTTTGATGCGTTGATTGTCCCAGGCGGGTTCATGCCTGACAAACTACGGCGTGATCGTTTGGTTTTGAAGTTGGTGCAAGACTTTGATTCCGCCAGAAAACCGATTGCGGCGATTTGTCATGGTGGTTGGATTCCGATTTCCGCTGGCGTCTACCGAGGTGTTCGCGTCACAGGATCGCCTGGCATCAAGGACGATTTGATCAATGCAGGCGGCATTTATGAAGACGCCGCCGTCGTCGTCGACGGTCATCACGTTAGCAGCCGTCGACCGGATGATTTGCCCGATTTCTGTCGAGCAGTCATTAAGCTGCTAACTTAGCGTTTTCGGGCCAACGAGGCTGTGAATTTTTGTAGCGGAACTCATCTTTAAACGAATGGCCAAAAAATTCACAGCCTCAACGGTCCATCCATTTCCCTAGCCCTAGTTCTAGCACTAGCCCATCGGCCTTGGGATTACTAACCACCGACGTTGATATCGCCTGTGATCTTGTCTTTATAGGTTGCCAAGCGTCCGAGAGCTTGGTCGATGTCGCGATCGGATACTCCATTTTCGCGTGCCGCGTCCGCAAAATGGTTGCAGAACAAGGCAAAATGCTGAGCCCGTATGCCGCGGTTTCGGTGCACCGCGGTAAGTTCGACTCCCGCATAATTGAGCGGACCATCGAAGGCGCCGGCCAAGAATTCGAATTGCATTTTGCGAACGCGTTCCATATTCGCATGCTCAAAGATTGGTTGTAGCTTCGGGTCGGCCAAGACCCGGTCGTACATTGAATCGACAATTCGAGTTAGGCCGTCACTTCCTCCAATTCGGTCGAACAATTCACGCGATTGGTCACTCATCTTCTGCACGCCTTTTTACGTTGCTTCTCGGATTCACCTACCGTGCTGATGAAAGCATCGGCTTCAGATAATATTCCTTAATAGTTTACCCAATCACGAGTGTTTTGTGGCGATCTGACCGAAAGATTCTCAGCCGCCGCAATCGAACCGACGGTTCCAGCCTCCATTGAGCTGGAGCACTTGTCCAGTGAAAAACGAGTTGCGTGGATCGGTGGCAAACAGCACGCCGCGAGCCACATCGTCGGGGGTGCCCCAACGCCCCATCAAGGATTGCGACTTCGCCCGGGCGTCCCAGTAATCGTCGCTTGATTCGCCCCATGCGGTGCGAATCCATCCCGGCGCGATTGTATTGACGCGAAGCCGCGACCCACACGATTGAGCTAAACTTTGGGCGAATGCTGTGATCGCCGCTTTTACCGGTGCGAACATTTGACCCGCATCACCTTCCATCCCGCCACTCGATTGATCCCACCCGACAAAGCACATCGATGGGGGCAAAGCAGACCGGTTCTCCATCATCCGCTGCGATGCAATTCGAGCTAAATGGATGGTGCCAAGCAGATCAACGGACGTCAAAAGGGCTAACTTTTCAGCAAAACTCTGGTTGGCCATTGCCGTGGTCAACACATCCGCACCGGCATTGTTGATCCAGGTATGGATCTCGGCAAGTTCTGCAAAACACTCGCTTGCAAAACGATCAACCGAATCCGGATCAGCCAAGTCACACGCCAGTAGAATCGGTTGAGCCCCATGACGTTTGCATTGTTCTGCGGTCACAATGGCCCCATGCTGATTGCGGCGATAGTGAATGACAATGCGGTCAACTCCGCCGCGACAAAGGGCTACCGCAATGGCTCGCCCCATGCCGCTTGATGCACCCGTCACGACGGCATTGGTTTGAGCAAACGGGCGGCTACTCACCCTCCGCTTCCAACTCACCCAAGTAGCGTTCGGCGTCCAACGCAGCCATACATCCGGTTCCCGCCGAGGTGATCGCTTGGCGGTAATAGTCGTCAGCTACGTCACCCGCGGCAAAGATGCCGGGGACGTTCGTGTTGGTGCGGAATGCCTTTGTCCATTGAATATAGCCTTCCGAATTCATATCGATGACGCCCTTCAAGAAGCTGGTATTTGGCGTATGGCCGATCGCGACGAACATCCCACCCACTTCCAAATGTCGCGTAGAATCGTCGATGGTACTCTTGAGCGTCAAGCCGTTCATCATTTTTCCATCGCCCAACACTTCCTCGACGACGCTATTCCAAAGAATTTCGATTTTCGGATGGTTGATTGCCCGCGACTGCATCACCTGTGACGCTCGCATTTCATCGCGTCGAATAATCATATAGATCGTCGCAGCATTCTTCAGATTGGCTAAGTATGTCGCCTCCTCCACCGCGGAGTCACCACCCCCGACAACGGCCAGCGGTTTTCCTCGAAAAATCGGTAGAGCTCCGTCACACACCGCACATGCGCTGACCCCTTTGTTCTTGTACATCTCCTCACTGTCGAGACCCAAGTAGTTGGCACGTGCACCGGTAGCGATGATCACCGTGTTGGCCTTCACCGTATCGCCCGATCGAGTGTGAAGCGTGTGCGTTTCCTTGCCTGGTTCGAGCCCGACGATGTCGTCCCCAATCACTCGAGTGCCAAAATTGAGTGCCTGCTGCTTCATCAACTCCATCAATTCGACACCTTGAACCGCATAATGCGGCTGGCCGTCTTTTTCTTCACCTTCCGGAACCGTGGGTAAATTCCAATGCCGATCTTTGTCGACGGCCGATTCGACAAATGCTCGGATATTACCTGCCGGAAAACCAGCAAAATTCTCAACTTCGGTCGTATAGGCTAATTGTCCGAGTGGAATCATTTCCGCTTGAACGGTCCCCTCATAGACAAGCGGATTCAAATTCGCTCGAGCTGCATAAATGGCGGCGGACCAGCCGGCGGGGCCACTTCCAATGATGACCGTCTTTTCTACGTTATCGCCCACTTTTTTTCAATTCCCTAATGTGAAAGTCATGTTGCCAAGGCAACGGATGAGTACAAGTTTCGTTTCGTTTTTGCGTGCCGAGCGCACGGTAGGTTTTAGCACCTCGACCGAGCGAAGCAGCCGGCTGAAATAGTAGCAACGAACCTAGGCCGGAGGCCGAAACATATCCTTGCCGGTGGCGTGAGCCACCGGAATGCATGACAACCGAACCACTAGCCCGGAGGGCGACACATGGCAAATATGTGTCGCCCTCCAGCCTGAAAACAATACGACTACTTCAGCAGGCTCCTTCGCTTGAGGGAGGTAATTTCTCGCCACCAACCCCCGACCTCACATCGAGGACTACGACTAGTTCAGGTCTCCATCTCGCATCTCGCCATGCAGATGACGCTGCAGGTAACTGGCACGTTGTACGTTCCGATCGGACGACCCGAGGACACGGCCGTGAAGCTTTTGCAGATGTGCGGGCTGCGTATGGATGAACAGTTTGTTAATCGTAGGAACGAGG
>JGI12048J13642_10539669_pt1 | contig 13190 bp, 9 predicted proteins | sample ElkSlonscriptome_16_FD_13642 | JGI IMG/M metagenome (IMG submission 13642) | reverse complement strand
CCCGGAGCCGCCTTCGGCCCTCAGTCGTCGGGCATGACGGCAAGCGCAGCGCTTTCCGCTTCCAGGTTTGCGAAATGGAGCTTCCTCAGGGTGCCTTCGAACTTGAAGGGCGCCTTGTCGAGATAGTCGTTCGCGACCGGGGAGCTGGTGTCCATGCCGACATCGAAGGTCTCGGATGCCGTGAAGACCGCGGGCACAGTGCGACGGACCGTCCCCTGGGCCGCCTCTTCGCCGTTGATCCAGAACACGAGCTCGGCGGGCGCCGCCCGCTCCATCGGTGTCCTCATCTCGAACGCGATCGTCACGTCGCCGGCCGGCAAGGTGCCGATCTGGATCTTGTCGCGCTTGAGGAGCAGCGCGCTGTACTCGTAGTAGAGCTCACCATCCAGGGCATAGAGGCTGACACCGCCGGTATAGCCGCCCAGGGCGAAGATCACGCCGTTGACCTTGTCCGGCACCTCGGCCTCGATCTCGGCGCGCAGGTTGCCGTTGCGCACGTTGGGTGCCTCGCTTTCGGGAATGCGGGTCATTCCCTCGAACAGGGTCCACTCGGTGTTCGAGCTGCGCTTCATCTCCTGGGGATTGAGCCCGGTGTACATCGCGCCGCCGATGGGCAGGACCTTGTTCTCCTCGGCGACCTGCATGAAGAGGTCCTTCATCTCCTTCAGCTTCTCCGGATGCTCAGCGGCCAGGTCATTCATAAGCGAGTAGTCGCTGCGGGTGTCGAACAGCTCCCATTCGTCCTGCATGGGATTCCAGTTGGCGAGATCCGGCAGCTGTGCGATCCATGGCGTCCGGGGACCGAAGGTGCTGGCCATCCAGTGGTCATGATAGATGCCGCGGCTGCCGAGGCACTCGAAGTACTGCGTGTGCTTCTGCTCCAGAGCGTCGGGGGAGTCGAAGGTGTAGGCGAAGCTGACCCCGTCGATGGGGTCCTGCACCTGGCCGTCCACGACCTTGGGCGGCTCGATGCCCAGGATGTCGTAAATGGTGGGGACCACGTCGTTGACGTGGGTGAACTGCGAGCGGGGCGCCGCATCCGGCTCGATGCGTTTCGGCCAGGAGATGACCATCGGCGTGCGCGTGCCGCCCCAGTCGGCGGCGACCAGCTTGGTGTACCGGAACGGGCTGTCGCCCGCCCAGGCCCAGCCGGCGTGGTACATGTTGTCCATCAGCGGCCCGCCGATGGCCTCGAGCCCGCCCAGCTCCTCGGCCACGGCGATGTGCTCGGCGATGGTCGAGGGGATGCCGTTCTGGGCATTCAGCTCCGCCACGCTGCCGTCGATGCCCTCAGCCGAGGCGCCGTTGTCCGAGACGATGTAGAGCACCAGCGTGTTGTCACGGATGCCCAGGGCCTCGAGCTCGTCGATCAGCTTGCCGACCTGCGCATCGGTGTGCTCCAGGAAGCCAGCGTAGACCTCCATCAGTCGCTCTTGGAAGGGGCGCTCGGATTCGGGGATGTCCTCCCACGCGGGGATGCCCTCCGGGCGAGGCGGCCGTTTCGTATCGGCGGGGATCCAGCCCATGGCCTTTTGCCGCGCGAAGACCCGCTCTTGATAGGCGTCCCAACCTTCGCTGAACTTGCCCTTGTACTTGTCGGCCCACTCCTGGGCCACGTGATGGGGGCCGTGCACGGCGCCCGGGGTCCACCACATCAGGAACGGACGATCGGGATTCATGGCGAGGTGGCGGCGCATCCAGGTGATCGCCTTGTCCGCCATCGCCTCGGTCAAGTGGAAGTCCTCGTAGTCATCCGGGCGCGGGACTGAGATCGGCGTCGTGTTCTCCCACAGCGTGGGCTCCCACTGCGAGGTCTCGCCGGCGATAAAGCCGTAGAAATAGTCGAAACCTCGCCCCGTCGGCGTGCGATCGTAGGGACCGTTCGCGATCTGCTCAATCGGTGTGTTGTGGTCCTTGCCGAAGGCCGCGGTGGCATAGCCGTAGTCACGCAGTACCTGGGCGATGGTCGCCGACGACGTCGGGATCACGCCCGAGTAGCCGTCCCAGTCGTTCGCGAACTCGGCGATGATGCCCGAACCGACCCGATGGTGGTTGCGGCCGGTCATCAGTGCCGCCCGGGTCGGCGAGCACATGGCTGTGGTGTGGAAGCGATTGTAGGCGATGCCCTCATTCGCCAGCCGGGTGAGCGTCGGCGTGTGGATCTCGCCGCCGAAGGTGTCTGGCTGCCCGAAGCCCGCGTCGTCGAACATGACGATGAGGATGTTGGGGGCATCCTCGGGGAGGTGGCGCGGTTGCTCGCGCCACTTGTGGACGGATTCCTGCATCGTCGGCCCGACCTTGCCGCCCATCGGTGGATCGGGAAAGGGCAGTACCTCTTGGGCGCTAACGGAAGCGACGGAAATCAAAAAAAACAGCATTGAGCCGCCAACGATTCGCCGTCTTGAACCAACAGATCTCGCTCGTTTCATGTCATTACGCCTCCAAGGCTTGTGAAGGTCATTCTTGGACCTCTCTTTGCAGCTGTAGGGTGCGGTGAGCTTGCGAACCACACCGTTGGCGAGGCCGCCGGAATCGGTGCGGTTCGTTCCTCACCGGCACCCTACATGGCTCAATCGTCGGGCACGACGGAAAGCGCGGCGCTGTCCGCTTCCAGGTTTGTGAAATGCAGCTGCTTCAGGGTGCCTTGGAACTCGAAGGGCGCCCTGTCGTAGTAGGCATCGGCCACGGGCGAGTTCAGGTCCATGCCCACGTCGAAGGTCTCCGTCACCGTGAAACCGGCGGGCACGGTGCTCCGGACCGTGCCGGTGGCCGCTTCCTCACCGTTGATCCAGAAGGTGAGCTCGGCGGGCACGCCACGCCCCGGAGGCGTGCGCATCTCGTAGGCGATGTTGACCTCGCCTTCCGGCAATGCACCGACCTCGATCCTGTCGCGCCTGAGCAGCAGTGCGCTGTACTCGTAGAAGAGTTCGCCATCCACGGCGTACAGGCTCATACCGCCCGCATAGCCCCCCACGGCGAAGATCACGCCGTTGACGCCTGCCGGCACCGTCGCCTCGATCTCCGCTCGGAGATTGCCGTTGCGCACGTTGGGCGCCTGATGCTCAGGGATACGGGTCATTCCTTCAAACAGGGTCCACTCGGTGTTGGTGCTGAGCTTCATCTCCCGGGGGTTTAGCAAGGTGTACAGGGCGCCGCCGATGGGCAGCACCTTGTTGTCCTCGGCCTCCTGCATAAAGAGGGCCTTCAACTCTTCCAGCTTCTGAGGATGCTCGGAGGCCAGGTCGTGCGTCAGCGAGTAGTCGCTGCGGGTGTCGAACAGCTCCCACTTGTCCTGCATGGGATCCCAGTTGGCGAGGTCCGGCAGCGCCGCCACCCACGGCGTTCGCGGCCCGAAGGTGCTGGCCATCCAGCCCTCGTGGTAGATGCCGCGGCTGCCCATGATGTCGAAGTACTGGGTGTGCTTCTGCTCCGGAGCGTCGGCCGAGTCGAAGGTGTAGGCGAAGCTCACCCCGTCGATGGGATCCTGCACATGACCGTCCACGACCTTGGGGGGCTGGATGCCGAGGATGTCGTAGATGGTGGGCGCGACGTCGTTGACGTGGGTGAACTGCGGCCGCGGGGTCGTGTCGGGCTCGATGCGCTGCGGCCAGGAGATGACCATGGGCGTGCGCGTGCCGCCCCAGTCGGCGGCGACCAGCTTGGTGTAGCGGAACGGGCTGTTGCCGGCCCAGGCCCAGGCGGAGTTGTACATGTTCTCCATCTTCGGTCCGCCGATCTCGTCAAGGCCTCCCAGCTGCTCCGCCACGGCAATATGCTCGGTGATCGTCGACGGGATGCCGTTCTGGGAAAGCAGCTCCATGACGGTTCCCTCCAGCCCCTCGGCCGAGGCGCCGTTGTCCGAGAGGATATAGAGGACCAGGGTGTTGTCGCGGATGCCGCGGGCCTCGAGCTCGTCGATCAGGCGCCCGACCTGGGCGTCCGTGTGCTCCAGGAAACCGGCGTACACCTCCATCAGGCGCGCCTGGAAGGGCTTTTCGTCGTCGGGGATGTCTTCCCAAGCAGGCATGCCCTCCGGCCGTGGCGCGCGCTCGGCGTGCTCGGGAATCCAACCCATCGCCTTCTGCCGCTCGAAGACCCGCTCCTGGAAGGCATCCCAGCCGTCGTCGAACTTGCCCTTGTATTTCTCGGACCATTGCTTCGCCACGTGATGAGGACCGTGCACCGCGCCCGGCGTCCACCACATGAGGAAGGGGTGATCGGGGTTCATGGCCAGGTGGCGGCGCATCCAGGTGATGGCCTTGTCCGCCATGGCCTCGCTGAGGTGGAAGTCCTCGTAGTTGTCCATGTGCGGCGCTGAGACGGGCGTCGTGTTCTCCCATATTGCGGGCTCCCACTGGGAGGTCTCGCCCCCGAGGAATCCGTAGAAGTAGTCGAAGCCTCGACCGGTCGGGAAGTTGTCGTAGGGGCCGTTCGCCATCTCGTCGATCGGCGTGTTGTGGTCCTTGCCGAAGGCCGCCGTGGCGTAGCCGTAGTAGCGCAGCACCTCGGCAATGGTCGCCGATGATTTCGGAATAACACCGGTGTACCCATCCCAGTCATTGGCAAACTCGGCGACCATACCGTTGCCGACTCGATGGTGGTTGCGGCCGGTCATCAAGGCGGCGCGGGTGGGCGAGCACATGGCCGTGGTGTGGAAGGCGTTGTAGGAGATGCCTTGCTCGGCCAGTCGCGTCAGGGTCGGCGTGTGGATCTCGCCGCCGAAGGTGTCGGGCTGCCCGAAGCCCGCATCGTCGAACATGACGATGAGGATGTTGGGCGCGTCCGCGGGGAGATGCCGCGGCTGCTCGCGCCACTTGTGGACAGATTCCTGCATCGTCGGGCCGACCTTGCCGCCCATCGGGGGATCCGGGAAGGGCAGGACGTCCTGGGCGTGAACGGAAGCAACGGAAATGAAAAGAAACAGCATTGAGCCGCCAACGATTCGCCGTCTTGAACTAACAGATCTCGCTCGTTTCATGTCATTCGCCTCCAAGGCTTGTGAAGGTCATTCTTGGACCCTTCTCTCTGAAGCTGTAGGGTGTGGTGAGCTTGCGAACCGCACCGTTCGCTAGGCCGCCGGACCTGGTGCGGTTCGTTCCTCACCGCACCCTACAGGTTTGCCAGGTGGCCGCTCAGTCGACCAGCTCCAGGTCGCCGGGCTTCCATGTCTTGTCGAACCAGGGTTCCAGCGGACCATAGAGCCGGAGAATCACCGCGAAGCCCTTGCCGGGCATCGTCTGCACCCAATGGTCCTGCTGACCTTCCGGCACCTCGGGGCCGAACCAGATCGTATAAGAGCCATCCTCGTTGGGCGTGACACCGGGGAGCGTGCTGTCGAGGCCGGCCAGACGCTGGTCTGTCTCCAGCATGGAACGATGCTGGGTCGAGTAGACGACAAAGGACCAGAAATTGTTCATCGGTACCGGACCCGGCAGGGTGACCTTGTAGGTCTTGCTGCCATCGAGATAGGCGCCGCTGGCGTCATGGGCGGTGAAGGCATAGACGGAGCCGGCGCCGACCTGGGGCGATGCCATTGCTGGCGTAATTCCCGTTGCGACGTAATGGAACATTGTTCGGTCGTCGAGGCCGCGCACGCCGTGATGAATGAATTCGTGGCTTCCGCCGGCAAAACCTGTATACCACTGCCGGTCAGGGTAGAAATAGAACCGCTCCCGGTCGCGGGGTCTGAAGGTCAGTGCACGGGCGGTCGCGTTGCCCACTGCCGCGGCGTCGGCGAGGATTCCCTGCATTCTTTCGTCGGGCTTGAACGGCGTGTCCTTCCTGATGCCGATCGACGCAAAGAGGCCGGCGATCTCGGGATCGAAGGCATCGCTCGGTTCGTTCTGGACGACGGCGTTCAGCTCGTCGAAGAAGCTTAGGTCGTTGGCATGGATGGTGTTCATCTTCGCCCCGGAGAAATTCACGAAGGTCTCCTCGGGTGGGTCCTCTGCCTCCGACAGGAGATAGACCTTCATGCCCGCCTTGACGCCGGCGACCGCCGCCTCGATGCCTGCCTCCGACACGAACGCACGGGCGAATACCCAGTGCATGTTCGTCTGAGTGGAGATGACATGAAATCCGACCGCAGGGACCGGGCCGTCATAACCCGGTGGCAGGAATAGGTAGCGACCGCCGCGACCCTGATCCGGGCCGGTCACACCGATATCGGTGTCCCAGCGGAAGAAGGCATCGTTGACCGCCCCGAGCAGGCCGGGAGCCACCTCCATCACCACCGGCCCCTGCTTGAGGTCGAGGCAGGTCGTCACGTACACCGTTGTCGAATTTGCCGTCAGCCACAAGGAGCGGGCGTCCAGCAGGTCTTCGCTGATGCCGACGGTATGGGCGGGGATGCCGGCCTGCTCGAAGCCATGGCACATCGCATAGACCGATGCCGCCGGCATGCCACTGAGGAAGGCCTCGACGCCACGCACGAAATCGAGGTTGTCGTAGGCCTTGCGCACGGTGTCCTCGTCCGGCATGCCGTCGAAGAAGCGCAGGGTGCCGAGGCGCTGCGTCTCAACGACATCCGGCGTGAGCACCGCCGCCGGTGTCTCGGCCGCGTATTCCTGCGCCAGCGCGGTGGAACAGGCCATTGACACCACCAAGGCCGACAGCAAGCCACCGATTCGGGTGCACAGTTGATTCATCGTTGGTCTCCCGGTTGCGTTCGTTGCACCTGGCTCATTGCAGTTTTTCCGCGTCTCCGGGCACCCAGGTCTTGTCGAAATAGGCTTGTTCCGGCCCGTACAGCCGCAGGTAGACGAACCAGCCCTTGCCCGGGGTGGTCTGCACCCAGTTCTCCTCGGGCACGTCGGCGGGCAGCTTGGGACCGAAATAGAGATCGAACGAGCCATCCTTGTTGGCCACCGCACCGTGCACCGAGCCGACCAGTGGGCGCCCCTGTTCGTTACGGATCATCGAGCGGGTGTCGTTGTCGTAGACGGTCAGCGACCAGAACATGTTGGCCGGCACGTCCTTCGGCAGGTGGATCCGGTAGCTGTTGTCTCCCGTCAGCCAGTTACCGTCGGCATCCTGGTAGGTGCCGATGTACTGCGATCCCTGGCCTGGCACGGACACCACCATGGATTTCGCCGTGCCGATCGCCTCGAAGGCATATTTGCTGCGCAGGTCGATGGCCATGTAGTCCGGTTCATGGAAGGTCGGATCCGAGAAGAAGATCTTCTTCCAGCGGCGTTCTCCCGGGTACGCGTACACGACCTCATCGGGCACTCTGGGTGCGTAGGCGAGGGCTTCCGCCATCGCGCGTCCGACGGTGGCGCCTTCGGTGAGGATCTTCTTCATACGCTCATCCGGCTCGAAGGGCCGCCCGTGCGCAATGCCCAGCGTCTCCAACACGCCGAGCATCGCCATGTCCTGGGCGCGCGGCGGGTTCTCGTTGATGTAGCGGGCCAGGGTCTCGAAGTACGCGAAGCCCTCGTTGGTCAGCAGGTCCGCGTCCTTGCCATCCAAGGATACGAACCGGGTCTCGGGCGGGGCGGCGGCCTCGTCGAGCCGGTACTGGCGATAGGTCTTGATGTGCTCCACCAGTTTCGGGATGTCGTCCCGCGTTTGCGGAAGGCCGCGAAGGTAGAACACCACGATGTTGGAGTCCGACTCGACAACATGGTGATGGGTGGCGGGCAAAGAGCCGTCATAACCGGGCGGAAGTACCAGGAACTTGCCCCCGCGGTCTTGCTCCGGCGAGAAGGGACCGCCGAGGTCCACCAGCGGCTGCTGCCAGATGTTGTTCATCGTTCCGAGAAGGCCGGCCGGCACTTCCATCACCATGGGACCTTCACGCAGATCGAGGACGCCGGACATGTAGGGCGTGTCCTGGTTGGCCGTCAGGGCCAGTTGTCTTGGCTGAGCCAGTTTGTCGGCAATGATTACCGTATGGCTGTTCGCGCCCAGTGCCTTGTGGGCGTCTGCCATCGCGCCGTACGACGCCATCGGCAGTGCCCAGAGATAGGCCTGGACGGCCCGCTGAAAATCCAGCTCATCGTAGAGACGCTCGACAGTTTCCGCCCTGGGATAGCCTGAATCGAACTCGAGCTGTCCGATGCGACTGTCGAGCGTCTCGCCGAACGCAGGCGCCACGAGCAATAGGGACAGCGATACGGAGAGCATCGCGGATCTCAGATGCCGATTTCCTTCACCCGTATGACAGACCATGCAATTTCCTCCGGCTCTTTTGCAGCCATTCCATCTCGCGCCCTGCGCTCGATCACAAAGGCTGCCTTGACTGTGAAATTCGCGCCGCACGTTCGCGTCCTCGCCCTCTGAAGAGGGCAGGGTCAGGGAAGGATCAGGTTCTCAGTCGACAGTCGCCAGCGCCCTAACCTCGGCCGCGCAGTCGTGTTGAGGGGTCAGCCCGTTGCGTCGCGCCCGTTCGATGTCCGCACGGGCCGCCTCCTTGGCGGCGAGGAAGGCCTCGTTGGCCTGAAGCCTGGCGACCGCAGCGGAGCCGACGACACGGCCCGCCACCACGTCGCTGTACCAGTGCACGTTGCATACTGTGCGGCTTTCTCCAAAGCCACGGCCCCGCGCCAGAATCGCCTCCGCCCGATCGGGTGCCAGCTCGCTGAGGATCAGCGCCCAGCCCCAGCCGATTGCCGTGTGGCCCGAGGGGTAAGAGCCGTCCTTGCGTAGCTTGTCCTCTTCGTCCGGCGTGCAGACCGGCGCCCCGTTGACCATGAACGGGCGCTCGCGCTGGTATGCGTTCTTGGCGGAGTAGGTCGCCAGGCCGAGGTCGGCGAGGGTGCGCCGCACCAGCATGTACAGAGCCGGCGTGTCCGCCTCGGTCACTGGAACGCCCAATGCGCACGAGAACGTGCTCGCGGCCGCCGGAAAGGCGAGGTCGGCATCGCGAATCGCGAGGTCCCAGCGGGCCGAGCCGCGCAATGGCAGCATCTTCTCGCTCCATGCGGTATCGAGCATCTGCCGCGCCGAACTTTTGCCCGGTGCCGGAGGCACGAAGGCCTTGCTGTCGAGCCAATCCTCTTTCGGCAGATAACCTTGCAGGATGCCCGGCATGATCTCGGGTACCTGCTCCCCTGAGGCCGGGACGGCGGCTGTTGCCTCGGATCTCGTGTCCATGCTGCTGAAAGCGGCAAGGCCCGCGAGCAGCAGTGTCGGAAGGGTCGTGCGAAACAAACGGGTCATGGTCGTTGCTCCTGTTCAAGCCGCTTCGTCAGATCCGCCGCTATCGAGGCAGCACGAAGTTCGCCTGCAGCCGGAAGCGAAGGCCCTCCGGGCCGTTGTCGGGGGAGTCGAGCCAGTAGCCGACGCCAGCCTGCAGGCTGACCGGCAGCTTGCCGAACATGACGAGCTTGGAGAGGGCGGCATTCACTGGCACCGACCACTGCTCGCTTTCCCAGTTGTAGCTGGTCTCGCTCTGCACCGATGCGGTCCAGGCGCTTGGCCAGGTATAGGCCGCGAACGGCTGCACGAAGGTGTTGCTGATGTCCGGGCGTTCATCGTCGCCGGCGAAGGACCAGATGTGATTGGCGAGCATGCCGACCGTCCAGGGCCCTCTCAGCACCAGCCCGACGGCGGCGGGTCCGGCGCCCCACTTCTTGCCGCCGAGCAGTGAGTCGGTTGCCGTCGGCAGCAGGACGACCGGGCCGGCGCCCCAGGTGAGGCCGCCGGCGGTGGGCTGTTTCGGCGAAAAGAAGAGGCTCAGGTTGATATCGCCGAGCCCGAACTGGGAGCCGGCGCCCGGAACGACATCATCCTGGTAGACCACCGGCATGATGGTCCGTGTGATCAGGTTCCAGTCCGCGCCGATGTCGAACGGGATCACCGGCTGGATGTTGGTCGTGATCTTGGTGCCGTCGTCCTCGGGACCGATGTCTCGGTCGAAGTTCATCTGGATCGGCAGGGTGATGAGGTCGGCGATCGGGTTGGTGAGCTCTTGCGCGAGGTCGGCGCCATCCTCGGCGCTGGTAGTCACCGGGGTCACGCATAGCGCTGAGATCACCAGCGCGAGCAGTGGGATTCGACGTTTCATGATTCCTCGCCTTTCGTTCGGACGATCAGAACGTCCAGGCGCCGGTCAGCGTGAGGTAATCGGCTTCGAACCGATTCTCGGCGCTGAAGTCGTGCATCCACTTCCCGAGCACCGTGAGCCGGCCGCCGCCGAGCTCGGGAATCCAGACGAAACCCGGACCGAGGCCGAAGGACTCGGACTTGAAGTCGCCGAGGCCGGCCCCGGAGCCGCTGTCGCCGGTCAGCTGCTTGTAGTAATACCCGCGCAGGCCAAGGGCGAAGGTCTCGGAGAGGAACTGGTTCGCCACGAAGTCGGCATGGAATTCCGTTCCCGTGCGGTAGTTGGTGTCCGTGTTCTCCGTGTTGACCATGACGCCGGGTGCAATCGACACCTCGGTTCCAGAGTCGGGATTGAACCAGGTGACGGCCCCAAGGGTATCGAAGCTCCAGTAGTTGCGGCCGAGATTGGCGAGGTCAGAGCCCGAGGAGTCGTACCCTCCGGTCGGAGCAACGATCGACTCCCAGAGCTTGAAGGACCACGGGCCCGAGCTCCAGCTCAGCTGGACCGGGATGAGCGCGATGTCGCTCAGATCGAAGCTGTCATCGGAGAACCCGATGCGGCCGCCGAGCGGACCGACAAGCGCGCCGTCCAGTGCGGCATCGCCGAAGGGTATCGCCACACCCATGGTGTATCGGCCCCCGAGCACCGGCGTTTCGAAGGTATAGGTCAGCGAGGTGAGATTGAGGAAGAGATCGAGGTCGATGCCCAGGCTGACCTGTCCCTCGATGAGCGCGACCTCCGCACTGCCCGTCTGGTACCAGAACGTATTGGCGGCCAGCAAACCGGGCTCGGGCGGTACCGCGAGGAAGATATCGCCGCCCGCGCCGGGCAGATAATGGCTCGCGGCACCCTCGGCGGCGAAGGTGGTCGACGGGGCGGACAGGCAGAGGACGGCCAACCCCGTCAGGACAGCGATCGCTGCCGTCTTGCGCCGCCCCGCTGAATGCCTCTCCAACCCTCTTTGCGCAGGGCCGCGCGCGACTGCATGCTCCTGATTTGGCGGCTGATCGAATCTCTGGCGGCGTTCGCCGCCTCGCGCCGCGCCCTTTGGTCTCGAGATTGTCATGCGCCATTAACCTCCCAATTCGCAAGGCCCAGGTTGAGCTCTTCACCCCAACGGCTCGGGCGCGCCGGCGAGTGCCGCCGCGTCGCCCTTCAGGGGCGTTCGCGCCTGCGCAACAACGCTGGCTCTTGGAATACTAGCCGTCTATGCTTCCCTTACTAGTCATTTCGCGCCACCGGAGGGACGGAAGCGTTGCGAACGACGACCTCGATGCCGAAAAGGCTTGACAACGACCGCATACCGCGCGGTCTAGCCCGTCCGCCTGTTAAGGCGGCCATACCCTTTGCTCGTGTCAACGCCCTGGCGCCTTTCGTCGGTTTTCTGAAGACCATCGGTGCCCCGAACGATTCCTTGCTGTGTCGTGCGCGAATTCCGCTGCAGCTGCTGGATGACCAGGAGGCGTTGATTCCGGTCTATTCCGCCTACCGGTTCTTGGAGCTGGCGGCCCGCCAAGAGCATCTCGACGATCTCGGAATGGTCGTCGGTCGGCAGGCCTTATCGTTCGAGCTTGGCGCCTTCGGACAGGCGCTGCAGCGTGCGTCGACTGTTTACGAATACCTGCAGGCGGGTATTCGGCTGATCGGTACGCACAGCGGCGCGACAAGGTTTTGGCTGAGCAACGAGGGCGACGTTTTTCGTCTGAGCCAGTATCTGAAAGGGCCTACCGGACTCGGTCGCTGTATCGCGGATGTGTTCACATTGGTGATAACGCTCAGCACGCTGCGGCGATTGGTCGGTCCGGGCTGGAGCCCTCGGGAGGTGCGATTACTGGCCGGCGATGAAGCCCTGTTGGGGGACCGGCAGTTGCTCGGGGATGCCTCAGTCATTCCCGGCCAACGCCATTCGTCGTTCACGATTTCGGGTTCTCTGATGGAACTGCCGATCCCAAGCCGGACCCATGGCGCGGCGCTGGCCAATGAGGTTGCGCCAGTCCCAGGCAATCCGATGCCAGCGGACTTTCTGACCTCCATGGAGCACCTGATCGTGTCGCTCGTTGGCGACGGCTATCTCGGTATCCAGATCGCCGCGGAAGCGGCCGGGACGAGCGTCCGCTCGCTACAGCGGCAATTGGCTCAGGCAGGACTCACCTACACCGAGCTGGTCACAGCAAGCAGGATCCGTCTCGCCAGAGAATGGCTAACCGTGTCGGACGCGCCCATCGCGGAGATCGCCGCCATGCTCAGTTACACGGACGCCTCGAATTTCGCACGCGCCTTTCGGCGTCAAACCGGGGTGTCTCCCCAAACCTATCGGCGAAGCCAAGGGCGACGGCAGCAATCGGGCCTATGACCTCCTCCGGCTAGATCCTATGCGGCCACCTCGAGAGGTTTCACGAAACTGTGAGGCAGGGGCACTTCTCTCGCATCCCAGGAGAGCCAAGCAATGCGTAACTCGATCGCTCCGGCAATCTGCCCGCCAGTTCACTCGGCAAACAAGCCATCCTTTGCCGGTTTGTAAGCAACCCAGCGGTCTCGGCCCAACTCTTTAGCTCGGTACAGCGCGTAATCGGCCGCGCGGATTAGGTCCGACAGCTGCTCAAACTCGTTCTCGTCGTGCAGCGCCGCGATCCCGAGTGAGATGGTTACACCGACTTCGGGCGCCTTTCCGATCTTGTGTCGCGCCTCGCGGAAGCGCACCAGCACCCGATCCGCGACCGCCGCCGCCTGCCCCTGATCGCTACCCGGTAAGACGATCAGGAACTCCTCGCCGCCATACCGGGCCAACAGATCGTTCCCGCGGATGCAAGTGCGCAAGATTTCGGCCGATCGCTTCAGTACGACATCACCTGCTTGGTGACCGAGGGTGTCGTTGATGCGCTTGAAGCGATCGATATCGCCGAAAACCAGACTGAGCGGTGAGTGTTGCTCCCTGGCATGCGCGAACTCCGCCTCAAGCACCGGGTCAAGGAAGGCGCGATTGTGAAGGCCGGTGAGCGCGTCGCGCTGACTGCGCTCCTCGAACTCTATAGTGGTCCCCAGATTTGAGACAGCCCTTTAAGGTAGAGCGAGCGACCCGAGAGGGGCGGAGATGAAGCGGAAACGGTACGGCAAAGAGTTTAAGGCACGGGTGGCGCTGGCG
>JGI12048J13642_10221766_pt1 | contig 13206 bp, 12 predicted proteins | sample ElkSlonscriptome_16_FD_13642 | JGI IMG/M metagenome (IMG submission 13642) | reverse complement strand
CTCCCCGATTTGCAGGTAGGGGGTCTCAGGGGAGGCGGCAATGTCGTTGCCTTGCGAATAGACCAACATGAGGCCGTGCCGCTGACCGGCGATCTGGCCACCCAAGAGCAGTGTCGCCTCCCCGCTGACGCCGGAGGCGGCGAGCGCCGGCCCGTGCGCCTGCTGCACCTGCTGGCTGACGCGGCCCACGTATTCTGCGGCCTCGAACAGGTAGCGCGCCTTGGCCAGGTTGGGTGCACCGGTCGGGTATTCGATGTCGCGCGCCGGGCGGGGGTCAGGTCTGTTCTGCGCCGGGCGGGGGTCAGGTCTGTTCTGTAACGCCATCGACGGCGACGACCGCTTCTTGTCGCTTGACGGCCCGACTGACGGTCATTCGGCTGACGCCAAAATGCTCGGCGATTGCCTGCATGCTGTAGGCTCCCGTGCGATAGGCCTCGGCCATGGCGCGATCGCGTTCACTATAGCGATCAGCGTAGGCCCCGAGGGGCTTTGCCAGGCCACAGCGCTGGCGTTTCGGGATTTCGCGCAGCGCTCGCTTTGGGTCGATCAGGCCCTGCATACGTTCGACAAACTGCTCAGAGCCCAAGTAGATCTGGCCTTTGAGTGCACCCCATGGCCCCGCGGCGCCAATGCCCTCGGCGACGAAGCGCCGATAGCCGGCTACCGCCGCAGCCCTCTCCTCAGCGAATACCCGCAACACCCAGTCGGTTTCGAGGAACCGGGGCCGAGGAGCCTCCCCAACTGTCGCCCCGTAGCTGCTCCAGATCCACTCACCCGGTGCCGCCACCATCCCGGCGCGAACCGGATTCAGCACCACGTAACGGGCCAACTCGAGCAGGTAGCCCTCGCGCTCGACCAGAATGGCCTTGAAACGACCCTGAAACAAATGCCCGACACGTCCGTGGGCGCGGTTGATGTACTGCGTGAACACGCCGTTGAGCTGGCGCATGCCTCTGGAAAGATTCGCATCGGGCGTCTCCACCAACAGGTGGTAATGGTTCGTCATCAGGCAGTAAGCATGACAGAGCCAGTTGAAGCGCTCGCACGTCGCGCCGAGCACGTCGAGGAAGGCGCCGCGGTCCTCGCCAACCTCGTCCAGAAAGATGCTGCGCCGATCATTACCCCGCGCCGTGACGTGATACAGCGCCCCAGCGAATTCCAACCGTAGCGGTCTCGCCACCGTTTGACTCCTGGTTCCAAGCGACTTGATCAAACTCTAGACCAAGCCCTCGTATTGTTCAAAGTGAGACCTGACCCCGGCTGCTCTGTTTGACTCCTGGTTCCAAGCGACTTGATCAAACTCTAGACCAAGCCCTCGTATTGTTCAAAGTGAGACCTGACCCCGGCTGCTATAGAAGCCTTCCTCAGCCATCTTTGGTTTTCGCGTCAGCGTGTGATATATGATGTCGGCATCAGGCATCTGAGACCCAGCTATGCGCACGATCGTTGACCTTCCCGACGAGCAGCTCGAGCCGCTCAAGATCCTTGGCGAACAGATGAAACTGTCCCGCTCGGAATTGGTCCGGCGGGCGGTTGCCGACTATCTACGCCGGCACCGCGCGGTTACCGACGATACTGCTTTTGGCGTGTGGCGCGGCCGCAGCGAGGATGGCCTTGCCTATCAAGAACGCCTGCGTTCGGAATGGGATCGATGAAGGCTGTGTTCGATACCAACATCCTGATCGATTACCTGAACGGTATTGCGGCCGCGCGGGACGAGATCGCGCGGTACGAAGAACCGCTGATCAGTCTGATTACCTGGATGGAGGTGATGGCCGGGACGTCGTCAGATGACGAGGCCGAGGTGCGGACGTTCCTGCGCCGGTTCGGTTGCAGGACAGTCGATCAAGCGGTCGCCGAACAGGCTGTCCTGTTGCGGCAGGCTCGCCGCGTGAAGCTGCCGGATGCGATTATCCGGGCGACCGCTTTGCATGAGAGCGCCCTGCTAGTGACAAGAAATACAAAGGATTTCAAACCCGACGACCCCGGCATCCGGGTTCCATACATGACAGCACCAAATGCCTCGCGATAAATGGGAGCTGTCTTGTGATACGCCGCCCAACGATGTGCTGTCGCGCGGACCGGGGAACGCCGCGGCCGGTGCTCCGGCCGGTCACGGCGTGCTCTAGGTTGCCGTCCCAGGCGCCTCAGCGCCCGCGTGCGGCGTCCTCGATCTGCTCTTGCACCTTCTCCAGATTGAATGAGCCGGGCGTCTGACTCGGCGGGTACTCGTTGAGGGTCTGGAAGAACTTCCCTGCGATTTGCTGCATCGGCACGATGACAAACGGGCGATCGAGGAACCAGTCGTGGTAGACGTTGGCATCGATCTGGGCCTTCTCGAAGGGGTCGCGCCGCAGGTTGAACAGCAGCGGGATGCGCAGCTCCGTGAACGGCTCACGCCAGATCTGGAACGCGTCCGCACGGTTCTCGAGGAACACGCCCTTCCACTGATCTAGCCGGATCGCCACCAGCGCACCGTCATCGTTGACGTAAATGAACTCCTTGCGCGGCGAGGCCTTGATGTTCTCTTCCAGGGTCTCGTAGCTGTCCGCGTTGGCCAGGTACTCGTTCATGTCGTAGCCGTCGAGGTGCTGCCGGTAGGTCCGGCCGATCGCCTCGTAGCCATCGAGCAGATCCTGCTTGAGATCGTCCTTGCCGGCGGCCGCGGCGAAGGTGACCATCCAGTCCTCGTGGGCGACGATGCCGTTGACGGTCTCACCGGCCGGCCACTGCGCGGGCCAGCGCACGAACGCGGGCACGCGGTAGGCGCCCTCCCAATTGGAGTTCTTCTCCTTGCGGAACGGCGTGTAGCCGGCATCCGGCCAGGTGTTGAAGTGAGGTCCGTTGTCGGTCGAGTACTGGACGATGGTGTTCTCGGCGATGCCGAGCTCGTCGAGCAGGTCGAGCAGCTGACCCACGTGCATGTCATGCTCCACCATGCCGTCGTGGTATTCGTCGCCCCAGGGGCCGGAGATGCCCGTATGCTCGTCCTTCACATGCGTGCGGAAATGCATCCGCGTCGCGTTCCACCAGACGAAGAACGGCTTGCCGGCGTCGTGCTGCCGCTGGATGAAGTCCTTGGCCGCGGCCAAGGTGTCCTCGTCGATGGTCTCCATCCGCTTCTTGGTGAGCGGGCCGGTGTTCTCGATCGTCTGCGTGCCGTCGGCGTTGGCCTTGGACTTCATGACACCGCGCGGACCGTAGTGCTCGAGGAATGTCCGCCCGTCGGGCATGACGAAGTCGCGCGGGTAGTCGCGGTTCTCCGGCTCCTCCTCGGCGTTCAGGTGGTAGAGGTTGCCGAAGAACTCGTCGAAGCCGTGATTGGTCGGCAGGTGCTCGTCGCGGTCGCCGAAGTGATTCTTGCCGAACTGGCCGGTGGCATAGCCCTGTTCCTTGAGCACGGCGGCGATCGTGATGTCCTGCTCCTGCCAACCCTCTGCGGCGCCCGGCAGGCCGACCTTGGTCATCCCGGTGCGCACCGGGACTGTGCCGCCCATGAACGCCGCACGACCAGCGGTGCAGGACTGCTGGGCATAGTAGTCGGTAAAGCTGATGCCCCCGTCGGCGATGCGGTCGATGTTCGGCGTTTCGTAGCCCAGCATGCCGCGGTTGTTGTGGCTGATGTTCCAGGTGCCGATGTCGTCGCCCCAGATAACCAGGATGTTGGGCTTGGATTGGGCGGGCTCGGCGGTCTCGGCGGGCGGAGGCTCCTGGGCTTGCAGCGGTGCGACCAGTAGGGCCCAGGCCGCTGCGAGGATGACGAGGATTGAGTGGCGTGTCATAGGCTCTCCGTCAGGCTGTTGAAAAAAGGGTCGTGAGTGAGGCACTTCGTCCACCCCGCGAACGGTCCGTATCAGGGCGGACAAGAGCGGAGGCGGCTATTGGTCAAACGCAAAGACGCGCGCCCAGTCGTTCTTCATGCTGATTACGACCCAGCCTTTCTCATTCGCCTCGTCGACCAGGTCTTGAGGGAAGGCTCCGAAATGCGTGTCGGGCAGGCCGTTGGCGGGGCCGTAGGCATACTCGCGCTCGGCATCGTCGTGGAGGACCAACATCATCAGGCGCGGCCCGTCGCCGGCACCGGTCCATTGGAGCATTTCACGGTCACCGGCGGAGTTGCCGATGGCGGCGATCGGTCGCCGGCCGATCAAGGCGTTGATGCCGGCCGGCTTGCCGGCCTTGTCGTCGATGTAGCGGATCTCCGGGAGGCGCACCAGGGCCGGTTTACCATCCTGAATCGCGTACTCGGTCTTGATCATCGAGCCCACGACCTGCTCCGGCGGGATGCCATAGACCTGTTCGGTCCAGGGCCGCATGAACTCCACACCGCCCCCGGAGACGATGTAGGTCTTGAAGCCGTTGGCGCGCAGATACCCAAGTAGCTCCAGCATCGGTTGATAGGCGAGCTCGGTGTAGCGCCGCTCAAAGCGCGGGTGCTGGGCCTGCTCCAGCCAATCGGTCACGATCGTCGCGAACTCGGCGGTGCTCATGCCCGCGTGCGAGGCCATGACCAGCTCGACCATGGCTTTCTCGCCGGCGGCAGCGAGGGCCTCGCGGTCGCCGTCGAGTACGGCCTTGAACGGCTGTTTCTCTTGCCACTCCGGGTGCTCGGGCGCCAGCGCCTCGATGCGATCGAGCGCAAAGGCAAGCTGGGTGTACCTCGGGTGGGACGGCCACAGCGTGCCGTCGTTGTCGAAGGTGGCGATGCGCTCGGCCGGCGGTACGAAACCCGGGTTCGATTCGTCGGTGACGGTCAGTACGAACTCGACAATCGCCCGTTTGGCGGGGCTCTCCGTCCATGACGGCAGGGGGTCGGCCTGGGCAAGGTCTTGCGGTTGGTCGCCTTGCGCTTGGGTATCGGAGGTCTGGCCGGCAGCGCCCACCGCGAGCGTCTGACCGACCAGGATCTTCTCCGAGCGGAGCTCGTTCAGCGCCTGTAGCTCATCGACGCTGGTGCTGAAACGCTGGGCGATATCGGTGAGACGATCGCCGGCCGCAACCGTATAGGCATCGGCTGAGGCATCGTACCCGCCCTTGGCGTGTTGGCGCGGCCCGCTGTCCTGCGCGGCGAGCACGCCGGTGCCGATCAGGGCGATCGCCCCGAGAGCAAGCGCCACCAGCGCGCTGGGCGAGCCGGGGACAATCTTCGATTCGTTCCTCATTGTTTATTCTCCTCCGGGTCAGTGTCAGGGCGCCGGTCCAGTCTGGTCTCTTTCTCTGACCGTGCCGAACCCCGGTCGGGGAGACCCGCCACCTGCTCGACCAAACGCTAGCCAATGCCCGCCAAGATGCCTATCCGAGCGATTACCTAGGCTACGTACGTAAGCCGGAAGCAAGTCACCGCCGGGCAGCCCCGCCCCGGGCAGCGGCCTCTTCGATGCGCTCGACCAGATTCTGATCCCTGAGCGGCTTCTCGAGGACATCGACCGCGCCTAGCTTGATCGCGCGCACGGCGAGCGGCACGTCCCCGCGGTCGACCACGACGAGGACCGGTAGGCGCGAACAGGCCGCCGTCAACCTCGCCAGTGGCTCCGGGGCGGTCAGATCTCCGCGCCCCGCATCGAGCAGGAGGCATGCGTCGCGGCAACCTGGAGCGGCCTCGAGCCATCGTTCGAGCGACCGAAAGGGCTCGGCTCCGAGACCCGCCGACACGATGAGCTCCGCGAGCGAATCCCGAAAAGCGGGATCCTCGCTGAGGATGAAGACCCTTGTGTCTCGCATGGATACAGGCCTAGCTAGACCGGATCGAGCTCAGAAGGCCAGAGTGCGCTCGGAGCCGCGATACTCCGAGCGTCGGGATGGCGCCTGCAGTGTGGAACTTAGACGAGATTGGACGCTGGCGGCATTCGTTCGGCTACGAGGGCTACGTACGTAGCTGACCATCCGCAGGGGCGGGCCGCAGGATTCGCGGAGGGCGGTGGAACGGGAGACGGGGGAGGGGGAGCCCGATCAGCTCTAAGCCTTTCGAGAGGCGGACGAGTGTCTCTCACCGGAAGAAGCTGCCAACGACAGCAAGTCCTTCGCCGAGCCCACGTCAAACTTCCGCAGCAGATTGCGCCGGTGCGCCTCGGCGGTGCGTGGACTGATCACGAGTGTGCGGGCGATCTCCTTGCTGGTGCGGCCCGCCAGCAGGAGGTCGAGGACCTCGAGCTCTCGCTCGGTCAGCGCCGCTCGGCATTGATCGAAGCTCTCTGCGATGCTCGTCGAACGCCTGGCGGCCTCATCTCTCGAGAGTGCCGCGTCGATGCTGTCCAACAAGGCTTGATCTCGGCAGGGCTTCTGCAGGAAGTCGCAAGCGCCCGCCTTCATGGCTTCGACCGCCATGGGGACATCACCGTGCCCGGTCAGCACGATGATGGGGATACTGGCCCCCAGCGCATTGAGCCGTCGCTGCAACACCAGACCACTCATTCCGGCCATGCGCACGTCGAGGACCAAGCAGCCTGGGCGCTGCGGTTGGAAGGCCTCGAGAAACGCCGGCGCGGAGCCGTAGACCTCGGCCCGCAAGCCGACGGAAGTCACCAGCTCGGCGATCGAATCGCGCACCGCGGCGTCGTCATCGACGATGAAGACTCTCTGTGCTTCCAGCATGCTCAGGATCCGGCGGCACGTAAAGTGAACCTAAAGATAGCACCTCCGTCCGGCCCCGGCTCGTGCCAGAGTCGCCCGCCATGGGCCTCGATGATCGCCCGCGAGATGGCGAGGCCCATACCCAGGCCACTGCTCGTGCTCGAAGAGAGCGGCTCGAAGATCTCCGCGGCCCGTTCTGGGTTCACCCCGGGGCCGCGGTCCGCGACGCTGACCTGGACGGTCTGTGCGTCGCTCGGTCGCAGGTCGATGACGATGCGCTTGTCGTACGCATCGCTCGCGGAGACCGCCTGCATGGCGTTGCGCAGCAGGTTGACCAATACCAGCTGCACTTGCAGGGGATCGGCCAGTACCTGGGGCAGGGCCTCAGACCGGCCCCGCTGGAGATGACAGCCCCGTCTCCCGCTCTCCAAGTCCATCAGGCGGATCACATCGTCAACCAGGGGCGGGAGCGCCACGGCAACCAACCGCGGCTCGTTCCGCGCGACCAGCGAGCGGATGCGCTCGGTAATGGCGCCGGCCCGCTCGGCCTGGGCCTCGATCTTGGCGAACAGCTCGATGAGCTTGTTCCTGTCGCCAAGATCGCCCTGCAGGCGCCGTTGGGCGGCCTGCGCGTAGTTCTGGATCGCGATCAGGGGCTGATTGATCTCGTGGGAGATCGAGGTCGCCATGGTGCCCAGGGTGCGCTCGCGACTGAATTGCGCAAGCCTCCCACGCAGCTGGGTCGCCAGCGCCTCGGCCTCTGCGCGCCGCTCGCATTCGGCCGTGAGGATGCCTTGGGCTTCCCGCAGCCTCCTCCGGTTGACCATCAGCGCGACGATCAGCAGCGCCTGCCCGGCAATCACCGCGGCGGCGGTCAGGATCTCCGCCCGATTGGCATCCCAGAATGACGGTTGCGCATGGCGGATTTCAGTGCCCGGGGGCAAGCGGTCCTCATCGATCCGCCAGCGTACCAATTCCCGCCCGTCGACGACGGCCGGGTTCATGTCCGGTACAAGAATCGGGTTGTGCGCCGGCGCCTCGCCGCGAAGGACGCGCAGCCCCATTTGGGCGGTTCGGAAACCGTCCTCTTCGATCTTGATCAGGCGACCCCCGAGGATGCCGTTGCCGATCAAGGTGTCCCAGAGCCCGTAGATCGGCGCATTGGCGATTTCGGCGAGGCGACGTGTCGTGTAGAAGGGAAACTGGCTCTCGCCGGTCCGGTCCTCGAGTTGGAGCACGTACAGGATCGGCGTCGCGCGTGGCAGCCGCTCCACCGCCGTCAGGAGCTCGTCAAAAGGCATACCCCGCAGCCAGACAAATTCGACCCTGCCGTCGAAAGCGTGCAGCTCCTCCCTGGCGCGGCGCTCGAAGTCTTGGTCCGCGGCGCTCGCGCCGACGATCACGGCCAGCGTCCGGGCCTCGGGATGAAGTCGCAGCGCCAGCTCCACCGTGCCGGAGAAATCCGGTCGGCTGGCCACCCCCGTGACGCCGCCCGGCATCGCCCGCTTGGCGACGGCCAGGCTGTCCGCCCCGCAGAACACGATGGGAATGCCGGGAAAGACGTCGTGCTCGAGAAGGAACTCGAGCGCCGGCGTGTAGGTAGGAATGATCAGATCTGGCGCCTCGTCGGCGTACTTGCGGCGGTAGACGCTGAGCAGATGGGCGACATAGTCCTGGTCAGAATGCCGGTACAGATCCAGGGCTTCGATCTCGATATCGACTCGCACGTCGGCTGCCGAGGCGAAGCCACGGACGATGCCCCGGTACCAGTCCGTGTTGACCGGCAGGCTCTGCCGGTGAGAGTGCAGCACCAGCACCCGGTAGTGCTGATCGGCGAGCGTCGTGCCCGACACCGCGGCACAGACCGCCAGGAGGCCCAGGGCGAGCGAAAGCCGGAGACCGGTTCTAATAGTGCGGTTGAGTGCCCGCAGGTGATCGCAAAGCAGGGCATCGCGCTTCATGAGTCCGAGCTCGCCTAGCTCGGGACAGTGCCAGCTCCAGCCGGCGAGCCGCGCCCAGTCGTCTCTGAAATCAGCCAGCAGTTGCTCCCTCGCCAGGTGAGAGGTGAGAGGCGCGACGGCGATCCGGCTTTGCCGCGCCGCACCTCGCCGAGTTGACGGGCAACGGCCCCAAGAGCGAGCCGATCGACGTCCGAGGGGTCAGCCCGAGAGCCCGAGGGGTCAAGCCCGAGGGGTCAAGTCTTTCCTTGTGATATGTCAAGGTGTACGACAGTAGAGGCACACCGGGGTCGAGTCCTGAGGTATCCCCGCAAATTGAGCACCCGGCCCCGTGCATTGTCGCCGCTTCTTATCCGTTTTGCTTGAGCCGCGAAGTCGCCCGCAAGCGGGCTCCTACGGGTCGGGCGGTACCGCCGAGCCCGCTCGCGGGCGACAGTGGCAGGGGGTGTCAGCGAAGCAGATGAGAGCCAGGGCAGTCGCACGATAATATACATCGCAAGGAACTGTTTTGATCGCGACTAAATGGGGGATACCTCAGGGTCGGGTCTTTACCCGTGCGTTCCCAGCGAGAGCCTGCTTGCCGCTGCGGCTTGACAGGGCGGCCTCGGGGTTCCGATCTCAGGTTGCACCGCAAGTGTGACAGGTGTTGTGCCCAGAAGACCCGGGTAGCGCTTGTACGCTCCCGTCCATGAGGCCCGACATCTGCCATAGCGGGCATTGCCCCGTGCGGCGCGAATCGCATTAACGACTCAATCTTGGCCAGCGCCGGTCGTCTCGCGCGCGGCCTCTTCCAGCAACCCGTCTGGAACGCCGCGTTTCTTGAGCGCAGCGATCAGGCGCGCGGTCGCGCCAAAAGTGTACCGCGCCTCGTCCCGACGCAAACCTTCGCTCACGTACCACTTGAGCAAGGCCTGGTAGCCGGAGAAGCCCCGCTGGGGGGCAATCTCTTTGAGGGAGTCGACGACGTCGACCGGCATCCGCAGCGTGACGGTCGTCATCGGCCGAGGCTTGCTCAGCCGGGTCTTGATCAGGTCAGGAAGACTCATGTGTTCGCCATTCTTCATTGGTTGCCCGCCGGGCGGAGATGAGGCGGAGCGCCTCGCCGCAGGAGATTGCAGCCTTCTTCGGCGCGCATTACTCGACGGTGAGCCGCGCCATACGACGCCTCAAGGCAGCACCAGCCTGCAACGGGCCGCCACCCTCAAGCACGCAAGCTGCTTGAATGCAAGACCTGGCGCCACCGCCGCTGGTAGAGCGCCAGGCCGAGGAAGAGCAGCCCTCCGGGGACGACCTGGTCGAGGCTCATAACGCCCAAGGGAGACGGCGACAATCGCGAGGCGCTGTACGAGCCCGATCCTCACTAGCGCCTCTCCTGAGCACGACGACCCGGTTTGGCGAGCGAGCACGGCTAAATCTTGCCTCCGCGGTGTCGCATCATCAATGATCCATGCTTGGCAGGATTTGCGTAGAGGAAACCGGTGTCGTCCTGGTTCCTGATCCTTGCGGTTCTGGCGTTGGTGTCGCTCAGCAATGGCGCACCGGTGCTCGCTCGGTTGGTGCTGGGCGATCGGCTGCGCCAGCCGGTGGACGGAGGGCATCGCCTCGGCGATCGCCGGCGTGCACTCGGCGCATCGAAGACCGTCATCGGCTTGGCGGCGGCGCTGCTCGTGACCATGGCCGGAGGCCTCCTGCTCGGCTTCGATTGGTGGATCGGACTCTTGATCGGTGTCGCGGCGATGGCCGGCGATCTCGCGTCGAGCTTTGTCAAGCGCAGGCTTGGCCGGCCGCCCAATGCGAAGGTGCCGTTGTTGGATGAGCTGCCGGAGGCGGTGCTCCCCGTATTGGCGGTCGCCGTGCCTCTTGGGCTGGATTGGCTTGACGGACTCCTGATTGTCGCCGCCTTCGTGCTCATTCACGCGGTCCTGGACCGGCCGTTGCGCTGGATCAGGCGCCGCCTGGGGGCTGCCCGTTAGGGCCGACAGCGGGGCTGTCACGCCTCCTGGAGTGTATGGACGGTGATCTCGGGCGGACAATTCAGCCGGGCATTGACGACCGAGGTCCCTGCACCGACCGAGGTGTATCCGGCCATCTCGCGATAGCGCCAGGGGCCGGCGGCGAGGGCGCGAGGGCACTTTGCATCCCAGAAGACCGGGTGGCCGCCGGGCAGGCAGATCTGTCCGCCATGGGTGTGGCCGCAGAGCATGGCATGGAAGCCCGCGTGTGCCGCGTGGCGGTAGGTCTCCGGGGTGTGGGAAAGGAGCAGCGACGGCTCGTCGTCCGGGATGGCCGCCGACGCCTTGTCCAGATTGTGCACCTGGAAATAGTGTGCGTCGTCGATGCCGGCGAGATGCAGGCGTGCGTCGCGACGTTCCAAGACGACGGATTCATTGAGTAATAGCCGAATCCCGATTCGCTCCATGGCGGGCACCAGGCGGATGGTGTCATGGTTGCCGAGCACGGCGTAAATCGGCGCTCGGATTTCGGGCCGCAGCACCTCGATGGCCGCGATCACGGCCTCATGCGGGCCGAAGGTCCTAGCCCGGTAGTCTCCGGTCATGACGCACAGATCGTATTCGAGACCGCTGACCCGGTCGCGGATGGCGTGCGCGTTGCGCGGGTCCATGTCGAAGTGCAGGTCGCTCAGATGCAGGATGCGGTAGCCGACGAAAGAAGTCGGCAGCCCGCCGAGCGCCAGAGTGTTATGCACGACACGGATGGCTTGCGCATTGAGCTGCGCCCGTTCATAGAGCCGCGCCAGGCGCAGGCTCGCGCGGATGAAGCCGTGGATCGAGTACCAATTCTCCGGGTAGAAGAAATGTGCCCCCGGCCGATTCAACACGAACACCTCGTGCTCGTCCTCGAGGCCGAGACGCCGCTGCAGATGAGCGCGCCCCAACCGTCTGCGCAGCGCGAGAAGGTCCGTACTCTCCATGTCCATCGCCAGGATCGCTGCGCCGAGGCCGAGGGCCAGGTTCAGCCCGCCTCGGCCAGCGGCGGGGGAAACCAGGTGGCGGTGATTTCGCCGTGCAAGTTGGCAATGTCGGTTTGCAGTTCGTCGACGAAGGCGTGCAGCTCGGACTGACTGAGGCGCGCCAGTTTGAGTTCGGCGACATTGCGCTTGAGCCGGCCGGCGACGCGCAAGGCCGCCTCGTTGCGCGGCAGGCTCTCCAAGCTGGCCCGCACGGCGTCGATGCAGTGCAGGACCGAGCGAGGAAAGGCCGGGCTCTGGAAGAGGAAGCGCAGGACGGCGGAGCGCTGTACGCGGATCTGCTCGCTGCGCCGGTACATCTGGTAGGCCGTCAGGGACTTGAGGACACTCACCCACTGGATGTTGTCGTAGGGGCGCAACTCGGTGGTCTGCGCGGGCACCAGGCTCGCCGAGCGGACATCGGCGATCCGCGTGGTCATGTCCGCGCGCTCCAAACGCCGACCGATGCGCAGGAAACTGTAGCCCTGATCTTGGAGCATGGTACCGCTCAGCAGGCCCGTGATGGTCTGGGCACCGAGAATCAGCTGCTTCAAGAAGGGGTAGCTCCCGTCTTTGGTCAGGCCACGCTGCAGGCCTTCGCTGGCGAACAAGTAGAGCTCGTTGATCTGCTCCCAACCCTCACGCGGGACGATATCACGGATGGTGCGGCAATTCTCCCGGGCCGCAGCGAGGGAGTTGATGATCGACGTGGGATTGCGTTCATCGCTCAGGAGAAAGCGCACGACCTGGCGCTCGCCGTAGTCGTCGTGGTGCTGCTCGAAGAGCGCCGCGTTGCCGGTGATGTCGATCAGCGGACGCCAGCCGGGCGCGATGCCTTTGGGTAGGTCGAGCAGGAGGTTGGCGTTGACCGCGATGATGCGCGTGGTGTTCTCGGCCCGCTCAATGTGACGCGCGAGCCAGTAGATGTTTTCGGCGACTCGCGAGAGCATCGCGAATGACCTCCGCTGGGGGTGGTGATTCGGCGCCTTGCCGATCAGGTTCCTCGGCCGACCCTCGCCTAGGGCGCGACGATCCAGGTGTCCTTGCTGCCGCCGCCCTCCGCATATAACGGTGAAGGTGATCCCCATCTCCTTGATGGCGAGATCGGCAGCCTCCTGGCGCGCGGCCAGCTCACGCGGGCCGAGCGCCAGAAGGTCCGCCAGGAGATCCGGCACCGGTTCCCGACCTTGCCCCGGACCGGCAACCAGCTCGTCGTAGCGCCCGTCACAGGGATAGCCTTGCCAATCGATATCCACGGTGGCTTGCCCCCGCCGCCGAAGTCAGGGTTGCTGCCTCGGCGGGTCGGGGACCTTGAGCGTGACGAGTTCCTCAGCGCTGGTCGGATGCAGGGCCACGGTGTTGTCGAGGTCGGCCTTGGTGCCGCCCATCTTGACCACCACGGCGAAGCCCTGAAGCATCTCGTCGGCGCCGTCGCCGATCAGGTGGATGCCGGCGACGCGCTCCTCCTGGCCGACGCAGACGAGCTTCATCGCCGTGGTCGCCGCGTGCTCGCTGAGCGCGTAGCGCATGGGCGTGAACTCGGTGCGATACACGGTCACCTCGCTGCCATATTCCTCCCGTGCCTCCTGCTCTGTCAGTCCGACCTTGCCGACCGGTGGGTGGGCGAAAACGACAGTTGGAATATTGCGGTAGTCGAGCCGCGACTCGGGGCGGTTGTTGAAGAGCCGTTCGGCGAGGCGGCGGCCTGCG
>JGI12048J13642_11307858_pt1 | contig 13207 bp, 13 predicted proteins | sample ElkSlonscriptome_16_FD_13642 | JGI IMG/M metagenome (IMG submission 13642) | reverse complement strand
CGACGGTACCGAAGGACTCACCCTCGCGATCGACGACCGTCCATCCACGAGGGTCGGGGTCGTGATCCGCCACATCGATGTCGTCGAGGCTGTCGACGCGGTAGGCGGCCGCCGACGTCCCGGTTTCACCGTTGCCCGTTGCACGCTCCTCTGCACGCTCCTCCTCGGCGATCACACGCGGGTTCGTCGCAGACTCGTCGTCGACGAGGCGCGGGTTCGTGGACGGAAATCCGCGATTGTCGAAGTGCGGGCTCGTGTAGAAGTCATCCTCGGAATGGGCGCTGTCATACGCACTGGCGAGCTGGCGCTCGTACTCGGGATCGAGAGTCTCGCTCGATTCCCATGCCGGGATGTCTGCGAGCCGCCCCCCCTCGATGGCTGGAATCCAGACCACGTCCTCTGCCGGCTCCATACGAGCATAGCCAGCGGGCACGAGCACGGTACGATCGGGTGAGTCGAGGTCCACTTCCAGGTAGCGCGGGACACCGCGTTCATCCAGAAGGATTTCCTCGACACCACCCACCTCTTCCCGATTTCGGCCGGCGCACACCGTCCAGGATCTGAGGTCGTCGAGGTCGTTCGGGTGGGTCTCGTGATCGCCCCATCGCGTCATCTGTGTCGCCATCGTGATATCTCCTTCATCCGATTCAACGTCTTTGCTCATGCCTCTCAAGTCGCAAGTCGTATGCCCGATGCCAACGCGCGCTCGCGCGCGAAATCCGGGCTCCATGTTGTTTCATTCCGCTGCTCGACCGAACTCCGTGGGGCCTCGACTCCGATTTCGCGCACGCCACGGTGAGTGACACGGCCGGCACGCTCGGGGTCGGACACGGGCGGAACGGCCGATCCGGATGCGATTCGTGCAAGGTTTTTCAGTTTCGAACACGGTGGCAAGATCCCGTCGGGCCCTCGGAATACCTGGGACCGCGCGAATCGTCAGAAACCGCGCTGGGAATCGCCGGGCACGCCCTCCTCTGGCATGCCGGTTGCCCGTGCAGGGGGTACGCTCGCACTCCCGGCAGGCGATGTGTCGAGCGTGGCCAGCGGCCGTGGGGGCAGCACAATCGCGGGTATTCGCTGACCGACCGGTAACACGAACGGCCCTCGAGGCCGGGAGGATCGATGATAAGCTGGGCTTGACCCGGACGAGTGACGTTCGACCTGGGTGCGGGGCGACGAGCGAACGAATCGAGCGGAGCGGCGTTCAAACCCCCACCCAGGCGCGTTGCTCCTGTGTCGCCGCAGCGTCCGGAACATGCTCGGGTTTTCCCGGCTGCCTGGCCCGCTGCGGCATGGTCGGCATGGTCGTGTTCCCGCGCCCCCGGGTAATCCTTCCCCGTTCGACGATCCTCCGTCGAGCGATCTCCCGACGATTGGCACTCTCCGTCATTCGAGTATCGAGCGTCCGGAAGTCTCCAAGGTCCCTCTGATATGTCCTCCGACAACGAAGATCCTTCCGTAGACTCGTTGTCCCGTGAGGAACGAGAGACCGTCCTCGAGGCGAGTCGGCTGTCGGCCGTTACCGTCTACTCCATCGTGCTTCGCGAGGGCGAGGAGGAACTTCGGCGCCCGACCGCCTCGCTGTGGTGGTCCGGGGTCGCCGCGGGAATCGGCATCGCGACGTCGATCCTGGGAAGGGCCGTGATCCGGTCCGGCGCAGACCCCGGCGCCTCGTATCTCGCGCTGGTCGAGGGGCTCGGCTACAGCTTCGGCTTCGTGCTGGTGATCATGTCACGGCTGCAGCTGTTCACGGAGAACACGCTGAGTGCCGTCCTGCCGTTGCTCGCCGAGCCGACCCGGGACCGGTTCTACCGTACGGCACGGCTATGGAGCGTCGTCCTTGCCGCCAATCTGCTCGGCGCCTTCGTCACCGCGGCCATCACGATGCATGCGGGAGTCCTGTCCGCCGAAATTCTGGAATCGATTCTCGAGATCTCGCGGCACCTCGCGGAACTGTCCCCGACGACGTCTCTCCTCCGGGGAATACCCGCCGGATTCTTCATTGCGGCCGTGGTCTGGATGCTGCCCTCTTCCGAAGGGGCGGAGGTCCTCGTGATCATCCTCTTCACCTGGTTGATCGCCGCCGGAGGCTTCACGCACGTCGTCGCGGGATCCGTCGAGATCTTCAATCTCGTGGTCCTCGGCGAGTTGGGGCCGATCCGCGCATTCACCCATCACATTCTCCCGATGCTCGGTGGGAACGTGGTGGGGGGGACTGGGCTGTTCGCGATGCTGGCCCATGCTCAGGTGTCCGAGGAAACATGATGCGGACGCGTCGGCACGAATGCTGCTCGTTCATCACCGTGGAAGTGCGGCGTCCGGTGCTTCCTCCTCATAGCCAGTCGTGTGCCAGACCGGGAAGGACAAAGCCGTAGCGAGCAGGAGAGGAGCGCATGGAAATCGAAATCGTCGGGTGGTTCTCGAGCTGGAATCGAGTCGCCGATATCGCCATCGGAGGCATCTACTTCTACGTGATTCTGGTTCTCGTGACCCGTCTGGCGGGGAAGCGCAGCACGAGCCAGCTCAACAATTTCGACTGGATCATCAACGTGGCGGTCGGATCACTCGCCGCGTCGGGTATCCTGATTCCGACCATCTCGCGCTTCGATGCGACTATCGCCATCGCCGCATTGGCAGCCGCTCAGTGGCTGGTTACCTGGGTCGTGGCACGGCACGAGTGGGCGATGCGCCTCGTGCGTTCGGGCCCCCGAGTGCTCACGGACAGGGGAGAGTACCTGGAGACGGCCATGCTCAAGGAACGCGTTACCAGAGAAGAGATCCGGTCCAAGCTTCGCGAGGCGGGTCTCTTCGACCCGGAAGATGCGAACTGGGTCATTCTGGAGAGCGACGGGACGTTCAGCGTGATTCCGCGGGAGGATCGGAGTGTGACGGAGGTGCCCCTGATGGACGGGGTCGCCTCGGCCCAGTCGCTTCGGCGGGCTTGAGGGCCCCGATCACCCCCATGGGCGACGCGCCTCAAGGAACCGGCACCGCGTTGAGCGAGGAGCTCGTGCACGACGCGCGGGACGGTCACAGCATCAATCAAGATCTCGCCGGATATGACGTCCCCGTGAACCTCGAAGTGGCGCAGCCCGACGTCGTCTTTCTGGAAGAGCGGGTCACCGCCGCCAACCCACTCCAGTCGAAGGGGATCGGCGAACTCGGTTTCTGCCTGGCGGCCGGCGCCATCGCGAACGCGATCCACAACGCCGCGGGTGTGCGAGTGCGCCGCTACCCGGCGGCCCACCCCGCTGGCACGGCTTCTGCTTCACAGCGAGGTCGACGAGCCCCCCTCAGCGACTCACGGGTTCGCCGCCGCCGGGGTCCGCCCCACCACACCCGAACCCTCCACGCCGGACACGGTACAGCATGAGCGATTCCGAGATCGACGAACCCATCTACGAACCTGTGAACCGCGGCGATCCGCCCTCGGGCGACGGTCACGGCGACGATCCCCGAGAGGAATACGTCCGAACCGAGTACGGGCAGGAGCGAGTGGCGCAGGGCGTCGGCGGTGAGACCCACCAGACGGCGGGCCCCGAGCGGCCCATCCTGACGACCCAGCAGGGCGTGCCGGTGGCGGATGATCAGAACTCCCTGCGCGCCGGCGAGAGAGGCCCCGGACTGCTGGAGGATTTCCACTTCCGGGAGAAGATCTTCCACTTCGACCATGAGCGGATTCCCGAGCGGGTGGTGCACGCCCGCGGCTACGGGGCTCACGGGTACTTCGAGACCTACGAATCCCTCTCGGATCTCACACGCGCCGACCTGTTCCAGGAGGCGGGTCGCAGGACCCCGGCCTTCGTGCGCTTCAGCACGGTCGCCGGCAACAAGGGGTCTCCGGACGTGGCCCGGGACGTACGGGGGTTCGCGGTGAAACTGTACACGAGGGAGGGAAACTGGGACATCGTGGGGAACAACATCCCGGTGTTCTTCATCCAGGATGCGATGAAGTTCCCGGACCTTATCCACGCCGCGAAGCCCGAACCGGACCGGGGATTCCCGCAGGCCCAGACCGCTCACGACAACTTCTGGGATTTCATCTCCCTGATGCCCGAAGCCATGCACATGGTGATGTGGATCATGTCCGATCGTGCGATTCCGCGCTCCTTCCGATTTATGGAGGGGTTCGGGGTCCACACGTTCCGATTCGTGAACGCCGAGGGGCACTCTCACTTCGTCAAGTTCCACTGGAAGCCGAAGCAGGGCATCCAGTCGGTCGTGTGGGACGAGGCCGTGAAGATCAACGGCGCGGACCCGGACTTCCATCGACGCGACCTCTGGGAAGCCATCGGCAAGGGGGACTTCCCCGAGTGGGAGCTGGGGCTGCAGGTCTTCGACCAGGAGTTCGCGGACTCGTTCGAGTTCGACGTCCTCGACGCCACCAAGCTGATTCCCGAAGAGCTCGTCCCCGTGCGCAAGGTCGGGCGCCTGGTTCTGGACCGAGTGGTGGACAATTTCTTCGCCGAGACCGAGCAGGTCGCCTTCTGCACGCAGAACGTGGTCCCCGGCGTCGACTTCACCGACGATCCGCTGCTGCAGGGCCGGAACTTCTCCTACCTCGACACGCAGGTGAAACGGCTGGGGGGACCCAACTTCACCCACATTCCGGTGAACGCTCCGAAATGCCCGATGCGTCTGTTTCAGCAGGATGGGCACATGGCCATGAAGAACCCCGCCGGGCGCGCAAACTACGAACCCAATTCCTGGGACGGTGAGGAAGGGGGGCCCCGAGAGTGCCCCCACACCGGATTCCACTCGATTCCTCAGCCCGTCGAAGGGAAGAAGAGGCGCGTGCGCTCGGAGAGTTTCCGCGACCACTACAGTCAGGCGCGCCAGTTCTACCGCAGCCAGACGAAGGTCGAACAGGATCACATGCGCGACGCGCTCGTGTTCGAGCTGAGCAAGGTCGAGACCCCGGCAATCCGGCGGCGACTGGTTTCGCACCTCCTGAATGTGGACCAGGACCTGGCCGGGGACGTTGCAGAGGGTCTCGGGATCCACGATCTCCCGGACGCAGCGCAGGCGGCCACGCAGCCGCAGGATCTTCAGGAGTCGGATGCGCTGAGCATTCTGAAGAACGCCGGTGAGACATTCGCGGGCAGGAAGGTCGGTGTGGTGGTCTCCGACGGCGCCGACGCCGGCGTCATCGAGGACCTCCGCGGGGCGCTGCAGGACGAGGGTGCGGCGATGGCGGTGATCGCGCCGACCATCGGGGGCGTGGAACTGTCCGACGGCTCCCATCTGGACGCCGACGAGAAGATCGAGGGCGGACCGTCGGTGCTGTTCGATGCGGTGGCGATCGTGACCAGCGAAGAGGGAGCCCGATCACTCGCATCCAGACCGGCGGCGCGTGACTTTCTGGCCGATTCGCTCGCCCACTGGAAGTTCATCGGGTACGTGGACGCCGCCGGGCCCCTCTTTGCCGGGGTGTCTGCGGAGATGGGGGGAGACGAGGGACAGATCGATCTGTCCGGGGGCGAGAGGGCGGAACGTTTCGTCGAGAAGTGCCGGGGCCACCGGTTCTGGGACCGTACTCCCTGATCGTGGCCTCGGAATTTTACGGTCGCATGGCTCGAATATCTCGACTCGTCCTCGTCGGAGTGGCCATCGTCACCACCGCCGGGTGCGCCACGACGTATTACTCCACCTGGGAGAGGCTCGGAAAGGACAAGCGGGACCTCCTGATCGATCGTGTGGAGGACGCCAGGGGAAGTCAGGAGGATGCGAGGGACGACTTCCGAAGCGCGCTGAGTGTGTATCGCGAGGTGGTCGATGTGGATGGTGGTGAGCTGGAGCAGATGTACGAACGCCTCCAGGGCGCCTACGACAGGAGCGTGGAGCGCGCGGCGCAGGTCCGCAGTGACATCCGGAGGGTGCGCACCGTATCCGAGGATCTGTTCGACGAATGGGAAGGGGAGCTGGCTCGATACAGCGATGCGGCCCTTCGCAGCCAGAGCCGGGAGAGTCTGGGTGAAGCTCGCCTCGAATTCGGTCGGCTGATGGCCGCAATGCAGAGGGCCGAGGCCTCGATGGATCCTCCTCTCGAACGGTTCGAGGACCAGGTCCTCTTCCTGAAGCACAATCTCAATGCGCGAGCAGTCGCGTCCCTTGAAGCGGAACGGACTCGCATTTCGGACGACGTGGATCGCCTCGTGTCCGAGATGGAACGGTCGATTCGTGAAGCGAATTCTTTCATTCGCGCGATGCAGGCGTCCTGAATCCCGTGGGCGCAGATCGGATATCGGGTCTCGTCCCCGTCGGGAGGGGACCCGCCGGCCACGACGCACGCGCGGACCGCACCCCGTCCTGTTCCGCCGGGACCGACCCCGAAGTCAGCGCGAGCGGGACGGCAGGATCGAAGGTCTCGCCGGGACTGCTGCTCGTGGATCAGAAGCCGAGCAGCGTCCGACGGCATACGTGATCGAAAGGCAGGCCGACGGATTCTTGTCGTCCCTGTCGCCCGCCTCCGGTCCACGGCTGGAGCGGAACTTGCACCTTCCAGGGACCAGCAAGGGCGGAGCGGCGGGCCCATCTCGCCACGCCCCGAGGACGCTCACACCGATCGGGAGGGTTCATGCCTGGAAGTGACCACGGACCGTCCATCAAGGACGACGAGCAGTACGAGGCCCTTCGAGAGGAGGGGATGAGCAAGGAGAAGGCGGCGCGCATCGCCAATTCCGGGGAGGAAGCCTCGGAGAAGGGCGGACGACATTCACCGTACGAGGAATGGTCGAAGGACGAGCTGTACGACAAGGCTCGAGAGGTGGGTATCGCCGGCCGGTCCGACATGGACAAGTCCGAACTGATCTCGGCTCTCCGGGATCACTGAGCTCTACGGGATCACCTACGCGGCGCTTTCGCTATTCCCGGGAGGGGACGCCGGTGTTTCAGCGCCGACCAGAGCGAAACACGCCGGCCGACGTTCGTCCCTGTTCGATGAAGCCGGGCACCGGGGTCGGGGGCACCCGTGTCGCGTAATCGAGGAGGAGGCCCGAGCAGGGGGGAGGGGTGGAGACATTTCTGAGGTACGCGGCGCTTTCGCTGGAGGTCGTCGGGGTTCTGGCCATCTTGGCGGGAACGGTGATCGCGCTCGTCCGATACGGGATCGAGGTGAGGAGCGGCCATGGGGATCCATATCACGATCTACGGCATCGCCTGGGAAAGGCCATTCTGCTCGGTCTGGAAATCCTGATCGCGGCCGACATCGTGGCGACCGTCGTCGCGACGATTTCCATCGACCGGGTCGTGGCACTGGGTGGGATCGTGCTCATCCGCACGGTTCTCAGCCTGTCTCTGGAGGTGGAGGTCGAAGGGAAGTTTCCGTGGCAGCGTGGCACCACCGACGCGTGAGCCGCTGGGGTCGCGCCGGGGAGTGGAGTGGTGCGATCGGGCCGCGTCCTCAATGGCCGGCCTGAACCATCTCCCGCAGTCGCGCTTTCGTCAGACTCTGGCGAACCTCGTCGAACCCCGTCCACGGGTCTCCGTGCAGGGCCACGCGGCGCAGAACCTCGTTCATGCCGAAGCGGAGCGCTTCGTCGCCGGCGTCGGTCACCTCCTGCCAGGAAACAGGCGCCGCCACGGGAGCCCCGGGCCGAGCACGGGTCGAGTAGTCGGCGATCGCCGTGGCGTTCGCTGCGTTTCGCAGATAGTCCACGAAGATCCGCCCCTTCCGGCGCTTCTTCGACAACGATGCCGTGAAGCCCGCCGGGTCCTCGTCCTCCAGTCGGGTCGCTACCCCCTGAGCGAACCGCTTGACGTCTTCCCACCCGTTCCGGCGCACCAGCGGCACCACGACATGTAGCCCCTTCCCGCCCGTGGAGCGGGGCCAGCTCCGCAGCCCGATCGCGGCGAGCATGTCCCGCACGCGCAGCGCCGCGTCTCGAACCCGACCGAAGGGCAGGCCCTCGTCGGGATCGAGATCCAGGACAACCCGATCCGGTCGGTCCAGCCGGTCACGCCGAGCGCCCCATACGTGGAATTCCAGCGTCCCGAGCTGGACGAGACTCAGAAGACCCTCGAGATCCTTCACGTACATGTAGACCGACTCGTCGGCCTCGTCCCCCCCGACCTCGACCCGGCCCACGGATTCGGGTGTGCCGTCCCGCACGTTCTTCTGATGGAAGCAGCTCTCCTCCGCGCCCGACGGGCAGCGGAGAAGCATCAGGGGGCGATCCGCCATGCGCGGAAGGACGACCTTCTCGACCGCGGTGTAGTAGGCGACCAGGTGGCGCTTGGTCACCCCCTGCCCCTCCCACAACACCTTGTCCGGGTTGGTCACCTCGACCCCCGCCACGCGGAGGGAGCTTCCATCCGCCGGGGAGAGGGCGTCGGTCACCGCCTGAAGTGAGTGGACGGATGCAGGGTCGGGTCGCTCCCCCTCCCCTCCCTCGCTCACCACCTGCTCCTGGCCCGCCTCCTCCCGGACATTCTCGCGCGTCACGCCTTCCGGCCTGGTATCCATGCGAATTCCCTTGAAGGAGGGGTGACGAAGTCGTCCCGCGTCCGTCCATTCCGCGAATTCCACCTGTACCACGAGGCGGGGTTCGACCCACCGCGCCTCCCGAGCCACCCGCCCGTTCGGACGTAGGTCCAGCGGCGAGGTTTCTCGTTCCAGATCTCCCAGGCGTCGTCGCAGGTCGACGAGGGTGCGCGAGTCGAACCCGGTGCCGACACGCCCCACGTAGGTCAGCCCACCCCCATCGTCGTACACGCCCAGCAGTAGCGCCCCGAATCCCTGCCGGGTGCCCCCGGGAGGCGTGAATCCCACAACCAGGAACTCCTGATTCTCGACACACTTCACCTTCAGCCAGCCGCGGCCTCGCCCTTCCCGGTAAGGTGCGTCCGCGCGTTTCGCGATGATGCCCTCGGCTCCCCTGTCGCAGGCGGCGCGGAATACCTCCGGTCCCCGCCCCCGCACGTGGTCCGAATACCGAAGGACGCCATGATCCGCCCGGGCCAGCAAAGGCTCGAGAAGCCGCTTCCGCTGCTCGAGGGCCACGCCGCGAAGATCGTGGCCGTCGAGGTAGCTCAGATCGAAGAGGTAGAGCAATCGGGCCCCGGGGCCGCCGTCGGAGAGGGAATTCTGAAGCGCCTGGAAACTGGTGAGCCCTCCGTCGTCGAGGATCACCACCTCTCCGTCGAGGATCGCCGACTCCACCGGAAGTTCGGTCAACTCGTGGGCGATTCGGGGGAAACGATCCGTCCAGTCGACACCGCGCCTCGATGTGATGCGCACCTCCCCGTCACGAATCCGGGACAGCATCCGGTATCCGTCCAGCTTGATCTCGTGAAGCCACCCGTCTCCTTCGGGTGCGGACGCCACCCGCTCGGCGAGCTGCAGACCCGGAGAGGCCGGCCACTCGGCCGGCTCGGCCCCCTCCACTGTCGCCGGGTCGACGGGACGGCTTCCGGGCGACGTGCGCGCGCCCCGGTCACCGTCGGGAGCCCCGCGCCCGATCTCGCGCAGATCACGTCCCGTGAGCACACTCCTCGGCAACTCCTCCACGATGGTGGGGTCCGCCTCGCCGCGTGCGTGATCGTCTCGGGATTTGAGGAGCAGCCATTCGGAGCGGGGGCCTGCATCGCCCTCGATACGCACCAGCGTCCAGCTCCCGCCGAGCTTCTCGCCGGTGAGGCGGAATGTGAGGCGACCCTCCCGATACCCGGCGAGGGGATCGCCCGTCGGTTCCCAGGTCCCGCGATCCCACAGCATCACCACCCCTCCCCCGTACTGTCCCTCGGGGATTCGCCCTTCGAACTGCCCGTAGGCGAGTGGGTGGTCCTCGGTCTGGATCGCGAGACGCCGCACGCCGGCGCGCAGGCTCGGGCCCTTGGGAACGGCCCACGATTTCAACACTCCGTCCAGTTGCAGCCGAACGTCGTAGTGGAGTCGCGACGCGGCATGCTTCTGCACCACGTAGACTCGCGTGCCCGTGGTGTTCGCGACCCCCGTGTCCCCGGCCGGCTCCGGCGTCTCGGCGAAGTCCCGTTTCTCCCGGTACGCCTTCAGCCCCATGCCTTCCGCCCGTCACGCCCTGCCACGGACCGCCTCGACGAGCTCCGCCTTCCGCATCGAACTCCGGCCCGGAATGTCGAGCTCCTGCGCCCGCTCGTAGAGCTCGTCGCGCGTGAGGTCCGACAGAGGCCGAGCCTCCTCGTCGGGGACCTGTTCGGCCAGGCTCCGACGGATCACCTCCAGGAGGTCGATGACGTCCCCGTCCGAAGTATCCTCGTCACCCCCGCCGGCCTGTTCGACCTCGGACGCCACCACGTCGCCCGCGTCCACCTTCCCTCGCACCAGATCCTCCAGTCGCTCCGCTTCCTCGTCCTCGAGCAGCGCCATGTCCAGCGTGTCGCTGGAGTTGGCACGAACAACCTTTTTAAGACGTTTCACGAGCGACCCGTCGTCAGGGGGGCGGTCGGGGAGATCGATCTCCGAAACCGGCCGGATCTCGTCGTGGAAGCGCATCGTCTCGGCGCGGAGCACGCCGCCGTCCGCCAGGAGAGCGATCAGGTATTCGCGCCCCCGCATCACGAAGCTCGCGATCCCGACGCGGCGCCCTGCCTCCATCACGCGCGTGAGAAGCCGGTAGGCCTTCCTCGAATCTCCCGATGGCGTGAGGAAGTAGGCACGCTCGAAGTAGATCGGATCGATCTGCTCCTGGGGCACGAATACGCGAAGGTCGATGTCTCGACTCTTTTCCGGAGCGAGGTCGCTCAGTTCGTCGTTCTCGACGGTGACCCAACCACCCTCGTCCAGCTCGTATCCTCGAATGATCTGGTCGGAGGTGACTTCGGCACCGGTGTCGGGATCGTGGTACTGGCGCGAAAGCGGGGTGCCGTCCGGGGCCAGCATCCGTAGTCCCGGGGGCCCAGGTCGCTGCGCGGGAAGCAGGTCGACGGGAACGCTCACCAGACCGAAGCTGATGGTTCCGGTCCATACCCGGCGGCCCCGGATCGCACCGGCGAGCTCGTCAGGCACTCTTCCGCTCCTCGAGCACGGCGAGCGACGCCTCCAGACGTTCTGCGAGATCCTCGCTTCCGGCTCGGTCCGCGGCCCTCGGGAAACGTATGTTCTCGCCGCGGGCCCGGGCTTGGATGAAGTCCAGAACCCGGTCACGATACTCGTCGCGGAACGCCTCGGGGTCGAAATCGTCGGAGAGCGCATCCACCAGTTGCTCCGCCATGCGAAGTTCCCGGGGCTGCGGTTCACGGCCCTCGGGCGCGTCGATCGACCCCGTCTCGAGCACCTCTCCCGCCCGCCGGAGGGTCACCATCATCAGGTGGTCGCCGACCACGCGCAGAGCCCCCACGTATCGCGTATTCCGCATGGTCCAGTGAGCGAGTCCCGCCATTTCCTCCTCCGCGAGTGCATCGACCAGGGCGTAGTACGTGGCGGCGCCACCGTCGGGACCGAGGTGGTAGGGCCTTCGATACCATACGTGCCCGATAACCGCCGGAGGGAGGAACGTCTCGACCCGGATATCCCGTGACTTTTCCGGCTCGAGCGCCTCGAGTTCCGACTCGTCGAGAATCACGTGTCCCCCCCCGGGGACGGGATACCCTCGGTGGATCTCTTCCCGCGGAACCACGTCCCCGGTGTCGGGCCGGATCATCCGTTGTCGGACCCGCCGCCCCGTCGTTCGATCGAGCAGGCGGAATCGAACGGTCCGATCGCGCGCTGCGGAGTAGAATTTCACGGGAATGCCTTCATCGCCCACCCGCAGCACGCCCTTCCACATCGCGCGAGCCATGCTACGCTCCGTGAGCGGTACGGGGAACGGGATCCGCACAGCTCGCGCAGGAGGCGCAGACGTTGCCATTCTCACGAACGACCACATAGCACAGCGCGCACAGGCATTCGTCGCAGACGAAACAGCGATAGACCATGGCCAGGGGCGGGGGGTGACCGCAGTCCGCGCAGACGTGTTCCTGCCGATGCTCGAGGGGGAGAGAGGTTCGAAGTGTTGGAGACATGCCCGTGCATCCTCGCTGTAGATGAAGCCGACGTCTTCGGTGTGGGTATTCGGATCGAGGTGCAAGGGAAGCGCCAAGGGGAAAATCGGGGCGGTCGGGTCCCCCCCACCGCCCCTGGTACGCGGGAGGGACCCCGCTGAATCGGAATCAGGCTCATCCCCTGCCTCGGGTTTCGCCGCATCATGCCGCGCCTCGGCAGCGTCCGGCCGGCAGCGCCGCGCACGCCCGACCGGAGGGGATCGGAGAATTCGACCCGGTGTTCGTCGAGCACGGGGGGATCGGCATTCGCCTCCCCCCGACCGGGCCGGCCCGCGAATCGTGTTTCCGTTTGAGCGTCTGTGGACGATCTCCCTCGCTATGTCCCCCGGCCCTCGCCCAGAGCCTCCCCCGTCTCAGCCCGCCGCCGTCGTCACGGACGCCTCCGGGCCACCGGTGCTCCCTCACCACCTGAAGCACGCGCGTGCCCGGGGGCGCCGGAAACCGAGGCGCCATCGGGTATGCGTCGGCGAACGACTCTCGTAGCGTGGCCTTCGGGATGAGACGTCCGGTGAGCAGGTGCTCCCCGGTCTCTTGAAATGGAACTCCGGACCCGCTCGAAGCGTGGGCACGTATCGTGCACCTTCAAGGATCTCTGAAGGGGTGGCTGCGACCGGCGACCCCCCCGACCATGATCGCCCTTCGGGGCGCCTCATCCCACCCTGTGGAGACATCCATGAAGACGCTCAACGACCTGCTCGTGCACCAGATCCAGGACCTGCACTCCGCCGAGCGACAAATCATCGACGCGCTCCCGGACATGATCGACGCCGCCCGCGACGACGAGCTGACGCAGGCGCTGAAGGATCATCTCGACGAGACCCGCCAGCAGAAGGCCTCGCTCGAGAAGATCGCCGACGAACTCGGGTGCGAAGTGGGGAGCCACACCTGCAAGGGCATGAAGGGAATCCTCGAGGAGGCCGACGAAATCGTCGAGCAGGAGGCCGAGGACGACGACGTGCAGGACGCCGCGATCGTTACCGCGTGCCAGCGGGTCGAGCACTACGAGATGGCGGGATACGGATCGGCACGCACCTACGCCCGCATGCTCGACAAGCACGACATCGCGGCGACACTCCAAGAGATCCTCGACCAGGAGCAGGATGCCGACGAGCGCCTCATCCGTATCGCCGAGAAGCATGTGAACCGACGTGCGATCGACAGTCACTGACGGGGGTACCGGCCAGGAGCG
>JGI12048J13642_10711533_pt1 | contig 13207 bp, 12 predicted proteins | sample ElkSlonscriptome_16_FD_13642 | JGI IMG/M metagenome (IMG submission 13642) | reverse complement strand
CCCGCCCCTACAAATACCTGGACTCCCACGCGATCGCACTTTCTCTATCCCCAGAATGCGATAGCGAAGCGCTGATGCTTACAGCAGATCGCACTTTCCCTTTCCCCAGATACGTCATGTCACCAGGAATCGAAGCTGTTTGATCAAAAGGTGCGATCACATGATAGAGATTCAATAAAAGTGCAATCACCAGGGAAATGGATTGAGAGTGCTACCTGGATGTAAAATGAGGATATGTCAGATATATTAATTGTGATTCGCAATGAGGCAGCAGTCGCCATGACCTCAATTGACGGTGTAGCCGTTATCGCACTTGTCAAAAAAGACGGACTAATTTATGACGAACAGTCTGTCAATCTTCGGTTTGCGGATGCTCATTTCTATAATTTGCCATTAGGCAACTATATAGCTGTTGCCAAACATCCAGCACTCAATCCGCCTGAAGCCGAACAGGAAGTGGAACTCTTAGCTAGAGAACTTTTAGAAGTACGATATATTTATTCAGAAGCCGAACGTCAACTTCTGAGAATCCAAGTCACATCACATAGCCTGGATAGTTAAACCGATGAAATACGCGATCGATTCAGAATCTATCGAAGCCTATAGAACGAGAGTTTTTACCCTCTCCCAAGAACTGCGTCGCGAGAATGACCCCTCAATTCGAGCCATGACTGCACTCTATCTAGCAGAAGCTGCAACTACTCTAGCACGCATGGAAGTCCTAGAAGCCAAAAAATTAGCGGCGAACCAAACAAGTTGACATATTTATCCACAGGTAAACTGCGTAAACTAGGAGCGAGTTCCTGACGAGAACGTCCCATTTCCGGAAAATCCGCTAATAAACAGCATTTTTCCTCAAAAGCATCAAGAAAACGACTAGCTGCACTTAAACTAAACTGTGCCATATAGTTTTTTATTTGCCTTAAATCTTGACGAGCTGGCGCACTAAAACTATAGTTGCTCATTATGCACCCTGTTCTGACTGCCGAATTTCTTGTCTGAGTTCTTTAATCACTTCTTCTCCATCGAATATATCTCCTTGATCTGAATGTTCAATGCCAATAGCAATTTCCTTTCTGAGTTCCTCTAATCGCAGTAAACGTTCCATCTCGCGTTCCTCTAGCAATCGTAACGCCGCCTGAATAACTTCACTAGGGGATGAATACCTACCCTTTTTGACGGTTGAATCAATAAATTGCTCGAGTTCAGGTGTCAAAGATATGTTCATCGATTAAACTGTCCGAAAATGAGACGATAAATACTATTTTGACATGGAATCAAAGCCTTGGGGATGTTTGGATTGGCACAGAGCGATCGCCTAACAACACACCTCCATTTTGAGTCAGGGCGGGTTGGGTTGAAACGTTATCACAAATATCAAACAAATACCTGGACTCCCACGCGATCGCATCCCCTCTATCCCCAGCGTGCGATCGTCCTCTCCCTCCCAGTTTGCACTAATTCCTGATCAAAACAGCGATCGCCTGCTAAACAAACCAATTTTCAGAGGAATTTTATATTCATCACCAGCAAGGTTTTTCAGGAGTCGGGGTGTAGTCCCGGACATTGGCAAAAATTTCATCGCTATCTAAATCCATTCCTTCTGAAATGATCCTGGAGCGAAAAGCATCAAAAGCATCTGAAATCCCCTCAGATTTAGCCGAAATGATTTTTGCAATCGGTTGGTTTGCTTGAAAAATCACAAAACTTTCTCCAGCCTTAACCCGTTGAAGATAATTGATTAAATCTTGAGTGATTTCTTCTACAGTAACCTTATTCATTAATGAACCTCTCGCTAAAATTGTACGACTGACTTAGTCCAACTATATCTTTACCGTGAGATAAACCATTCTGATGATAATCTCCCAAGTGCGATCGCCTCCCTTTTTTACCCTAAAATACCTAGGCGATCGCGAATTCCGTCAACTTACGATCTTCAGGATGATAAAACGCCAAAACAATATCCTGATGAGGAACACCTCGATCCAGTAAATCCTGGGTGATGCCTTCCTCTGTTTCATCCCGTTCTAACCAGAACTTATCGTCAACAATTCGCAGATGTAAAATTACACTGTGAACCCGTCGCTCCCCATTCCAACCAAAACTAATCAGTAAATAGGAATCTTGAGCCGCGATCGCTCTTAGCTCAATATTCCCCTGACTCGGTTTATAACCTGCATAATCATTGATAATATCTTGGGCAATTGCTTGATATCGCTCTAACTTACTTAGTGAGTGATCCATTTGACAATCTCCTCCTGTTCTGGGTTAAAAACAAAAAAAGAAATTCTACGTTCTTTGATAAACACCTGAATCGACAGACGCTGGAAAAAGTTAAGGTAAGTTCGTTCAGGAATCGCCAGATAAAGAGCGCGATCTGGCTCCTGTTTGGCAATAAAAGTCAAATATAAATAGTATTGTCCAATCGCTCGCTCTAACTCGGTAACAGGTGAAGGTGTGCGAAATACTTTGATTTCTACAGCGATTTTTTGCTCACACCGTTGAGCCGCAATAATTTTTTCTGCACCGAGATCAGCATAAACTGTCAAATCCTCAAATTCAATCGTCAATGGATCATGAGTAATTGTCCAGCCATCTTTAATCAGGGCAACTTTGACGACATCATGATAAACATCAAGGCGTGGCATCTAAAAAAATAGCAAGTTTCAAGCTTCAGTGTACTAAAACATTATGCTGATCGCCTTTGGGGTATGGGTAAGGATTGCGATCGCACCTTCTCTATCCCCAGAATGCGATCGCCCTTTCCCTCCCGGTTTGCACTAATTCCTGATCAAAACAGCGATCGCCTAAAACACACCTCCATTTTGAGACAGGGCGGGTTTTGTTAAAATGTTATCACAAACATCGAAATTAAGCGGCTCGCGCCCGCCCCTACAAATACCTGGACTCCCACGCGATCGCACCTTTTCTATTCTCAGCGTGCGATCGCTCTTCGAGTAGAGCCTACAGCAGATCGCCCTCTCTCTCGGTTAGCGCCAATCCCTGATCAAAAGAGCGATCGCCTAAAACACACACCTCCATTTTGAGCAGGGCGGGTTTTGTTGAAACCTTATCACACAAATCAAAATCAAGCACCCAAACCCGCCCCTACAAATACCTGGACTCCCACGGACTCCCACGCGATCGCACCTTCTCTATCCCCAGAATGCGATCGCCCTCTCCCTCCCGGTTTGCACTAATTCCTGATCAAAACAGCGATCGCCTAAAACACACCTCCATTTTGAGACAGGGCGGGTTTTGTTAAAATGTTATCACAAACATCGAAATTAAGCGGCTCGCGCCCGCCCCTACAAATACCTGGACTCCCACGCGATCGCACCTTTTCTATTCTCAGCGTGCGATCGCTCTTCGAGTAGAGCTTACAGCAGATCGCGTCTATCCTTTCCCCCAATACACCCTATTACTCTGAATTAAATGGACACAACTGGACTCGAACCAGTGACCCCCACGATGTCAACGTGGTGCTCTAACCAACTGAGCTATGCGTCCAAACGAACCAAACAGTATATTAATGTAGCACGAACATTAGCCAAGTGGCAAGCAAGTCGGATCAAGCCAAAATAGTTTTTCTCTCCCCGCCCCCCTGCACCTGTACACCTCCGCCACCTTTTTGCGAGCTAATAGTTCTAACTGTCGCTGGTTTTGCTAAAATACCTAGGTTGTTCAGCCTAAACCAGCATCTTTGAATCAATCAGTAGAAATCTCCGGTGTAGATACCTTAGCGCAAGAACTTGCGACAATCCAGCAAACAGGTTCTAAGCGGATTGCCCTGTTAGGATCGCGTCATGTACCCATTACCCATCAACATCTGATCGAGATGATGAGTTATGCCTTGGTTCTAGGTGGCAATCGTCTGATGACCTCTGGCGCAACAGGTACGAACTCAGCCGCGATTCGCGGTGCGATGCGTGCTGACCCGAATTTGCTGACGGTCATTTTGCCCCAAAGCTTAGAACGTCAGCCACGGGAGTCGCAAGTTCAACTCCAACAAGTGATGCACTTAGTAGAAAACCCAGAAAATGATCATCTGTCTCTGGCAGAAGCCAGTGCGTTGTGTAACTCCGAAATCATTTCTCGATGTCAACAGCTTGTTTGCTTCGCCTTTCATGACAGCAAAACCTTGCTGAGAACCTGTGAGGAGGCTGAGGAACAACGCAAGGTGGTGACCATTTTCTATTTTGATTAACCGAAAAGCACGTCCTGTACCCGATGCGATTTATCGCATCTAATTTATCGCCCTAAATCATGCAAAGCATGAATAGCAGCTTGACACCTCTGAGTCACGGCGGCTAAATCAGGTCGTTTTGTCGAAGCTGGGGGGGCAATGGGTTGACCAATTCGCACGGTTACGGGTACAGGACGCGGTATCGGTGATTCTTTAGGAAAAATGCGATGAGTCCCCCATAAACTCACGGGTAATAGAGGGGCGTTTCCCTTCGCTGCAATTAATGCCGCACCTAACTTGGGTTCCGGAATACGACCATCCGGTGTGCGTGTGCCTTGTAAAAAGACACCCACAGCCCACCCCTGTGATAAACACTCAATCGCCGCACGAATCGCACTTCGGTCTGCTGCACCCCGCTTCACTGGGTAAGCGCCGTATAACTGAATAGCTTGTTTGAGTCCCGGAACCCGAAATAGTTCCTCTTTTGCCATAAATGCCACTGGACGCCGCACGCAATTGGACAAAATCGGCGGGTCAAAGTCACTGGCGTGGTTACTAACTACGACGAGTGGACCATCCATCGGCACATTTTCTGCACCATGGATGTGACCTCGTAGGTAAATGTTAAGCACTGGGCTTACTACAGACCATTTAAAGGCGTGGTAGAGAATTAGGCTAGCAAAGGGTTCGCGGTTTCTAGTCACAGAACATCCTAAGTAGATGGGAAAAATTCAATTAACCGTGGAGAACTCGCTCCCTTGAGAAGCAAGCTACGTCTTATGTCATTGGTCATTCGTTATGATTTACGGACTAATGACAAAAGGTAATTGATTTGGGTTTATTGCCACAAATCGACTTAAACATAATCCCTAGATTTGGGGCTGTTGTATTAGAGTATCAGTTATCAACAACCAATAGGTTAACCGGGCAAATCTGATAAGCTACCGATATTTTCCAAGGCGGCATCCCGACACATCCGTTTAATTAAGCCTGTGAGAACTTTCCCCGGACCAATTTCTACCACCTTCTCAATCCCTTCCTCTGACAGGTGTAAGGAAATTTCTCGCCAGCGCACACTTCCAGTCATTTGATGTTGGAGACGTTCCTTGAGAACAGCCGCTTCTGTGGCGGGTATGGGTTCTGCATTAGATAACACGGGAATCTTCGCGTCACTAAAGGGAACAGACTCTAACACCCCTTGAAACTCCGTCGCGGCTGATGCCATGAACGGTGAGTGAAATGCCCCAGATACATTTAAGCGTACTACTCGCTTGGCTTTCACTTGACTCAATAATGCTTCTACCGCATCGGGGGTTCCAGAAATCACGACTTGCGTTGGACTATTATCATTAGCTAATACCACATCATCATGCTGCTGGATGTATTCGTCAAGCTGCTCTTGATTAAATCCAATTAAAGCCGCCATCATACCACCTGAGACACTATCCATTAGTTCAGCACGACGTTTGACCAGATTTAACCCCGCCTCAAAGTCGAAGACACCCGCAACGTAGAGTGCGACATATTCGCCCAAACTGTGACCCGCGACGAGGTGCGGTTGATGTCCTCGTTCCTGGATAATATCGGCTAGGATGCTTTCGATGACATAGAGACAGGGTTGAGTATAGAGAGTGCGAGACAGTTTCTCTTCAGAACTCTGGCACAGTTCTAGCACGTCCCAGCCTAAGATTTCCTGGGCTTGGGCGAATTTGGCTTGAGCCAAGGGTAAATCGGCTAAGTCGGTTCCCATACCGACAGCTTGAGAACCCTGTCCCGGAAATACCCATGCAGTTTTAGTCATTTGTTATTTGTTCTTCCTTCGTGTTGGTCAGGGTATTCATTATCTCAGGAGAAATGCACAAAATGCATATCTCATTGACCCATAACTCCACGTTGTCCCACTGTCAATGCTCAATAGACAAATTCCCACCGCCTGCGTTGGTGGCGTCACTCTATATCTACTCATCCGTAAAAATCCTTAAAAATTTCTTTACTTCTTCTAGTACAGGATGTTCTAAATCCCAAATATCAACTAGCAAACGTAGAATCCTGAGACTTAATAGTTTTTAGGACAGTTTCTAATTCACCTTTCCCATCTACATTGGTAAAATAGCAGGATAACTTGATTACCTCTCCAGTAGCCGTACCTGTGTCGTTTAGCGATCGCGCTCTTGGTGGGTATATAAACTTATATCGAATGGTACGCTCCTCGTATTCTGGTGGGCAATGCCCACCCTACGGTATATCAAGGGTTTCGGTGATAAAATGCACGCTTTTCAGTGCGATTAAACCTATATCGTTTGGCGCTATTGGTGGATGGGTAGATCATCATCTGAGGACGCCCACCGAATCCGCTTCATCTCATTTAGGATCAACGCGAAGTTTTCCGGCTGTCAACGCATCTAAGGGTGCTTGAAATAAATACCCTTGAGCATAGTCACAATCGAGTCGCCGCAGTTGTGTCAATTGCTCTTTTGTTTCTACCCCTTCAGCAATGACCTTCATTCCCAGACTATCTGCCAACATGATAATTGTGCGGACAATTTGCAGGGGTAATCCTTTGGTGCGATTGATCATGCCTGCTTCACAATGCTCTTGATCCTCGATGCTAATATTACTAATCAAAGACTGATCAATCTTAATCGTATCAATGGGAAATCGATGTAAATGACTTAAGGACGAATACCCCGTACCAAAGTCATCAATACATAACCCAATTTGGCGATCGCGTAATTCTTTGAGCCGTTCTTCCGCTATCTCTGGGTCTGCCAGTAAGCAGCTTTCAGTAATTTCCAACTTCAAATGACTCGGATGCAGATGCGTCTCATGCAGAATTTTGTCCAGGTGTTCTAGGAGTTCCGGTTGTAAAAACTGCTTGCTGGAAAGATTGACATAAATCGTCAACTGATCAGCCAATTCTTGACTAAGTTCACTGTCCTGAACCGTATCATGCCAAAGTTCTAACTGACGACAGGCTTGGCGCAACATCCACCACCCCATGGGAATAATTAATCCCGTTTCCTCTGCCATGGGGATAAACTCACCGGGATACACTAATCCTCGGCTGGGATGATGCCAACGCAATAGTGCCTCAAACCCAGCAATCTGATGGGTTGAGAGAGAGACTATCGGCTGATAGTAAATCTCAAATTCCTGGTTTTCCACCGCCCGCCGCAATTCGGTTTCCAACTGCAAGACGCTGAGGGCATTTTGGTGCATCGTCAGGTCAAATATCTCATAGCGGGAGCGTCCTAATGCTTTTGCCCGGTAGAGGGCGGTATCGGCATCCCGCAACAAATCTTCAGGACAATCATAGTTGGTGATATCCCCTTCCTTTCGGATCTCCCGACTTAAAACAATCCCGACACTCGCCCCGGTAAAGACTTCATGTCCATCTAAATTAAATGGGGCGGCTAATTCTTGCTGAATTCGTTCCGCTACGCGGGTTGCGTGGTGAATATCTTCAATATCCTCCAGCAGAATGGTAAACTCATCTCCACCCAATCGAGCCACTGTATCCTCTGTCCGCAAACAGGATTCTAAGCGACGGGCAATGCCAATCAGCAGTTGATCCCCAAGCAGATGCCCTAAACTATCATTGACCACTTTAAACCGATCTAAATCCAAAAAGAGTAGGGCAAAGCGATAGGTGGGATGGCGTTTGGCTCGCTCTACGGTATGAGTTAAGCGATCCATAAATAACGCCCGATTGGGCAATCCGGTCAATGTATCGTAAAATGCCCGGGTTTGCAGTTGGTCTTTTGCCAATTTGTGTTCGGTGATATCTTCGACTGTGCCTTCGTAATACAGCAATTCTCCGGTCATCATATCCCGAACAGCACGGGCATTTTCGGCAATCCAAATCACGCTGCCATCTTTGCGATAGACTTGGGACTCAAAATCAGCTACCGCATCATTTTCTTGCAATAGCCGACTAAACTCAGCCCGTCGCTGGGGATCAACATAAAGCTGATGTTCGATATCTGTCAGTCGCACCATCAATTCATCGGGAGAGGAATAGCCGTATAAACGGGCAAGGGCAGGATTGGCGCTAATATAATGCCCATCAGCCGTGGATTGGAAAATCCCTTCCAAGGCATTCTCAAAAATACTGCGATATTTGGCTTCTGCCTGTTTTAATGCCTGTTCTGCCTGTTTCCGTTCCGTAATATCCCGTGCTACCCAAACCACGGAGTCTTCTAAGGTGGGGGAAATCGTCGCCGCAAACCAAACCTCGCGATCGCCTACGGGTAAGCTATACTCAATATTCAGACGCGAAGATGTGGCGATTGCCTCCTGAATATAGGTCAAGAACTGATCGGCTTGAGTAGGGGCAAAGAATTGATGCAGGGTTTTGCCCACAAATTCTTTGGCATTTTTCGGCAACAACATGGGGTCAGGATTCGTCGGGGCAATTTTCAGGAAATATCCCTGACTATCCAAAACAAAGATAGAATCCGTCATCGCTGCAAATAATGCCCGCAACTCCGCCTCAGAGGAACGCAACGCCACTTCCGCCTGTTTGCGCTCAATCGCTACCCCTAATTGGGCGGCTACGGTAGAAATCAAGTTGACCAAACGCCGCTCCGTTTGCCGCGATTCAAACCGGAAAAACGTTAATACTGCCAGAACCTGGTCATGAGCGCTAATTGGCACCGCAAAGCCCGCTTTAAGACCACAAGCTTTTGCCATAGAGGAGCGCACGAAGGAGGAATGAGGCGCACGGGAAACATCGGGAATCCATTCTGGGCGGCGGGATGCCCAAACTCGTCCGGGTAGTCCACAGCCTAAAGCAAAGGTAAAGGCGGGACTGTAATGGCAAAAGTCTTGCCGGCTGGACGCCTCAGACCTTAAGACAGGGGGATAGGGAGACGCCGCGCCTTTATCGGTGTGAGTAGATGTCCGATCATGTCCGCCTAAACTGTTATCATTTCCTCTTACCGTTCCACCTTGCTCCTTACCGTCTGCCTTCAAAGGCTGTTCCTCTTCTCTGCGCCAAATTGTGGAACATTCTAAAACCTTCCCATCAGCACGTTTGACCCAAGCTTCGCCCAAATCCCAATGGGTGGCTTGTCCCACTTTGCTCAAGGTGACATACAAGGCGGACTGAAAATCTGGGGCTTCACCAATCGCCTGGGTCATGGTTTGCAACAGTTCTAGGGCGTCTGTTGCCCATTTCCGTTCGGTGATCTCCGTAATAAAGCCCTCTAAAGCCTGTAATTCTCCGTGGCGAGAAAAAATGCCGCACCCTTGTTCCCACACCCATTTCTGAATCCCTGTGGCTGTAGTAATCCGATATTCGAGTTGATAGGGTCGTTTTTTGGTAACGGCGGCTTGCACATCCTGCTTCACCCGTTCTCGGTCTTCTGGATGAATCACCTCACTGAACATTAATGCCTGATTTTCCACCAAATCACGGGGATTGTAGTGCAGCAGATTAAAACAGCCCTCACTGACAAACTCCATCGTCCATTGACTATCCGCTCGACACCGATACGCCATCCCTGGCAGATTGCCCATCAGTGTGGCTAGGGTGCGCTGACTTTCTTGCCAAGCCCCTTCAGCTTGCTTGTAATTGCTGATATCAAAGGCACTTAAAAGGATGGCAGGTTTTCCTTGAAACTCAATAATCCGGGTACTCGTATCCAGCCAGCGCCTATCACCGGTTTTGGTCAGGATTTGCACATCATAGCGACGTTTTTCTCCCCTCTGCGCCTTTTCACTCCGGGATGCTTTGGGCATGAAGGCGTGGCTACTCGGATGCAGCAAGTCCGATAAATGCATGGTTAATAATTCCGATTGGCTGTATCCTGTAATTTCACAGACGGTGGAATTCACATAGACTAACTGATTGCTTTGATAGATTAAGACAGCAGCGGGAATGGTTTCGGCTAAGGTACAAAATTTGACCTCCTGTTCACACACGGCATTCGCTATTAACTGGCGACGTGTTGGTTGGGGTGATGTGGCTGTTTCCTGAGGTAATGGGGGTAAGGATTGGAGGGATTCGTGGTGATGCGAGTCGTCCGTAATCGGCTGGAAAATGGCAAGAAAGGCTGATTCCTGCTTAAAGGTTAACCGTTGCAGAGAAACTAGGCTCCAAATCGCCTTGCCATCGTGACTCGGCATTTTGACTGCGTAATCTCGCAAATAGCCTTGGCTGACTAAAACCTGTAATAGTCTCTGTCGTTGGGCAAAATCGTGATATAAGGATAGAGTTTGGCGATCGCAAACCTGTCTATTGACTCTAGAACGCTTCTGTTGCCCGGACTCAAAGGTTGAGTTGTAATGCTCATTAGCATACAGGATAACACCATCGGTTAAGCGGGCAATAACTAAGGGTAGGGGAATGGATTGCACTAGCGTTTGCCACAATACGGTGTCACTGTCTCCTAGCCGGGTGGATTGGGAATGGGTGGGGATACTGAGAAGTTCCAGTACGGTGGTCTCTAGTTCAGTTTGTCTATCTTTTTCCAATAAATGGCTGTAGCTTACTTCTATAGGTTTCACGGCTACATAAAACTCCAACGTATTGTGCGGGGAAAGTCCCTCAGACTAAATTCGGGTTCATTCCTCATTGGTTTGGTAGGGACAAAGCAGATGGCAGATGGTAGAAGGAATAGAAGGAAAAAGTACCCCCGTTTGGGGTAACTTCCTCGGATTAGGTATCACCGAGACGCGATGCGAGAAGCTTCTTGAGTTCAACCCTAACTCCCGGAATTGTCCTGGCTTCCCAGCGTGAATATCTGGTCTCCTTATCCGTAAGTTCCCACCCACTCAAGTTCAATCGACAGGAATTCTTTTCCGGTCATCTAGAGAGGAATGCCAGCGTTAAGTTCGGTGGGTTTAAGCTTAAGGTGGGAAGAAAACGACAGGTGCAATATTTTAAACGCAACTCCTAATCAGGTGTCGCCGAACCTGGTTTACCTCGCCCAAGCCAATAATCGGGTTGATGATAGATAGCACCGTAATATCTCACCCCCCCAACCTTGTCAACTTAGATAAGGGAATATTGGGTTATAGTGAGGTAAATAATAAGATTAGACTAAGATTAAGAACAAGAAACTGTTAGCTAGGCTACAGTATGATGTTAAATTTTTATTTTCCCTAACAATTTGGATCTCAGATGTCAAAGGATTCGTTTGTCATCCCGCCTAAGTTAACCCCGTACCTCTTTTTACTCCCAGCCCTAGTTATCTTGGGATTAACCGTATTTTTGCCCGCTTGTCAAGCCTTTTACCTGAGTTTTACGCAATACGACTATGATTTGACCCAAACGCCTGAATGGGTGGGCTTGGCGAATCTGCAACGTTTGGGGAAAGACCGAGTATTTTGGCAAACGGTGGGGAACACGGTGTTATATCTGATTGGCGTTGTGCCAATTTTAGTCGCACTCCCCTTAGGATTAGCGATTTTGGTCAATCAGAAACTGCGGGGGATTAGCTGGTTTCGGGCGGCGTATTACACTCCTGTGGTGGTTTCGATGGTGGTGGCGGGAATTGCGTGGCGGTGGCTTTATGCGGAAAATGGTTTATTTAATCAGATACTTAGTTGGATTGGGTTTAAAGAGGGCATTCCCTGGCTGACGAGTCCAGATTGGGCGATTTTTAGTGTTATGGCAGTAACGGTGTGGAAGGGGTTAGGCTACTACATGGTGATTTATCTGGCAGGTTTGCAATCGATTCCTGACCAACTCTATGAAGCGGCGGCGTTGGATGGTTCGGATGGGTTTGGGAAACATTGGGATATTACGGTTCCCTTAATGGGTCCCTATTTGGCTTTGGTTGCGGTCATTTCGGCTATTTCGGCGACGAAGGTGTTTGAAGAAGTTTATATCATGACCCAAGGGGGACCCCGCAATAGTTCCAAAACGGTGGTGTATTATTTGTATGAGCAAGCGTTTGCGGATTTGGAAATCGGTTATGCTTGCACGATTGGATTAGTGTTATTTTTAGTAATTCTGGGATTATCCCTGCTTAATCTTAAGGTATCACAACGGCGCGATCGCATTAGTTAAATAGTAAATAGCTTAAGCCTAGAACTAAAGTTCTGGCTAAAAGCTGAAACCCGTTAAAACGGATTCAGATTGGGGGAGTATTCGGTTCCCCAACCGCCCACACAATTAAATCGGGGTTTAGCTCTAGTCGTTGAATTTTATAGTTAGGGTCTACATTTTCATCTAGGAGATACTTGAGCATTCTTCTTTTTCTTTCTTTCTTTGTTCTGCTCTAAGTTTCCGCATCCGAATAGCCGTAGGCGATGGGTTAAGGTGTTGTGCTTTAACTTGCTGGTGATTCCACTCTAACCAGTCGGCTAAATATTTACTAGAGGAAATTAAAATAATCTTCGAGTTGCATAAGTAGTTGGATGAGGATAGAGAAGAAGCAATTTTAGCCGAGTTCATCCTAGCAGATAATCGCCCGTCAAGCGGGTGGGCATTGCCCACCCTACTATATCCCTGTTCCCTCGGTTTAAATGATCTAGACTTGAGTTGAGGTATAATAGTGCCTTCTTCAAGATCATCTACCATCTAACGGATATGGCAAGCCAGGGGTTAGGGCATAAACCATGGGAGTTAAGCCTGATTTTAGCAGGATGGGGCGCGATCGCATCCGTCGCGGCACCCGCATTGGCGCAGATTCAACCGGATACCACTCTAGGTGTTGAATCGTCTATTGTGACACCGAATGTGGATATCAAAGGTTTGCCAGCCGATTTGATTGAAGGAGGGGCAATTCGCGACACGAATTTGTTTCACAGTTTCTTAGAATTTAATGTGGGAGAGGGAGGGCGCGTCTATTTTGCCAATCCTCAGGGGATTGAAACGATTTTCTCGCGAGTCACGGGGAATGATGTATCGGATATTCTGGGAACCTTGGGGGTAAATGGACAAGCGTCGTTATATTTACTTAATCCTAATGGGATTATCTTTGGTGAAGGGGCGCGTCTGGATGTAGCGGGTTCCTTTGTGGGAACCACAGCCGATGGGGTGGTATTTGAGAATGGCTTAACGTTTAGCGC
>JGI12048J13642_10646100_pt1 | contig 13210 bp, 7 predicted proteins | sample ElkSlonscriptome_16_FD_13642 | JGI IMG/M metagenome (IMG submission 13642) | reverse complement strand
TTAGCACACATTCAGGCAACTCATCCGAATTTACTCCATGAAGCACATGCTGATATTGATCAAATTGCAGCGATTCTAAAACTACCGCAACCATAAAAAGTTATTGATTAGTCGATTGCAATAAAATAACCTCAACGTAATATCACATGAAGGTTATAGAATGCTAAACAGTTGACCATATGCTAAGATTGCACCGATTATTGGCGGAACCTCCATTCCCAGATTGTTTCCAGGGTTTCAGTTTTACGGCGCGGAGAAATCGTTGCCAATGCTTGCTCAAGATCATCCAAAATATCGTCAGTATCTTCAATCCCTACAGCAAAGCGTACCAAATTATCTTTAATGCCAAGTGCCAAACGTTCTTCGGTTGATTTCTCATAATAGCTCATAAGTGCCGGTTGTTCGATCAAGCTTTCTACCCCACCAAGGCTCGGTGCAATGTAAGGAATTTGTGTCGCGTCAATAAACTTACCGGTTGTTTCCAAGTCTCCGGCGACCTCAAAGCTGATCACACCACCATAACCATCCATCTGTTGCACTGCAACGTCATGATCGGGATGAGATTTGATCCCCGGATACCAGACACGCTCAATTGCCGGGTGCGTTTCTAGATATTCTGCAACTGCCTGTGCGGTACGGTTTTGTTGTTGTACACGCACGCCCAATGTTTTGATCCCGCGTTCCAGCAAATATGCGTTTTGAGGGTCAACCACACCACCCAACACACCACGCGCATCACGCAAGGCTTGGATACGATCTTTACGACCAACCACAACCCCTGCCAGCAAATCATTGTGCCCAGAAAGATATTTAGTCGCGCTATGCACAACAAAATCAATCCCCCACTCATAGGGTCGCTGATTAATCGGGGTTGCAAAGGTGCTATCAATAACTGTACGGACACGATACCTACGCCCTAAGTCAGCAAGCCGTTCGAGATCTGCCACGCGCAAATACGGATTGGTCGGACTTTCGGAAATAATGAAGCGTGTTTTTCGCGGAATGATTGCCTGTTCTAGCGCGTCATAGTCACCATTTTGCACAACGGTCGTTTCTACACCAAAACGTTTGAGGAAGGTTAAGCAGAATTGACGGGTACGGCGATAGCAATCACTTGTCATGACAATGTGCGAACCAGCGGGTACCACACTGAGTAAAAGGGACGTTACCGCATTCATCCCAGAGGAATAAAGTACCGCATCTTCCGCACCATCCAGCGCCGCCAATTTTCGTTCTACAGCCGCAACGGTTGGATTACCATAACGTCCATATTCTTCACGATCACTGCCATCACCCCATGTTTTGCTTTCCATGAAGTCAATTAAATCAGCCGTGTTTTCAAACGTATACGTTGCAGTCTGTACAATCGGGGTTGTTAATGCATTATGTGGACGATTACGTTTAACGCCACTGTGAACAGCGCGTGTGCTTTGACCACGAATATTTCGTGTAGTGTTGTTATTATCGTGTGCTTCAAAATCCTGAATATCGACTGCGACCATTGTGTGCCCTCCTAAATAACGGCATTAACCCAATAAAAAACCCGGATGCGTTCTCTTATCATTAAAACGTCCGGGTAATTATCAGGCTCAACAAGGTCGCATATCTCAAAGAAGATATACGCTCTCATCTTTCAGAAACAAAGTTTCTGCCGGAGTTGGCACCGTACTAAAAAGCTAATGCTAATCAGCGGTTGCCGCGGTGTCATAGGGCCGTTCCCTCTACCGCTCTGGATAAGAGTGTCCAGATATTGGGTTGTTAATTTGCAATTTCGCAGAATATAACACACAACTATAATTAGAGCAAGCGCTTTTTAACAAATCCTATGAATCTGCTAAAAAGCACATATACTGATGTTGACTATACTTGTTAAGAAGGTATGAGCACAGTGGACTTCAAAGTGAACTTAATGATTATGAGTGGGGTCAAAGATGGTGCCCTGCTAGAAATGCAAACAGAAAATGGTGATGGTCAAATTAAGAATGACCGCTGGTCCATTAGTATTGGACGCAAAGATGAAAACGATGTCTGCTTGCGTAATGACACGTTTGTTTCCAGACAACATGCAAATTTGCATTGGAAAGATCGACGCTGGTGGCTAGAAGATTGTGATAGTACAAACGGTACCTTCATCGAAAACGAAACCAACTACTTTGATGACCAACCAGTTAAGGGGATAATCCCGTTAGAAATCGGACAATTATTTCGCGTCGGACGCACATGGATGCGGATTCAAGCAATCGGATAAATTATGGCGAACATTAGCTTAAAGCACATTCTCATTAACGCACAACAAGAATCCTATAAAATGCGCCACTTTTATCTAGGTGCAGAGCATCTTTTTGTGGGATTGTTGACAGTTCAAGGGGGTATTGCGTCTAGCCTTCTGCAAGAACACGGCTTAACCCCGGAGTATGTCATTGACTCAATTCGGAGAAAAATCGGTAAAGGGAGTCATCATCGGTTGTGGGCTGGCATCCCTAACACACCGCGCGCAGATGTTATGTTAGATATTGCACGCGAAATTGCATTAGAGAGCGGACGAAATGAGATTGACGAGCGGGATTTGCTAACTGCAATTCTTGAAGAAGGTGAAAACATCCCGGTACGTGTGCTTATGGCACTGGGCATTGAAGATATACCTGCATTTGTCAAGCAAATTTATGAAAAAGAGCATGTTACAACAGATACAGAGACACCTTTTGTAGAAGTCGAGTTAAGTCCACAGCTCGAACAGGATGAAGATATTACTAAAGAGCAATTGTTTATCATCCGACGCATGTTTTTCAGCTATCCAAAAATCCGAATTGAGCGACGCTTAATGGGTGGATATTCTGAAGCAGTATTATTTGTAATCACCCCACTTCATGGCGATGGTCGTCAAGACGCATCGGTTGTTGTTAAACTGGATTCGACTGCGTCCATCTTGGATGAAACACGTCGTTATGAATCATTCGTGAAGCGTACCCTACCCCCGATGACTGCACGGCTAGAAGATCGCCCTGTTGCGCCGGATAACATGACCATCGCGGGCATAAAATATACTCTGATTGCCGGTAGTGATCGCATTCCACAAGACCTGCGTGCAGTGCTCACAGATTGGCAACCTGCAGAACTTGGTAGCTGGTTACGCAATGAACTTTTCCCTTCGTTTGGACGAATCTGGTGGCGGCAAAGCCGACCCTATCGCTTTCAGGCATGGCAAGAATATGATTGGTTATTACCACCTGTTTTGACGCTTGAATACAATGGTGTTAAGAAACTTCCTGAAGAAGGCTTTACATTAAAGTTTCCAGTCAAACGACAGAAACTTAATGCCATCGAATACGGTGATGTCGTCGCAGTAAATAACTTCACAGTATACAAAGTTTATCCAGAACGGGGTGCGATTCAACTTGCGGTAGGTAGTGGTAGCGATGCCGCTCATGCGTACAAGATCGAAGTAAGAAATCTCAATTTTGAGCAAGACACTTACTATCGTGGTGAGGTCATAGATCAAATTATCGGCACGGTCTGGCAAACCCGTAATCAACAATTGATGCACGCCGTTCGCGCTTTAGAGCCAGATTTTAACCATGAAGCGGATAAGATTCCATTTAGTACGCGTGTTGGCATCGAAAAGTTACCAAATCCACTAAAAGTTTATGAAGAGCTACTCGATTCATATGTCAATGGCTCACTGAGTACCATTCATGGCGACTTGCATCTTGGCAACATTATGATTGGACCGAACAATAGCGCCTTCTTGATTGACTTCGCACACTCACGAGACGGACACACGATATTTGACTGGTGCTCGCTGGAAATCAGCTTGTTGCGCGATGTTATTATGCCTGTTGCGGGTTCCACCTGGGATGATGCACGCGAAGTTTTAGAACATATCGTGCCACTGAATCGTGGAGAAATACCCGATAACGAGGAAGCCTCTATTGCTTTTGCGCTCTCCTCAGTTGCACAAGTCAGAAAAATTGTAGAAGAGTGCCTATACCGTGAAGGGCAATGGTCAGAATATTATGTTGCGCTCGCATTATGTTGTTTGCGCGCGATGACATGGGAAAATATGCCCATCGGAGCACGACGACTGATGTTTATGGTTGCAAGCCTCATCATCTATGAATTACAAACCTCTTACACACTCACCGATGATGACGATACCGCTTCTCCTGACGCAACGGACATAAGCACCAATTTTTAAGCGTATTGATTTATCCAAAATCAGAAAAGTGGGAACGTACACATGATACGTTCCCACTTTCGTTTATACTATTTGACGATCAGGTTTACTGAGCTAGTACGAATACGGCGGCTGTCCGACCGGGAATAGTAAAAGTTGCGGTTTCAGCATCAAATGATGCGCCCTGTACAACACTATCCACCGAATTTGCCAGAACAGGATGTAGTTCCAGCCCAAGACCAAGCAACGCCTCTTCAGTAAATGTTACTTCATCCGGTGATGAATTGAGCAAGGTGACAACCAGTTCATATTGCGGATCAAAGTCATCTTCATCAGTCACGCTCATCACAATCAATCCAGGGATTTCTTCCTCGCCCATGTTATGGAAATTGAGCATGGATTGCACCTGTTCGCCGGTTTGTAGGCGGAACAAACGCACATCACTTCGAATTTGTAGCAACTCTAGGAAGTGCTCGCGGGAACTGTCAATGTTATCCGCCGATACTTGCAAACTCTCATCAGCAAGCAATGGGCGCATGATGTCCCAGCGCGAACTATTATCTGCGCTAGGTGGTAAGCCAATGCCAAAGCCATTCATCTGATATGTCCAATCCAATTGATTGAACCAATCGCCAGAGTTATAGCTGTTGCGATCCAAAGATTTCGAGCGCAGAAGATCATCCCCTGCCTGGAAGAACGGAATACCTTGTGAGAACATGACGATACTATTGGCAAGATTATGCATCCGCACATAATCCTCAAGCGTCACATCTTCAAGGTCTTTGTACATCAAAATGTCCCAGAGTGTTTCGTTATCATGCTTAGAAACATAGATAACATTTTCCTGTGGATCATTGGTATAACCAGCAGGTGACCCGCCACCATACGGCACATCTGCGCCAGTGAGAATCTCGCCTGTTGCATCAATCAGTACAATATCAGCCAAATTACCTGCCATACCAACACGAATCAGATTCGCAAAGTCAGACAATTGTTGTAACTGTGCTTCTTCGTCACCGGGTGTAATACCATTCGGGTTAAAGTAAAGATCACTCACCCACCCTTGATGCTGACGACCATCAAACGGGCTACCGCCACGCACGGCATCGCGCAGACGGTCATTGAATACGCCAATGCCCGAATCTGCAATCGTCAACTGGACGGCAGGAATACCGCGCACATTATTATCAGTATCAGGGCGAACCCAACCTTCACCATAGATATAGATGCTCGAGCCATCTACACCATGTTCTTCCAATGTGAGGCTTTCAATCGCGTCCTGAACTTCAAGCATATTGTCCAAGAGATGAGAACCCATAAGGTCAAACCGGAAAGCATCAATCTTATAGTCAACCGCCCACGTCACCACAGAATCCACCATTAGACGTTGCATCATGGTATTTTCTGTCGCGGTATTCGGGCAACAACTACTTGTTTCAATAGTCCCGTTTGTCGGATTGAGACGATGATAATAACCCGGTACGATACGATCTAATACTGAACGCGGGCTTTGACCAGCATCGCTCGTATGGTTATAGACAACATCAATCACCACACGCAAACCCATTTCGTTGAGCGCCATGACCATCTGGCGGAATTCAAGAATACGTTGTGTACCATCAGGGTCAGTTGCATAACTACCTTCGGGAACGGTGTAATGATATGGATCATAACCCCAGTTGAAGCCGTCCTGATCCCGAATAGGATCAATCAGTGCCTGTTGTTCATCGGAGTCAGAAGCAAATTGGGCTAATTCGGCAAAGTCCGGTTCGACCCGATCTTCAGGATTTTCCTCGATGGTGGCAAGGTCAAAAGATGGCAACAGATGCAAGTGAGATAATCCAGCCTCTGACAACGATTCCAGATGATTTACACCATTACTATCCGATAGCGTAAATGCCATGTAGGTGCCACGTAGATCTCCCGGCACGGATTCGTCACCAATGCTGAAATCACGAATGTGTAATTCGTAGACCACAATATCTTCAGGGGCTTCTAGCGGTGGCTTCACCAGTTCATCCCATCCTTCGGGGAACAGTGAAGGATCGTTCAGGTCAACAATTTGCGTGCGCGTGCTGTTCGCCGCAAGACTGAGTGAATACGGATCAGTGACCATATTCGTTTCAATCATCTGAGTAGAAGGTGCATAAACCTGAACCTCAAACAGATAATATTGCCCCACCCAATCTCGTTGTCCAAACACACTCCAGACACCAGTCTCATCATCACGGTTCATATCAAGCACAGTGCTTTCCGTAGCAGGATCACTATCTTCAAACAGATGCAATCGAACATTCTGTGCAGTTGGTGCCCAAACCCGAATGATCGGTGTATCACCTGCTATGGTTGTACCAAGGCTACCCTCATAGCTGTAAAGATCATCCAATACACCGGGAATTTGAATGCCACTTGCGTCTAAGGGATTACCGTCAGCATCAAGCGCAAGCACGGCAAATTGACCACGAAGGATTTCTGGGACAAGTGCAATATCCGCTTCACTGACAGTAAAAATGTCAAAATTTGCAAGATATGGGAATTCTTGCGCTAAGTCAGCACTCAAACCCTCAGGATTCGGCGTTAGATTGATGAATTCGCCGCCCTCGATACCATTACCCGTCAATGTAAGATTTGCGTCGGCAGAATAGTGTACTTGGACAGTGCCGTTCTCGCCAACATCAACATTCCAAGCGAGCGTATTCCCGCTTACCCAATGTGCGGCGGCAAAACCGATATTCCCAACGATCATAATATCGCTACTCACATGAATTGTCATTACTGCGGAAGCAGAATCCCAAACAAATGTCACAAGCACGTTATCTTCCGGCACGGTAAAAGTGATATTTGCACCATCCGCCGCCCCATCGACGCCATAATTTTCGCCCCAGCTTCCACCAACGGCGACTTTAGCTTCATAGTTACCAGTTGGAATAGATGATGTGGAATAGACATAAACACCGTCACCATCCGTATCCTGTAACCATGTGCGTAAACATGATGGTTCCCAATCACCGGCGTTGCCGTTGGTATCTACACAGCCAACTTCACTCTGAAAGCTACCCGGAACGTTGGCGATGATTGAACGCGTACTATCCGTAATCCAACCTGTTTTATGATCGAAGAAAAATTCAACTGTCGTATCATCTTCAAGCATAAGCGGGATGTTATCGCCACCAGACACTGCATTCATTCCAAAGTTGACATCCCATGTGCCATTCAATGCAACTTTATATTCATATTCACCAGCAGGAATGTCAAAACTCGCACGCCAGATGTCATCATCGGAGTCATAGGCCAGTGCAGTTGATTCACAGTCTGCTTGCCAATCACCATCACAACCAAGCAGACTCTGTATGGTACCCGGAACAACAACCATCTCAGGTAAATCTAAATCAGTTGTCGGCAACGAAGGAATGTCAACGACTTCCTCTTCCATCATATCATTAGCACCTTCCACAGCCTCCACAACTTCACCAGTATCAATCGTGACAACATTACTTGAGGAATCAAATGTAAAAGTCACTAAAGCGTTATCTTCCGGTACAGTGAAGGGAATATTGTCGCCCTCTTCAACACCATCCACGCCAAAGTTGACATCCCAGCTCAACCCAACAGCAACCTTCGCTTCATAATCTCCAGCTGTTGTAATCGGTGTGCTGTACGTGAAAACACCATCACCATCAGGGTCTTGTAACCACGTTGACAGGCATGAAGGGTCCCAATCACCACCACAGCCTACTAAACTTTGATAACTGCCCGGAACGGTTGCAATAATGGAATTGACATCATCCGTGATCCAACCTGTGTTAAGGTCAAAATAGAAATTTACAGTTGTATCTTCCGCCAATTCTAACGCTATATTCTCACCATCAGAAACGGCATTTGCGCCGTAATTCCAATCCCATGTGCCGTTTATAGAGACTTTGTATTCATAACTTCCAGCAGGTAGGTCATAGGTTGCTAACCACAGATCAAAACCTGCATTATAAGTCATCGCACTATCTTCGCAGGCTGTGTCCCAGTCTCCACCACAACCCACAACACTTTGAATTGTACCCGCGAGAACCACAGTCTCAGCGGTTGCGTCGGACTCTTGAGCAACAGTAATAGAAGCTAGAGTAGCGACCAAACACATGAGTGCAAAAAGCACCACAAGCCTGCGCCACTTTGAACGCATCAAAAATCTATCCATGAAACGCCTCTCAAACTAATGAACATTAAAAAACGGATAACAATTTTGGAGTTATCCGTCGATATTATACCGTTTTGTAATCATTTCTGTACGGAGTGTACAATTTTCTAATCTAACAGGTTACACGATTTACAGCTGATTAAATACGGCTTCTGCAAACTCATCCGTGCTGATATATGCACCCCCACGAGGGGCAATATCTGCGGTACGAGCGCCTTCATCTAACGCATTTTCTACCGCTGTTTCTAGTGCCCTAGCTTCATCTTCTAATCCGAGACTGTACCGCAACAACATAGCCGCGCTTAATATCGTGCCTGTGGGATTGGCTTTTCCCTGCCCCGCAATATCCGGTGCCGACCCATGAATCGGTTCGTACAATCCGAACTTATCTGAACCAATGGATGCAGAAGGCAACATACCCAGAGACCCTGCCAGTACAGAGGCTTCATCGCTCAAAATATCACCGAACATATTGCCAGCAACGATCACATCAAAATCCGCTGGACGGGTCAATAAGTGCATCGTACAGGCATCTACTAACAGGTGTTCAAGTTCTACATCACTATAATCTTCGTGTACTTTTACAACTGTGCGTCTCCACAAGCGCATTGATGCTAAGACATTTGCTTTGTCAACAGATGTCAACTTGCCACGGCGACCCTGTGCGGCACGGAACGCAATGTGTGCTACACGTTCAACTTCAGGAACAGTGTAAAGTAAGGTGTCGAAGGATTCAGTACCTGTATCTCCCTGCTCTTCGCGTGGTCCAAAATATAAGCCACCGGTCAGTTCACGCACAAACATAATGTCGATATTTTTCAGCAGATCAGGACGTAATGGGGCATGCTCCGCCAAAGATGGATATGCTTTGACCGGACGCAAATTTGCAAATAATCCAAAATGCTGACGAATCTGAAGTAACCCCTGCTCAGGGCGTACTCTTGCCGCCGGATCAGACCATTTTGGTCCGCCAACCGCACCAAGTAGAATTGCGTCACCCTGTTCACAGGCGCTGATTGTTTCAGCAGGCAGGGATGTGCCAGTTTTATCAATGGCAATCCCACCCATCAACGCTTCTTGAAAAGTGAAGTCGTGTCCGAACTTAGACCCGATTTTCTCCAGGGCTTGCACAGCCTTCGCAGTCACTTCAGGACCAATGCCATCACCCGGTAAGGTTGTAATTGTTGCTTTCATCAAAATCTCCTATACATACAGAAAGGCACGTTAGTACGTGCCTCCAAATAATACCTATGCTTTGTTCTATGCAATTACTCGCTAGCAACTGCTTCTATTGTACTTCTTAGGCCATATTCCACGCTATCAACCAGCGCTAACCAACTGGCATGAATAATGTTTGTTCCCGCCCCCACCGTGCTCCACCGTTTTGATCCATTTTGTGTGTCAATCAGTACACGGGTTGTTGCGGCAGTGGCGCTCTTACTGTCCAGTATACGAACTTTATAATCTGCTAATTGAAAGTCTGCAAATTGTGGGTAACTTGGTACCAGCGCCTTACGTAAGGCGAGGTCAAGTGCATTAACCGGGCCATTCCCTTCAGCGGCAGTGTGAATAATGTCACCGTTAACGTCAAGTTTAACCATCGCCTCTGACAACGCACCACGATCTCGTCGGTCTTCTACCAATACGGTGAAATCAATTAGCGTGAACAGCGGTTCATAATCAGGACGAGCACGTAACAAGCGCACTGCGACTGATGCTTCTGCACCTTCAAATACCCAGCCTTCGCTTTCGAGTTGTTTGATATCTTCCAACACTTTTACTGCTTCTTCTTTGGTGACATCGAAGCCAAATTCCTCAGCTTTGCTCAACACATTCCCCCGTCCAGAAAGATCGGAGATCAACACACGCATCTCATTACCAACTAATGCCGGATCAATATGCTGATAGCTATCCACATTACGCCGGATAGCGGCAACATGAATACCGCCTTTATGTGCAAAAGCGCTTCGTCCTACATAGGCTAGGTGCTCATCAGGCGCAAGATTAGCAATTTCAGCCACAGTGCGTGATAGTCGTGTCAAATGATGAAGGCTTTCATCCGGCACACAATCATAATTCATCTTGAGTTTGAGGTCAGGGATGATGCTACATAAGTTTGCATTTCCACAGCGTTCACCATACCCATTGATGGTACCCTGTACATGCACAACGCCAGCTTGCACTGCCGCCAACGAATTTGCGACAGCCAGTTCACCATCATTATGCGTATGAATACCCAACGCCACATTAGGAAACGCATCCTGAATCATCTTTACAAAATTAGCGACTTCCCACGGTAATGTACCGCCGTTGGTATCACAAAGCACGACACAATCTGCGCCGCCTTCAACCGCCGCTTTGATCGTATCAAAGGCATATTCAAGGTCGAGCTTTGCGCCATCAAAGAAATGTTCTGCATCATAAATAACCTCTTTTCCGAGATCTTTAAGATATGCCAGACTATCATGAATCATGCGGATATTTTCTTCTGGCGTAGTTTGCAATACATCGGTCACATGAAGCATAGAGGTCTTGCCTACAACTGTGACCACAGGCGTTCTTGCATCAACCAGCGCTCGAATATTTAGATCATCGACAGGATCACAACCTTTACGACAGGTCGACCCAAAAGCGGTGATCTTCGCTGTCTTTAGCTGAATATCTTGAACAGCTTCAAAGTAACCGGCATCTTTTGGATTAGAACCGGGCCATCCCCCTTCAATATAGGCGACACCTAATTCATCCAATAAACGCGTAATACGCAGTTTATCCGCCAGAGATAGAGATATGCCTTCACGTTGTGTACCATCCCGTAACGTCGTATCGTAGATTGCGACCTGCCGCATGATTAGCCTCTCACCGGGTCTGATTTTGTATCTACATAATGTATATGAGCCTCTTCGAACTTAACGACCTCGCCCTCAAGGTTGAGTAGATACCCAAGCTGGTCTACACCATTCAGCAGACAATATTTGGAAAACTCATCAATCGGAAAAGAAACGTTTCGACCATCAGGTAATGTAACCTGTTGATTTTCCAGATCAATTTGAACGAAGGTATTCGGGTCTTCTTCTGCAAGACTCATGAGTTGATGATGGGTTTGCTCATCAACCTCAATCGGTAATAAGCCATTTTTGAGAGAATTATTACGGAAAATATCCGCAAAATCCGTACTGATAATCGCCTTGAAACCAGCGCCCATCAATGCCCACGGTGCATGTTCACGCGAGCTTCCACAGCCAAAATTATGACCGCCTACCAGTACCCCTGCATCTTTATATTCCGGCTTATTCAACACAAAATTAGGTTTTGGAGAACCATCAGATTCATAGCGCCAGTCAAAAAAACATGCCTCTCCCAGACCATTTTTATCCGTCACTTTTAAATAACGCGCCGGGATAATTTGATCGGTATCTGTATCATTCACTGGCAACGGTGCCATTGTTGCAGAAAACGTTTTGATCGGTTCCATTATAGTACAACCTCCGGCTCATGTAACTCACGCGGGTCAGTGATAACACCATTAATTGCGGTTGCCGCCGCAGTTAACGGGCTAGCGAGGAATGTGCGCCCACCTTTACCCTGACGACCTTCGAAATTGCGATTGCTTGTGCTCACGGCATATTCACCGGGCGCAAGTTGATCGCCATTCATTGCAATGCACATTGAACAACCGGCTTCGCGCCAATCCGCACCAGCTTCTTTAAAGATCGTATCTAAACCTTCACGCTCTGCCTGCGCTTTCACCTGTTGAGATCCTGGCACCACCATCATACGCACGTTATCCGCAACTTTACGACCACGAATAATCTTCGCCGCTTCACGCAGATCACCGATCCGCGAGTTGGTGCAACTCCCCAGAAAAACAACATTCACAGGCTTACCGAGCAAGCTCTGATTTGGCTGAAGATCCATATACTTTAAGGCTTTGTCTAATGCCATGCGCTCATTTACATCTTTCACAATATCTGGATCAGGCACGCGGTCTACAATACGCATTCCCATTCCAGGATTTGTGCCATACGTGATCATAGGTGTGAGGTCATCAGCCGTTAAAACAACCTCAGCATCAAATGTCGCATCTTCATCTGACGGCAATGAGCGCCATTCTTTAACTGCCTCTTCCCACGCATCGCCTTTTGGTGCAAAACGACGACCTGCCATATATTCAAAGGTTGTTTCATCTGGCGCAACCATACCGGCACGGGCACCACCTTCTATGGACATATTGCAGATCGTCATCCGACCTTCCATGCTCAACCCACGAATAGCAGATCCCATATATTCCAACACGTGACCCGTGCCACCGCCGACACCAATTTTAGCGATAATAGCAAGGATGATGTCCTTCGCAGTAACGCCATCTTCAAGATCACCATCAACGCGAATCGCCATCGTTTTTGGCTGATTCTGTAATAGTGTTTGTGTCGCTAGCACATGACCAACCTCACTTGTGCCAATCCCAAAACCAAGCGCTCCAAAAGCGCCATGTGTGCTAGTGTGGCTATCACCACAAACGATGGTCATACCGGGTTGCGTTATCCCTTGCTCCGGTCCAATCACATGAACAATACCCTGATTCTCTGTACCAAGCGCGAACAACGGGATACCAAATTCTTCACAATTTTTTGTCAAGAAATCAAGCTGATATGACGCTTGTGCATCCAGCACAGGGATGATTCCATCCGCGTTGCGTGGCGTTGTAGGCGTGCTGTGATCCATAGTGGCTAATGTGCGATCTGGACGACGTACTTTTAAGCCACGCTCGCGCAATAGCGTGAATGCCTGAGGCGAAGTCACTTCATGAACTAAATGCAGATCAATATACAGAACCGCCGGTGATCCAG
>JGI12048J13642_10126830_pt1 | contig 13210 bp, 16 predicted proteins | sample ElkSlonscriptome_16_FD_13642 | JGI IMG/M metagenome (IMG submission 13642) | reverse complement strand
CGGCCCAGCGGACCTGCGCCGCCGCCGATCGCACCGGCCACGCCATGCTGCACACGCTATACCAGCAGTCCCTTAAGCACGATGCCACGTTCTTCATCGAGTACTTTGCGATTGATCTGATTATGGACGGCAGTGAGTGCCGGGGCGTGGTCGCCATTGATCTCGCGACCGGCCGGCTGCATCGTTTTCGCGGGCAGCGCGTGATACTGGCCACGGGTGGCTACGGGCGCGCGTATTTCTCCTGCACATCGGCTCATACCTGCACGGGTGACGGCAACGCAATGGTGCTGCGTGCAGGGTTGCCGCTGCAGGACATGGAATTTGTGCAGTTTCATCCCACTGGTATTTACGGTTCGGGCTGTCTGATTACGGAGGGTTCCCGTGGGGAAGGGGGCTATCTGACTAATTCCGACGGTGAACGCTTCATGGAGCGTTACGCTCCCAACGCCAAAGATCTGGCCTCCCGCGACGTTGTCAGCCGGTCGATGACCATGGAAATCGTGGCAGGCCGCGGGGTCGGAGCAGAGAACGATCACATTCATCTGCACCTCGAGCACCTCGGCCCCGAGGTCATTCAGGAGCGTCTCCCGGGTATTGCCGAGACTGCGCGTATTTTCGCCGGTGTCGACGTGACCAGGCAGCCTATTCCGGTGATCCCCACGGTGCACTACAACATGGGTGGCATTCCCACCAACTATCATGGTGAAGTGCTGGACGGTCAGGGCAGCACGGTCCCGGGCCTGATGGCGGTCGGGGAAGCGGCCTGCGTTTCGGTGCACGGTGCCAACCGGCTCGGTTCCAACTCGCTGCTGGACCTGGTGGTTTTCGGTCGGGCAGCCGCTCAGCGGTGTGCTGACAAGCTGAGTGCCGGAGCGCGTCAGCCGTCACTGGCAATCACTGCCGGCGAACAGGCGGTCGTGCGGCTGGACAGGCTGCGCAACGCGAGCGGTTCCCGCGGGACAGCCGAGATTCGTCTGGAGATGCAAAAAACCATGCAGGCGCATGCGGCCGTGTTCCGCACCGGTGACTCGCTGCAGCAGGGAAGGGATAAATTGAGCGCGACCTACCAGTCCTTCGCTGACGTTGCGGTAGCGGACCGCTCGCTGGTGTGGAACACCGATCTGATCGAGACACTCGAACTCGAGAACTTGCTGATGCAGGCAACGGCCACGGTGAATGGCGCCCTGAACCGCACGGAGAGTCGTGGCGCTCAGGCTCGCGAGGACTACCCCGATCGGGACGACCAGAACTGGATGAAACACACGCTGGCCTGGGTTGCAGACGGCGGTGAGGTGCGGCTCGACTACCGCAGCGTTAATCTTGAGACTTTAACTGACGACGTAGAGACCGTGCCGCCGAAGGCGCGCGTGTACTAGGAGACGTTAACGATGGCTGAGTTTCAGCTACCGCCAAATTCCCGGGTCACGACGGGAAAAACCTTTAAAGCGCCGGCCGACGCCGGCAATGTGCGCCGGTTTTCCATTTACCGGTATGACCCGGACAGTGGCGCGAATCCGCGGCTTGATACCTATGAAGTCGATATGGACCGCTGCGGGCCGATGGTGCTGGATGTGTTGATCAAGATCAAAAACGAGATCGACCCGACGCTGACTTTCCGGCGCTCCTGCCGCGAAGGCATCTGTGGTTCCTGCGCAATGAATATCGAGGGCAGTAATACGCTGGCCTGCACGCAGGCGGCGGCTGACCTGAAGCCGCACGTGCGCATTTACCCGCTGCCGCACATGCCGGTGGTCAAGGATCTGGTGCCTGATCTGACGAATTTCTATGCGCAGTACGCGTCGATCAAACCCTGGCTGCAAACGCGCACGCCGGCGCCGCCTGACCAGGAGCGGCTGCAGTCGAAGGACGATCAGGAGAAGATCAATTCGCCGTCCGCGTGTATTTTGTGCGCCTGCTGTTCGACCGCATGCCCGAGCTACTGGTGGAACAGCGATCGGTTTCTGGGCCCGGCGGCGCTGCTGGCGGCCTACCGGTGGCTGGTGGACAGTCGTGATGAAGCGACCGGTGAGCGGCTGGACGACCTCGAGGACCCGTTCCGGATCTATCGTTGCCACACCATCATGAACTGCACCAATGCCTGCCCGAAAGATCTGAACCCCGCCAGGGCCATTGCCGAAACCAAGAAGATGCTGGCAGCTCGCGCTTTGTAGCGGGGTGCTTGGCCGATGGTCGATGCCGAAACTGCACGGCTGCGCTGGCGCTGTCGGCGCGGCATGCGCGAGCTGGATATGCTGCTGCTGGGTTACGTCGACCGTTACTACTCCGCTGCCGGGGCTGCCGAGCAGACGGCATTTCGGCGCCTCTTAACTCTCCCGGATCCCGAGATTCTGTCCTTGCTCACGGGTGCCACGGTCGCAGACGATGAGGTGCTTGCAGCTGTCATCCAACAACTTTTGCGCCACCCGTGACCGCATCCGTCGGCGCATGCTGCTGATTCGCCCGTGGAGCGTGGCGGTCGTCGACTGGGAACTGCAGGCCGACGGCATCGATGGCTGGTCCGCGGGCACCGCCGGGTGTCGGGTGCCCGTGCTATTGTTGCGGCATCGAAGTTGCTGGTACGACCGCTTTGCTGCGCTGTCACTGCAGGCCGCCCACGGCCGACCTTTTTCGCTCTGGTTTTTGGCGCAGCCGCTGCGCAGCGGTGACGGCCGTCCGGACGACCCCGCGGTCAGGCGGCTGCGGGCGCGTGTCTGCGGCTCATGAATGGCCGCCGCTGCGGCGGGCATGCCCTGGGCTGACCGCAATGGCCGAACTTTTGTCCCCCGCTGCGGTCTACCGACCGATTAGCAGTTGCGCCGAGCAGCAACCGCGCGAGCCGCGATGAGCGAGCGGGCTGCCGATCAACTGCTGGTCGACCGGGTACGTGCCGGTGACAAGCGGGCGTTTGATCTGCTGGTACTGAAGTACCAGCATCGAATCGTGAAGTTGATTATGCGTTATGTAAAGGATCAGTCGGAGGCACTGGATGTCGCCCAGGAAGCCTTTATTAAAGCGTACCGGGCCATGCCGCGGTTTCGCGGCGACAGCGCGTTCTACACCTGGATGTACCGCATCGCGATCAATACGGCCAAGAACCACCTGGTTGCGGCGCGCCGCCGACCGCTGGAGTACGCTTCTGAAATAGGCGAGCCCGAAGAGTTTGACTGGCACATGAACCTGCAGAATCACGATTCGCCGGAGGGGCAGGCGATGGGTGACGAGTTGCGGTCCACGATCGAGGCGGCCATGGCTGACCTTACCGACGATCTGCGCACCGCCATTATTCTGCGCGAAATGGATGGTCTGAGTTACGACGAAATTGCCGAAGTGATGGAGTGCCCGGTTGGCACAGTTAGGTCTAGAATATTCAGAGCGCGCGAAGCCATCGATAAAAAGATCAGGCCGCTGCTCGACGGATGACGCCGCGACTGGCGGCGAAATAACCTGGTCAACGGGTTGAGGTAGCTATGGAAAAAGATGTAACCCGAGGTATAGAGGAGCAGCTGTCGGCCTTTCTCGACGGTGAGTTGCCCGAGGAGGAGGTTGCTCTGCTGGTCAGGCGGCTGGAGCGTGACGATACCTATCGCTTGACGCTGACCAGCTATGCGGCAATCGGCGGCGTGTTGCGCAACGAACCGCGTGAACTGGGGTCGGCCCGGTTCCGTGAGGGTGTGCTAAATGCTATCGACGCGGTTGAGGCCGAGCCGGGCGAAGCCGCTCCGGGTTCCGGCACGGGGAAGCGCATGCCCTATGCACTGGTCGCTACCGCGGCAGCGATCGGAGTGGTAGCGGTGCTTGCCGGCGTGTTCAGACCGCAGTCGGTTTCTTCCCCCCCGGCAGCCCCGGCGGTGGCGGCGGTGGCGGTGCCGGTAAGTCCGCCGGTGCAGCCGGTGTCTGCCGCGGCTGAGCGTTCGCAGTCTGTGACTGTCGCCGCCGATACGGCGCGAGTTAACCGCCAGCGCATGACGAGCTACCTGATCTCCCACGGCCAGCAGTCCGGTTCGTTTCCCGGCGCTTTCGGCGATTCGCGCATGTACGTGCAGCAGGCCAGTTTCACTGAATAGAGGGCTGCACCGTTGAACACTCTGCGACGCCTTGCGGTGGCGCTTGCGGCTTCCGTTAGCTGCTCGGTAGCGTGGGCAGAGCCCACGGCTGAGGAGTGGCTGCAGCGTATGGCCGATGCCGTCGAGTTTCTCAATTACGAGGGTTCCCTGGTTTACCTGTCCCCGGGCCGTGCCGAAACATTCCGCGTATTCCACCGCGTTGAGCGAAACAAGGTAACCGAGCGGCTGGTGGCGCTGGACGGCGCGGGCGCCGAAATTATCCGCAACGATGCGGTTGTCATCTGTATCTTTCCCGAGTCGCAGTCGGTTGTCGTCGAGGCGCGTGACGCTGCTGCGAAGCAGTCCAATCCGTTGCAGTCGCGTCTGCCGGCGTACTCAAGCAGTCTTGCCGACTCATACCAGCTTGGCGTAATGAATACCGAGCGTGTGCTTGGCCGCGCGGCCGCCGTGGTCAATATTGCGCCGCGCGACGAGTACCGCTATGGCTATCGCCTGTGGCTGGATGCTGAAACGGCGATGCCGCTGAAAACTCAGTTGCTGCCGGTGGACGGCAGCATGCCAATCGAGGAAATACGCTTTACCGAAATCAGCATGCCGGCGACGGTTGCGATGGCGTCGGTGCAAACAGGGCTCGACACGGCAGGCTATTCCTGGATGCTGCAGAACAAAAAGCCGGGTCTGCAGCAGGGCGACTCGCGGCTGGGCGCCTGGCGGGCAGAAAGCCCGCCGGCCGGTTTCGAGCTGATTCTGAACGCGCTCGAGGTAACCGAGGGCAGCAGCGCCCCACGCACTCACCTGGTCTATTCCGATGGCCTCGCAACGGTCTCGGTGTTTGTCGACATGGGGGTTGCCGCCTCGGAGCAGGCGCAGGGACTGGCCATGATGGGCGCGGCCAACGCTTACTCCGTCATGCGCGACGGCCTGCTGGTCACCGCAATCGGAGAAGTTCCCCCGCGCACGGTAGAGCAGTTCGCAGACTCAATGCGGTCGCAGTAGCCGGGCTTTTCCCGTCTGCCAGTGCGCTGCGCCGGAATCGGTGTTGAGCCGCCGGTTCGGCTTTTGTAGACTCCGGCGACTCATTGGCGGTCGCTACCGTGGCCCGGCCGAGTAAGCAGGAGATTCCGGGTTACGTGATCAAGCCACTCCTTAAAGCAGGGGTCTTTCTCATTTTGTTGCTGCTTGTCGTGGAGCAGTCGTATCGTATTTATTCCCTGGGATCAGCGGCGTTCAGTCCCCGCCTCTTCAACAGCTACAACCTGTTGCTGAAAAGCGATTTCGTGCGTCTGTCCGAGTTTCCGGACATCTATTTTGAGCTGAAACCTGATCTCGATGGCTGGTACCGGGGCAACCGCTTCACCACCAACAGCGCTGGTCTGGCCGACCGGGAGTATGCGCGGGAAAAACCCGCCGGCGTTACGCGCGTCGCGGTGGTCGGCAGTTCGTGGACGATGGCAACCGGCGTCCCGCAGGAGGCGGCATGGCACGCGCGTCTGGAGAGCGAGCTTAACCGCGGGACCACGCCGCCGCGTTTCGAGTTTATTAATTTCGGAGTTGAGTACTACGGGCTTCGGGAACTGGTCGCGACCGTACGGCACAAGGTGCCGCTCTGGCAGCCGGATATACTGCATGTCGACCTGACCACTTTCACGGGTTACCTGCTATGGGATACAGCCGATCCGGGCCAGCGGTTGCCGGCCAAAGCCACGCCATTCTTTCAGTCTTATGCTCTGCGTGCCCTGGCCGCCGCTGCCGGCATCGGTATATATGATGGTGCTATGGAAGGCAGGCCCACAGTGGGTGGAGACGTCGCGCTGGCCCATGACCAGACCGTCCGCGCACTGCGCGAAATCGCGGCGCTGGCTGCGGAGCTGGACGTACCGGTCGTGTTCTCATGGCTTTCCTTCGGTCGGCCGGGCCCGCAGCTCGATCAGCGGTTGCGCACGCTGGCTTCGGAGCTGGGGTTGGTGTACGTGCCTGCCTATGAGTCGATTCGCCAGCGCGGCCACCGCAAGGGGCAGCCTATTACCGCCAGCCACCCCGATGCCGAAACGCACAGGATCATTGCTCGGCGGGTGCGCGGCGCCATGGCGGCCAGCGGGCTTCTGCCGTCCCGCAGATGAAATCAGCTGAGCTCAGGCAGGTTTGCGCGGCGTTTGCCGTTTCGGTCTTGCTGTTCCTGGTGCTGCTGGAGCTGACGCTGCAGGTCTACACGCGTTTGTACGTCTACTACGATGTCGAGATGTCTCGCTACGCGACAGAGATCAAGGTGCGCTCGGATGATCCGGCTATCGGGCATGAGCACATTCCCGGCAGCAGCGCGCATCTGATGGGCGTTGACGTCGACATTAATTCAGCCGGCCTGCGTGACCGGGAGTACCCTGTGGCGCGCAACGAGCGGCGCCGAATTGTGTTTCTGGGTGATTCGCTGACGTTTGGCTGGGGAGTCGAGCAGGACGCCACCTTCGAGGCGTTGCTTGAACAACGGCTCAATACTGTTCAGCCCACCGAGGTAATCAATTTCGGTCACGGCAACTACAACACGGCGCAGCAGGTCAGCCTGTTTAAAAAGAAGGGCCTCCGTTATCAGCCGGATAAAGTGGTGGTGTTTTTCTTTGTAAACGATGCCGAAGTGACCCCGGTGCGCTCGGCCTGGACGCCCGTGGCGCGGCTGCGCTCGGTTACCTTTTTATGGTCGCGGGTGCGCGGTCTGCTGTCGCAGGCCGACTCGAACGCGGGCTTCGAAGCCTACTACCGTGACCTGTACCGTGATGATCAGCCCGGCTACCACGCACTGCAGCAGGCATTTGTCGAATTGCGCGATCTGTGCCAGCGGCGCGGGATCGCGCTGCAGGTCGTCATGCTTCCGGAGCTGCACAATCTGATCGATTTCCCGTTCGCCGCTGAGTACAGGCAGGTGCAGCAGTTTTTGCAGTCTCATGGTATTCCCGTGCTGGACCTCAGCACCGATTTCGCCGGCTATGTGCATCCAGGCGAGCTGTGGGTGGCGGCCGATGACGCGCATCCGAACGCGCTGGCCCACAGCCTCATTGCCGACTATGCTTTCGACTTTATTGCCAGGGAGCGTACTGATTGATGTCTCGTTCTGAGTCGGGTTTCTGGGCGCGCTACAGGCGCTGGATTGTCGCCTTCCTGGTGTTGTGGGCGGCTCTGCTGGCGTTACTGATTTTTGGTGGCACTGGCGGCAATCTACCGTTTCAGTATCAGGTGTTTTGAGCGGGTGTCGGTGACGGACTCACGGATTCGGCATCGCCCAGCGCGGGTGACTCGGCGAGTCAGATTGGCGGCGGACGGCAGTCTGCGCCCGGCCGATGCCAGTGCTGGATGTACCGGCTGTGCGGCCAGCCCTGGCTGTGGTGCGCGCCTGCTGCGGGCGCCTGCGCTGTCCCGCCCGCGCAGGGTGCCGGCGGTCGCGGGGTTGCCGGCGCCGGGTGACCAGCTACTCGTGAGCGTAACGCCTGGTGTGCTGCTGTGGGGCGCAGTCGCAGCCTACTTTGTACCCGCGCTGCTGCTGCTAGTGGGCGCTGTTGTGGGCAGCATGGCTGACCATGCGGATACCGAACTGTGGGCAATTGCCGGTGGCCTGGGTGGCCTGGCATTAGGCTGCATCGGACTCAGCCTGTATGATCGCGGCTGGGAAAAGCGGCTGTGGGTTAGCAGGATCCGGCCGGAGGACATCGTCGCCGGTCATTGACCGGACGGCCTCACTCATTGGGTTTGGAGTGCGCGAAGTCATTGTCTACAGCCGTCGCGGCTGCCATTTGTGCGAATTGCTCATCGACGAGGTTGAGCCGCTGGTGCGTGGGCGCGCTGTGGTCACCGTCCGCGATGTCGATACTCATCCGGAGTGGGCAAATGCGTTCGGGTCTGACGTTCCGGTCGTGTTGGTCGACGGGTTCGAAGTGTGCCGGCACCGGCTCGACCGGCAGGCACTGCTGAGCGCGCTGGCTGCCGCCGTCTAAGTCCATGTCGACGATCCGCAATTTTTCGATCATCGCGCATATCGATCATGGCAAGTCGACCCTGGCGGACCGCTTCATTCAGCAGTGCGGTGGGCTGGCCGACCGGGAGATGTCGGAACAGGTGCTCGATTCCATGGATATCGAGCGCGAGCGCGGAATTACAATCAAGGCTCAGAGTGTGACGCTGGACTACCATCACCCCGACGGTGAGGTCTATCAGCTGAACTTTATCGACACGCCCGGGCACGTCGACTTTTCCTATGAGGTGTCCCGGTCGCTGGCGGCCTGTGAGGGCGCGCTGCTGGTGGTCGACGCCGCGCAGGGTGTCGAAGCGCAAAGCGTTGCCAACTGCTATACAGCGATAGACCAGGGCCTTGAAGTGATACCGGTGATAAACAAGGTGGATCTGGCATCGGCCGACCCGGACGGGGTCAAGCAGCAAATCGAGGATGTGATCGGCATCGACGCTCAGGATGCGCTGCTGGTCAGCGCGAAGACCGGGCTGGGTGTCGATGAGCTGCTGCAGGCGCTCGTCGCCCGCATACCGGCGCCGACCATCGATCGAACGGCTCCGCTGCGCGCGCTGATAGTCGACTCCTGGTTCGACAACTACGTAGGTGTCGTCTCACTTGTTCGAATTGTGGAAGGCACGCTCAAAAAGGGTGGACGTATTCGGGTGCTGTCGACCAGCGGCGATCACGTGGTCACCGAGCTGGGTGTGTTTACGCCCAAGAAAACCCCTCTCGAGCAACTGCAGGCCGGTGAGGTGGGTTATCTCATCGCCGGCATCAAGGAAATCCACGGGGCGCCGGTGGGGGACACTCTCACCAGCGCCGATCAAGCGAGTGCAGAACAGTTGCCGGGGTTTCAGCAGGTTCAACCCAGGGTGTTCGCCGGGCTGTTTCCCGTCAGTTCCGAAGATTTCGAGGATTTCCGCGATGCGCTGAACAAACTGCACCTTAACGACGCGGCGCTGCAGTTCGAGCCGGAGTCGTCACAGGCGTTGGGGTTTGGCTTCCGTTGCGGCTTTCTTGGGACCCTGCACATGGAAATTGTGCAGGAACGGCTGGAGCGCGAGTACAACCTGGCGCTGATCAGCACGGCCCCCACCGTCATTTACGAGGTGTTACAGACTGACGGCGAATTGCGCACGCTGGAAAACCCGGCCGGGCTTCCGCCCAGCAACAAAATCGAAGAAATCCGCGAACCCTATGTGCAGGCGTCCATACTGACCCCGTCAGAATATGTTGGCAAAGTGATGCAGTTGTGCATTGAGCGGCGCGGCACACAGCTGCGGTCGCAGTATCTCGGCTTTCATGTGCGCCTGGATTACGAACTCCCTCTCGCCGAAATTGTTCTGGATTTTTTTGATCGGCTTAAATCCTCGACGCGGGGGTTTGCATCACTCGATTACCAGATGACTGACTTTAAGGCGGGTGATCTGGTGAAGCTCGACGTCATGATTAACAAAGAGTCGGTGGACTCTCTGTCAATGATCGTGCATCGGGACTCGGCATACAGTCGTGGGCGGGAGCTGGTGGATAAACTTCGCGAACTGATTCCGCGGCAAATGTTCGAAGTCGCCATTCAGGCAGCGATTGGCAATCACATTATTGCGCGTTCGTCAGTCAAGGCGCTGCGCAAGAACGTGACGGCAAAATGCTATGGCGGCGACATTTCACGCAAGCGCAAGCTGCTCGAGAAACAGAAAGCCGGCAAGAAGCGTATGAAGCAGTTCGGCTCGGTTGAGATTCCGCAGGAAGCGTTCCTGGCGGTGCTCAGGACAGGCGGCAGCAACCAGAAGTAGTGGCGGCGCGGCGAGGTTAGGTAACAATGGATTTTTCGCTGATTCTGGTTGTACTGACAGCGCTGAGCGGCATGGTATGGGGCTGCGAAGTGCTGCTCCGGCGCATACGTCAGGCTGAGGACGCGTTACCTTCCGACAACGTCGTTGTCGAGTACGCGCGTTCGTTTTTCCCGGTGCTGCTGCTGGTTCTGGTTATTCGTTCATTTTTGTTCGAGCCCTTTCGGATACCCTCCGGTTCGATGCTGCCGACTTTGCTGATCGGCGACTTTATTTTCGTGAACAAATTTACCTATGGCCTGCGGCTGCCTGTCGTCCATACCCGGATCGTCGAAATCGGTGAGCCACAGCGTGGCGACGTCGTCGTCTTCCGCCTGCCCGCCGATCCCTCGGTCACTTACATCAAGCGTCTCGTCGGACTGCCCGGTGACGAAGTGGTTTACCGGGACTACCGGCTCACCATCAACGGTGAGCCGATGCCGCTGGAGCGACCCCAGCGCGCGCAGCGCCGTCCTTTAGGCGCCCCGGAGCCTGCGATCGAAAAGCTGGGCTCCGTAGAGCACACGGTCCTCCTGCAGCCTCGGCGGCCCGGGCGGGAAGGGCGGTTTGTCGTGCCGCAAGGGCATTATTTTATGATGGGCGATAACCGCGACAACAGTCAGGACAGCCGCTATTCGGCGGTCGGATTCGTGCCGCAGCGGAATATCGTCGGCAAGGCAGTGCGAATCTGGCTAAGCTGGGATTTCCCTGCAGGCCCCAGATGGGCGAGAATCGGGTCTGAAGTGCGTTAGTGACCGTTTACAGGAGTTCGAGCCATGCGCAGTGAGCAACGGGGCATAACGACCATCGGGATAATCATCCTGCTGGTTTTCCTGGGTTTTGTGGGGTTTGGCATCATTCAGCTGGTGCCGGTTTACCTGGAAAACATCAAGATTCAGCAGGTGCTTAACCAGACAAAAGCCAAGCTCGACGGGCAAAAGGCCACGGTCGGGGAAATTCGTAAGGCGCTGGGTAATTCGGTGAACATCGAGGGGCTCCGCGAGGTGGATGCGAGAAAAGACATGGTGATCGAGCGGTCGTCCGAAGGCTACCGAGTGTCGGTGGACTATCAGCGCGAGAAAGGCTTTGTTGCCAACGTCTACCTGGTTGCGAAATTTCGTCACGCGGTCGAGATCGTGCGGTGACCGGCGCGGCCAGGTGGTCAGAACAGCACCTGGGCTACTGCTTTCGCGATACCGATTTGCTGGAACGTGCGCTTACGCACAAGAGTCGGGGCGCGCGGAACAACGAACGGCTTGAGTTTCTTGGCGATTCTGTGCTCGGCTGCGTCATTGCTGCTGAATTGTGTCAGCAGGAAGTTGCTGCTGACGAGGGGACCCTCAGCCGCATGCGAGCCTTGCTGGTGCGCCGCGAAACGCTGGCGGAACTGGCCTGCGAGCTGGGCCTGGGTGATCAGCTTAACCTCGGCGGCGGCGAGTTGCGCAGCGGCGGACATCGCCGCGAGTCAATTCTGGCGGACGCGGTTGAAGCGCTGATTGGCGCGGTGTTTCACGAAGCCGGTTTCAGCACAGCTCAGCAGCTCGTGCGGCGATTGTACGCGTCGCGACTGGCCAGTCTGCCTGCGCCGGACTCACTCAAAGATCCCAAAACTCGTCTCCAAGAGCGGCTGCAGGCGGGTTCGCTGGCCGTTCCCCGGTACCGGGTGACGGCTGAGTCAGGCCCCGAGCACGACCGCCGCTTTGTCGTGGAATGCGAGGTGCCGGAAAGCGGGGTTCGTACCGTGGGCCGCGGGGGCAGTCGCCGGCGAGCCGAGCAGGCGGCCGCCGAAGCGGCGCTGCAGGCGCTCGGCGCCGAGGATCGCGATGCACCGTAGCGGCTACGTGGCGATCGTCGGCCGGCCCAACGTGGGTAAGTCGACTCTGATGAATACGCTAATCGGCGAAAAGATCAGTATTGTGACTTCGCGCCCGCACACGACCCGGCACGCAATCGTCGGCGTGTTGACCGAGCCGCGGGGGCAAATCGTGTTTATTGACACGCCGGGTCTGGATGCGGGCAGCGGACGCCTGCTGAACAAGGCAATGAACAAGGCGGCGGTTGGCGCACTCGCGGCGGCTGACCTCGTGCTGCTCGTGGTCGAGGCCGGTGTCTGGAAACCGGCTGACGATTCGGCTTTGGCCACGGCTCTGCAAACTGAGCGGCCCTGCATTCTGGTGCTGAATAAAGTCGATACGGTGCATCCCAAAGAACGTTTGCTGCCGCTGCTGGCGGAATGCGCCGCGCGGCACGCGTTTGCCGCTATCGTGCCGGTTACCGCTCGCAGCCGTGCCGGTCTCGAGCCGCTGGTAGCCGAGGTGCTGGATCGACTGCCGGAGCAGGAAGCGATGTTTGGTTCCGGCACGGTGACGACGCGGGATACGCGGTTCCGCATAGCCGAGGTCCTCCGGGAAAAACTGATGCAGGCGTTGCGGCAGGAAGTTCCGTACGGCATCGGTGTGGAAATATGCGAGCTGGAGCACGACGCCGACGGTCGGCTCTGCGCCGCGGCGACGATCTGGGTTGATCGCGAGTCCCACAAGGCCATTGTAGTCGGGCGTGGCGGCCGGCTTATCAAACAGGTGGGGCAGGCCGCTCGTCTCGAGCTGCAGACCGCCCTTGACTGCCGCCTGCACCTCGAGTCGCATGTAAAAGTGCGCAAGAACTGGTCCGATGATGCGGAAGCGTTGCGTGATCTTGGCTATGACGGTCAGTGGTGAGCACACCGATGCGCGTTGATGGCGAAGCGGCGTACGTGCTCCACACGCGCCCGTACAAGGAAACGAGCCAGATCATCGAGGTTTTTAGCCACCGCTACGGCCGTCTGGGACTGCTCGCGCGCGGGGCGCGTCGCCCGAAAGCCGCAGTGCGTGGCCTGCTGAACGCTTTTCAGCCGCTCCGCATAGGCTGGTCCGGCCGGGGCGAGCTGCCGGTGCTGACGGCGGCGGAATTTGCCGGTCCCGCCACGGTGTTTCGCGGCGAACGTTTGCTGGGCGGGTTCTACATGAACGAGCTGCTGATGAAGCTCCTGCAGCGGAATGATCCTTACCCCGGCTTGTTTGTGCTGTATACCCAGACGATGGGTTCGCTGGGTGAAGAAGCCGAGCTCGAGCCTGAGCTGCGCCGATTCGAAATCGGTTTGCTGCGTGAGCTCGGCTACGGCTTGATCCTCGATCATGAGGCGTTGACGGGGGCGCCGCTTGCTGTCGATGCGCGGTATGAGTACCAGCTTGAGCGCGGGCCGGTGCCGTGCGTCACGTCGGCAGCGGCGTGCGCAGGCCCGGTACTTACCGGCCGTGAGTTGCGTCAGATCGCCGACGGCGAGT
>JGI12048J13642_10041416_pt1 | contig 13214 bp, 7 predicted proteins | sample ElkSlonscriptome_16_FD_13642 | JGI IMG/M metagenome (IMG submission 13642) | reverse complement strand
GGGGTGATGAGTTAGGCGATCTTGGGCGCAGTGTATCCAGACTGCTCGCACGGCTGCGCGAGCATCAGATCTACCTGCGAACCTTGGCCGATAAGCTGGCCCACGAGCTACGCACGCCGCTGGCGATGATTCGCTCATCGCTTGATAATCTAGAGGAAGTCCATGACCCCATTGACATTGAGCGCTATCGTCAACGCGCAAGCGAAGGCAGCGACCGACTCAACCGCATCTTCCAGGCCATGAGCCAGGCCGCACGTATCGAGGAAAGCCTGGCGCACGAAGACATGCTGGCGCTGGATATGAATCAGTTTCTGAGCAGCTATCTGGCGGCCTGCCGAGACACCTACCCTGAACGCCGCTTCCGCCTGATCGCGCCCAACAGCGGCCACGTCATCCGCGCAGCCCCTGACTTGCTGGCTCAGCTGATGGATAAGCTCATGGAAAACGCCGTCGACTTCAGCCCAAGCGACAGCACCATCCGCCTGCGACTGCGCAGAAGCGCACACCATGTCGAAATCGACATCGAAAACGACGGCCCAGCCCTACCCGAAAACAGCGCAACCCTGTTCGACGCCATGGTGTCCGTACGCGACAAAAAAGGCGGAAACGTTCACCTGGGGTTGGGGCTGAACATCGTGCGCCTGATCGCCGAACACCATCAGGGATCAGTCCAGGCCAGCAATATCAACAATGGCGTTCGATTCAGGGTTCGATTGCCAGTACTTTGAGAGTCAAAAATCAGAACCTTTCGGTCGCAAAGCAGCGAAGAAAAAACTGAAAAGTTAATAAAGCAAAACCTTTTTTACGCAATAACGGAAAACGCCCGAGCGTGATTCAAAGAATTTGCCTTGTCCCAAACCCAGCTACTTCGACTTGGGCCTAGGACGCCTGGAAGTGTGGCCGGCTTTGCGAGCGGCGCGGGATTGGACCGGGCGTTTTCGAGGTGGCCGGGCGCCTTCTTTGCTGCTGCTGTCTTCTGACTGACCGCGTTTTTTGTAGCTTTCATTTCGACTATCTGGACGGCTTTTAGAGCGAGGCGCTGAATCGTCTCTGCTATCACTTCCTGCTCGCCAGGTTTCGCGAACTGGCCCGCTGTTGCTGGATTGGTCTCTACGTGGCGGACCGCCTCTGTTGCTTGGCCCACCGTGCTTCTTTGAACCACGCTGGGGTGGCTTGCGCGGCTGATCGCGAGGCGGGCCGCTGCGGTCGTAGCCACCGCCTGGACCGGTATCGGGTCGAATAGCCAGGGCCTGACCGGCAACCCGGACGCGCTCAAGCAGCTTCAGCGTGTCGTGCGGTAAGTCCGACGGCAAATCAACCAGCGAAAAATTATCGCGAATTCTGATCCGGCCAATACGCGCAACGTCGATGCCGGATTCATTGGCAATGGCGCCGACGATATTTCCGGTACGCACGCCGTGCGTGTTACCGACCTCAATGCGATAGGGGCGCAGCCCTTCGTCCGATTTTGACGAGGCGCTTGATCCCGGGCCGCGTTCGCGCGTACGGCGTTCTTTACGCGGACCACGATCGTGATTAGACCGCTCGGTGCGCTCATGCCGGGCCGGACGCGGTGGGGGCTCGCTCAGAAACAGTTCATCGCCACCACGCGATAGCCGTGCGAGTGCCGCTGCGACATCCACCATTTCAGCGTCGCTGTCTTTCAGGCAGGCCTCAGCCACCTCGCGGTATTTAGAAAGATCTTCATTCTCGATGGCGTGCTGCACGGCGGCTTTGAACCGACGAACCCGTTCCTCGTTGACATCAGAGACCGACGGCACGCCCATGACTTCAATCGGCTGGCGGGTCGCTCGCTCAATGGCGCGCAACATGCCGCGTTCGCGCGGGGCGACGAACAAAATCGCTTCTCCGGAACGACCGGCCCGACCGGTACGGCCAATTCGATGCACATAGGCTTCGGTGTCATAAGGAATATCGTAATTGACGACATGGCTTATACGCTCTACATCAAGCCCTCGCGCGGCCACGTCGGTTGCGACCAAAATATCGACATCGCCATTTTTCAGGCGCTCGACATACTGCTCGCGCTGCTGCTGCGGCACATCGCCGTTAAGCGCTGCTGCCGAGAAACCGCGCGCATTTAATCGCTGAGCGAGCTCTTCGGTCGCCACGCGGGTGCGCGCAAACACGATCATTGCGTCAAAGGTCTCAACCTCAAGAATGCGAGTCAGCGCATCAAGCTTGTGCATGCCGCTAACCAGCCAGTAGCGCTGATGAATGGTTGCCGCTGTGGTCGTCTTAGCCTTGATCGTGACCTGTTCAGGATCTTTAAGATAGCGTTCAGCAATACGCCGTATGGCCTGCGGCATGGTTGCCGAAAACAGAGCGATTTGACACTCATCGGGCATTTTTGCCAGCACCGCTTCTACGTCATCGATAAACCCCATGCGGAGCATTTCGTCAGCTTCATCAAGCACTAGTGTCGAGAGCTGGCTCAGATTCAGCGTGCCTTTGTTGAGGTGATCAATGACGCGTCCGGGTGTCCCGACCACAACATCGGCACCGCGCCGCAGACCAGCTAGCTGCGGGCCATAGGCTTGACCGCCATAAATCGGCAATACGTGAAATTTGGGCAGTCCGCTGGCGTAGCGCTGAAACGCTTCGGCGACCTGAATCGCCAGCTCACGCGTTGGGGTCAGCACTAACGCACACGGCCGAGGTTTTGACGGCTCCAAATTCGACAGCACGGGGAGCGCAAAGGCCGCAGTTTTTCCAGTGCCGGTCTGGGCTTGACCGAGCACGTCTCGGCCGTCGAGCAAGGCCGGGATTGTCGCGGCCTGAATAGGCGACGGCGCTTCATAGCCGAGGCTTTTGATTACCTTCAGAATCGGCTCGGGCAAGCCGAGGTCGGTGAAAGCTATGGCATCCCCAGAGTCCATAATGCTTTCGGCGTCCGAAGGCTTCTCCTGACTCTTTTTTTCAGGCGTTTTTGTAGCCTTTTTATCGAGTTTTTCTGGAGCTTTTTTTCTCGGCTTTTTCGAGTTAGCGGAGTCGTCCGTCGATTGATCAGACATTAAAATTCGACCTTGCAGTAAGCGATTAACCGACCATGATAAGCGATGCTCATCTGCAGTGCGCTTAAAGGCGAAATCAATCGCGCTGATCGCGTAAATTCTCTACCCAATCGGGCACCGTCGGCTCGCCGCGAAAAATTGATCTATCCATATCATCTGTGATCGCCCAACGATGCAGCCAGGTGATTCCACCAGGGCCGGTGTAGCCATGAATGGGGCGATCGTAGGCAGCGTGTTGCGTCGCTGTATCAAGGTCGACAAATTGATACCCGCGCTGGGATAGCGAGTCGAGTAATTCATCCAACCAGTCCGCATTCAGGGCATTGGCATGAAGCAACAGCGTGTGCGGGATCGACTCGCCGATGATTTTCAGTGATTGATTTTCATAATATTCAACGACTTCGAGCATATATCGAATATAGTCCTCACCCAAACGCCGCATGCGTTTCTGATCATTATCGAGCCAAGCCCAGGCGTAAGCATCGGCGTAGATCCAATCGCTGTTGTCTACCGACACCGGAGCGATCCGATAACCTCGCCTGGCCAGACTTGCTGTCGCTTGCCGCTGAATTTCCGGTGTTCTACCGACGTGCAGGAAAGGGTGACGGAACCATTGGATCTGCGCGCCTCGCGATTGCAATAATTCTGAGGTGACCTGATCGCCGCGCTCAGCATCGGCCAACCAAACCGCAACGTCGGTTTGATTCAGGCTGAGATGGGCGTAGCCGTGATTGCCCAAATCCATACCGGCATCCAGCCATTGCTCTAGCAATGCGACTTCCTCAGGCTCGAGCTGGCCGCCCTCGAAAAGCTGGCGCTCGTTGACAAAGCCAATGGCTGGAATCTTGCGCGAGGTCAGGGTGTGCAGCAAGCGATCGGTAATAAGCTGCTTCTGCGCCATCGTAAAGCGTGATGCGGTGGCAACCGGCAGATCGTCGATGGTTATAGCGATCGAGCGATCCCGAACAGCGTGCTGTTCGGGATCGGCTTGCACAGACGTACTCATACAGGCGATCAGAACAGCTGCCCAGGTCATCATCATTTTTAGCGTCGAGGCCCGCATGAAATTTCTAGACGCTAGCCCGGGGATCGAAGGAATATTCACTTTCCAACTCACGATACAGCTCGCGCTGGCGCTCGGTTTTGGCTTCCGGGACAACAATTTTAAGGATCACGAATTGGTCACCTGATGGCGAGCCAGGCAGTCCGCGACCCTTCAAGCGAAAGCGTTTGCCGCTTGAGCTCCCGGCTGGAATGGTCAGGCGTATTTTACTACTGAGTGTTGGCACGTTGATTTGCGCGCCTAGTGCCGCTTCCCACGGCGCAATAGGCAACTGCAGCGATATATGCCGCCCGTCCACTTCGAACTGCCTATGCTTCTTAAAACCGATTTCGAGCAATAGATCGCCCGCCGGACCACCGTGCTGGCCGGGCTGACCTTGCCCGCGCAGCCTGATTTTCTGGCCCTCGGTGACGCCAGCAGGGATCTTGACCTCCAGCTCCTGACCTTGTGTTTGAACGGCACCGCCTGGACCTTGAGTTGGGCGATTCAAAGTAATCCGGCGGGTGCCACCCTCAAAGGCAGTCTCCAGATCAATTTGAATTTTCGCTGATTGATCCTGGCCGGGCTGGCGAGACGAACGCTGTGGTTGGCGTCGACCGCCAAAGCCGCCCTCGAAACCGCCGCCGAACAGACTTGAGAAAAAGTCGCTGAATCCTGACAAGTCTTCAGTTCGAAACCCGCCGCCTTGATTGCCCTGCCAGCCCGGCGGTGGTCGGAATTCATCACCCTGACGAAAACCGCCGTTGCGCACCTGGTCATAGGCTTGACGCTTCTCTTTGTCTTTCAACGCTTCGTAGGCCTCACCGACCTCCTTGAAGCGGTCTTCTGCGTTGGATTCTTTGCTGACATCCGGATGATACTTGCGCGCAAGCTTACGATAGGCCGATTTGATCTCGCCCTGATCAGCGCTGGGATCAACCCCTAAAATCTTGTAATAATCTTTAAATTTCATAATGTTACAGACCTGACTCGACTGCTAATCATGTTGGGGCTGGTCACCAGGAATCAAGCATTCTCATCAACTCTCGAACGCATCCAACGCAAACGTGGATGGGCCTCGCTCACCTCGTCAGCAAAATCAGAAAGGATTGCCTCCAGTGCGCCATGATCGCCCGCAAACAGCGCAGTCAGTGCTTGAGCTTCCTGCAACCGCCAACCGCCCAGCGACAAGGATTGACGAATGCCTTCACACTCTTGAGCATCCTCAAGTGCGCCAACCTGGCCGAGCCGATGGTTAAGCACGGCGCGCTCGCACAGCGCTTGTGACAAAAAACTGCGGGCAACGGGTCCAGCGCCTCGAAGTGCTGTAATCAGTGCATTTAATTGTGACAGCGCCGAAGCCAACTGAGCTGAATCATCGGATAAGGTCAAAGCAGTGGTCCGTCCAAGCTCGGCCACCAGCGTGAATGGATGTGAATCACCTACGGTATTGGTGAAAATCCGCTCAGCATCGGCAAAAGCCTGATCAGCAGCAGCGGCGTCAGCTCTGATTAGCGCCAGTTCTCCAAGTCCAATCAGGGTGCTGGCATAGTCAGGGGAAGTATCTCCAACAAAACGCGCCATCATGGCGCGCGCCTGATTCAGCAGTTCTTCAGCACGATCGAGCTCACCCCGCACCATTAATAGCCGGGCGAATTGGCTCATCGCTGCTGCCAGCGCACCCGATTCGCCCAGTCGCGTTTGACGTAACTCAATGATGCGCTCGAATCGTCGTGCCGCTTCGTCCGAGCGCCCCAGGCGATCCAACACTGTGGCCAGGTTCTGCAGATTGGTCATCGCATCCGGCGATGCGCCTCGGCCCAGAGTTGTCCATAAGGCTTCGGCCGCCTCCATATGATAAGCAGCGTCCTTGAGCTGCCCACCCATGACATAGGTTGCCGCTAGATTGGATTCCGCCCAGGCCATCATCGGGCGGGGACCGGTCGAGGCCCGTTTGGCGAGTACGCGCGCACGTTGAAGATCAGCCACCGCCTCATCCCAATTGCCGCGCAGGCGGTTCAGGCGTCCGCGGGTTTGCAGGGCGTTGGACAGGCGCTCGTTGTGCTCGCCTGGAAATGATTCGATCAGGCGCACAGCTTCGTCGGCCAATTCAAATCCAGCTTCAATATCACCTTGACGCTGCCGAACCATCGCCAGATGATGATTCAGCATCGCTCTGAGGGTTGGTGAACTGTCTGGTTGAATATCCTCAAGGCTTTTGGTCAGCATCGGTTCAGCCGCTGCCCAGTCGTCCATCGAAATCAGGATCTCGGTTAGCGCCATGCGAATTTCAAGCAGTGTTTCCGGATCGTTCTGCAACCAATCTTCAGCCGCGATGGCGGTTTCGTCCAGGAGCTCGCGTGCGCTCAGCTCATCATTGCCGCTGAGCTGACTGACTTCACCGAAAAGCAGAATGAGGCGATCTTTTACCGCCAGAGTAACGTCGGCTTCATGTCGGGCCGAGTCACGCTCCTGGGCAACCACTCCGGCCTGCCAGGCCAATCCTGACATACCGACCACAAGCGCCAGCAATCCCAGCCCACCAAAAATCGCAGGCAAGGTGTGTCGGCGCACCCACAGCGCGGCCACTGTCGGCAGTGAGACTCTCCGAGCCTTGATCGGTCGCTGAGTTTTTATTCGTTCGATCTCAAGCAGCAGCGCATTGACCGTGGGGTAGCGTTGATCGGGGCTTTGTGCGGTCGCTTGGTCAACGATCGCCCGCAAATCAGCCAGGCGTCGGTAGCCAGCCCAGATCGCACGCACTTTGGCTTTGTCTTTCGCATCAAGTGCGTTTGGGGGCTCGCTTAGCATCCAGCGCAGCACAGCGCCCAAACTGAAAATATCGCTGGCCGTAGAAACCGGCTCACCATTGAGCTGCTCTGGCGCTGAAAAACCCGGTGTCATGGCGCTTGGCATGCGCGCATCGGTCGCCGCATCGAGGAGTTGAGCAACGCCGAAATCCAATAATTTGACCTCATCGTCGCGCGCGACTGCAACATTTGCCGGCTTGATATCGCCATGCACAACAAGAGAGCGATGGGCGAATGCAACGGCTTCGCAAATTTTGGCAAATACGCTCAGACAGCGCTCAGGCGTCACGTCACTGATGTGAATCCATTCACCCAGAGTGCGACCGTCTACCCATTCCATCACCAGATAAGGCCGCTCATCGTCAGCCATGCCACCATCAATCAACCGGGCAATGCCGTGGTGATTCAGGCGCGCCAGCAGTTCGCGTTCGGTTTTGAGCAAGCGCGCGAGATTTTCCTGGCGGGAGCGAATCAGCTTGATCGCCACCTGCATCTGAAATGCGCCGTCGGCACGTTCCGCGTGATACACCTCGCCCATCCCGCCAGCACCGATTCGTGCAAGGATGCGCCAAGGACCGATTCGGGCACCATGGACCAGCGTACGCGGGAACAAGTCCGTTCGCTCCGCCAAGGCATCGCCAGCCATTCCGCGTGCCGATTGATCGATGATGCCCGTGGGTTCGGCACCAGCGGCCAGAAGACGCTCCAGCCAAAACCCTAATCGTGGCGCTCGTTCAAGGCATTTATCGACGTAAGCCTGGCGCTGTTCTGGCGAGCGTTCTAGCGCTTGATCAAACAGCTGGTCAAGCAGGCGACGACGATTCGGCGTCAACCGACCGCCGCGCGGACGGCGCGGCGTGCTAGTCATCCTGCTGCATGTCCATCAACATCCAGGCTCTTGCGCGCTCCCAGTGTCGCTGCACAGTACGCACCGATATCCCCAGCATTTCGCTGATCTCCTCGCCGGTATAGCCACCAAAAAAGCGCGCAATGACGACTTCTGCCAGCTCTGGGTTGGTCTGCTCCAGTCGCTCCAGAGCTTCGTTTACCTGCAAGATTGAGGCTTCATCGTTGCCTGACGGATCAGCGACCAACTCGTCTTCCAGCAGCTCGGGCGCTTGACCGGCACCGCGTTTGGCGGCCAGCTTTCCGCGCGCGTGATCAACGATCAACTGACGAATGGCCAGATAGGACAGACGTTTTAAGTGAAGCCGGTTATGAATCGGCTGACCTGAGCCCTGACGCAGCTTGATAAACGCCTCATGAACCAACTCTGTGGTCTGCAATGTTGGGCTGGAGCCCATGCGCGCCTGCTGACAACGCGCAACCTGGCGCAGATCGTCGTAAATCAGAGGCAATAGCTGGTCCATCAAATCGGGCGAGTCCTTGAGTTCGGACAACAGTTGAGTCACATCGCCCGGGGCAGCATCAGAAGGTTCGAGCACGAAAATAGTCCAGCCAAAAATCCAGTGACTAGTGTGCCATATGACGGTATGAGATAAATACCAAAGCAGCAATTCAATTGGGCATAAACTGTTTATTTATACAGTTATACTTTCCCCATGCCCGCCTACGCCGAACTGCACGCATTGAGCGCTTTCAGCTTTCGCCGCGCCGCTGCCCTGCCCCAGGAATTGGTTCAGCGCGCGTACGCGCTTGGCTATGAGGCGCTGGCGTTGACCGACGAATGCTCGATGGCTGGCGTGGTGCGAGCGCATGAGGCGGCCCGCGAGTCCGGGCTTAAATTGATTATCGGTAGCGAACTGCGCCTGACCGATCAACAACAGACTAACTTACGTCTAGTGCTGCTGGCACCGAATCAGACCGCCTACAGCCAGATCTGTCAGCTCATCACCAAAACAAGGCGACGCGTGGCCAAGGGCCAGTATCAATTCAAGCTGGAAGACCTGAATCAACAACATAGTCTGGATGACGTGCTGGTGATTTGGAAACCTGAACTCAGGCCAGAAAATGAACAGCCCAATGGCGCTTCAAATTGGCCACAAGATTCATCGCCCTGTCTGGATGCCTGGCACGAGCAGGCCAAGCTGCTTAAATCATGCTTCAATTCTCGACTTTGGATTGGTGCCACCCGCCTGCTCCGGCCCGGCGAGCGCGCAGCTTTTCAAGCGCTGGAACTACTGGGTCAGCACCATGGACTACCGCGATTGGCCTGTGGCGACATTCGCATCAGCGATCGAGACCAGCGTGCGCTGGGCGATGTGATGAGCGCCCTGGCCTGCCAGAAGCCGCTGCGTGAATGCGGACTTGAACTGGCAGCCAATGCCGAACGTCATCTGCGCCCGATCAGCACGCTGGAGAAAATTTATCCGCAAGCGTGGCTGGATGAAACGGTTCAACTGTCCGATCGCTGCAATTTCTCAATGAACGAATTAGGCTACCGCTACCCACGCGAAATTGCCCCCGCACCACTGACCCCGGCCCGCCACCTGCGCCAACTCACCCTGACCGGCATGCACAAGCGCTATGGAAACCAAGTGCCCGACACGGTTCGAGCGCTGGTCGCACGGGAGCTGAAGCTGATCGAAGAAATGGCGGTTGAGGCATTTTTCTTGACCGTGCATGACATCGTACGCTTCGCACGCTCACGCGGCATTTTGTGCCAAGGACGCGGCTCAGCCGCAAATTCGGCCGTGTGCTACTGCTTGGGCGTCACCGAAGTTGATCCATCCAAACAGCAGCTGTTATTCGAGCGTTTTTTATCCAAAGAACGTAACGAACCACCGGATATCGATGTCGATTTCGAGCACGAACGACGCGAAGAAGTGTTGCAATATGTGTATGAAAAATACGGCCGTGAGCGCGCCGCACTCGCCGCCACCGTCATCAGCTACCGACCCAAAAGTGCCCTGAAAGACGCCGGTCGTGCACTTGGGCTTGATCCAGTGCGCATGAACCGCCTGACCTCGTCTCTGGCCTGGTGGGATAAACCAGAGGTCTGGCCCGAGCGCTTGCGAGAATGCGGCTTTGATCCTGAAGCAGCGGTCACACGCCAGCTGATGCACCTGACCGGCCAACTGCTCGGCCGCCCGCGCCACCTGTCGCAGCACGTCGGCGGCATGGTGATCAGCGATGATCCACTGCATCATCTGGTCCCGGTCGAAAATGCGGCCATGGCCGATCGAACCATCATCCAATGGGACAAGGACGATCTGGAAACCTTGGGCCTGCTCAAGGTCGACTGCCTGGCGCTGGGCATGCTGACGGTGATTCGCAAGGCGATGGGGTATGTGGGCGCGGGGAAACGGGAGACGGGAGACGGGAAACGAGGCGATGACTTGCTTACCTTGGCGACCATTCCACGAGAAGATTCGGCGACTTATGACATGTTGGGGACAGGTGATGCGGTTGGGGTGTTTCAGGTGGAATCTCGGGCGCAGATGGCGATGCTGCCTCGACTCAAGCCACGCTGTTTTTATGACCTGGTGGTTGAAGTCGCGATTGTCCGGCCCGGGCCGATTCAGGGCGATATGGTCCACCCTTATCTTGAAAGGCGCGATGATCCAGAGAAAGTACGCTACCCCTCGCCTGATCTTGAAAAAGTGCTCAAGCGCACCCTGGGCGTGCCGATCTTTCAGGAGCAGGTCATGCAGATTGCCATTGTCGCGGCCGGCTTCACGCCCGGTGAAGCCGACCAGCTGCGTCGCGCGATGGCGGCCTGGAAGCGTCGCGGCGGGCTGGAACCATTTCGTGAAAAACTAATGGCCGGCATGGCCCGGCGCGGCTATCCGCCTGACTTCGCTGACCGGATCTTTTCGCAGATCAAAGGCTTCGGCGACTATGGCTTTCCCGAATCTCACGCCGCCAGCTTCGCCTTGCTGACCTATTTTTCGGCCTGGCTGAAATGCCATCATCCGGCCGCCTTTGCCTGTGCCCTGCTTAACAGCCAGCCGATGGGTTTTTATGCGCCGGCCCAGATCATTAATGACGCCCGGCGCCACGGCGTGCGGGTGTGGCCGGTGGATGTGCGCTTCAGTGGGTGGGATTGTGGGGTGGTTGGGGAGACGAGGAAACGGAAGACGGGGAACGGGAAACGGGGAACGGAAAACGGGGAAACGGGAGACGGGAGACGGGGGGCTGGGGAAGACGTGGAAACGGGAGACGGGAGACGGAGGGCTGAGAGAGCGGGAAACCAGACGCGGTTGGGGGTTCGCTTGGGTTTGAGAGTGATCAAGGGGATTAATGAGTCGGCGGCTGAGCGGATTGTTCGGGCGCGTGATGATCAGACGTTTGTCAGCGTGCAGGATCTGGTTGAGCGCGCAGCGCTGGATCGCGGCCAGGTGCGTAAGCTGGCCGATGGCGGTGCGCTCAAGGGACTGGCCGGGCATCGCGGTCGAGCGCGCTGGGAAGCGCTGGCCGCACAGCGCCAGGGCGATCTGCTGGCCGGCATTGGCATCAGAGAAGAGCGCGTCACTATCCAGCCGCCCGATCGCCAGAGCAACATGCTCGATGACTATGCCAGCACGGGCTTGAGCCTCGATCATCACCCGGCCGCCCTGATCCGACCGCAGCTGGGACGCGGACTCAGACGTGCGCGAGACCTGGCTTCAATCCGTAACGACACCGCCATCCAGGCCGTCGGCCTGGTCACCCACCGCCAGCGCCCCGGCACCGCTTCCGGTGTGGTATTTCTGTCGCTGGAAGATGAAACCGGCATCATCAATGTCGTGGTCTGGCCCAAGCTGCTGGAACGCTATCGTCAGGAGGTTCTTGAAAGCCAGCTCTTGCGCGTAGCCGGCACCCTGCAGAATGCCAAAGGCACACAACATCTGATCGCCAAGAGGTTGTTTTCTGAAGATTATCGCCTGGCCCGATTAAGCAGCAAATCGCGCGATTTTCATTAAGNAAATCAACGTCTTTCGCAACGATAGACAATGCATTCGCGCGAAGCGAAATTTCCCGCGACCGTTTTCGAGCTGCGAACCGATGGACATGTTGACCACAGAGCCTGCTTTGATCTCTCACCCTTGATCCAGCCAATGCTAATCTTGGACCATGACCATGGCAATGCTGGAATTCGAGCCCGAACTTCGCCTGATCAGCTTTGCGATCATGCTTGTCATGATGTTTTGGCTGCAATCGATCTGGCCGGTACGCGGTGATGGGCACCCGCGGCGGCGACAGCTCGTCAATGCCGGTCTTGCCCTATTCAATACATTGACGCTTCGCCTGGTCTTCCCCGTTTTGGCGGTGGCGCTTTCGATTGCCATTCATGAACGCCAGGGCGGCTTGTTTGGCGCGCTCGACTGGTCAGTCTGGATCGCAGTTCCACTTGCGATGCTGCTGCTGGAGCTTGCAATCTACTGGCAACACCGTTTGATGCACGCCGTTCCTCTGTTATGGCGAATTCATCGCGTGCATCATCTCGATACCGGCTTTGACGTCACCACCGGCGTGCGCTTTCATCCGCTGGAAATCGCGCTGTCCATGGGTATCAAGCTCGCCTTGATTGCCCTCCTTGGGCCTCACCCTATCGCGGTTTTGTTATTTGAGATTGTGCTCGCGGTCGGCGCACTGTGGACGCACACCGATTTTGCACTTCCGCAGCGACTTGACGATCGCGTGCGCCGGCTGTTCGTTACCCCTTCGATGCATCGTATTCATCACTCGAACCGGCAGCTCGAGACCGATTCCAATTACGGCTTTCATCTCGCCATCTGGGATCGGCTTTTCGGCAGTTACACTGAACGTCCGAAAAAAACCGAACGCGAGATGTCGATCGGACTGGACGATTTTGGAGCCCCAAAAGATCAAACGTTTTGGGCGCTCATGCTCAATCCGTTTCGCACCACTTCAAAGGATTCTTAACACCCATGCGTGATACTTGGCCCCTGCTCAAGAAGACTGATTTTCCACCGATCAAACGCGACCGCATTGATACTCTTCAGATGAACCTGGGCTATTTATGCAATCTGGCCTGCCTGCACTGCCACGTCGGCGCGGGCCCGAATCGCACCGAACTAATGGAAAAATCGATCATGGAACAGGCGTTGGCGGTTGCCGAGGCGTTCCAGGTCAAGACGTTGGATTTGACGGGTGGTTCCCCGGAAATGAATCAACACTTCCGCTGGTTGGTCGAACAGGCACGAGCCAGCGGAATTCACGTGATGGATCGCCTAAATCCGACCATCATGGAGGAGCCCGGCTACGAGTGGGTCGGTGAATTTCTGGCCCAGCACCGGGTCGAAGTGGTCGCTTCCCTGCCCTGTTACTCGAAAGAAAATGTTGATGCCCAGCGCGGGAACGGGGTTTTCGAAGCTTCGATCAAAGCCCTGAAAACCTTGAACGAACTTGGTTACGGTAACC
>JGI12048J13642_10475944_pt1 | contig 13221 bp, 9 predicted proteins | sample ElkSlonscriptome_16_FD_13642 | JGI IMG/M metagenome (IMG submission 13642) | reverse complement strand
TGTTCCGTCGGCACCGCACCCTCCCTATCCAAAACCCCGGAAAACATGGCGGGATGCACTCAATGGTAAATTCAACATGACCGAGCTTCCGCTGGCATCGGAGTTTGTGGAGGCAAGCCTGCCGGATAGTGACCGGGACCTGCAATACAAGGCATGGATCGTCAACGGTACAAACCTGATCTTTACCCTTCCCGATCAGCAAAAAACGATCGATGCACTTAAAAACCTGGAATTTGTTGCAGTGGTGGATACCATGCCCATGGAAATCACTGCCTGGGCCGATGTCATCCTGCCGGAATGTACCTACCTGGAGAGGTATGACTCCATCAGGAACAGCCCGCATCGTCTCCCTTCCATCGCAGTGCGTATACCTGCTGTTGATCCGAAATATGATACCCGCTCTGCCTGGTGGATGGCGAGGGAGATCGGATTACGGATGGGACTTGACGACTATTTTCCCTTCGAGACTCAGGAAGAGGAACTCGACTGGCAATTGAAGGAACTGGGAACTTCCCTTGAGGAGATGACAAGGAAAGGCGTCAAGAATTTTGAAAGGAGCTGGGACGACCTCTATATTGCTAAGGGTCAGGAGATGGAATTCTTCACAAATACAGGAAAGATAGAACTCTATTCCACATCAATGGCCGCAGCAGGCTTTGATCCGTTGCCGGTCTATACAAAACACGAACTGCCGCCTGCAGGCTTCTACAGGCTAAACTACGGTAGGGCTCCGATGCATACATTCAGCCGCACTTCCAATAATCCAAACCTGACCGATCTGATGGCTGAGAATACCCTTTGGGTAAACCCGAAGATTTCAAAGATCGAGGGGATTGAGAATGACCAATATGTATGGCTGGAAAATTCAAAAGGTATCATCAGTACATTTCCCATCAAGGTCAGAGTTACCGAAAGAATTCGCTGGGATTCGGTGTACATGGTGCACGGATTCGGGCATCAGAACAAAATGCTGGAACGATGTTTTGGTAAAGGTGCGAGCGATACAGAGCTGATGAGCATCGTTCATAAGGATCCTGTAATGGGAGGTACAGGTATGCGAGGAAATTTTGTACGTATTCACATTGAAAAACCACAGGAGGAATTGTCATGAGATATGCCATGGCGATCGACACGAAAAAATGTGTCGGATGCAGCGACTGCGTAGTCGCCTGCCAGACCGAAAATCATGTGCCCATTGGCTATTGCCGTGACTGGGTTGTTGAAGTGATGGATGGCACCTATCCCCAGCTTGAGATGGAGATCCGTTCGGAGAGGTGTAACCAGTGCGGCAACGCACCATGTGTGCGTTGTTGTCCCACCGGTGCCAGCCATTTTGAGGAGGGTGGACTCGTCCTGGTAACGGCCGATAAATGTATTGGTTGCGGGGCATGTATACAGTCATGCCCGTATGATGCAAGGTATTCGCATCCCGACGGACATGTTGACAAATGTACATTCTGTAACCACCGGGTGGAAGTGGGAGGAAAACCTGCCTGTGTTGAAGCCTGCCCGACAAAATGCATGTATTTTGGCGACCTGGATGATCCTGGAAGCGATGTGTCTAAAGTGCTGAAAACCCGGAAATCAAAAACCCTCATCCCGGAAGCCGGAACTGAGCCTTACCTCTACTTTCTAATCTAAAAAACACCCGCAATGAGAGAAGAAATTATCATAAGTGGCCGGATGAATCCAAACATCGATCCGTACCTGCATATCTGGCACTGGCAAATACCATTGTACCTCTTCCTGGGAGGTCTTGCTGCCGGAATCCTCTTCTTTTCTGCATACAATCATGTGACCGGAAAGGAAGAAAAATACAGGGCTGCATCTTATATCTCCACCTTGATTGTTCCACTGCTCCTGGTATTCGGACTCTTCAGCCTGTTCCTCGACCTGAAACATAAAATGTATTTCTGGAGATTGTATACCACAATCAAACTGGAATCCCCGATGTCGTGGGGAGCTTGGGTGTTGATGCTGGTAACGCCGCTCTCCTTTATCCTGGCTGCGATCAACCTGAAAAAGGTCTTCCCTGGATGGAAATGGAAATACCCGCTTATGCAAACGCTTGATGACTTCTTTGAGAATTACAGGAGGACCATTGCATGGATCCTGGTGGTCGCAGCACCGATCCTTGGAATATATACCGGTATCCTGTTCTCTGCATTCAACGCACGCCCCCTCTGGAATACTTCTATCCTTGGACCCCTCTTTCTTGTGTCGGGTTTGTCAACAGGAGCTGCAGTCAATATCCTGTTCTCTAAAGACCATGCAGAAAGACTGGCCTTCACCAGGATCGACCTGGTGCTGATCGGAATAGAATTGTTCCTGATCACACACATGTTCATGGGGTTCATGGCGAGCACACAGGTGCAGATCGACTCCGCAAAATTATTCCTGGGTGGACCTTATACCGCACAATTCTGGGTGCTGGTGGTAATGCTCGGACTTGTGATCCCTGCATTCCTGGAGATCCTGGAACTAAAGAAATTTAAAATTCCGGCAATTGTTCCCGCCGGCCTGGTCCTGATGGGCGGATTGATCCTCAGGTTTATACTTACAAACGCCGGTCAAATGAGCAGATGGTTGTACTAAAAAAATAATTGATATGTCAGAACAATCCATTCCTGAATTCAGGAAAACAAGTTACTTCAATCCCTACGTTGGCGGCGTCCTGCTTGGACTGGTGCTGCTGGCGGCCTTCTATATCTCCGGACGGGGACTTGGCGCAAGTGGGGCAGTGAAAAGTGCAGTTGTGGCTGGTGTGGAAACCATTGCACCGTCGCATGCCGAAAATACTAAATTCTATAGTGATTATGCCGACGCGCATCCAAACGGACCCCTGAAATCATGGCTGGTATTCGAGATGCTGGGCGTTCTCATCGGTGGTTTTATCTCCGGAGCAATACATGGAAGACTGAAACTCCAGGTGGAGCATTCTCCAAAGATCACGTCCCGGAAAAGACTCATATTTGCCCTTGCCGGCGGGATCCTGTTTGGAATTGGATCCCAGCTGGGCAGAGGATGTACAAGTGGCTCTGCACTTTCGGGCATGGCAGTACTCAGTATGGGTGGATTCATATCGATGATCTTCATCTTCGGTACCGCCTATGCCCTGGCATATTTTGTAAGAAAATTATGGATTTAAAAAGAACTGAAAAATGGGACCACTAATAGTATATGAGAATATTACACAGAATACGAATCTGTTCTTTGCTTTCCTGATCGGAATCGGTTTCGGTTTCGTATTGGAGGCCAGCGGCTTCTCATCCAGCAGAAAACTCGCAGGACAGTTTTACGGGTATGATACCACGGTGATCAAGGTGTTCTTTACCGCTGCAATTACTGCAGGGATCGGTCTGCTTATATTCGGTCTGTTTGGCTGGATCGACCTGGACCTTATCTACATCAACCCGTACTATAAATGGTCCACCATCGTCGGTGGAATGATCATGGGTGCCGGCTTCATCCTGGGGGGATTCTGCCCCGGGACAAGCTTTACAGGCGTCGCAATTGGTAAGATCGATGCAATGATTTTTGTTGGAGGACTTCTACTTGGTATCCTCATTTTTACTGAAGGATATCCCATCTTTGAAGGACTCTATATGGCTGCATATAAAGGAACTCCAAGAGTAAGCTCCATGATGGGCATTTCAGACGGACTCTTTCTGCTTGGCCTCGTAATCGTTGCCTTTGGCATGTTTTATGTTGCAGAATGGGCGGAGAAAAAATTTCCATTGAAAGAAGGATCAAAATAAAACTCAACACAATGAAAAACGTAAAGATCAAAAGTACAAGGGTATTGCTTGCCGTTATCTATATCCCGGTTGCATTTGTCCTTGCTTTCGCACCGGTGAAAACCAACAAACCCAATGCGCTCTCTTCTGAAGAGTTGCTTGAAGAGGTGAACAGCAGCGTCCAGTTCATCAGTCCTGACGATGTGGCTGACAGAATCATCAAGCAGGATCCGTTTCTTCAGCTGATCGATGTGCGGACCCCGGAAGAGTTTGAGAAATTCAGCCTTCCCGGTGCGATCAATATTCCTCTTGCCCAACTGCTTTCCGATGAATATGCCTATATCCTCAATCAGTCGGATTACATCAATGTCTACTATTCAAACGGTACTGTCTTTGCCTCCCAGGCATGGTTGCTTACACGGATGAAAGGATATGAGAACAATTATGTGCTGATGGGCGGACTCAATTACTGGGCCGAGACGATCATGAATCCGGAAGCGCCTTCCTCAACCAGCCCTAACGAAGAAGTTGCGAAATATAATTTCAGGAAGGGAGCCAGCCAGGTTCTCGGCGGTGGTGCGACTGAAAATGATTCAGCTGCGACAAGCATCCTTGCAGCACCAAAACCGCCTATCAAGAAAAACACCCAGAGAAAAAGGGTACAGGGAGGTTGCTGATACTTAAAGAATCAGGGGCCGGTCCACAGGGCCGGCCTTTTTTCCTGCCCGCTGCCATCCAAACGCAAGGTTCATTCCAAACCACAGATTGACCGATCGTGTATCCAGCGGGTTCAATGCTCCGCTGACAATATTATCAGAGATCAGGTAGAGATTCAATGGTCCTACATTGAATGAAAGTCCCGCCCCGATATTATTGAAGGTGTTGCTCATATAGGAGTAACTCAATGACAGGTTGATGAATTTTCCGGTCGTCATATTTACCGAGCCTGTGAATTGCTGGGAAATATTCTCGCCCAGGAAATCTGTCCTTGAGAGAAGCCCCAGCCCGATCTTCTCAATAGGGTAATAAGATACACCAACAAATAGTTTGGTATTCAGTTTTGAAAAATAGGGCGTTCCCGTAACGAAGGAGATTGAATTGATCAGGGAATCCGTCAATTCAGAAACAAAAGTGGTGTCAACGCCTGTAAAGGGATTGACCTCGATTCCCCTGAATTCATATTGAAAATCAAAATTGCCTTCCATGGTGTTCTTCCACCGGATCCCCCCAATATCCATGACTGAAGCGCTCACCAGCAATTGAGGCAGGATCCTGTATGACGCACCTATATCCAGGGCAAGACCCGCCTGGTCAGGATTGAGAAATGTCCTGACAATCTCACCAGGTGATGCATTATCGATGAAGGTAGAATCAATGGTGAATGGATCCTCATTCTCAATGTCGCTGTTAAAAGTAACTACAGATTGCGGGGCTGCAACACTCATCTGCATACTGGAATTTACATTCCAGGCCTCCATGGAGGTGGAAATATCAAATACCGAATTTCGCGTCGCAACATTGGCAATCCCGAACAGTAACTTTCCCCTGATTCCTACATCCAGTCCGGGCAAAAGAAAATCCTTTCTTGAATAGCCCATTGAAAATTCATTGAACACATTCACATCCACTCCGATTCCACTGAGTGAGATTGTCGAACCGTCAGGAGCACCATCAAACATTACATCAAAAATTCCCCTTGGATAAGAGATATTTCCATCCACCCTTGTGGTAATATCAAAAGAAAAGAAACTCTTTCCAGACCTGAACCCAAAGGATGCCAGGGAGGTCCCAAGACTTGACAACATGTAGTTGGTCTCCTTGAGATTCTTTAAAAATGCATCCTTGTCTGCCAGTGGATGAAAGGGGGTCACCAGCGAATCAATCTCCTGGTTATAGGTAATTACATCGTTAAAACCAAGTGAACTTGAACTTACCTGGAACCTGAGCGGTGCTACACCGGGCATCCCGATGTAAAAACCCCAACCCGGCTGGATCGAAGGGTTAATGCGGTTCGACTGTGGCACCCCGGGCATGAAATACAATGAATTTGGGATCTGACCTGCCACGCCAACACCCAGTATGGTAAATAATAAACCGCTAATGATAGATCTCCTGAAACTTTTCATAGGTATCAGTTCTGGTTGGTATTGTTATTCAAAATTCAGTTCAGATGGATTGATACGGAAATCAGCAGCAACAGCAAGCTGATAATCCAGCAGGTAATGACTAAAGAATTTCACAGTAGGTACGCCATTGTCTGTTGTACGCGCAGTGGCAACAAACATGATCCTGGAGGCATTTTCAAGACCGTCCATCTCTTCTGCCGTCAATGTTATATCAATTACATTGGGCTGAAGCAGGCCCCTGTCGATCTCCCCATCTGCATTGACAGGCGCAGCATCAAGTAAAGGTATCTTTTCATCAAAGAGCGAATCCACCGGAAGATATGTATCGTCCACAAAATAGACCTGGGTGGCGATTTCCAGGGGCCACTCGTTCACAGTCGTGAGCCTGAAACTGATGCTCTCAATAAAATCGAGGTTCATCATCAGGCTGTCAAATGCGATGTCCAGGGTGTCCTTCAATGTATACCCTGTAGTGCTCAGCCACATTGGCAATAGCACCTCGGCCTCCAGTACCATTTTACTCGTATCAAGAAGGAAATTCTGCTCCGTGGAACCCGGCGGATTTCCCGTGGATGCAGCAAATGAAAATTCGATCATGTCAGGAACACTCGAAATGAGCTCATCTATATTGGAGGTTGCAACATTGTAATATCGTTCCGTTGTCCTGGTCTGCCCCAGCTCCTCTACCGTCGGTGCATAGATGAGAAATGGATTCATCGTATCATTTTTAAAGTCCAGGTCGGTAAACGTTCCATCCAGGAATGACCGGGCTCTGAAATAATTGATGTCCAGCGACATAGGAACTCCAAATGAATTGTGTACCGCCAGGTTGAACTGCGGATCAGCAAAATAGATATCTGGAAATTCCTCCAGCGATTCAAAAAATGCCAGTTCAATAGATTCCTCCAGGTCGGTGATGGATCGTTCGGCAATATGACCGAAAACCGAATGATACTTGAGGTCGGTAAATGTCATCGTGACCCCCGCCTCTTCATCTATATCAATGCCTGCAGGTGACTTGACCAGGTTCAGGTGGAAGTATATTTCAACAACAGCAGAATCATTGATCTCATCCATTGTAAGGGTATACCCGGTAAGGTCATAATCTGAGTTGTTATAAAAGTCCCCGGCTGTGGAACTGATCTCAAAAGTAATGTCAAGCGTATCACCATTTTCGTCCATGATGTTATTACTGGTGATGTTCAACTCCCCGGAATGCCTGAATTCACTGAAAGCTTCGAGGTTTAGAAATCCCGCCTTGACCCTGATGCTGTCGATCCGGTCTCCCGGCTCTATTGCAAAATCCATCCGCTCCACTTTGGTAAATGTGTAGTTTTCTCCTTCCGGCAACAGGGTCCATGCCGGAATGTTGATGTCCGATTGGATATAGGTCTCAGCAGTGATGTGGTCTGGAATCTCAACAACCTCCTCAGCATTCAGGGAAAATGCAGTATCAGCATAAGAAACCAGTATCAGGCTGTCCTCGGTAAGTGAGATCAAGCCGGCACTGTCATTCAATGACTCCAGGATGTCCTGTATGCTGAAACTTCCATAGGCAAGCGGAGCCGCCAATGAAGGACTGAACTCCACTTCACTGGATAATTTTTCCATGTTGAACTGGTCAAGGTAACTCTCGCAGGACCAAAGTCCGGCGACTATAAAAACCCCTGCCAACAGTATATTGAATCTGCTTCGTCTCATAGCTATTCGATTGAATAATTATATAAAAACCCATTCTGGCTACCGACAATCAGGTTGAACCTGCTGTCAGACCCTGCAAAATAACCGACGGAGAATTGGGTGTCCCCTTCAAGGGGAAATCCCTCGTACAAACTGCCATCTGAATTCAGCAGGTAAATCTTGTTCTTATCACGATCGGTCAGACCAATCTTCAGGTCAGCGGATGAGAACTCATATATATCCGGATTTGTACGAATATTCCCCTTTATTTTAAATGTAAAATACCTGTTCCCTTTCAAATCAACAACATTCAATTCATTCCCGTCAGCAAATATACATTCGGGCTTTCCGTCCTGATCCAGGTCTTTTATACGGAAAAAATGCCCCGGAGTTGCTTCATGCGAAAGGATTTGCTCCATACCACCCGATATTTTGATCCCAACTACGTTGCCTGCAGTGTCGGTCGAAACAAATCTCGGAATACTGCCCCCTATGTTCATATCCAGGTAAAATGCATTGTTTTCCGAAACTACTACAGGCTCCTCAGTGTCAACCCGTTCACTTCCCCGCCTGTCAAGTATATATGTCCTGATCTGGTCGGCAAATACAATATAATCCTTCTCCCCGATCCTGAAATGCTGTACGGGCCTCCGCACCATTCCTTCAGATCTCCTGAAAGACCAACCAGGGATAATACTCCCCTCAAGGTCATATACATAGACCCTCCTGTCATCACATGCAACGAAAATCCTGTATTCCTTTCTCTTATCATAGTCAAACAAAGCCATGCCATTGGTTGCATCACTTCTCAATTTTACAGGATACCGCTCAACATAGTTCCCGTTCCTGTCTATCAGGTGAATCCCCTTTTCAGTATTGAATAGATATTGCAGTTTCCCGTTGCTGTAATAGTCCACCTGGTATATTTCACTCATAATCACTCCGTCGAGCCGTAACTTCCACAAAACTCTTCCCGTGCTATTCACAAGGTATACTGAATGTTTCGTGTCCTGCACGAGGATCTCTTTCTCCGAAGTATAGTGATTGGTCACCAGGTGAGGCTTCATTGCAACTGTCGAATCCAGAAGACTCTCCCATACAGTATGCGCCTTTTCCCTTACCCTGGAGGTGTAGCTCATGCTGACATTTGAATAGAAGATCTCTCCCTCGTTGGAAAACTGTATGACCAGTCCGGGTATCTTCTTCAAGGGCACTGCCAGGCTGTCCACGATCCCGGAATATTTTTTTGTCAGCAGGTCTCTGTGGCGTGACATTAGATTCCATGGCTTTAAAAAACATGTTAAGTTGGCCCTGGTAGAAACCAGGTTGCTTACCGGCTCATAGGAGGGCTCATTTTCCAGGGTCTTGTGCAAAACATTTTGATAAATGGTACGTGAAATTGCCTCCTGACTGTCTCCGAAGATGATGTAATTGTCGTAGAAAGCAAACCTTGGCCTGATGAATTTCCTGATGATGCCCTGGTCATAATAGAGCTCAGGAAAGGTATAGATGGTATAGGTTATCTGGTCATCCAGCTGATATTCGGTCATATAATCGGTCGACTCTTGTCCCTTTAACTCTGCAAGTACCGCGACCCATCGCTCAAGTTTGTCGATGGCTTCAGACTGACTTCTCACTTCAAGCATTACCATCTCCTCAAAAGTATTGCCAGAGTGATTCTCCATTGTGAACCATACGACCTCATCACTCACAAGTTCCAGCAGCCCGTCAAATATGCGCTCACCCAACTGCCGGTTGCTCATATTGTCCTGTTCCATGAAACGCTGGAGTTCATTCCTGTTTCTCAGTTCATTTCTTAGATCCTTCCTGAACCTTTCTTTATCACTGATGCCGGCAGCAAGGAACTCAATGGCATTGGAAGGGACGAATGAGGAAGCTTCGATCCTGACCGGAGACTGACCGGCAAACAGATTCAGCCACCCGGGCAACGAATCATTCACGTAGGTCATTCCGTTGAATAAAAACACATTGTCCCTTACATCAATATCAAACTCCCCCCAAAGCGCAACACTGGAAAGCATTGAAAGCGCGTCCATGGATGATGAGCCTGTTGCCGGGTAAAACAGCTGTTCCAACAGCCTGTAATTCAGGTATAAATTGCCGGGAACATATTTTCCGGCTGTCTCTGCAACCCTCCGATACCCCTCCTGGTAGTAAATTCCCCCCTCCGAATTCAGACTCCTGATCGATTCTTCCACCAGGATTGAAGAGGGCGAAAGGATCAGTAATCCGTGCATAAATGCATAGGATACACTCCGGATTGCCCCGGGATTGCCGAATGAGACATCTGTAAGTTCAACCGCCTCATATTTTCGTTGATTGAAGATCGCATCCTCTCCTGCCACCTCCCTGATTTCGCTTTCGACCGACTGAACGGATACCTGGTCCCCCAATCCAATGTAAACCAAAGGCTGTAACTTATTCTTACCAAGCAGGTGAAGCGAAATACTCAGCTCTCCTGACCTGAGCTGCTCACGGATAACAGGCATCGCAGGGAATTTAGCTTTCAACTCAGCAGCAATGGAATCAAACTGTCGAAACGGCCTCCTGGTAATCAGTTCCCTCCAGAGAAGGCTCTCCTCGACCAGTTCTTCTGAGAAAAATCCAAAGTCAATATGATCCACAAAAATAATGGCATTCGAAGGTACAGCTTCTGCCACCTCAGCCTCCTTGAATGATCCGCTATTCCTGAACAACAACACTGCCAATACGCCTACAATCACAACAGCAGGCACCCCGGCAATCAATATTCTCTTAACCATACAGACATACTTTTCAATCAAATTTAATTAAAAGTGAAAGTCATCTTCCGAGAACTTACCAACAGATAAACAAAAACCATTGCAGAACGTTTGATTATGAATTATTCCATCACAATGGTTGGTACAATTTTTGTATGATTCAGCCTACCTATGAAGACTTTTTTTACCCTGATTATCTTACTGATTACCGTGACAGGAAACGGGCAAAGATTGCGGGTTCTGACCGAAAATGCAGATGAACCGATTCCCAATGTCGCCATTTTCGACAAATCGCGGGAAAGGGCTGCTATCACCGACAGCATGGGATATACAGGCCCCCTGGTTTTCCTCGAATCAGACACACTGGTCTTCCAGCACCCGGCATTCAATACCGTGATCTATCCCTACACGGAGATCCTGAACAGGGAGGTGGTCAGGTTGTCCAAGAGAAACATACTGTTTGATGAATTTGTCATTTCAGCGACCAAATCCAGGGAGAGCAAACAGATCCTGCCCTATAAAGTGAGTGTCCTGCAAAGGCAGGATTTGCGTCATAATCCTTCCCAGACAGCTGCCGATGTGCTGACAGAGACAGGAAATATTGCTATACAAAAAACCCAGGCAGGGGGAGGAAGTCCGATCCTGAGAGGTTTTGAGGCAAATAAAATACTCCTTGTTGTGGACGGGGTCAGGATGAATAATGCCATCTACAGAAGCGGACACCTCCAAAACTCAATCACTATCGATAACGCAGTGCTCGACCGCACCGAAGTGATCTTCGGTCCAAGTTCACTCATCTACGGAAGTGATGCCCTCGGAGGAGTAATCCATTATTACACACGCGATCCGGAACTGTCAGAAAATGAAAAAACAAAGATAAGCGGTGGAGCATATGCACAGTACTCCACGGCAAACCAGGGAATGGTTGGACATGTTGACTTCAATGCCGGTGGGAATAAATTCGGCGCCCTTACCAGTATTACGCATAAGGACTTCGGTAATATCAGGATCGGGTCAAACCGCAACCTCTTCTATGGTGATTGGGGTAAAACCCTGCACTATGTTGAAAGAATGCCGGACAGATCCGACAGTATGTTCATCAACCAGGACGAATACATCCAGTGGTATACAGATTATAGCCAGACTGATATCATGCAGAAATTCCGCTACCAGCAGTCTGAGTTCGTTAACTGGATCGTCAACCTCCAGTATTCCACCTCTTCTGATATTGACCGGCTTGACAAGCTCAACGATTACAACAGCGATGGAATCCTTAAATATTCAGAATACCACTACGGCCCTCAAAACAGGCTCCTTGCATCGGTGAAAAATGTTAACAGGAACGATAACCGTTTCTTTACAAATGCCACATCCATATTCGCCTACCAGCGGATTGACGAGGAACGTGTCTCCAGGAAATTCAGGTCTGATGAACGGCTGACACAACTTGAAACAGTGAATGTTTTAAGTCTGAATATAGATTTTCTCAAGGTGTGGGATGCAGATAAAAAATTGAATTATGGATATGACCTGATCTATAACAACGTGGGGTCCGGTGCTCGTTATACTGATATCCTGACAAGAGAATCGATCCCTGCACAGACCAGGTATCCCTCGGGCGGGAGTCACACCCTCTCCTCTTCCATTTATGGCAGCTATAAGAAAATATTTACAGATAAACTCGTCTTGAATGCCGGCCTCCGCTATAACTATTCTTACCTGCAATCGGCTTTCAACAATCCTGAACTGACATTCGATACGACCAGGATCAATAATGGAGCCGTCACCGGAAGTCTCAGCGTCGTATACCACCCCTCCCCAATGTGGCAGATCAACGGGATTCTGTCAACAGGATATCGCAACCCGAACGTTGATGATTATGGGAAGATCCGCGCAAAAGACGATTACATTATAGTTCCCAACCCCAATGTTAAACCAGAATATACCTACAATGCCGAAGTGGGAGTGAGCAGGGTCCTGGAAGGATTTCTCAGGATGGATGCAGTTGTCTACTATACCTTGATTACAGATGCGATCGTCCGCACGGATTATACGCTCAATGGCATGGACTCCATGATGTATGACGGAGATATTTACAGGATCTCTGCAAATTACAACGCTAACCAGGCAAGCATCTACGGGACGTCATTGAATGTCATTTCCGACTTTTACAACAACATCGTCCTGAAAGCCTCTGTGAACATTACAAAGGGCAGGAACCTGACTGATGACGTTCCGCTTGGACACATTCCTCCAGTATTTGGAAGGGTTAGCATCACCTATGACTATAAAAAATTCCGGTTCGAGAGTTTTGTCAATTACAATGGCTGGAAATTTGCCGACAGTTTTTCACCCTACGGGGAGGACAACGAAGGTGAAGCAACAGTTTTTGGATATCCCTCTTGGTGGACACTCAACCTGAACAGTACCTACAGGATCAATGATTTCATCATGGCACAATTTTCCATCGAAAATATCCTGGACCAGTTTTACAAACCATTTGCTTCCGGAGTCAGCGCCCCCGGAAGAAATTTTATCTTCACCCTGAGAGCCTCCTTCTGACAATCGTAGCCCAGACGATGCACCACAATTGGCTGCGATCACTGAAGAACCGCAAAAATTGGAGTCAGTCAGTGAAATTTCCTATTTTTACGGGTGTATGACAGAGATCTCACCCAATATCGAAGAAAGCTGGAAACATGCCCTGTGGGATGAATTTCAGGCCCCCTACTTTGCAAAACTGAAAGATTTTCTGCACGCAGAAAAAGATAAATATACGATCTACCCCCCAGGACCGAAAATCTTCAATGCCTTTAACAGCACTCCTCTTGACACCGTGAAAGCAGTGATACTGGGCCAGGATCCCTACCACGGACAAGGCCAGGCACACGGACTCTGTTTCTCCGTACCACATGG
>JGI12048J13642_10100637_pt1 | contig 13221 bp, 15 predicted proteins | sample ElkSlonscriptome_16_FD_13642 | JGI IMG/M metagenome (IMG submission 13642) | reverse complement strand
TCGATCTGCGGCGGCGCACTTGCGGCCGCCGGGCCCCGCTCGGCGAGGCCCCTCTGGGTCCAGTCCCGCAGCCAATCGGGCAGGTCCAGCTCGGCGAGGCGCGCAGGGAGACCCGCATCGGGCACCAACAGACCGGAGCCGATCACGGCGGGATCGTCGCCGGCGACATCGGAGATGGCCAGCGCCCGCAGGCGCCGCCCACCCAGCCGCCCGAGCAGGCCGCCACCCTTGATGCGGGACAGGGCCTTGCGGACGGAGTTGATCGAGGCGATCGGCAGACCGCTCGCAAGGAGCCACTGGTTGGCCCGCCGCAGCTCGGCAAGCCCCAAGCCCCCGATGGGACACTCCACCAGGCTCGAGGTCCCGCCCGAAAGCAAGAAGAGCAGGTTGAGATCGTCGCGCTGCGGCACATCCAAGCGCAGCGACTCGCCGGCAGCGAGGCTCGCTTGGTTGGGCACCGGATGGCCGGCAATCATGCCGGTGAGACCCTGTCGTGCCAGCCAGGCATGCTCGAGGTGCCCGGCCTTGGAGACGACGAGACCACCGTGCACGGCCGCGCCAAGCGCGTCGACCGCCCCTTCGGCCATCGATTGCGCCGCCTTGCCCAGGGCGATGAGCCAGACTGGACCGGCAATCGGCCGCTCCGCAAGCGCCTGCGCCACGCAGCGGCGCCCACGCACCGAGGCCAGCGCCGCGTCGAGGAGGCCCCGCAGCAGGTCAGGGGGCGCATCGGCACGGTCAGGCATCGGGATCAAGCCAGGCCGCGAGTCCTGCCAAGCGATCGCCAACCCGGCCGGAGGCTCGCCTCGGGCGCGACCCCTGTCGCCGAGCGCTCATGGTACTTTGCGTGCATCCGCGGAACTCGTTGCTGGAGGCGGTAAGCCGGCGGCTTTCCTCAGTTCGTTGAAACTTGCGAAGGGTTCAAAAACAACTCGCACAACTTGCCCGAGAGCCCCTCGCCCCAGCGGAAAGAGGGGTTGGGGTGAGGGGAGAAAGCTGCGGCAACCTGTTGAGGTTGTTGTTGCACTGCGCCTTGCTGGGGGCTGGTCCTGGTTCGCGACGGTTGCGTATGGATTGGCATCGTCGTGACAAGCCATCAATGCATCCTTGCACAGCAACGACGACATCTATCTCATCGACGGACGCGCCAGCGCTATGCAAACACACTCGAAACGTCCAATAGCCATCGCTTTGCTCGTCGTCGCCGCACTCGCTGTCACGCTCTATCGCGGCTGGCCGCTGCGCTTCCCCGAGGTCGCGGTCACCGCACCGCTGAATCCGGCTTGCGACCTGCAGTCCGGTCCCTGCCGTGTCGTCTTCAGCGAGGGCGGCGCGGTCCGCTTTGGCATCGCGCCGCGACCGATTCCAATCGTGCACCCGCTGCGGCTACGAGTCGAGACCCGCGGTATCGCCGTCGACGCGGTCGAGGTCGACTTCGTCGGCACGAACATGGATATGGGCTTCAACCGGGTCGCGCTGCAGCCAGGGGGCGGCAACACCTTCGTCGGCGAAGGGATGCTCCCGGTGTGCGTGCGTGCGCGCATGCAGTGGGAGGCCCGCGTCATGCTGCATACGCCCGAGGGGCTCTGGGTCGCGCCCTTCCGCTTCGAAACGGTACGCTGAAGGCAAGGCTCAGGGATGCCGCCCTTGAGACAACCGGTCAATACCGGCGGCTCACGGTGCGATGCCTGCGATGGTCAATCCCGGGCGGGCGCGGTCACGACACTGAGAATCCGCTTGATCAGGCGGCGCAACTCGGCATCCTTGGGCACGGCCTGGCGCATCAGCCAGTCGTGGATGATTTGATCGGAGAAGCCGAGCAGTCGCTCGAAGGTCCGGCGATCGTCGGCGTCGAGATCGTCCCAGCCCCGGTCGATGAAGTCGTGCAGCAGGAGATCGAGCTCGAGCATCCCCCGCCGGCACTGCCAGCGCAGGCGGCGACGCGCGGCGTCGGGTTGGCTCACACGCCCTTCTCAAGCATCAGGTCTTTGATCTTGCCGATCGCCCGAGTCGGGTTGAGCCCCTTCGGACAGACCTCGACGCAGTTCATGATCGTGTGGCAGCGGAACAGCTTGTAGGGACCTTCGAGGGCATCGAGGCGGGCCTCGGTGGCCTGGTCGCGGCTGTCGGCGAGGAAACGCCAGGCCTGCAGCAGGGCTGCCGGGCCGTGAAACTTGTCCGGGTTCCACCAGAACGATGGGCAGGCCGTCGAGCAGCAGGCGCAGAGGATGCACTCGTAGAGCCCGTCGAGGCGGTCGCGCTCGGCGGGAGACTGGCGCACCTCGGCCTCCGGCAGCGGGTCCTCGCGCACGAGATAGGGCTTGACCTGCCGATACTGCTCGTAGAACTGACTCAAGTCGACGACCAGGTCGCGGATCACGGGGCGCCCCGGCAGGGGCCTCACGACGACGGGCTCCTTCAGCTCGGCGAGCGGGGTAATGCAGGCCAGCTTGTTGCGCCCGTTGACGTTGACGCCATCGGAGCCGCAGACCCCTTCGCCGCATGAGTGGCGGAAGGTAAAGCCCTCGTCCTGCTTCTTGATCTCGATCAGGGCCTCCCGCAGCATCATCCCGGGTGTCGCCGCCACCTCGAAGTCCTGCAGCCTAGGTCTCTGATCGGTGTCTGGATTGAAGCGATAGACGCGTAGTTTCATCAGTAGACCCGCTCCTTGGGCGGGAAGCTGTCGACGGTGAGGGGCTTGGTGCGCACCGGCTTGGAGTCCATACGATCCCCGTCGCGGAAGTAGAGGCTGTGACGTAGCCAGGCCTGGTCGTTGCGTTCCGGGTAATCGATCCGCGAGTGCGCGCCACGACTTTCCTGGCGATAGTGAGCCGCGAGCAGCGTCGCCATACCGACGTCGACGAGGTTGTCGAGCTCCAGGGCCTCGATGCGGGCGGTGTTGAAGGTGCGGCTGTGGTCAGCCAGGCGCACCGAGTCGACGCGCCCGCGCAGGGCTTTGAGCCGCTCGACCCCCTCAGCCATGACCGCTTCGGTGCGGAAGACCCCGCAGTGGTCCTCCATCAGCTTGCGTAATTCGGCCTTGATGGCGTGCACCGACTCGCCCTCGCCGCTGCGCTCCCAGCGCTCGAGCCGCGCCATCGCTGGGGCGACGGCCGCGTCGGTCATCGTACGGTGATTGGGATTGTCCTGCAGGTAACGGAGGATGTCCTGACCGGCCGCGCGGCCGAAGACCAGGATGTCGAGGAGCGAGTTGCCGCCGAGGCGGTTGGCGCCGTGTACCGAGACACACGCGCATTCCCCGGCCGCATAGAGGCCCGGCACGACCTCCTCGGGCCCGTGGCGCGCCGGCACCACAACGCGCGCAAAACGGTCGGTCGGGATCCCGCCCATCGCGTAGTGCGCCGTCGGCAGTATCGGGATCGGCTCGACGGCCGGATCGATGCCGAGAAAGGTCCGGCAGATATCGCTGATGCCCGGTAGGCGCCGCGCGACGACGTCCCGGCCGAGGTGGTCGAGCTTGAGCAGGACGTGATCACCGGCGTCCCCACAGCCGCGGCCCTCGCGCACCTCGGTGGCAATCGCGCGGCTGACGACGTCCCGGCCGGCGAGGTCGAGGGCGTGCGGAGCATAGCGCTCCATGAAGCGCTCGCCCTCGCCATTGACCAGAAAGCCGCCCTCACCGCGTGCGCCCTCGGTGATCAGCATGCCCTTGCCGGCCACGCCGGTCGGATGGAACTGATAGAACTCCATGTCCATCAGCGGCACACCGACGCGCAGCGCCATCGCCATCCCGTCGCCAGTGTTGATAAAGGCATTGGTCGTCGTGCGAAAGACCTGGCCGTGCCCACCCGTGGCGATCAGCGTCGTCTTTGCGGCGATGATCAGCGGCTCGCCGGTCTCGATCTCGAGTACCAAGGCGCCAAGGACATACCCCTCATCGTCACGCAATAGGTCGACGGCAAAGTATTCGTCGAAGAAGTGCGAGCGCGCGCGCAGGTTTTGTTGATAGAGGGTGTGGAGGATCGCATGGCCGGTCCGGTCGGCCGCGGCGCAGGTGCGAGCCGCCTGCTCGCCGCCGAAGTTCTGGCTCTGGCCGCCGAAGGGCCGCTGGTAGATGCGCCCGTTGTCGAGGCGCGAGAAGGGCACGCCGGCGTGCTCCAGCTCGTAGACCGTCGGGATGGCCTCTCGGCACATGTACTCGATGACATCCTGGTCGCCGAGGTAGTCAGAGCCCTTGACCGTGTCGAACATGTGCCAATGCCAGTTGTCCGGCAGCACGTTGGAGAGGGCCGCATTGACCCCGCCCTGGGCGGCGACCGTATGCGAGCGTGTCGGGAAGACCTTGGAGACCACCGCCACGCGCACGTCGGCGCCAGCCAGGCGCAGTGCGGCATTGAGGCCGGCACCGCCAGCGCCGAGGATCAGGGCGTCGAAATGTCGGGTTGGAATGGGCATCGCGTCGTTAGGCCTCCAGGCCCGCGAGGATGATCGCCCGCACCGCCCAGAGCCCGGAGGCGAGGAAGACGAAGGCGCTCAGGGAAAGCAGTGCCATACGCACACCAAAGGCCCTGGCATAGTCCATGAGGGCATCGCGCAGGCCGACCCAGGCGTGGGCCAGCAAGACGGGGACGAAGACCAGGAGCCCGAGACTGATGAGCGGCTGTGAGACCCAGGCGCGCCACGCGGCATAGTCCGTTGGCGGCGAAGAGAGGAAATGCACCGCCAGGTAGACGATGACGATCGCCAGGTAGATGGCAGTGATGCGCTGGACGATCCAGGCCTTGAGCCCTGAGGCCTTACGACTCATTGCAACAGCCCCCATCCGAGCAGCACGACCAAGGGTGCGGCCAGGGTCGCGACCCGGGCGCTGCGCCGCGCCGTGCCAAGCTCAACGCCAGCGCCGATATCCAACAACAGGTGGCGCAGGCCCGCGAAGAGGTGGTGGACCAGGGACCAGGCGAGCAACACGAGGCCCGCCTGCCCCAGCCAGTGCTCGAAGATCGCCGCAACAGTCGCAAAGCCCTTGGGTCCCGCCAGCGAGAGCCCCAAGAGAGCGGCCGCAACGGGGATCGACAGGACCAGGAGCAGACCACTGACGCGATGCAGGATCGAGACCAGTCCGGTCGGCGGCAGGTGGATCTGCCACAGCCTGAGGAAAACGGGTCGCTCGGCGGTCAATGCTCGCTCCTCACCTTTGTGCAGTGCGTCACAGTATAAGGCCTGTCCCGCCTGCATCAATCGTCTCCTTTGAGGTTCTCGCGCAGGAAGCGAAACAGCTTGCGAGGCCCATGCAGTCGTCCTTGCCCTTGGTCGCGCCGCGCGGCCCGCACCAGCTGGCGTAACTGCTGCCGATCTGTATCCGGGTAGGCGTCGATGAGCTCGGCCAAGGCCCGATCGCCCTCCGTCATCAGCCGCTCGCGCCACCGTTCCAGTGCCTGGTGGCGCGCCGCCGCCAGGCGTGCCTGCTCGTCCCCCTGCCCGAGCAACGCCTGCACGGCCGCCGGGTCTTCGCGCTCGAGCAGGTTGGCGATGCGCTTGAAGTGGCGCCTGCGGGCACGCCGGTCACGGATCCGCGCCGTCTCGTCCAGCGCCTCCCAAGTGGCCGCGCTCAGGCCCAGCCGCTCGAGCTCCGCCCTTGGCAGCGTCACCATGCGCTCGGCGAGCCGCTGCAGCGCGAGGTGCTCGCGCTTGACCTGGCTCTTGCTCGGGCCTTCCGCATCTGGTCCCTGATTGTCCTCGTCTAGCGGATCGATTGCAGGTACTCCACGACCAGCTGCGGGCTGCGCAGCCCCCGGTACTCATTGATATCCAGCCGATAGGCGAGGTGCATCGCTGCGCCGGCATCCTTGAGGCGCGGCGCCAGGTTGAAGCCAATGGCATCGATCGGCCGGCCACCGTCCGGGCGCACCCGCAGACGCAGGTGGCGCTCGCCGACGACGCGCCGTTCGAGCACCTCGAAGGGCCCGTCGAACAGGGGCTCGGGGAAGCCTTTGCCCCAGGGACCGGCGAAGCGCAGCCGCTCGGCCGTCGCCAGGTTCAGCGACGCCGCGGGCAGCTCGCCGTCGGAGAGCAGCTCTCGCACCGACGCCACCTCCCCAAGCTCGTCGGCAACGGCGGCGCTGAAGGCCGCCTGAAAGGCCTCGAGGGCCCCACCCATCAGCGTCAGCCCAGCCGCCATCGCATGGCCCCCAAAGGTCGTGATCAGGCCCGGGTTGGCCCGGTCGACGGCGGCGAGCAGATCGCGCATGTGCAGGCCCTCGAGCGAGCGCGCAGAGCCTCGTAGCTGCCCGTTCTCCGCGTCGCCGAAGGCGATCACGGGCCGATGATAGCGCTCGCGCAACCGCGCGGCGAGGATCCCGGTCACCCCCTGGTGCCAACCCGGCGCGTGGAGACACAGGCCAGCCGGAAGGGCGGCGCCGTCGAGCGGCAAGGACGCAAGCAGCGCCTCGGCCTCCTCCTGCATCTCCGCTTCGATCGAGCGACGCTCGCGGTTCAGCCCATCGAGCTCGCTGGCCATCCCGAGCGCTTTCTTCGGGTCATCCGTCAACAGACAATCGACACCCAGCGCCATGTCAGCGAGGCGCCCAGCGGCGTTGAGCCGCGGTGCAACGGCGAAGGCCAGATCGCGGGCCGTCGCCGCCGCGGGGTTGCGACTGGCAACCCCGAGCAGCGCCTGAATGCCCGGACGACAGCGCCCGGCACGGATCCGACGCAGGCCTTGCTCGACCAGGATGCGGTTGTTCTCATCGAGCATGACCACGTCGGCGACGGTCCCGACGGCGACCAGGTCGAGCAGCTCGGCGAGGTTCGCCTGGGCGGGCCAAGCGAGCGCCCGTAGCCGGGCCCGTACGGCCGCCAGGAGGTAGAAGACGACGCCGACACCGGCGAGGTGCTTGCTTGGAAAGCCGCAGCCGGGAAGCCTGGGATTGACGATGGCAGCCGCGTCGGGCAGCGACTCGCCGGGCAGGTGGTGGTCGGTGATCACAACCGGGATACCCAGCGCCTTGGCGCGAGCGACGCCGGCGACGCTCGCGATGCCATTGTCGACGGTGAGGATGAGGTCCGGACGCTCAGCCGCCGCGACGTCGACCACGGCGGGGCTCAAACCATAGCCGCCGGCGAAGCGGCTCGGGATCAGGTAGCCGACGCGGCTGGCACCTAGGGCACGCAGGCCCAGCGTGGCCACCGCGGTGCCGGTGGCACCATCGGCGTCATAGTCACCGACGACGAGGATCGCACCGCCGCTGCGGATGGTCTCGGCGAGCCGCTGCGCCGCCGCATCGATACCGGCGAAGCCATCGAACGGGTGCAACTGCGCCAGGCCGAGCTCGGCCCCGGCACTCGGCGCAACGCCGCGGGCGGCATAGAGGTGAGCGCAGAGGGCTTCGGGGTCGCCGGGCAGGTAACCGCTGGCCCCGCCGCGGCGCACGACCCGTACGGGCGCCGCCGCAGAACCGCTCGCAGGCGTCCCGTCAGGTCGCATCGCCGGCGGGGGCTGGCACTGTCAGCACAAGGCTTGGCATCGCAGCGGGCGCCCTCCTGGCGGGGCTCAGTCCCGCATGCGATCGGGGACCGCGGCCTGCGACAGCCATAGGACCGCCGGTTCGTCATCGCGGCCGAGCTCGCCGGCGCGGGCAACCACGAGCCCCGCCTCGGCGGCCCAGGCATGGGTCGGGCTTGGCTTGTCGTCGTGCACCACGAGCGAGGCCTGCGTCGTCCCCAGCCGGTCGCGCAACCAGCGCAGCATGCGCCCGTGGTAGCTGCGCCGATACGCTATCTTGGCCGCGGCCAGACGCTCACCGGCATAGTAGAGGACCAGGCTGTCCGACGGGATACCGTTGAAAGTGCCGATCTCGCCCGTGCAGACCCGATCCCCGAAGGACGTGTCGACCGCCGTGCAGCGCAGCTCGAGGTCCGGGAACTGGTCGCCGATCCGCTCCTCCGAGAGTCCCGGATATAGCCGGTCCAGAGCCAGATTCAGCTGCGTCTTGCCCATCAGGGAGAGCAGTACGGTATCCGTCCGCCACTGGCCGTCCTCGGTGAACACGAGCCAAGCAAAGGGACCGATGACGATGGCAAGCAGCAAGAGCCGCTTGTAGAGGGGGTGGAGTCGTCGCTTCATGGGATAGGCATTGTACCTCTCCGGTTTGCGCCGGCCAGCGCTGCAGAGGATCGCCGCTTGCCGACGGCTGACGCCGGTCTTAACGAACCGACCGCGCAGTATCAATCGTCCCGAAAGTAATCGGAGGCGGGTCGCGGCGACCGTCGGCGGGAGGGATCCCGCCGTCGAGCTGACACGGACGTCCTTGCAGCCTGTCGCAGCGAGCCGCCTCCGATTACTTTTTCAACCCTCAATAGATCACCGCGACGACGGGCGCACGATGGTACGCCCTGCTGCCTCCAGACGCTCGCGCAGGCGGCGGATGTGGGCTGGCCCGACCTCGCAGCAGCCGCCGACGATCGACGCGCCGTGCTCCACCCACGACATCGCGAAGTCCGCGTAGGCCTCCGGGGACAAGTCACGTCGGGCCTCTAGCGCATCGACCGTCCCGCCGGGCTTCAGGCCATCGATCGAGGTGAAGCCGTTGGCGTAGGCGCCGGTCACCCCGCCACCGGCAGCAAAGACCCCCCAGGCGGCGGTGATGGCCTCCGGACGGGAGCAATTGAGCAGCCGGGCACCGACGCCCAGCTCGCGCAGGGCGGCCAGGCACTCGGCGAGTCGCTCACCGCTGCGCAGCGTGATGCTATCGTCGTCGTTGATCGTCAGGCTGATCCAAACCGGCAGGCCGCTCTCCAGCGCGGCACGCGCCGCGGCGGTCGCCTCGGCAGTGCTCGCAAGGGTCTCGCCGAGAAACAGATCCACATGCCCGGCTTGAACGGCGACGATCCGGCGATAGGCAGCGAGCGCCGCATCATAGGCCGGCGAGACCTCAGGGTGGTAGCTGGCAACGAGCGGCGGCAGACAGCCGGCGATCGCCACATCCCGCCCACTCTCGCCGCGCACCCGAGTGAGGATGTCGCAGGCTTGCGCTTGCAGCGTCTCGAACAGCTCCTCACTGCCCTGCGCCGCCAGCCTCTGCGGGGTCACCGCATAGGTGTTCAGGGTGAGCACCGTCGCGCCCGCGTCGATGTAGTCACGGTGTACGGCAGCGACGAGTTGCGGCTCATCCACCAGTATCTTGGCAGACCATAGAGGCGAGGCCGGCTGGCTCGAGCGAGCGATCAGCTCCTGGCCCATGCCACCGTCGAGAAGCACGATCTCGTTCATCTTGCATCAGCCTCCGTCTTAACACAGTGATTGGGATAACCGCGATCGTTTAGGAGTCCAGCCGCGGAAAACCCAACGCCGCAACATTTGAAGCCCTCGGTGTAAGCAGATCCCGGGCGGGCCAAAGCGAACCGACAAACCTAGGCACGGCGCCGACTGTCGGTTAAACGCAACTCCGCTGGCCCCCTATACTTTTTATCGACAGCCGCGGTTTGTCCCTGGGTTGGGTACAAAACCGCGAGCTGTCGGCACCCGGACAGTCGGACTTGCGTCGGTTCGGGGTTTTTTTGTCCGGGTGGGATCGAGGATCCGACCCCTCAGGATTTGAAATGGAATTGGGTATGGAACGCAACAAGATCCGCAGCTTTATCGCGGACGACGTCTCTACCGCAACACTGCGGCGCCACCACCCAGCGTCGCTCGAACGACAAGCGGTTGTCCTCGTCGAACGCGAAGCCACCCACCGGAGTGGCGTCGAGGCGATCGAACTCACCCCCCGAGAGTTGGCCGATCTGCCGCCTTGGTGGCAAGCGGCAGAGGCATGACCGCCGAACCCCTCGCCTAAGCAAACCCCAGACCCCGCCGCCGTGCGGGGTTTTTCGCATGTGCCCGATAATGGGCTGAACCTCGCCGCCAACGCTTGCCAAGCTGCAGTAGGATGCGGACCGCGGAGATGCGGCGACCCGCCCGCGTTTGCTTTAGAGACAATTGATCCCGCGCGTCTTCGCCCCTTAAGCTGCGCCCGTCGATGGCCCCCCGCGATTGCTGCGTCGGGCCTGGCGCAGGTCCCAGCCATGCGAGTCCGATTCCCGTGCCGAGCTTCTCTGTCCGACAGAGCCTCCCTCACCCACGCCCTGACATCTTCGATCTGGTGGCCGATATCGAGCGCTACCCAGAGTTCGTCCCCGGCTGGCAGGAGGTGCGGATCCTTCGCAAGTCGGACGACCGCCGGCACGTCGAGCAGGCCGTCGGAATTCGCGGCTTTGTTTGGCGCTTCCGCACTGAGGCAGCGCTCGAGCGCCCCCGCCGCATCGAGATCCACGGCGCCGGCGGTCCGGTGCGCCGGCTGCACCAGGTGTGGCGTTTCGAGGAGCGGCAGACTGGCGGGACGCTGGTCGAGCTCTGGACGGACTACGCACTCCGCGGCGGACCCGCGGCCACCCTCGCAGGTCCGTTCTTCCGCCGGCACACCGAAGAAGTCGTTGCGGCCTTCCGCCGCCGCGCCGACGCCATGTTCCGGGAATAGGATCCGACCGAGGAACGACGGAGCCAGGACGGGAGGTCAGCTGGCGGGCCCGGTGCCGCTCAGCGTCCGCAAAGCAGTCTGCTGCGCCTTCTGGAAAAAAGCGTCCAGGTCGGCCAGGCTGAAGTACTGCTGCAGGGTCCGGATCTGATGCGAGAGGGCCGACTGGATCAGATGCAGGCGCTCCGCGGTCCTTGACAGCGACTCGGCGTCGTTGAGCTCTGCGAGGGGACGAGGATGCTTGAGGTCGAGTTACATGAATCCTGCCCAACATTTCGCCGAAAGCCACTGATCCATCCCCAAAACAGCATAGCCGAGCAGCGCGGGCCGCTCCAACCTCAGCTGCCTGACGGGATCCGCGATGTCAGGGTCTCTGGTACCCCATCGGACGAGCCAGACCGATTGGCACCAACACAAAAAGCGAGGTGCCCGATCCGGTGCACGGTGCTCGCGTCGAGAAATCAAACTTGGGATCGCGTCTCGGCTGCGTGCGACCGGTCCGAGTTACCGTTCAACGCACATGGCGATCCCCATGCCGCCGCCGATGCACAGGGTGGCCAGGCCCTTTTTCGCGTCGCGCTTCTGCATCTCGTGCAGCAAGGTGACCAGAACCCGCGCGCCCGAGGCGCCGATGGGATGCCCCAGGGCGATCGCGCCGCCATTGACGTTTACCTTACTGGTGTCCCACCCCAGTTCTCTGTTGACCGAAATGGCCTGGGCCGCGAACGCCTCATTGGCCTCGACCAGATCGAGGTCATCGTGCTTCCAGCCGGCGCCTTCCAGCGCCTTGCGGCTGGCCGGGATGGGGCCGGTGCCCATGATTTCCGGCTCGACGCCACAGGTCGCCCAGGAAACGATGCGCGCCAAGGGCGTCACGCCGCGTTTGGCCGCGTTTGCTTCGGTCATCAGCACCACGGCAGCGGCACCGTCGTTGATTCCGCTGGCATTGCCGGCGGTCACCGTACCTTCCTTGTTGAAAGCTGGACGCAGCTTCGCCAAACCCTCCTTGGTCACGCCCTCTTTCGGGTGCTCGTCGGTGTCGACGACGGTGTCACCCTTGCGGCCCTTGATAGTGTACGGAACGATTTCGTCCTTGAAGCGGCCACTCTTGATAGCCGCCTCGGCCTTCTGCTGCGAAGCGGCGGCGAACTCGTCCTGCTCGTCGCGGGTGATCTGCCAACGCTGGGCGATGTTCTCAGCGGTCACGCCCATGTGATAGCCGTTGAACGCATCGAACAGGCCGTCGCGCAGCATGCTGTCGCGCAGTTCCAGCGGACCCATCCTTGCGCCGTTGCGCATGTGCGCGACGTGCGGCGCCATGCTCATGCTCTCGTGTCCGCCAGCCACGACGATCTCGCTGTCGCCGAGTTGGATGGACTGATAGCCCAGGACCACGCTCCGCAAGCCCGAACCGCAAAGTTGATTGATCCCGTAAGCCGTCACCTCCACTGGAATGCCGGCGTTGACGGCAGCCTGACGTGCCGGATTCTGGCCGGTGTCGCTGCTCAGGATCTGACCGAGTATCACCTCGGACACCTCGCCAGGTTCGACCTTGGCACGTTTCAAAACCTCCTGGATGACGACCTTGCTGAGGTCATGCGCGTGAACCGAGGATAGGGCTCCATTGAACGCGCCCACCGCTGTGCGGGCACCGCCGGCAATCACGATATCGGACATGGCTTCAGTCTCCTGATGTTCCCCCCCGCCGTGGCGTGGGCCTTCGCGACAGTCTTTCGACTGCGGATCACGGACGAGACGACGGATCGGACGGATAGGAAATGAACGTCGCCCAGATCAGACGGCGTAGGGCGGAAGATGTAGTGGCGGCGGGATCTGAGGTCAAGGCCCGCACGCACGGCGGACGGACCTCCTGCTAGGTCTGATTCTTCGGCCTCACCCCCTTTCATAATGGTCTTTCAGCCGATCACGCCGGGCTGACAAAACGATCACAATCGCAAGGCCGACGCTGCCGCGCGTCGCCACCAGCTCGTCCATGGTTGCCTCGCAGGTTCGTGCTCGAATTCCGCTTCTGCCCTCACCGGGCCGTTCAACAGCGGATGGGACAGCTGATAGGCCCAGGCGAGGCCAAGTCTCGGCTGTGTCGAACGCTGCTGGGCGCGCGCCGTTTCGGGCTCGCCGTGCCGCTCATGCCACCAGGCTCGAAGCGACGTCCGCAGCATCCATCGAGTCAGACGCAGATTAAGCCGGCACACGAGAGACGGTGCCTCCGGGGGCGCAATCGCCGGCCGCAAGCCAAGCATTTCCATCCAGCCCCGGCGATCGCTTGCCCGGGCGGACGTCTTGACCTGGAGCCGCGAGGGGGCAGCGACGGGAGTGGATCGGCTCCCGGCAGTGTCGGCTTCAGGCTCCCGCCAAGTGAAGGTTGGGCGATCTTGTAGAAGCCTCTGCAACCGCTGGGCCAGGCACGCCTCAGTCACCACCGAAGGATCAAAGGACAAAACCAGGCTGGCCCCAGCCGTATTGGCCCGGGCCTCGTGAACGCCAGGCTCTGCTGCGAGTACTGCAACCACCTGCGAGGCCAAACGCGGGTTCTGGCGAAGCCTGGACGCATGCCAGCGCATCCGACCGGGCACTCGATGACGTAGCTCAAGCATTGGCTTCATCCATTCGTCGCGGGCTGGAGACTCAATTATGCTAATAACTTCGATTCGTGTTTGCAACCTCTTCGGCGGGCGTATCGCCCGGCGCTAACCAAGTGGTTCTGCTGGATGCCGTCTATTGAGGGTTG
>JGI12048J13642_10894786_pt1 | contig 13240 bp, 11 predicted proteins | sample ElkSlonscriptome_16_FD_13642 | JGI IMG/M metagenome (IMG submission 13642) | reverse complement strand
GGCGAAATGTAGTTGACGTTGAATTCAAAGCGTGCCGGCACCCACCATGGTGCCTTCATCAGAGCGTGGCCAAATACTCTTGAATTTCATTGAACAGCCGCCGCCCGGACAAGAAACCTTATCCGGGCGACGCACTGTCTTTTTTCCTCAGAACCTTCGTGTTCTTCGTGGTTGCACCGAATCTGGTTATTCGGCTTCGCCCTGAATCCGCCCCTTGTAACGCTCGAACAGCTGGCGGTGCTTGCTGCGTTTCAAATCGTATTCCTTGCCGTCTATCCAGACCCGCCGGATCTGCGTCATCGGCTCCAGCGGGTCGCCGCTGGTAACGATCAGCGAGGCGCGCTTGCCGGCGGCCAGCGAGCCGAGCTGGTCGTCGATCCCGAGGATCTCGGCCGGCCATAGCGTGACCGATTTAAGCGCCGCGTCCTTCGGCATTCCGAACGCAGCCGAGCTACCCGCCTGAAACGGCAGGTTGCGTGCGTTGGCCGCACCGAATCCGCCGCCGCCATCGCCAATGGCAAACTTGACGCCGGCTTCGAACAGCTTGCCTGCTGCCTGGTACGCCATGTCGTAGGCTTCCCAGCGCCGCGTAGGCATCGTGTAGACACCGTTGAGAATGGCCGGAATGCCGTCCGCTGCAAGGCGTTCGGCGACGTACTGCAGATCCGGTCCGCCTACAACGATAACGCGCTCAAACGCCTGGCCTTCTGCCCAGTCCAGCGCGGCCAGAATCTGGTCTTCCTTGCCGGCATACAGGAACAGCGGCAGCTGGCCTTCAATCAGCGGCACCAGCGCTTCGAGTTGAGCGTTGCGCGGCGGACGCGGCGCGTTGCCGGCCTCGAACGCCTGCATCGCCTTGTGCCAGTCGCGCGCAGCGTCCAGGACCGACTCGATCTTCTTCAGATCATCGTTGTCGCTGTCATCGACCGCGCCTGCCGGGAAGTCGATGTGCATGGCGGCGGGCGCCTTGATGGTCATGTCTTCCCACGACCAGCCATCCATGTTCATCACCGCCGAGGTGCCCCGGATCAGGCCACCCGAGGGCACGGTATGGGTCGTCAGAATACCGCCTGCGATGTTCACCGGCAGCAGCGCGGAGTCGTGGTTGAACGCCACTTCAACCCGCAGTGCCGCGTTGATCGCACCCATCTCGGTGGTGTCGACGGTGCCGGCGACGCTGCCGATCTCGGTTAGACCCAGCGACGAAAGCGGATGAACGAAGCCGGGATAGATATGGCTTCCGGCCACGTCGACGACCTCGGCGTTGGCCGGAATTTCGACGCCCGCGCCAATTGCCGCAATGTTGCGACCTTCAACGAGGACGATTCCATTTTCGATCGGATCGCCGTCAACCGGATGCACCGTGGCGCCGACCAGCGCCGTGATGGTGTCCTGCGCCAGAGCAGTTCCGACCAGCCCGGAGCCGACCAGGACTGCGCCGGCTGCGGCCGCCATGGCCAGCATAGCGGCAACGGTATTTGCAATTCGCGTCATGGTGCTCATTCGCCGCTCCTGAAATCGATTTCGTGGCCACCGTGCCTGTGATCAATGCCCTGGGCGTGGCAGAACTCATCATGCGCCAGCTCCGAGGCGCGGTAGCCGATCAACCAGTCCGGGCCTTCGTCTTCGGCCGCCGATTCTTCGGGCGCTTCGTCGTTTTTACCTTCTTCGAGCACCATGGCGATCAGCTCGCGACGCTCGGCGTCCAGCGCCTCGCGCTGAGCCCGATCGGCTTCGCGATCGAAATAGCGCCGGCCGTCCACCCAGGTCTGCTCGACGCGCGAATAAACCGACAGGGGATGCCCGTTCCAGATCACGAAGTCTGCGTCCAGGCCTTCTTCGAGCCGCCCGGTGCGTTCGCCGACACCAAGCTGTCGGGCCGGGTTGGCGGTGATCATGATCAGCGCATCGTGCTCGTCGACATCGCCATAACGCACCGCCTTGGCGGCCTCGAGATTCATGCGTCGCGCCAGCTCCGGATTGTCGGAATGCAGTCCGACGGTCACGCCGCCCATGGCCATCAGCGCCGGGTTGTAGGGAATCGCGTCGTGGGCCTCGTGCTTGAAATTCCACCAGTCGATAAAGGTCGATCCGCCGGCGCCGTGCTCGGCCATTCGGCGGGCCAGTTTATAACCCTCCAGCACGTGCTGGAAAGTGCCGATGGTGACGCCGAACGATTCGGCGATATTGATCAGCATCACCATCTCGTCGGCCCGGTAAGCATGGGAATGAATCTTGCGCACGCCGTCAAGAATCTCGACGATGGCATCCATTTCCAGGTCCGGTCGTGGCGGCACGACGTTGCGAGCGCGACGGCGCTCGGACATCCGTTCGAGCTTGCTTCGATAATCCACCGCCTGCTGGAATTTCTCGTCGATGATCTGGGCCACGCCGGGGCGCGACTGCGGGTAGCGCGGATCGTCGTTGTTCCAGTTGCTCTGCTTGGGGTTCTCGCCCAGCGCGAACTTGATGCCGGGTGCAGCCGCCTCGAACATCAGTTCTTCGGGCGAGGCGCCCCAGCGCATCTTGATCACCGCCATCTGGCCGCCGATGGCATTGGCCGAGCCGTGCAGCAGGTTGATCGCGGTCACGCCACCCGCCAGCTGGCGGTAGATGTTGATCGATTCGGAATCGACCACGTCTTCGATCCTGACTTGTGCCGTGGAAATGTCGGTCGCCTCGTTGACGCCGCCGATGATCGCTGCGTGTGAATGCGCATCGATGATTCCGGGCGTGACGTGCATGCCGCTGCCGTCGATTTCCAGCGCATCAGCGGGTGCTGTCAGATCCGTGCCGACTCCGCGGATTCGGCCTTCGCGAACCAGCACGTCGGCCTGCTCCAGAATGCCTTGCTCGCCGGCGGTCCAGACGGTGGCGTTGCGCACCACCAAAGTCTGCTGCGGCGGGGCCGATTCGATGTTCCAGGCCTCGACGCCCGGCGTGTAGTCGGCCAGTGCGACCGAGGTCAGCAGGCTGGCCAGAATGATGCTTGCTTGACTCTTGAAGCGTTTCATATGCGGGTCTCCTCGTCGCCGGGGCCGCTGGATTTCGTGCCTCTGACCGTGAATTCGCCGAAGGGCCCGCTGCCGTTTCCGCGGCCTCGCTCGCCTTCGATGTCCATGTTGATCGACACCGTGCCGGCACCGCCGTAACGCGCCGCATCGATCTTGAGCTGAAGCTGTTTGCCCGAAACGCGCGCCTCGGCAAGCGGACTTTCGGAGCCCATCGCCGTCAGCGTTCCTTCCATGTCCGACGGTTCGCCGGACAACGTCAGCGTGGCTTCGATGTCCCCCATTCCTTCCAGGCCAAGAGTCAGATTCCAGGTCCCGGCGGGATCGACTTCCGGCGGCGTCAGCTTGGCCAATTCAAAACGATGCCCGTCAACCCAGACTTCGCTGATGGTTGGCTTTTCGGCAAACAGGTCGCCTTCAACCAGGACCAGATTGGCCATGTAGCCCTCGGCCACGCGGCCTGCGCGGTCGGCAATGCCCAGCCACTCGGCCGGACCTGTCGTCAGCGCAGCCAGCGCCACATCGGAATCCAGCCCGTGTTCTATCGACCTGGCCACCTGCGCGAACAAATCGGCCGGGTCGGATTGACCGTGCGCGGTGAAAAGCACCGGAAATCCGGCGGCAGCCATACGAACGGGGTTTTCCGGGGCATTCTTCCAGTGCCGCAGTTCTTCCAGCGACACATCGCGATTTTGGTCGCCACCGCTGTTCTCACCGTTGCCTGCGCCGTCTTCTTCGCTTTCGACGTCAGGCGCGCCGGGGAAGTCCAGCGGCAGAATGTGCGGCACCTTGCGATCGAAGTCACCGAGGCGCTTGTACTCTTCGCCGTTGCCGATCAGCACCAGGTCAGTTTCGGCATCGACCAGATCGAGAATTCGGAGGCTGTCGAGAACGTCTTTGGATTCGAACACCAGCGGTTGATCTCCGGCCAGCACCGGCGCCAGCGCATCCATACCGTGCAGCCAGTCAGGCCGCGCCTGCGCCGGCTCGGCCTGCCATGCCGATCGTGCACGCTGCTGCCAGGCTGCGTCCAGCAGGGTCTGGCGGAACAGCGCCACCGCGCCCATCAGCGACTGCGGATAGCTGCCGTCGGGCGATCGCTCGTGAAGATGCGCATGCTGAGCCACGTCGCGGCGCAGCAGGTTGTGGCTCATCCCGCCGTCGCCCAGGTTTGCCAGCACCGAGCGGCCGCGCAACATACCTGCGGACGGTGCCATCAGGGCCGTGGTGAACCCGGCGCGGCGGTAGTCTTCAATCGTTTCGGCCGGCCAGCTGGCCGCATCCAGTTCGAAATCGGGCTTGACCAGCGGGTGGCTGCCGGGCACGCGCTCGGTCTCATCGCTGTCGCCGCTTTCGGATTCGTCGGTGCCGCCGACAGCCACGTACGGGTCGATCAGACCGGCGTAGACGGTGATGGGCGGCTGCTCGTCATCGCGCTCGAAGGTGACCAGCGACGCGTCGGGCGGCGGCTGGATATCGGTACCGACGGCTTCGATCACGCCGTCGCGGACCACAATCGTGGCCGATTCCAGCACTTCGCCGGGGGCCGTGACGACGCGGACATCGACGATGGCGTAAACGTCGGGCAGCGGCTGCCGAAGCTCGGCCGCATTCAGCGGGCCGATCAGCAGCGCGCATATAAAAAGGACTGCGTAGCGCAAGGCGAACTCCAGTGGACAGGAAGTCGTGAACCGTAGCCCAGGGCGAATGAAGGCGGCATGAGCCAGAAGTCATGCCTGCGAAGCGCTGTACCGCCGGAACGCAGCCACTACAATCCCCGGAATGCAAATGATCCCCGGCCATGAGCTTGACGAATACTGGTTTCGCGAGGGTTGCTACATCACCGAGTGGTCCAACAGCGAAGCGGATCCCGGCCTCTCGGTGGCCCGCGCCCGGGTCGAGCCCGGCCGAACCACGCGCTGGCATCGACTGGACGCGATCACCGAGCGCTACGTGATTCTCGAGGGTCGCGGTCGCGCCGAGGTCGACGGCCTGGCGCGCGACGTGCAGCCCGGCGATGTGGTGATCATCGCGCCCGGCCTGCCGCAGCGCATCACGAATACCGGCGACGAGGATCTTGTCTTCCTGGCGGTCTGCACGCCGAGGTTCGAGCCTTCCGCCTACAGTGAAATCCCCGAATTGGAGAATACTGAATGAGATTTTCAAAGCTGATATCGATCGCCGCCGGCTTCGCAGCGCTTGCACTGGCCTGGCCTGTGTCCGCCCAGGACGACTTGCAGCAGCGCGCGCACGACCTCGCGCAGGACGCGCTGATCGTCGACGGCCACGTCGACATGCCCTACCGGGTCTACGACGAATGGGCCGACGTCTCGGGCGAGGTGCCCGGCAATGATTTCGACGCCCCGCGCGCCCGCGCCGGCGGCCTGAACGCGCCGTTCATGTCGATCTACCTGCCGGCGGCGACCGAAATCACCGGCGAGGCCACCGAAATCGCGAACCGTCTGATCGACCTGGTCGAAGCCCAGGTCGCGCGCGCGCCGGACACCTTCGGCATCGCCACCTCGCCGGCCGAGGTCGAGAAGCTGGTCGCCGAAGGCCGCATCGCGCTGCCGCTGGGCATGGAAAACGGCGCCGCCATCGCCGGCGACCTGGACAACCTCAGGCACTTCCATGCGCGCGGCATCCGCTACATCACGCTGGCCCACAGCAAATCCAACCACATCTCGGATTCTTCCTACGACCCGGTCGCCCTGTGGCAGGGACTCAGTCCGTTCGGCGAGGAACTGGTCGCCGAAATGAACCGGCTGGGCGTCATGATCGACGTCTCGCACATCAGCGACCAGGCCTTCCGCGACGTCATCGAGATCACCAAGGCGCCGGTGGTGGCCACCCACTCGTCGGCGCGCCACTTCACGCCCGGGTTCGAGCGCAACGCCTCCGACGAGATCATCGAGGCGATCGGCAACAACGGTGGTGTCGTGATGATCAACTTCGGATCATCCTTTCTGACCGAACAAGCCAACCAGTGGCAGTCGAAATTCTCGGCCGCGCGCAGCGGCCTGATGGCCCAGTTTGGCGAAGCCGGCCGCGACGATCCGCGCGTGGCGGCGTTCAGCGAAGCCTACCGGGAGAAAAACCCGTACCCATTCGCGGACGTCGGGATCGTCGCCGACCACATCGAACGCGTGATCGACATCGCCGGCATCGACCACGTCGGCCTGGGCTCGGACTACGACGGCGTCGGCGATTCGCTGCCCGAGGGTCTCAAGGACGCCTCGACCTACCCGAATCTGGTCGCCGAACTGCTGCGACGCGGGCACTCGGAGAGCAACATCCGCAAGATACTCGGCGGCAACGTGATGCGCGTCTGGCGCGAGGTCGAGGCGTTCGCCGAAGCGAATTGACGTTTCATGCCCAACCCGGGGAAAAAGGCCAAACGGCTTGTAACCACGAAGAGCACGAAGGGAAAACAAAGGCGCAAGGCTGCCTGGATGCAGTAAACCGTAGCCCAGGTAAGTGCGGAGCACGCACCCGGGGCACCCGCCGCAAGCACAAATCCCCGGGTGCGCTTCGCTTACCCGGGCTACGCAATGCTACGGGATCTGGCATATTTCGCAAAATCAAGCCTGTGCATCTTTCCAATTCTTTTTCTTCGTGTTCTTCGTGCCCTTCGTGGTTCACGCTTTTCCGCAATCTTTTTCGCAACCGGAATCGTCCGCGCGTTGCGTCCAGTAGAATGGCGCCCACTGTCGCGAAAGCACCGGAGACGCCGTGACCAATAACTATCACAAGACCTGGAACGCCGAGACCGCCTGCGTTCATGCCGGCCACGAGCGCGGTACCCCCGAACAGGGTCTGAACACGCCGATCGTGACGTCCACTGCCTTCGATTACTCGCGCGATAACCAGGTGCGCTATCCGCGCTACATGAATACGCCCAACCACCGCGTGGTGGCCAACCGCATCGCGGCGCTGGAAGGTGCCGAGGCCGCTTTTGTCACCGCCTCGGGCATGGGCGCGGTCAGCGCGGTGTTCCTCGGCCTGATGAAGCCGGGCGATCATGCGATCCTGCTGGACGGCCTTTACGGCGGCACGACGGATCTGGTCGAAGGCCTGCTGGCGCCCTATGGGTTGGAGTTCTCGACCTGGGACGGCGACCCGGTCTCGCTGGCTTCGCTGGTTCGCGACAATACGAAGCTGGGGTGGGTGGAATCACCGACCAACCCACTGTTGCGCGTGATCGACCTGGAGGCCACCGCCACGGTGCTTCGAAAGCACGGAATCGTATCGGTGGTTGACAACACCTTCGCCACGCCCATCCTGCAACAGCCGATCAAGCTGGGCTTCGACCTGGTGATGCACTCGGCCACCAAGTACTTCGGCGGCCATTCCGACCTGCTGAGCGGCGCCCTGGCCGGGTCCGAGGCGTTGATCGCCCGCATCCGCCCGCAGGCGGTCAGGCTGGGGTCCAATCTCAACGGCCAGGATCTCTATCTTCTGGAGCGCTCGATCAAGACGCTTGCCCTTCGCGTCGAACGACAGGCCGAAAACGCCACAACGATCGCCGGATGGCTCGCATCGCGCGAAAATATTTCAGCCGTGTTCTACCCGGGGCTTGAGTCCGACCCGGGTCACGGCATCGCCGCTCGCCAGATGCGCGCATTCGGCGGCATGCTCGGATTTCGCCTTGGCGATGCGGTCAGCCCGGAAAGGTTTCTCGCGCAACTGCAGTTGATCTGTCCGGCGGTCAGCCTGGCCGGGGTCGAGTCGACAATCTGCCAGCCGTCACGCACCAGCCACGCCAAGCTCACCGCCGATGCGCGCAATGCACTCGGCATCGACGACCGATTGATGCGGCTTTCGGCGGGCATTGAGCGCGTCGAGGATCTGATCGCCGACCTGGAACAAGCGATCGAAGCGGGTGTATAAAACTCCTCGAACACACCGCCAATAATCGAGCCACAACCGGATACCACAACCTGAGGGCCAACCTGCCTGCACGCGCTTTACCGCCACTTCGACCATGACGTCGATCTTCGCGAGGACATCGACACCATTCATCGGCTGGACCACGGCGGCATGCTCGAAGTCTTCCCGACCCACCACGCGCTATCACGAGGCTATTCGGCCGAAATCTATCGAAGCCGTTGTCGCGACGCGTTTCGAGACAATTGGGATCCGGGGCGCAGGTCCACGATCGAAGTCGTCGCTGCGATACTGCTCGCTCGCTTCTTCGAGTCGATCAGACGCCGAACACGTCGAGTGAAAGCACCTGGTAGACGGCGACGGCACCCAGGTACCCGGCCGCGCCGTAGACCAGGAACATTTTCAACGGCAACTTCCAGGAACCCGTTTCGCGGGCCAGCACGGCCAGGGTCGATACGCACATCAGGGCCATCGAAAAGAACACCAGCAATGCGAAGCCCGATGCGGCCTCGAGACCGCTGTTGTGAATCCGTTCGATCAGCGGCACCATGTCGGCATCGGCAAGCTCTATTCCGAAAATGGTGCCGAGTGTGCCGACGAACACCTCGCGCGCCAGAAACGAGGTCAGGATCGCAACGCCGTAGCGCCAGTCCAGGCCCAGCGGCGCAAACACCGGTTCGATCGTCCGGCCGATGATCGCCAGCCAGGAAGACTGCAGATCGGTGCCCCCGTTGGGGAAGTAACCAAGCACCCACACCACGACGGTCACGCCCAGGATGACGCCGCCGGCCCGGGTCACGAAATCTCCGGAGCGGTGCAGCGACTGTCGCAGCAGCGGCACCAGTCCCGGCATCCGATACGGCGGCATTTCGAGCACGAACGGCACGTCCGGGGTCGGGTCTCGATCGCGCCGCGCGGCAAGCCCGGCGACGACCAGACCGAGCACCAGGCCGAGAAAGTAGATCAGGAACATGGCCAGGCCCTGCAGCCCCACGAAGCCGAACGCCGCGGTCGTCGAAGGAATGAACGCTGCGATCAGCAGCGCGTAGACCGGCAGGCGCGCCGAGCACGGCATCAGCGGCACTGCCATGTAGGTCAGGCGACGTTTTTTCGGCGAGTCGATGGATCGGGCTGCATAAACCCCCGGAATCGCACATGCCACGCCCGAGAGCATGGGAATGAAGCTTTTTCCGGTCAGCCCGAAGAACCGTAGCGGCCGATGGCAGATCAACGCGGCGCGCGCCATGTAGCCCGAATCTTCCAGTAGCCCGACGACAAGCGTCAGAACAAAGATCTGCGGGACAAAAACGAGGAAAGCGCCCACGCCCGAGAACAGCGCATCGGAGGTGAAGTCGGCCGCAATTCCATCCGGCAGCAGCGGCACCACCCAGCCGGCCATCGCCGCGATTCCGGTTTCCACCGCATCCATCGCCGGCGCCGCGCCGGTGAAGATTGACTGAAACAGCAGGAACATGATCGCGAAAAATGCCAGCCCGCCGAACCACGTATGCAGGAAAAAAGCGTCCAGCCTGTGTTGCGATCGGACCAGTACATCGCTGTTCGGACCGTAGCGGCGCGCAAGTCCGTGCGCGGCCTGCTGGACCAGCAGATCGGCCCTGACTTCGATGTCACCGGCCGGTTCCAGGCGCGTTCCTTCGTCCAGGGGTTCACGCAGCGTCTCCAGCAGCCTTTCGATGCCCGAACCGGTGCGGGCCGAGACCGGAATCACCGGCGCATCGAGTTCCCTGGAAAGTCCTTCGAAGTCCAGATCGATGCTGTGAGACTCCAGCACGTCGATCATGTTGGCGGCAACCAGCACCCGCTTGCCCGATCGGCGCGCCAGCCGGATGACCTGCAGGGTCAGGTAAAGGCTCTTTTCCATGCGCGTGACGTCGATGACGCAGATGACGTGCGAAACATCGGGGTCGCGCAAGCCGCGCTTGAATTCATCCACGGCGACGATTTCGTCGCGAGAGAGCGGCTGCAGCGAATAACTGCCCGGATAATCGACCAGTGTGACGCCCGGGAGGTCGGGCATCGGCCCGCTGGCCATTTCGACCGTGATGCCCGGGAAGTTGGCGACCTTGTGCCGCAAGCCGGTCAGCCGATTGAACAGCAGCGTCTTGCCGCAGTTCGGGCTGCCGATCAGCATGATGCGCTCAGCCATCGACGATGACACGAATGAATGCGGCAAGATCTTCGTCGAGCGAATACACGGTATTGCTGACGCGGTAGACCCGGGGACACCCGAATCCGGGGCGGAGCAGGCAGGTCACCGTTTCACCGATGTGGAACCCCATTTCGGAAAGCCGGCTGCTGTATTCGACGGGCATCGCCCCGTCAAAGCCGATGATTACGGCACGGGAGCCTTTGTTAAGCTGCCAAAGCACGGCTTCGGATTGGACGTCGATACCACCTGCTGAGGCTTGCATATCCATGAGCGGTTAATGCTATTGATTTTCATTCTTCTTGCTTTGATTTGCATCAAAATCACCCCGCGGCAGCCACACGCCCACGGAGAAAAGATCCCGATAGGCAGGCCGACCCGGACGAATCAGCGTTTCGGCGGCAACGGAAAAAAAGCCGAGGTGGTGCGCTGGTATTCACGGTAAGCCTCGCCGCGCGATTTCAGCGACTGCTTTTCGGTGTACGGAATGCCGCTGACCCGGTACAGGAACAGCAGCATCACAACCGGACCCAGCCAGGTGAGCCACCAGTTCGACGCGCCGACAGCGATCAACGGGTAGGAAAACCAGTGCAGCCATTCGAAGAAATAGTTCGGGTGACGCGAGTACCGCCACAGGCCGACGTTGCAGACTTGTCCCTTGTTGCTGGAATCGGCCTTGAATGCCGCGAGCTGGCGATCGGCAATCGACTCGCCTGCAAGCGAGACAAGCCAGAACGCCACACCGGCAAAGACCCAGCCGTCCAGCGCCGAACCCGGATCGTTCGCCACCACCCAGGCCGGCAGCGCGAACAGCCAGGCAACCAGCGCCTGGACCATGAAGAACCAGAACAGCCAGAAGTCTGCCCGCGGGCCCCAGTGCTCGCGCATGGATTGGTAACGCCCGTCTTCTTCGTCGTGTCCGCTGAGCCGCTGCCATAGATGGAACGCCAGTCGGAACGACCACGTCCCGGCCACCAGCGCCACAAGGACCCGCTTCTCGATGCTGCCGTCACCGAGCAGGGCATAAGCGACGGCCAGCAGGCCGATCAGGGCCGACCAGGCGAAGTCCACCCAGTCGGCACGGCCGGAGCCGCGCTGCCAGAGCCAGAGCGCAGCCATGATCAATAAGCAAGTTGTCAGTGATGTAATCAGAATCATGGTTTTATATTGGAACTGTCAGGGTGAAGGTTGCGCCACGGCGATGCGCGGCGCTCATTCGACAGGCATTGCCTCACCGCGCTCGGGCTGGAAGCTCCAACGCGTTGCATGGGCATGCGTCCAGTCGCGGGTGAACGAGCAGTCGGCCTGGCCGGAAAGCAGAGCACCGGAATCGAGAAATTCGTAGATTTCGGCGAAACTGCGTATGTTGAGATCGTCGACGCGCCTGAATACATGATCGGGCAATACGTCGGCCGGCGCTTTCAGGCCCATCGCGGCCAGCATTTCCAGCAGCGCGTGGATTGTCGCCCTGTGGTATTGATATACCCGCTCGGTCTTGCCGGGCACATGCAGCCCCTTGACCAGCGCCGGGTTCTGGGTGGTGATGCCGGTCGGGCAGGTGTTGTTGTTGCACCGAAGCGCCTGGATGCAGCCCAGCGCGAACATCATCGCGCGCGCCGAGTTGCAGGCATCGGCGCCCAGCGCGAAGGCCCGGATCATGTGGAACGACGACAACACCTTTCCGGAGTAGATCACCCGGACCTTGTCGCGCAGCCCTGTGCCCAAAAGCGCGTTGTGCACGAACACCAGACCGTCGCGACCGGGCATGCCCAGCGAGTTGGAAAACTCCAGCGGCGCGGCCCCGGTGCCGCCCTCACCGCCGTCGACGGTGATGAAATCGGGCGCCGTTCCGACCTCGATCATGGCCTTGCACATGGCAAGAAAATCGGTGCGCCGGCCAACGCACAGCTTGATGCCCACCGGCTTGCCGCCGCCAAGCTCTCGAAGACGCGCGACGAACTCGATCATCTCCACCGGCGTGGTGAACGCCGAATGCCACGGCGGCGACAGCGCCGTCTCGTACTCGGGCAGCCCCCGGGCCTCGGCGATCTCGGGCGTGACCTTTGCCGCCGGCAGGATGCCACCGTGGCCCGGCTTGGCGCCCTGGGAAAGCTTGAGCTCGATCATCCGGACGGATTCACGGTTCGCGGTTTCGCCGAAGCGCTCGGCGTCAAAGCCGCCGTTGGCCGCCCGGCAGCCGAAATACCCGGTACCGATCTGCCAGATCAGATCGCCGCCGGGCTCCAGGTGGTATTTCGAGACCCCGCCCTCTCCCGTGTTATGGGCGAAGCCGCCTTTCTTGGCACCGCCGTTCAGCGCCAGGATGGCGTTGCTCGAAATCGCACCGAAGCTCATCGCCGAGACGTTCAGATGCGACGCCGAATACGGCCGCTTGCAATCATCGCCACCGAATATCACGCGCGGCTCGTGTTCAAGCTCCTCGACCGGCGCCAGCGAATGGCTGGCCCACTCGTAGCCGATCCGGTAAACATCGCGCTGCGTCCCGAACGGCCGACTCTCGAGTTGCTTCTTGGCACGCTGGTAGACCAGCGAACGGAACTCGCGCTCGATCGGAAAGGCGTCGAGATTGGATTCGATCAGGTACTGCTGCAACTCCGGTCGAACGCCCTCGACCACGTATCGGCCGTGACCGATGATCGGAAAATTCTTCAGCACCGTGTGCCTGTTCTGGAGCGCATCGCGCATGCCAAGAGCGAACAGCGGACCCAGCACCAACAGGCTCCACAGCACCGGCGGCCAGAACAACCAGACAATTGCGACCAGCGCGAACAAGCACCCGGAGATGCCGAAGAACCAGCGTCGGACCATGGTTCGGTTTCCTTCGATCTTGGACGGAAGCGACTATAGCAGTCGAGGGGGTGCCTTTTCCGGCGGATCGGTCGGAATAAGGGTCTGGATTTCTTGGCGTCAGATCCCGGGTCGCGGCCGGTCGAGGTTGGATGCCGGGCATCAGTTCCGCCGCAAAAGCAACTGCCGCCGAACTTTCATTGCCCGCCTCCCATCGTCGCCGAACCACGCTCAAAAAAGGCAAAAAATTACAATGCCGTCCAACCGCCATCGACCGAGATGGTCGTGCCGGTAATCTGATCGGCCGCCGCCGAGCACAAAAACACGGCGGTGCCGCCGATCTGTTCGACGGTGGCGAACTGCTTCG
>JGI12048J13642_10191885_pt1 | contig 13240 bp, 8 predicted proteins | sample ElkSlonscriptome_16_FD_13642 | JGI IMG/M metagenome (IMG submission 13642) | reverse complement strand
CCCCTGCCGGCGCCGGCTTCATGCCCTTCTATCCGGGCCTGATCCTCCTCCTGCCGCTGGCGGGCTTCCTCGTCAACGGCTGGCTGGCGCTGAAGCACGCCGGCCGAGCCGCCCGGGTGACCCGGGTGGGGGGGACCTACGACCTGGACGGCGGGGGACGGCCAGCCACCCATACCCTCCCCACCTGGATCGGGCCGGGGGTGATGGGGCTCGCCTTCGTCCTGACGCTGGTGAACTTCGTCGGGATGCTCGGCGCCGGACTCCACGACCCCGTGGTCATCCACTACTGGACCTGGATGGCCACCGGGACCTTCACGGTGGACGCCGCCATCCAGCTCGACCAGCTCTCCATGGTGATGATGATGGTCATCACCGGGGTGGGATTCCTCATCCACCTCTTCAGCGTGGGCTACATGAAGGACGATCCGGGCTACCCCCGGTACTTCGCCTACCTGAACCTCTTCGTCTTCTTCATGCTGGTCCTGGTGATGGGTGCCAGCTATCCCCTCATGTTCGTGGGGTGGGAGGGCGTGGGGCTCTGCAGCTACCTCCTCATCGGATTCTGGTTCACCGACCGGGAGAAGTCGGACGCCGGCAAGAAGGCCTTCATCGTCAACCGCATCGGCGACGTGGGCTTCCTCCTGGCCATCTTCGTCCTGTACCGCACCTTCGGCACCCTGGACTTCGCGCCCATCATGGGCGGCGCGGCGGACACCCTGGTCTACGGGGGCGGGCTGGTGACGCTGGTGACCCTCTTCTTCCTGTTGGCGGCGGCGGGGAAGAGCGCCCAGATCCCCCTGTACGTCTGGCTGCCGGACGCCATGGCCGGACCCACACCGGTCTCGGCCCTCATCCACGCGGCCACCATGGTCACCGCCGGCGTCTACCTGGTGGCCCGGTCCTCGGTGCTCTTTGCCCTCTCCCCGGTGGGGAGCGCGGCGGTGGCGGGGATCGGGGTGCTGACGGCCCTCTTCGCGGCGACCATCGCCCTGAAGCAGAACGACATCAAGAAGGTCCTGGCCTACTCCACCGTCTCCCAGCTCGGCTACATGTTCCTGGGCGTGGGGGTCGGGGCCTACGCCGCCGGGGTCTTCCACCTCATGACCCACGCCTTCTTCAAGGCGCTCCTCTTCCTGGGCTCCGGCGCCGTCATCCACGCCATGCACGAGGCGTATCACGCCACCCACCGGCACGACGACCCCCAGGACATGCGCAACATGGGCGGGCTCAAGGCCTACATGCCCATCACCTGGATCACCATGTGGGTGGCCACCCTGGCCATCTCCGGGATCTGGCCCTTCGCCGGGTTCTTCTCCAAGGACGAGATCATCTGGTACACGGCGGCCTTCGCCGGGGCCGAGAACGCGCCCTTCCCGGGGCTCTACACCCTGTACTGGATCCTGGCGCTGGCGGCGGCCCTCATGACCGCCTTCTACATGACCCGCCTCATGGTCCTGACCTTCCACGGCCGGAACCGGACGGGGGAGACGGAGGCCGACCACCTCCACGAGGCGCCGCCCATCATGTGGGTGCCGCTGGCGGTCCTGGCGGTCCTGAGCACCGTGGGTGGCTGGATCAACGTGCCGGAGGAACTCCAGGCCTCCATCGTGGGTCTGGGTGGCCTCCTCCCCTCCAGCGAGTGGCTCCATCACTGGCTCGAGCCCATTACCGCCGAGGCCCACCACGTCCAGGAGCTGCAGCTCGGCGAGCTGGCCCACTCCGCGCCCTTCGGAGGCGGTGAGGTGGCCTGGGCCCTCATCTCCACGGCGCTGGCACTGGCCGTGGTCCTGGCCACCAGCCAGCTCCTGGGGCGCAGGGAGGTACAGAGCCCGGAGGCCGACGCCGAGCCCACCGGATTCGCCAAGGTCCTGGCCAACAAGTGGTACGTGGACGAGCTCTACGACGCCGTCGTGGTGAAGCCCATCCAGCGGGCCTCGCACTTCTGCTGGAAGGTCATCGACCAGGGCATCATCGACGGCGCCGTGAATGCCGTGGGCTACCTGGCCCGGGGCTTCGGCTGGTTCGGGAGTCTCTTCCAGACCGGCACCGTGAACACCTACGCCTTCGTCCTCTCCCTCGGCGTCCTGGTCATCCTGGGCGCGGTCTTCTTCTAGGAAACGGATCATGACCGCACTGATGGACGCCATCGCGTACTCCGATTGGGCCCTCCACGCCCTCATCTGGCTCCCCCTGGTGGGGATGGGCCTGGTAATGGTGGTGTCGGAGTCCGCCGCCAAGCACGTGGCCTTCCTCTGGTCCTCGCTGGTCTTCGTCCTGAGCCTGGGCCTCTGGTGGGCCTTCGAGCCCGGCACCGGAGCCATGCAGATGACCAGCTCCACCCCCTGGATCGAGTCGCTGGGGGTGAACTACAGCCTGGGGGTGGACGGGATCAGCCTCTTCATGATCCTCCTGACGGCGCTGACGACCCCCCTCGCCATCCTCGGGTCCTTCGAATACATCCAGGAACGCGAGAAGGCCTTCTACGCCCTCATGCTCCTCCTCCAAGCGGGCGTGGTGGGGGTCTTCGCCGCCACCGACCTCCTCCTCTTCTACGTCTTCTTCGAGCTCACCCTCGTCCCCATGTACTTCATCGTGGGGATCTGGGGTGGCGAGCGTCGGATCTACGCGGCGGTGAAGTTCTTCCTCTACACCGCCTTCGGATCGCTCCTGATGCTGGTGGGGATCCTCTACCTGTGGTTCCGCGCCGAGGCGACGCTGGGGATGCCCACCTTCGCCTACGCCGACCTCCTCCTGGTGAACCTCACCGGAACGGAGCAGCTCTGGCTCTTCGGCGCTTTCGCCCTGGCCTTCAGCGTGAAGGTGCCGGTCTTTCCCTTCCACACCTGGCTGCCCGACGCCCACGTGGAGGCGCCCACGCCAGGTTCGGTGGTGCTGGCCGCCGTCCTCCTCAAGATGGGGACCTACGGCTTCCTCCGGTTCCTCCTCCCCCTCTTTCCGGTGGCCTCTCAGCACCCGACGGTGGTGACCGTCATGATGACGCTCGCGGTCATCGGCATCCTCTACACCGCCTGGGTCGCCGCCGTCCAGCCCGACGCCAAGAAGCTGGTGGCCTACACCTCGGTGGCCCACATGGGCTTCGTCGTGCTGGGCATCTTCGCCCTCACGGTGAACGGGCTCCAGGGCGGGCTGGTGGTGATGATCTCCCACGGGGTGAGCACCGGCGCCCTCTTCCTCCTGCTGGGGATGCTCTACGAGCGACGACACACCCGGGAGATCGAGGCCTTCGGTGGGATCGCCCGGGTCGCGCCCATGCTGGCGACGGCCTTCGTCATCACGGCGTTGGCCTCCATCGGCCTCCCGGGGACCTCCGGCTTCGTCGGGGAGTTCCTGGCCCTCTTGGGCGCCTTCGAGACCCACCCCGCACTGGCCATCGTGGCCACCACCGGGGTGATCTTCGCCGCCTACTACATGCTGCCCATGGTGCAGAAGGTGTTCTTCAACGCCCTGGACAAGCCGGAGAACCAGGAGGTCCAGGACCTCACCGGTCGCGAGGTGGCCGTGCTGACACCCCTCCTGGTCCTGATGATCGTCATCGGCTGGCACCCCACCCCGGTGCTGGAGCGCATGGAGCCCTCCGTCCGGGTGGTGCTGGAGCGGGTGGAGGACGCCGCTCCGCAGGTGGCCGAGACCGGCTCCCTGGGACGGACGGTCGAGCTGGACGAGCCGACCGCCGGCGAGACGGACCCCGCCGACCCGGCCGAATCCCCTGATCTCCGCGGCGACCTCGCCGCGGATCGCTAGACCCCGGACCCGCCTCATGATCCTCGACTACTCCCGCTCCCTCCATTACTTCTGGGCCCTCCTGCCCGAGATCGTCCTTTGCGCGCTGGGGATGTTCGTCCTGGTGGCGGGAGTCTCCGGGTCGCGGGCTCCGGGGAAGACCGTCGAGGATGCCTCCGACGACCCCAGCTTCGGGAGCGGCGCCGAGCTGGGCTGGTTCTCCCTGGCTGGCCTGGCCGTGGTGGCCTTCTTCAACGGGTGGCTCTACGGGCTGGAGGAGGTGGGCACCACCGGGATGATCGCCCTGGACGGATTCCGCCTCTTCAGCAACTGGATCTTCCTGGGGGCGGCAGCGCTGGCCATCCTGACCTCCTTCGCCTACGTGCACCGGCAGCGCCTCCAGGCCGGGGAGTTCTACGGCCTCATCCTCCTGTCCACGGCCGGGATGATGTTCATGGCCGCCGCCCGCGACCTCATGGTCATCTTCCTGGGGCTCGAGGTGATGTCCATCGCGGTCTACGCCCTTACGGCCTTCAACCGGAGGGATCGGAAGTCGTCGGAGGCGGGGCTCAAGTACTTCCTCCTGGGCGCCTTCTCCACCGGGTTCTTCCTGTACGGCATCGCGCTGGTCTACGGCGCCACCGGGAGCACCAACATCGCCTTCATCGGCGCCAGCGTCTCCGGAGGCACGGCCTCGCCCGGCATCCTGAGTGCGGGAATCGCCATGCTGGTCATCGGCTTCGGCTTCAAGGTGAGCGCGGTACCCTTCCACATGTGGACGCCGGACGTCTACGAGGGGGCGCCCGCGCCGGTGACGGCCTTCATGTCCGGCGCGGTGAAGGCGGCGGCCTTCGTGGCCTTCCTCCGGGTCTTCCTCGTCGCCTTCGACGGGGCGTACGAGACATGGTTCCCGCTCCTGTGGTGGCTGGCCGCCATCACCATGATCGCCGCCAACCTCATCGCCCTCGTCCAGGCCAATGTGAAGCGGATGCTGGCCTACTCCAGCATCGCCCACGCGGGGTACCTCCTGGTGGCCGTGACGGCGGCGAACGAGGCCGCCGCCGCCGGACTCCTCTTCTACCTGGCCATCTACACGGTGATGAACATCGGCGCCTTCGCCATCGTCATCTCGGTGGCGCACCAGGGAGAGGAACGCCTGCAGATCGAGGACTACGCCGGATTCGGCTGGGCCCGCCCGGCCATGGGCGTCGCCTTCACCATCTTCCTCCTCTCGCTGGCGGGCTTCCCGGGTACCGGTGGCTTCATGGGGAAGATCTTCCTCCTGCAGGGGGCCGCCGAATCCCAACTCTGGTACCTGGCGGTGATCCTGGTCCTCACCACCGTGGCCTCGTACTGGTACTACCTCCGGGTGGCCTGGTACATGTGGATGCGGCCCGAGGTGGCGGAGGGTCAGCACACCCGCGTCGTCGCCCCGCTGCCCCTCCAGGTGGCCCTGGCAGCGGCCGTCATCTTCGTCCTCTACCTGGGTGTCTTCCCATCGGACACCCTGGAGCTGGCCCGGTCCAGCGTGCAGGGGCTCCGATCTCTCGGTGGGGACCTGGTGGGAATCGTACCATGAGCATCCCCAAGCACGTCTTCCGGCAGTACGACATCCGAGGCATCGTCGGGGAGGACCTGGACGAGGGGCTGGCCCGCAGTGTCGGCCGTGCCTTCGCCAGCCACCTCGTGGAATCCAGGGATTCGGACGAGCCCCCCACCGTGGTGGTGGGAGGCGACAACCGGGACACCACCCCTGGACTGAAGGAGGCGCTCGAGGAGGGCCTCATGGGCTCGGGCGCCCGGGTCGTGGACATCGGCATCGTGCCCACCCCGGTCCTCTACTGGGCCGAGGTGACGCTGGGTGCCGACGCCGGCATGCAGGTCACCGGCTCCCACAACCCGTCGGAGTGGAACGGGATCAAGATGACGGTGGGGAAGGGCGCCCTCTACGGGGACGCCATCGAAGACCTCCGGCTGCGCATCGAGAAGGGCCACCTCCATCGTGGGGACGGGAGCCGCGAGGAGGTCGAGGGAATCCTGGATCGCTACGTGGAGGACGTGGTCGGCCGCTTCGAGCTGGCCCGACCCATCAAGGTGGCGGTGGACTGCGGCAACGGCACCGGTGCGCTGGTGGCGGTGGAGCTCCTGGAGGCGCTGGGCGCCGAGGTCACGCCCCTCTTCTGCGACTCCGACCCCTCCTTCCCCAACCATCACCCCGATCCCACGGTGGATGCCAATCTGGAGGACCTCATCCGCGTGGTGCAGGAGGGTGACCACGACCTCGGCGTGGCCTTCGACGGCGACGCCGACCGCATCGGGGCGGTGGACGAGACCGGCGCCATCGTCCGGGGGGACATCCTCCTCCTCCTCTACGGGCTGGACCTTCTGGAGCGCCGGGGCGCACCGCAGAAGCTGGTCTTCGACGTGAAGTGCTCCCAGGCCCTCCCCGAGGTCTTCGAGGCCGCCGGAGGAGAGCCCATCATGGCTCCTACGGGCCACTCTCTCATCAAGAAGCGCATGAAGGAGACGGGCGCGCTCCTGGCCGGGGAGCTGAGCGGGCACATCATGGTGGCCGACGACTACTTCGGCTTCGACGACGCCCTCTACGACGCCTGCCGACTCATCGACATCGTGGCCCGGGACAGGCGCCCCCTCTCCGCTCGGACGGCGGCCTTCCCCAGCTACGTTTCCACGCCGGAAATCCGCATCGAAGTCACCGAGGAGGCGAAGTGGACGGTGGTGGAAGCGGCGGTGGAGCACTTCCGCGCCCGGTACGACGTCATCGACGTGGACGGCGTCCGCGTCCTCTTCGGGGACGGATGGGCCCTCCTACGGGCCTCCAACACCCAGCCCGTCATCGTGGCCCGCTTCGAGGCCCGCTCGCAGGAACGACTCGACGAGATTCGCACCGAGATCGAAGGCTGGCTCGGCGCGCAGGGCGTCGAGGTCTAGCAGACCGCCGTGGCCTCCCTCCTGTCGACGCTCCGAGGTGGACGCCTCGTGGGCGTGGTTGCGGCGCTGGTCCTCGCCCTCTTCCTGGGGGGTCGGGCCGCGGCGTCGTTCTTCGTCGAGGTGCTCTGGCAGGCCCAGACCGGCTACCTGGGGGCCTTCTGGACACGGACCCTTTGGCAGTGGGGGATCCGACTGGGGGCCGGACTGGCGGTGGGCGCCCTGATCTTCCTGAACCTGCGCCTGGTCTCCAAGACGCTGGGCGGGATCCGCATCAAGCGTCGATTCGGGAACCTGGAGATCTCGGAGCAGCTCCCCCGGGCCTACGTTCTGGGCGGGATGCTGGGGATCTCGGGCCTTCTCGCCCTCTGGTTCGGTGCAGCGGTACCCGGGTCGGTAGGGGTCCAGACCCTGATGATGCTCAACGGCGCCCCCTGGGGACTGACGGAGCCCATCCTGGGGCGGGACGCCGGCTTCTACGTCTTCTGGGTCCCTCTCCTGGGGAGCGCCGTCACCTTCGCCATGGTGGTGGCCTTCCTCCTCTTCACGCTGGTGACGGCGGGCTACGCTGCCACGGGAGCGCTTGGGTGGGACGGCAGGAAGGTGGTGGCCCAGGACGTGGTCCGCCTCCACCTCGGAGCCATCCTCTCGGGTTTCCTGGTTCTCCTGGCCCTCCGACTCTGGTTGGGGCGCTATCTCCTCCTCCTGGACGGCACGTCGGCGGTGCAGGGGATCGTGGGCTATACCGATGCCCAGGCTCGCCTCCCGGCGCTGCAGACCCTGGCCGTCATCTCGGTCATGGCCGCCGGTACGGCCCTCTGGGGGGCGTGGAAGGGGAAGGGCCTCACCGTGCTGGCCTCCCTGGGCGCCACCGTGGTGGGTGGTCTGGTCATCGGACAGTTCTATCCCGGCCTGGTCCAGCGCTTCCAGGTGGAGCCCAACGAGCTGGCCCGGGAGACCTCCTACATCGAGCACAACCTTGCCTTCACCCGCCGGGGCTTCGGGCTGGAGGAGCTCCAGCGACGCCCCTTCGAATACCAGGCGGACCAGGCCATGGACTGGGAGATGGCCGCCGAGCAGTTCTCCGGCCTCGCGGTGTGGGGGGAAGGGCCTCTTCTCACCACCTACCGTGAGGTGGAGGCCCGCTTCCCCTACTACAACTTCACCGACGTCACCATCGACCGGTACGAGACGGCGGATGGGCCCGTCCCGGTGGCGGTCTCGGTCCGGGAGATCGATCCCCAGGGAATCCAGGATCCCAACTGGCAGAACCTCCACCTCCGGGAGCGCTACGTGGAGGGGATGGGCGCCGTGGCCTCACTGGCCGCCGCCCGTACCCGTGAAGGTCGCCCGCCCATGATCCTCTCGGGGATCCCGCCGGAGGTGGACGCCGCGGCGCCCCCGGCCATGGCGGAGCACCTCGAGCTGGAGCGCCCCCAGGTCTACTACGGGCCCACCGGCCAGCTCTACGCGGTGGTGAACCCGGGGCCGGACCAGTTCCTGGGACCCGAGGGCGTGGAAGGTGAGCTCGGTCTGGACTTCCCGCCGGGCATCCAGCTCTCCTCGACCCTCCGCACGCTGGCCCTCGCCTGGCGCTTCCAGGACGCGAACCTCCTCTTCGCCACCGAGCTCAGCGAGTCCTCCCGCTTCATCTTCCGCCGCCGGATCCTGGAGCGGGTGCAGGCCATCGCCCCCTTCCTCCGCTACCCGGAGGCGCCGTACCCCGTCCTGGAGAGCGGGCGGGTGGTCTGGGTTCTGGAAGCCTTCACCGGGACGCGGGCGTTTCCCCTCGCCACCGCGCACGACCTGACCCTTCGACGTGCGGTGAGCTACGTGCGCAACAGCGTGAAGGTCACGGTGGACGCCGTCACCGGCGAGGTGGACTTCTACCGCGTGCCCATCGACGATCCCCTGGCGGATGCCTACGCCGGCGCCTTCCCCGGGCTCTTCCAGCCTCTCTCGGAGATGCCCCAGGCGCTCCGCGACCACATCCGCTACCCCCGGACCCTTCTGGACCTCCAGGCCGAGGTGCTCCGTCAGTACCACCAGGAGACGGCCCCGGCCTTCCACGGCCAGCAGGACGTCTGGGACCTTCCCCAGGAGCTGGCCCAGGGGACGAGCCCCGTCGCCTACCGCCCGGAGTACGGGATCTACCGCCTCCCGGGCGAGGACGAGGCCCGCTTCCAGCTCACCACCGTCTTCGTGCCCCGGGGCCGTCAGAACCTCACGGCGATCATGGCCGCCCGCACCGACGACGCAGGCGTGCCCGAGCTCATCCTCCACGACGTCTCGGTAGAGGACCAGGTGCCGGGACCTCGGCAGATCGAGGCGTTGGTGGAGCAGGACCCCCAGATCTCCCAGCAGTTCAGCCTCTGGCGGACCGGGGGCAGCGAGGTCTGGACCGGCCACCTCCACCTGGTCCCCGCCGGCGACCGCCTCCTCTACATGGAGCCGGTCTACCTGGCGGCGGAATCCGACGCCATCCCCGAGCTTCGTCGCTTCGTGGTGAGCGACGGCTCCCGGGTGGCCATGATGGAGGAGCTCTCCCAGACCATCGCGGCGCTGGCCGGCGCCGAGGTGGCTCCGCCCGCGACCGAGGACGGCGCCTCGGCGGGCGGCGGCATGCCGGCACCGACGGCAGCCTGGCCCATCGAGGCCCTGGAGCTCCTGGACGAGGCGGAGTCCCGGCTGCGCGGAGGGGATTGGGAGGGCTTCGGCGTCGCGCTGGAGGAGCTCCGGACCCTTCTCGGCGAGCTGGCGGGGACTTCCGAGGGCCAGGGGGACTCTGGGACGGGGTCGGGAGGTCCACCGGGGGGCGCATAGGTCGCGTCCTGTCAGGCGATCCGCGCCGTTGATCCCCCCTCCGGCCGCCGGTAGGTTACCAGGCTGTGGCGGCCTCCGGGACTCCCTCCCGAGGGAGATCCGTTTCCGCCGGTGAATCCCTTGCCGGCATCACGCTTCCGACAACCCAGGACCCGATGGACATCCACGAGTATCAGGCCAAAGAGCTCTTCCGAGGAGCCGGCATTCCCGTGCCCCCCGGCGAGATCGCCACCACCCCCGACGAGGCCGAGGAGATCGCCGGCCGCTACGGCGGCATGGTGGTGGTGAAGGCCCAGGTCCACACCGGAGGTCGGGGCAAGGCCGGCGGCGTCAAGCTGGCGAAGGACGCTGCCGAGGCCCGGGCCCACGCCGAAGCCATCCTGGGGATGGACATCAAGGGGCTCACCGTGGAGAAGGTGCTGGTCACCCCGGGCGAGGACATCGCCACGGAGGCCTACGTCGGTGTGCTCATGGATCGGAAGAAGCAGGCCGCCACCTTCATGGTCTCCCCCGAGGGTGGGGTGGACATCGAGGCGGTGGCCGAGGAGAACCCGGAGGCCATCCGGAAGCTGACGGTGGACCCGCGCTACGGGCTCCTCCCCCACCAGGCCTACTGGCTCGCCAACTTCCTCTACGAGGACAAGGCGCTGGCCAGGCAGGCCACCAAGATCATCGGGCAGCTCTACGAAGCCTTCCAGGCCAACGGCTGCTCCATGGCGGAGATCAACCCGCTCATCACGACGCCCGACGGCGAGCTGAAGGCCATCGACGCCAAGGTGAGCATCGACGACTCCGAGCTCTTCCGACTCCCGGACGTGGAGGCCATGCGGGACACCTCCGACGAGCCCGCCGCCGAGATCAAGGCCCGGGAGGCCGGGCTGAGCTACGTGAAGCTCGACGGCGACGTGGGTTGCTGCGTGAACGGCGCCGGTCTGGCCATGGCCACCATGGATCTGGTGAAGTACTACGGCGGGGAACCCGCCAACTTCCTGGACATCGGGGGCTCGTCCAATCCGGACAAGGTGGTGTCGGCGTTGGAGATCATCACCGCCGACCCCAGCGTGAAGTCCATCCTGTTCAACATCTTCGGTGGCATCACCAGGTGCGACGACGTGGCCAACGGCCTCGTGGAAGCCACCTCCCGCATCGACATCGACCTCCCCATCGTCATCCGCCTCACGGGCACCAACGAGGAGGAGGCGCTGCAGATCCTCGAAGACAACGGTTTCTCGGCCTACTCCTCCATGGATGACGTGGTGGAGAAGGCCGTCGAGCTCGCGAAGGCGTAGAAGGGACAGACAACGACATGGCGATTTTCATCGATTCCGATACCAAGCTGGTCGTCCAGGGCATCACCGGCCGGGACGGCTCCTTCCACACGACCGAGATGATGGAGTACGGCACCCAGGTCGTGGCCGGCGTCACTCCGGGGAAGGGCGGGCAGACCTTCGAGGGGCCCGACGGCGCCTCCGTGCCCATCTTCAACACCATGGACGAAGCCGTCGCCGAGACCGGCGCCAACACCTCGGTGATCTACGTGCCCCCGGCCTTCGCCGCAGGCGCCGTCATGGAGGCCGCCGACTCCGGCGTCGACCTGGTGGTGGCCATCACCGAGGGCATCCCGGTTCTGGACATGGCCCGGGCCCATGCCTTCGCCCGGGACCAGGGGGTTCGCGTCCTGGGTCCCAACTGCCCGGGGATGATCTCCCCCGGCAAGTCCAAGGTGGGGATCCTGCCAGCGCAGATCGTCGAGGAGGGTCCGGTGGGTGTCGTCTCCCGGTCGGGGACGCTCACCTACGAAGCCGTCTTCGCGTTGACCAACCTCGGACTGGGTCAGACCACCTGTGTGGGCATCGGCGGAGATCCGCTCATCGGGACCAACTTCATCGACTGCCTGGAGGCCTTCGAGGCCGATCCGGACACCGAGGCCATCGTCATGATCGGGGAGATCGGTGGCACGGACGAGCAGGAGGCCGCCGCCTACGTCGAGGAGCACGTCTCCAAGCCGGTGGTGGGGTTCATCGCCGGCCAGACGGCCCCTCCAGGACGGCAGATGGGCCACGCTGGCGCCATCATCTCCGGCTCGGCAGGGACGGCGGAGGAGAAGATGAAGGCGTTCGAAGACCACGGCATCGCCGTGGCGAAGCGCCCGGTGGACATCGCCGGGCTCATCCAGGAACGACTGGCGTAGCGCCGGTCGCTCCCTCCCACCGATGCGGCCCGGTCCCGGGGGCGGGCGACCTCGCCCCGGGGGCTGCCGCGGAGGGGTATGCTCATGAAGCTGCTGGATCTGTACGAGGAAGGGTGGAGTCGCGTGCCCCTCGAGGGGACGACCCTCGAGACGGCGTTGCGTCACCTTCTCGCCGGGCTGGCTTCCGACGGTGTGCTGGATCGGGCGGCGGTGGAGGAGACGGCCGCTGGCCTGGCCACCGGGGGGCGGGGCGAGCGAGCGAAGGTCACGGACCGCATCGTGGCCGTGTTGGCCTCCTTCCCGGCGCTGGCGGGGCCGAAGGTGGCCTTCGGCATCGCCCGGCAGCCCTTCCTGGTCTCCGAGGAAGGAGATCTCCCGGACGTGGCCGAGGGGCTCGTGCTGATCCTCACGCCGGACGCCAGCACCCGGGCCCGTAAGGAGCTGCTGCCACCCCTCCAGCGCGCATTGAAGGAGACGGGACAGGCCGAGCGGCTGCTGGGCGTCCCGGGGACCGGCCAGATCCGCACCCTCCGCCTCCTCATGGAGACGGATCTCTCTGCACCGGACCTCGTGGAGGACGCCATGGTCCCGGTCCAGTACCGGGTCTATCCCGACACACCCCTGGACGAGGTCCTGGACCTCATCGTCCGCAGGGGCGTACGCGCCGTCCCGGTGGTAGGAGACCAGTACGAGGTGCTGGGCATCCTCACCCTGGGCGACGCCCTGGGCCACCTCCTGAAGCGGGGAAGCCCTGGGGCCCAGGTCTCCGCGGGGGACCGGGTGCCCGGCGAGCCCCTGGCGGCCCGCGACGTCATGACCCGCACCGTCCTGTGCGTCTCCGAGGACCAGGTCCTCATGGACGCAGCCAGCATGATGGCCAACCGGGACGTGGAGCAGCTTCCGGTGGTTCGGGAGGGAGAGCTGGTCGGTTTCCTCACCCGCGCCTCCATTCTCCGGGCCCTCCACGGGCCCGGCCGCGACGACCCACCCCCATCCGACGATTCAGAGAGCGATTGACGCCATGAGCCATACCCTCGCTATCATCAAGCCCGACGCCGTTGCCTCCGGCCATGCCGGGAAGATCCTCGCCCACCTCGAGGACGCCGGCTTCACCGTGCGGGCCCTCCGGATGACCCGCCTGGACCAGACTCAGGCGGGGGCGTTCTACGAGGTGCACCGGGACCGCCCCTTCTACGGAGAGCTGGTGGAGTTCATGACCTCCGGCCCGGTGGTTCCCATGGTGCTGGAGGCGGAGAACGCCGTACCGAAGCTCCGGGAGGTCATCGGGGCCACCGACCCGGCCGAGGCCGCCGAGGGCACGGTGCGGAAGCTCTACGCCGAGTCCAAGGGTCGGAATGCCATCCACGCCTCCGACTCGGACGAGAACGCGGCCCAGGAGATCTCCTTCTTCTTCAGCCGCCACGAGCGTCTCGGCGTCGGCTGAGAGCGCTCCTCCGGGGCGTGGCGACAGGGCGGCGGCCCGCGTTGACACCCCCAGGTGGCCCGGATACTTTTCACGACTATGCTAGGGCTCGA
>JGI12048J13642_10083967_pt1 | contig 13242 bp, 11 predicted proteins | sample ElkSlonscriptome_16_FD_13642 | JGI IMG/M metagenome (IMG submission 13642) | reverse complement strand
CAACGAGGAGCGGCTCGTGGAGGAGACGGTGGACGACATCCTCTCGGTGGTTCCCGGGCTCCCCGTGACGGTGGAGGTCGAGCTCATCGACGACGGCTCCACCGACGGCACCGCCGCCGTCATGGAGCGCCTCTGCGACACCCGCCCAGGGGTGCGCATGCACCAGAACCCGGAGAATCTGGGCCTGGGCCGGTCGGTGATGAACGCCTACCAGCGGCTGGATCCGGAGAGCTGGGTGACGGTCGTGCCCGGCGACAACGAGTTCGTCTTCGACTCCATCGAGGCCTTCCTCGAGCTCCGGCACCGGCAGGACGTCATCCTGGGCTACCTCCAGAACCCCGTCATCCGACCCCTACGGCGGCGCCTGGCGTCCAGCGTCTTCACCGCGCTGGCCAACTTCCTCTACGGCTTCGACTACCGGTACCTGAACGGCATGAAGATGTACCGGGCCTGGGCCTTCCGGGACATTCAGGTGGAATCGGGGGGGCACGCCTACGTCGCGGAGCTGCTGGCCAAGGCCGTCCTGCGGACCCCTCGACTCCGCATCGGCGAGGCGCCCTTCGCCGCCCGGGGGCGGAGTGCCGGCGACTCCAAGGCGGTGCGACCCAGCGCCATCGTCCGGGCGGTGCGGGACGTCTGGGTAGGCCGGTCGTCGGTGACCGACTACCGCAGGGAGGTCATCGCCGAGGGCGTTCGGGCGCGTCTCTCGTGAAGGTGGCCGTCACCCAACCCAACTACCTCCCCTGGCTCGGCTACTTCGAGCTCCTCCAGGAGGTGGACCTCTGGGTCTCGCTGGACACCGTGGACCTCACCAAGCGGAGCTTCATCGTCCGGAACCGCATCAAGCTCCGGAACGGCTCCCCCCGCTGGCTTTCCCTCCGGGTGGCCTCCTTCCCCCGAGGGACCTCCATCCGGGACGCCCGCCTGGCGGACCACGACTTCGCCCGCGACCACCTCCGTGTGCTGGAGGCCGCCTACCGGAAGGCGCCGGAGGCCGGGACCGAGCTCCCCTGGCTGGCGGAGGTGATGATGCCCCGGGACGACTCGGTGGCGGCCCACAACGAGCGACTGGTCCAGGCGCTGGCGAACCGCCTGGGCATCGGCGTGGAGGTCCAGCGGGCCTCGGCGCTGGTCCCGGAGCCGGAGGGGAGCGCCGAGGACAAGATCCTGGCCCTCCTGGACGCGGTCGAGGCCGAGACCGGTGGTCGGGTCACCGCCTACCTCAACTTTGCCACGGGGATCGAGCAAGGACTCTACGATCCAGTGGCCTTCGCAGCCCGCGGCTGCCGCCTCCTGAAGCAGGACTACGACCATCCCACCTACGCCCAGCTCGGCGACGCCTTCCTCTCCCACCTGAGCGTCGTGGACCTCCTCCTGAATCTCGGGTCGGAGCGGGCCCGGGCAGTCGTAGCCGAGGGCCGCCGCTGGTCGGACGAGACCGAGGGGATGCTGGAGGGAGACGGCAGGGGTTAGGACGACGGGGAGGCGGCGGCGAGGGCCGTACGCTACTCGCCGGCTGCCCGTTGCGTTCGAGCCTCCTCGAGCGCCGGGCCCAGCTCCTGCAGGAGGGGGTCGGGCTCCTCCACGCGGGAGGGCGGGAAGGCTTCGGGAAGCGCGTCGAGATCAGGCGGATCCAGGTGGAAGCGCTCCGCGAGCCCGGCGACGGCGGCCCGGGGGTCCGCGCAGAGGTCGTCGTACGCGAGGCGCACCCAGCGGTCCTCTCCGACCTGATGCCGTGCCCGGGCGTGGGCCGCGTCCAGCGCGGCGATCTGCCAGGCGATCTGGCGGACCGGAGACTCCTCGGACTCCAGGCGCTCCCACCCCGCCGGGCGGGTGGACCACCAGCGACCGGCTCCGCCGGCCTCCTCCCTGCGGGCCCGCAGGAGGGAGTGGGCCACCGCCTCCGGGTCCCTCCGCAGCTCCACGAAGACCGACCCCGGGAGGTGCCGGCCCAGCGCCGGGGTGACGCAGGCCAGGAGGTTGTTCTTGAGCGCCAGCGGTCCGCCGAGCCGGCGGGCCAGCCCGTCCAGCGCCTCCCGGAGCGCCGACCAGTCCACCGTCTCCAGCGCCGTCGGGGAGGGGTCGTGGTCGTCGCCGAAGGGGAGGTGGTGCTCCCAGAAGAAGCCGAACTCGTGGGGCTGGTGCCACCGCCGGGTGCGGCCGTACTCCGAGCGGAAGCGGGCCTGCCGGGCCGGCAGCAGGGGGGCCGCGAGCTCCTGGAGGGCGGCGCCGAAGGCCGGATTTCGATAGAAGCGGGCCACGAAGTTGCTCACGTAGGCCACTGCGCCCGAGGCGGCGAGGAGCTGCATGAGGAGGGTGGTACCGGTCCGGGGCACACCCGTCACGAAGAGGCGGGTGGAGGAGCCGCACTCACCTCCGGTTTCGGCTCCCGCCGCGCGAAGGGCCACCCCCTCGATCCCCCGATTCACCGCCTCCAGGAGGTCCCGGTACGCATCGGCGGACGAGCTCACCGGACTTCCTCCGGGGCGCCCGCCGGTTCGCCGACCGAACCGCTCCGCGGGGGGGTGCGCCCGTCCCGACGCCCCCGCGCCTCGCCCACCCAGACGCCCATGGAGCGCGCGAAGACCAGCAGTCCCACCACCGTCCAGGGCACCGTGGCCATGGCGTGGGCCACCAGGGCGAAGGAGGTGGCGGTGACGGTGTCCACCCCCAGGAGCGACACCCCCAACGCCGAGAAGTAGTGGTAGGTGCCGACGAACCCCGGTGATGACGGGAGGGCCGTGCCCAGCGCGGTGAGGGCCAGGATGAGGAGGGGCGCGTACCAGGGGAGGGCGAGGTCGAAGGCCGACAGCACGATGCGTAGCGAGGCCAGGGCCGCCGTCCAATAGAGCACGGTGGCCAGCGCCGCCCCGGGCGTCCAACGGGCGTCGGCCAGCGAGACGAGGCCGGTGACGGCCGCCTCCAGCTTCTCCCGCACCAGCACCGCCGTGGGCTCGTGGACGGGGCGGAGGAGCGTCTCCACCAGGGGGCCAAGGCCGTCCCATCGTGTCAGGCCGATGCCGGTCACGAAGGCGACGACGGTGAGGCCGGCCATCCAGGGGATCCGGCCCTCCAGCGTCTCGCCTCCGAGGACCAGGGGCACCGTCGCCACGAAGAGGAGGAGGAGCGCCACCGTGTCCATGAGCCGCTCCGCCACCACGGTGCCCACCAGCTCGGCCCGACCCACCCCGCTCCGCCGGGCCAGGTAGTCGATGCGGAGGACCTCCCCCAATCGGAAGGGCAGGACGTTGTTGCCGGTGTAGCCCAGGAGCTGCGAGGCCACCAGCGTCCCGTAGGCCACCGGCTTGAAGGGCCCCACCGTGAAGCGGGACCGGAGGCCCAGGGCCAGGAACTGGATGCCCTTGGTGAGGAGCGCCAACGAGAGGATCGGGAGCGAGACCGAGGCCAGGGCCGCCGCGACGGAATCGAGCTCCACGCGGCGCAGGGTGATCCAGAGGAAGAAGGCGGAGACCGAGAGCCCCAGGACCAGCGTCGCCCACCGGCGCGCCCTCCCCGTCACGGCTGAACGCCCTGGGGCACGGTGCCGTCGGGGCGATGCGAGGGGTCCCACCGGACCGTCCCGAGGCTTCCGCCGACCATGGCCCCGTTGGGCAGCGCCTCCGCCTCCGGAGCGTCGAGGGGCACGAGGGCCAGCGTGCACTCTGGCGTCCAGTGCAGGATCCACCCGGTGCGGTCCGGGAAGTGCTCCTGCATCAGGGCACGGTCGGCCTGGGTGGACAGGTGGTTGGCGTGGAGCACCGGATCGGTGAAGTCCGGGTCGTTGAGGGGCCACCAGAAGACGAAGGGCCGGGAGGGGACGGGGATGGTCGGGTTGCAGGGGAGGGCCCAGGGGACGGAGGAAAAGACCACCACGTCCCCGCCCAGGTCGGTCTGGTCCAGGGCCTGGAAGGGCACGCTCACCAGGGTGGCGGCCGTCCGGACGGCCTGGAGGCGCACGGGGGCGTAGAGAACGGCGCCGGTGACGACGAGGGCCGCGACGGCGGCCAGGGCGACGCGGCGCCCCGGGACGGTGGCAGCGTCCCGGAGGTCCATTCCGTCGCCCGACCCGGGAGCGGATCTTGGCCCGGGGGGGGCCGGGCCGCCCAACCCCCCGTCCCACCACCCCGCCAACCGCCGGAGTCCCACCGCCGACAGCACCAGGACCGGCAGCGCCAGCTCGGTGAAGTGCACCGGCCCCACCGTGTCGATGCCCGGATCCCGCAGCGGGGTGTGCAGGAGCAGGAACGCCCCCGCCGAGGCCCAGAAGACCGCCGTGCCCCGGGCCCCCAGGGCCAGCGCGGCGAAGACGAAGGCCGACGCCCACCCCAGGAGCGCCACGTTCAGGCGCGCCAGGCCCAGTCCCACGGTGCGGAGCGCCTCGGAGAGCCCGGCGATGGCCAGGTTCGGGACGGTGGGCGCCGTGGCGGGATCCAGCCCGCTGAAGCGGAAGGCGTTGGCTCGGGCGTAGTCCTGCCAGGCCATGTAGGCAGGGCGCAGCGGCGAGCCGGTCTGGGCGGCGTTCACCGCCAGGAAGGCCACGGCCAGCACCACCGCGGGCGCCAGGAAGCCCAGCGCCGGCCCCGGACGCCGCCCATGACGCCACCAGCGCGCCGCCCACCACACCAGGAAGGGCCCACCGATCCCCAGCGCGGTGAGGGGTCGGATGAAGAAGGCCACGGAGAAGGCCACACCGAGCCCCACGGCGGGCCGTACCTCCTCCGGATTCTCCACCGCCTGCCAGGCCAGCCAGGCCGCCCAGCTCAGCGCGAAGAGCGCCGACGTGTGGGAGAGCTCGGTGGCTGCCAGGAGCTGGAGTTGCAGGCTGGTCAGAAAGAGGAGCACCGTGACCCGTGCCCACGTCCGGCCCGCCAGCGCCCGGGTCAGACGGTAGAGGGGCACCACGGTGAGCGCCGAGAGGACGGCGTTCACGTAGCCCCCCCCACCCACCGCCTCCCCCACGGCCAGGAAGGCCGGCCATCCCAGGAAGTACTGTGGGAACATCCGGCCGTCGTTGACCAGGAAGGCGTGGTCGAAGAAGAGCTTGGCTGGGTGGGATTCGGCGCCCACGCTGCCGGCCAGGAGCAGCTCCGCGGCGAAGCGGTAGAGGGATTCGTCGTCGGTGAGGGGCATCCCGCCCAGGACCAGAAGGCGGAGGGCCGCCGGGACGGCCAGCGCCACGAGGACGGCCCGGGGGAGGAACCAGGCGTCGGACCAGGGACCGCGGCCCTCCTCCTGGGGCACCCCATCCCCGCCGCCTGCCTCTCCGGGCCAGTCGTCGTCATGGAAGGCCTTCAGCAGCCCCACCGCCATGAGGGCCGCCACCGCCACCGAAGCCGGGACGAAGTAGAAGAGGAAGGTGAGATGCCGGTCGGTGGGCTCGCGGATGCTTCCTAGCGCGAGCGCCCAGCCATCGTAGGCGCCGCCCAGGACGTGGAAGGCCAACGCCAGCGCCCCGGCCCCCGCCAGGAGAGCCCACCCCTGCTGTTCCCGGTCCAGCTTCACCGGGCCCTCCTCATGGACGGAGCTCGCCTCGCCGCTCCAGGAAGGAGACCACCCGCGGGAGGTCCGAGACCAGGTTCCCCATGCGGGTCACTCCCAGCGTCGCCAGCGCCGAACCCAGGTAGGCCGCCACCGGGGTGGGCGTGTCCACCAGCGTCGCCAGCGCCACCCCCGAGAGGAAGAGGTCCCCGGCGCCCACCGAATCCACGGTGATGCGCCCCAGCGCCGGCAGGTAGGCGGCTCGGAGGCGCTGATCCGTCGCGTCGGCGTCGGCACGGGAGAAGGAGATGCACCCCCGGCGTCCCAGCGTGACCACCACCTCGTCGGCCTCGCTCCGGTCCAGGTAGCCCTTCGCCACCACCACCAGCCCGCTCTCCATGTCCGCCAGGGCAAAGCGGAGCTCACTCTCCGTGGGCGTGGCCAGTCGGGGCCGGGAGAACTTCAGGAGGTTGGCCTGGCCGGCGGTACTCACGTCGGCGAAGTAGGGCTTGTCCTGCTCCTGGCTCACGCGGGCCACGGCCTTCGTGAGCTGGGTGCCGAACAGCCCATAGCCGAAGTCCGTGGCGACCACGGCGTCGTGGCGTGGGAGCTCTTCCTCGAGAAGACCCTCCAGCCGCTCGGTGACGCGGAGAGAGACGGGGGTCGGGGGGCCCTCGTTCACCTTGAGGAGCTTCTGCTCGCCCACCACGTAGCGGGTCTTCCGGAAGAGGGGCCGTTCCCCGGCAGGGACCGCCCGCACCGCCACACCCTGGTCCTCCAGCATGGCCGTGTAGCGGTCGTATTCCGGGTCCCGGGACTCGGTGGTGAGGAGGGTGACCTGGGCACCCAGCGCGGCCATCTGGGAGGCGATGGCCGCGACGCCGCCGACGTACTCCACCTCTTCGAAGGGCGATACGGAGAGGATGGGCGTCTCCTGCGCCACCGAAGCGCTCTCACAGAAGACGTACCGGTCCAGGATGGGATCGCCCACCAGGAGGACATGGAGACCCGCCACCTCGTCGAGGATGCCCCGGAGCCTCGGCAAGTCGATCCCGTAGCGGCGGCAGTACGAGGCCACCTGCTCGTCCCCGAGCCCCAGCGTCTCACCCCGGCGCTCGATGATCTCGGTGGAGGAGAAGACGACGTCGCCGGAGCCGAAGACCACCTCGCCGCCGTAGCCCTCCACCAGGGCCTTCTCCCGGGCGAAACGGGGGTCGTCGCGGTATTCGTACTCCCGGCCCTTCACGTAGACGTCGGGCTGCACCGCCTCCAGGACAGGCCCGCCCCAGGACTCCCCCGCCAGCGTCACCAGATCCACGAACTCCAGCGCAGCGAGGTTCTCCAGCCGCAGCTCTTCCGGCACGTAGGGGCGATCGTACCCCTTCCCCACCGCCTCGTCGGCGCTCACCGAGACCAGGAGGATGTCTCCGAGCGACCGGGCGAACTTCAGGTAGCGGATGTGGCCCGGGTGCACGACGTCGAAGCATCCGTGGCACTGCACCAGCCGCCGACCATCGGCGCGCAGCTCCTCACGGCGTCGGACCAGCTCCTCCCGGGAGAGGATCTTGGCATCGCCGCCTCCTCCGGTCGTGCCGCTCACCGTTCCACGCGCTCCGCAGGCCGCTCCAGCCATCGACGCAGAGGCAGCGCCGGCAGGTCGGGGGCCCAGTGGTCCACCTGCTCGGGGGCCACCCCCTGCCCCACGCCGGCCACCCAGCACCCGGCCTCACGAGCGGAGGCCGCTCCGGTGGCCGAGTCCTCGAAGGCGTAGCAGCGGGAGGGCGCCGCGCCGGCCACGCCGGCACCTCTCCGGTAGGGCTCGGGGTCGGGCTTCAAGCGGGTCACGTCGGTGGCACCCACCACGCCCCGCACCCGCTCCCCCCACCCCATGGCCTCCATGCACTCCTGAGCGGTCGCGCTGTTGGAGACCACCACCACAGGAGGGCCGGCCTCGAGAAGGAGCTCCAGGAAGGCGCCGGCACCCGGCTCCTCTTCCAGCTCGCCGTCGCGCACCAGCTCCAGGAAGGCGGCCTCCTTGGCCTCCGAGACCTCCTGCGCCCGGTCCCCCTCCACACCGGCGGCCTCCAGCACCGCATCGCGTCCCACCCCACCATGGATATGCGCGCGGACCGCATCGTCGAGCACCAGCCGGTGGCGGGCGAAGGCGAGCTCGTAGGCGCGCACGTGAAGGCCGTGGGAGTGCACCAGCACCCCATCCAGGTCCACGAGGAAGGCCTCGGGCCAGAAGTCGGGATCGGTCACGGGTGTCCGGAAATGGTGTGGGCCGGCGGGAGAATTCGGTACACTGGAAGGATCTACGGGGGGTCGCACGCCCGCGGCCCCACTGCCCGACAAGGTGCAGGGATTCCAACCCTCAGGAAAGGCGAAGCGCGTGGCGAACGGCCCCTCTCCCCGACACGTCCTGGTCACCGGCGGCGCCGGCTACATCGGTGCGGTCCTCGTTCCCGAGCTCCTGGAAGCCGGCTACCGGGTGACCGCCCTGGACACCTTCCTCTTCGGTCGTCGTCCGCTGGCGACCGTGGCCGATCACCCCGAGCTGACGCTGGTGGAGGCCGACATCCGGGACCGGGACGCCGTCTCCGAGGTCCTGGCCGGCGACGTGGACGCCGTGATCCACCTGGCGGCCATCTCCAACGACCCCTCCTCGAAGCTGGACCCCGGCGTCACCCGCAGCATCAACGGCGAGGCGTGCCGGGCGGTCATGACCGAGGCCCGACGGGCCGGCGTGGGCCGATTCCTCTACGCCTCCTCGGCCAGCGTCTACGGCATCAAGGACACCCCCCACGTCACCGAGGACCTGGAGCTGGAGCCCATCACCCTCTACGCCCGCTGCAAGGCCGACGGAGAGACCGTCCTCAACGACCTGGTGGCCGACGACTTCGTCGGGGTCTCGGTGCGTTCGGCGACGGTGTGCGGGGATTCCCCCCGGCTTCGCCTGGACCTCACCATCAACCTCCTCACCGACCAGGCCCTGCGACTGGGCTACATCCGCGTCTTCGGGGGCACCCAGATGCGGCCCAACATCCACCTCCGCGACCTCACCCGCTTCTACCGCCTCCTCCTGGAGGCCGAGCCCGACCGGGTGAATGGCCAGGCCTTCAACGTCTCCCAGGCGAACGCCTCGGTCATGGCCCTCGCCGAGATGATCCGGGACGAGGTAGACCCCTCGCTGGAGATCCGTACCGAGCCCACCGACGACCTCCGTTCCTACCACCTTTCTGCGGACCGGGCTCGGGAGGTTCTGGGCTTCACCCCGGAGCACGACCTGGCCGAGGCGGTGCAGGAGCTACAGGCCCGCTACGCCGAGCCCCAGGACCCCGATCCGGCCTCGGACTGGTACCGGAACGTGCGCTGGATGAAGGAGCACCCGGACCGGTGGCGAGCATGAAGGTCCCCTACGTGGACCTGGCCGCTCAGCACGCGCCCCTGGAGGAGGAGCTCCTGGAGGCGGTCCGAGAGGTGCTGCGCCATGGCTGGTTCATCCTGGGTCCGGAGGTGGAGGAGCTGGAGGAACGCCTGGCGGAGCGGCTCGGGGTGCATGGGGTGGTGGGCGTGGCCAACGGGACCGACGCCCTCACGCTGGCCATGCGGCTCCGCTGCATCGCGCCGGGGGACGAGGTTCTCATGCCCTCCCACACCTTCCTGGCCACCGCCCACGGCGCCCGGCTCCTGGGGGCCGAGCCCGTCTTCGTGGACATCGAGCCCGAACGGATGCTCCTGGACCCGGCACGCCTGGCCGAGGCTCTCACGCCGAAGACCCGAGCCGTGGTCCCCGTGCACCTGGGAGGGCACGTCTGCGACATGGACGCGTTGGTGGCGTTCTGCCAGGAGCACGAGCTGGAGCTCATCGAGGACTGCGCCCAGGCCATCGGCAGCACCTGGCGGGGCCGGTCGGTGGGCAGCTTCGGGCTGGGGGCCTTCTCGCTCCATCCCCTGAAGACCCTCTCGGCCCCCGGCGACGCCGGCTTCGTCACCGTGCACGATGACGAGGAGCTGGAGCGGCTGCGCCTCACCCGGAACTTCGGGCTGCGGGACCGGGATCACACGGAGTTCGTCTCGGACCACTCGCGGCTGGACACCCTCCATGCCGCCATGCTCCTGGTGAAGCTCCGCCGACTGGACGACTGGATCGCCGCCCGCCAGACCCATGCCGCCGCCTACACCGAGGGCCTGGTGGACCACTACCGCCTCATTCCGGTGCCGGAGCACTCCGAGGTCGCCTGGTCCACCTACGTGGTGCGCCACCCCGAGCGCGACCGGATCCTGGAGACGCTACGGACACAGGGCTTCGACGTGAAGATCCACTACCCCGTGCCCGTCCACCGGCAGGCGCCCTACGCCGACACCGGGCCCTGGGAGCTTCCGGAGACGGAGCGGGGCGTGGCCACGATGATGAGCCTCCCGGTGACACCGGAGCTGGGTCCTTCGGACCGGGACGCCCTCATCGAGCTGCTCAGGGGGCTGGCATGAGGAGGGGGATCCCGGTGCTCGTCCTGACCCTCCTGACGGCCGCGTGCTCGGGAGCGCCCCCGGCCGCCCTGGGGCCCACCGGGGAGTCCGGTGCCCAGGCCCTCGCCGCCTGCCCCGACACGCCCAACTGCGTGCATACCGGCCTGCGCCACCCGGACGGGACCCAGGGGCTGGTCCTGGCCGAGGACTGGCCCGACCGGCCCGAAGCCGCCCTCGACGCCATCGCCGAGGCTCTGGAGGCCATGCCCCGCACCGAGGTGGTGGAGAGGGAAGGCCGCTACCTTCGGGCGGAGGCGACCTCGCGCATCTTCCGCTTCGTGGACGACGTGGAGGTCCACCTGGCGATGGACGGCCAGGTGGTGGTGCGCTCGGCGTCCAGGGTGGGGCGGTCGGACATGGGGGTCAACGCCGAGCGGGTGGCGGAGCTTCGCGGTGCGCTGGAACGATCCGGAGTGGTGTGGTCGGTGCCCTGAGGGGTGTCCGACGGTGATCTCGAGTATGCACAGGCGCTATTGCGCTGCGGAGGGATGGATGAACCGGTGTGGGTGGAGTCTCCTGTTGGTGGCGGCGATGGTGATGGTGCCGGCGGCACCGGGGGCGGCGCAGGAGCCGTCCCGTGACGCGGACGCCCAGCGGATGGAGCTTCGCGACAAGACGAGGCAGTGCGCGCAGTCCGGCGAGACCGAGTGCGCCCGGGTGTGTCAGAGGGCGCTGGGGTCCCTCCGAGGGGGAGGAGACGGGGACGCGGAGCTCGTGGCGCGGTGCCACGCTCTGGCGGCGCCGGGCGGAGCGGCCCCTGCCGCGGTGCCCCAGAGGCCGCAGCTCATCGACGACCGGTGGGCCTGGCTGCCGGATGTGGAGGGCGTGGTGGCCCGGACGCAGGGGATCCGACGGGGCTACCGCATCGTCGCGGACGACCACTCCGCGTGGGTGGAGCAATGCGGCTCGCACGCCCAGGCCATGGCCGGCGTCACGCCGGAGGAGCGCGGGCTGCTGGTGGAGGGGGTGCGGGTCCGCCTGCGGTACGTGCAGCACGACACCACCCTCACGCCAGAGCGGGCCCGTGCCGGCAAGTGTGCCTTCGGTGCCCTGGAGGTGGTGGGGTAGAGGCTCCCGGTCGCGCCCATTGGCGTCACGCGTGACCCTGAGGCCTGGGAATCTCAGCTCACCGGGAGCGGCCGGCCCCGGGTGTACCGCACCCGATCACACGTCCTCGGGCCCCTCCACCGGCAGGGAGAAGTTGGCGGCGTGCTCGAAGATCAGGAGCGTCCGCACGCCGTCCACCTCCGGACGGGAGGTGACGCGGTCGAGCTCGAGCCTCCGCACGTGATCGGAGTCCCGCACCGCCGCATGCACCAGGAAGTCGAACTCCCCCGAGACGAGGAAGACGGACCGGACTTCGGGCTGCTTCAGCAGGTGGTCCCGCAGGTGCTCGACCGACTCGCGGGCATTGTTGGTCAGCCGGATCAGGATCAGGACCTCGAGCCGGGCTCCCAGCGCGCCCAGGTCGATGTCGGCGTGCTGGCCCCGGATGACCCCGTCCCGGCGAAGCCGTCGCACGCGTTCCAGCGTCGAGGACTCGGCCAGTCCCAGCGCGCGGGCGAGATCGCGGTTGGAGATGCTCGCGTCCTCCATGAGCCGCGCAAGAATCCGAAGATCCTTCGCGTCAAGCCCGGCCATCCGGGCGTCATTCCGAATTTCCTTCGGTGTTTTTGCCATGGCTCCGCAACATCGCACATCATGGGTGAGTCGTCCACGTTCCCATTCCCCCGGTGCGCGTCATGTCCCACCGAGATCTCCCCACCCTCCAGACCCCGCCCACGAGCGCGAACGACCCCGCCGAGATCGAGCGGGGCCTGGCCGCCGCCTGCGACCTCTTCCGGGAGATCCACCACGGCTGGGAAGAACGCCCGCTGACCCCCCGGCGCGGCTGGTACGACGAAGACCCCCTCGCCGACACGCTGAGGGAGGACGGCGTCGGCATCGCGGAGGCCATCGAGGAGTTCCGACGGTGGATCCTCCCGGGGGCCCTGGGGTCGCCGGACCCGAGGTACATGGGGCTGGTCAACTCCTCCCCGCTCCCGGCGGGGCCCCTCGCCGACCTCCTCGTGTCCGCGCTGGACAACAACTGCGGCGCCGAGCACCAGGGCCCGTCGGGGGCGGCGGCGGAGCGGGAGATCGTCCGCCTCTTCGGCCGGCTCTTCCTGGAGCGGGACGACGCCTCGGGGCTCCTCCTCTCCGGGGGAAGCTACGCTACCCTCCACGCGATCCTCCTCGCCCGTGCCCGGGCCTTCCCGGAGTGGGAGTCTCGCGGGCCGGGCGCTACGGCGGGCGCACCGGTCCTGTACGTCTCGGAGGGCACCCACTTCTCCGGAGCCCGCGCCGGGGCCGTGGCAGGGCTGGGGCGGGAGGGGGTGCACGCCGTTCCGACGCGCGGTCGGGGAAGCATGGACCCCGATGCCCTCCGCGCGACCGTCCGGAAGGACCGGGCCGAGGGCCGGCTGCCCTTCGCCGTCGTCGCCACCGCCGGGACCACCGGCACGGGAGCGCTGGACCCCCTCGACCGGATCGCGGACGTGACCGAGCAGGAGGGGCTGTGGCTCCACGTGGATGCCTGCTACGGAGGGGCGGCGCGCCTGATCCCCGAGTTCGCACCGCGCTTCCGGGGGATGGAGCGCGCGGACTCGGTCGCGGTCGACCCGCACAAGTGGTTCTTCCTACCCCTGGCGTGCAGCCTCGTCCTCACCCCCGGGGCGCCGGAGCACGACAACCCCTTCGCCATCGACAACTCCTACATCCCCGGGGGCGGGGAGCTCTACCCGTATCAGCGGGGCATCGCGACCTCGCGCAGGGGTATGGCCCTCACCCTTTGGACCACCCTCCGGGCCCACGGGCTGGCGGTGATCCGCCGCGCCGTGGCCGAGAACATCCGCCTCACCCGCCGGATGGAGCGGCGGCTGGAGCAGGCGGGCTTCGAGGTGCTCCCCGACGGCGAGCTGTCGGTGGCGTGCGCACGATGGGTGCCCGACGGGCCCGGCTGGATGGACGCGGCCGAGGTCGACGCCCTCCAGGGCCGGATCGCCGAAGCGGTCATCGAGGCCGATCGGGGGTGGTTCGCGACCGTGCGCCACGACGGGCGGACCTGGATGCGGCTGAACATCCTGAACCTCGAAACGACCGAGGCGCACGTGGACTCCGTCGCCGACGCCATCGAGACCGCGGCCGCCAGGCTCGCGCCCGGCTCACCGGCGGTGGCCGGACGGAGGTGGGACG
>JGI12048J13642_10228857_pt1 | contig 13243 bp, 10 predicted proteins | sample ElkSlonscriptome_16_FD_13642 | JGI IMG/M metagenome (IMG submission 13642) | reverse complement strand
GAGGTTCCGGCATGCGACTGACTGTGGTCATGGTGACGGCCATGATGGTAATTGTTGCCAGCGCCAACTGGCTGGTGCAGTTCCCGATCAACGACTGGCTCACCTGGGGGGCATTGACCTATCCCGTCAGTTATTTCGTCACCGACCTCACCAATCGGCTCAAGGGGGCGGCCGCGGCGCGCAAGGTGGTCTGGTTCGGTTTTGCACTGGCCGTGGCGGTGTCGGTGTTTCTGGCCGGCCCGCGAATCGCGCTGGCTTCAGGGACGGCGTTTCTGTGCTCGCAGATGCTCGACATCAAGGTATTCGACCGGCTGCTTCGACGGGGTTGGTGGCAACCGCCGCTGTTTTCTTCGGCCGTCGGCTCAGCCGTAGACACCTTCTTGTTCTTCGTGCTGGCGTTCTACGCCACCGGCGTGCCCTGGGTGACTCTGGCCATAGGCGACTACGGCGTGAAGCTGGCCATCGCGCTGCTGATGCTTATGCCGTGGTGGATTGCGCTGCGGAAGCACTCTCGAAACAACAAGGGAAATCATATTGAAAGCCGCCGGCACAACCGAAAGCCAGTGAATCACTGATGGGAGAATTCTTCTCGATTGCCTGTGCCGCCGTCTGGGCATTGGCCGTAGTGCTGTTCCGGCGCTCAGGCGAGACCCTGCCGGCCTTCGAGCTGAATCTCTTCAAGAATCTGCTTGGCGTGGTGCTGATGGGACTAACCGTGCTGGCAGTCGAGAGCGATGCTTTGCCGGTGTTTTCGGGCCGGGAATGGTTGATCGTTTGCGCATCGGGCATCATCGGCATTGCCGTGGCCGATACCTGGTATCTGCGGGCGCTGAATCTGATGGGTGCGGCGCGAACCGGTGTCGTCGCGAGCCTCTATAGTCCCTTCGTTGTGTTGCTGTCGGCGGTATATCTGGGCGAGTTGCTGCACGGCTGGCAGCTGGCCGGATTCAGTCTGGTGCTGGCCGGCATCCTGCTGGTAACCTGGCGCAGCAATCGGCTGGACGTATCGCAGCGGGCACTGCGGCTGGGTGTGTGCTACGGAGCAGGCGCGGTTCTGATGATGGCCATCGGCATCGTCATGGTCAAGCCGGTGCTTGAAGGCGAACACTTCTTTGCCACCGCCGGTCTGCGTCTCGCCGCAGGCACACTGGCCATGCTTGCCGTAGTTGCGGTGACGCGAAGCTGGCGGCAGGTCTTCGCGCGATACCGGAGCCCGCAGCCCTGGGGAACGATCGTGTTTGCCAGCTTTCTGGCCAGCTATCTTGCGATGCTGCTGTGGCTCGGCGGCTATCGGCTGGCGCCGGCGTCGGTTGCTTCCGTGCTCAATGAGACAGCTGCCGCCTTCATTGTTCTGTTTTCGTGGTGGGTGCTCAAGGAGCCGATGACGCTCCGGCGCGTCGGCGGGGTTTGCCTGACGTTTGCCGGGGTTTCGGTGATTGTGGCCTTCTAGTTTACCCCGTCGTTAATCCTGTAACTTTCAGCGAGTCGCAAAGCGCTTAGCTGCAAGGCAGGGCTTGCCGGGAATGCCTGCAGATACAAGTGCGTGCAGGCAGGTGCCTGCGAGAAACCGAGTCTCCCCCGCCGCCGGCGGTGGTGCTGCCCCGATGATCCAGCCGGCGTCCGATCCAGCTCATCCGGCCCGCTCGTCGGTCCGATGTATTTCGGTTTCGGAGCCACCGCTCCCGTCCTCATCGGTTTCATGGGGGTCATCGCTGCCGGGCACCGGATCGTGGCCGCCCGCGCACAAAGGCTGGCAGCGCAGAATGCGCTTGGCGGCCATCCAGCTGCCGCGACCAGGGCCGTAGAGCTCGATGGCCTGTTCGGCGTAGCGCGAGCAACTGGGTGTAAACCGGCACTGCTGGCCGATCACCGGCGACAGCAGCCGGCGGTAGACGTGGATGCTTTTGATAAGAAAGGATTGCACGACGGTTGATTCTACTCCCCGAACGCGGTATATAATTGCCGGTTTCCGCGCCATCTAGTTGGCGCTGATGCAAGTCTTGAGGGTCTTCGACACATGACCAAGAAAGAAATAAAGTTGCCCAAGAATTACCGGCCTTCGGATTCGGAAGAATACATGAGTCCGAAGCAGGTTGAATATTTCCGCCAGAAGCTTCTCAACTGGCGCCAGGAGCTGATCGAGGAATCGCAGGAAACGATCAACAACCTGCGCGGCGAAGTTCGAGATGTCGGCGACGAAGCCGAACGGGCCTCGAGAGAAACCGAGAACAGTCTGGAGCTTCGAACCCGGGACCGCTACCGCAAACTGCTGGGCAAGATCGATCAGGCGTTGTCCCGGGTGGACGACGGCAGCTACGGTTTCTGCGAGGAGACCGGAGAAGAGATCGGACTGGCGCGTCTGGAAGCGCGCCCCATTGCAACTCTTTGTCTTGATGCGCAAGAGCGGTGGGAACTGAAGCAGAAACAGATGAAAGACAGTCGCTGATTGTCAGCTGATTGTCAGCCGATTGTCCGCAATCCTGGGTATTTCAATCCTCCGCATCAGGCTATGCTTGCGACGTTCGATCGGTTATGATTCTGTCTTTCAAACTCGGAGCAAGATGATGAAGCGCATCCTGATGACAGTTCTGATCTTCGGCTCGGCCCTCGTTTCGGCGCAGTCCGACGAGGTCGTTTTCGACGATCGCTGGTACGCAGGCGTCATGGCCGGGGGCGCTCGGCCGGGGGCAGATCGCCTCACAGATTCCAGCGAACTCTATTACGGCGCATATCTGGGCCGCTTCTTCAGCCCCAACTTCAGTTTGGACCTCCAGATTGATACCTACTCGACGGAGTTCGAGAGCGATAAACTTGCCAATGCGGGCGTCGCCGCGCCTCCTGGTTTTTTCGATCGTGACTTCGATATATTCGGTTATGGGTTGACCGGTCGCTATCATTTCGGTGACTCGGGCAACAAGCACCGGCCCTACGGTTTGGTCGGCTTTGGCATTCAGGAGCACAACAGTTTCCTCGACGAAGGACGCGACATGTACATCTCCTGGGGCCTCGGCATCCAGTCAAGGTTTGGCGAAAACGTGCGTCTCAGGACACAATTGGAAGGGCGGTACGACAACGATCGAGAAACCCGCAATTCGGACAATGGCTTTGTCGACATGATCGCATCGATCGGTCTGAGCTATTCCTTCGGCGAGCCGCCGCGTCCACCGCAGCCGGCACCGCCGCCTGAACCGGTCCGTCCTTCGCCGCCCCCGCCAGCGCCTGCGCCGGTACCGCAGCCGCCACCTGAAGTGATGTTCGAATTCGACAGCACGGTGCTGTTTGCCTTCGATTCTGATGCGCTGCGCCCTGAAGCCCGTGCAGAGCTCGATCGTGCGGCCGACATTCTTGCGCCGCGCGACGACATTATCCTGGTCGAGGTTGCCGGCCACACCGACAGCGTCGGTCCCGAGGATTACAACCAGGATCTTTCGGTTCGACGCGCCCAGGCGGTTGCCGATTACCTGGTCCGGAACGGTGTTCAGCGCAATCGCCTGCGCGTGGTCGGATTTGGCGAAACCCGACCGAAGGTTCCGAACACCAGTCCCGAGAATCGTCAGCAGAATCGTAGAGTCGTGCTGTCGATTCTTGATCGACGATGATCCTGCAGTTTGATTGTCCGGTCGATGATCTACGACCTGTAGTCAAAGGACCCGCCGCCGGCGGGTCTTTTTTTTGAGCGAACCTTTGATTGAATGCCCGCGGAACGCCGATTTTCCAATAAGCGTCCAACATTTGCCCAACAAGCCGGTCGGAAAAGTCGCATCTCGCGCGCGGCAAGTCTCGGCCGTAGCTATGACTACTGTCGCTCGGCTCGCCCCCTAAGATCTGCGGTTTTTACGACTGAAACGCGCTCCGCGCAGAGTTATTCAGAGGTTACCTGATTAGCCGCATGGCCCACTAGCGCGCTTCTGGCGTGACTGCGCACTGCGTCGAGCATTGCATTCAGACCATTGGCGCGGGTCGGGGAAAGGTGTTCACCGAGTCCGAGTTCACGCACGAACCGGGGCTCGGCGTCGAGAATCTCGCGCGCCGGGCGGTTCGAGTAAACCCGCAGCAGCAGGTAGATGAGCCCGGACACGATGGCTGCATCGCTGTTGGCGCGAAATTCCAGCCGGTCGGCATCGCCCGAAGCGTGCAGCCAGACGCTGGACTGGCAGCCAGCCAGTAGCGCGTCGTCGCGCATGTCGGCGGCCGGCAATGGTTCGAGCTTGCGCCCGAGATCGATGATGTACTGATACCGATCAAGCCAATCGTCGAACAGCGAGAATTCGTCGACTATTTCGTCCTGTACCTCGTCTATCGTCATGCGATTCGTCATGTCATTGATTACTCGTTAGGAAACCTCTGATCGAATGCCCACGAGCGCGACAGGTCTTTGAGAGATGCACCGGCGTGGCGCTGGAGAGCGCGGTTTGGTTGTTCCAAACAAGCGAGCCATGGTTGCCATGGCTACTGTCAGTCGGCTCTCCCCCACGATCTGCGGCTCTCCCGACCGGCCTGCTGGAAAATAGGCGCTCCGAGGGCATTCAATCAGAGGTTTCTCAGGCCGACGGCTCATTCGCGCTATCTCGATTCAATCCCTGTCGCCGGACCCGCTTTCGCGGGCCTTGGCTCGCCAGCGTGTACCGTCGGATGAGTCTTCCAGTTCAACGCCCATGGCGTCCAGCTGATCTCGAATTCGGTCGGCTTCGGCGAAATTCCGCTGACGTCTCGCTTCGGTGCGGCGCGCGATCAGGCGTTCGATCTCATCCGGCTCAAGGCCGGCATCGGCCTGGCGCTGTTCAGCCCACTGCTCCGGTTGCTGCAATAGTCCCAGCAACTCACCCGACGCGCGCAGCTCACCGGCCAGACGAGCCTGTTGCTCGGCCTCATCGCACTGGCCGAGCTCCCGAGCCAGCGCATTAAGTGCGGCGAGCGCGGCTGGCGTGTTCAGGTCGTCTTCGAGCGCATCGACCACCCTTGCGGCAGGATCGGTCGCCTGTCCGGGTTGATGGTCCTCCAGCACGCGATACAGCCGGTCCAGCGTACTCACAGCCTGGCGCAAGGCGCTCTCCGACCAGTCCAGAGGCTGGCGGTAATGGGCCGAAAGCAGCAGATAGCGCATGGCTTCGCCGGGCCAGTAATCGAGCAGCTCGTGCACTACCAGGGTGTTGCCCAGGCTTTTGGACATCTTTCGCTTCTCGACCGTGACGAATCCGTTGTGCAGCCAGTAGCGTGCAAACAAGTCGGAGCCGTGCGCGCAGCAGCTCTGCGCGATCTCGTTTTCGTGGTGCGGAAACACCAGGTCCTGGCCGCCGGCGTGAATGTCGATCACTTTGCCCAGGTGGGCCGCGCTCATTGCCGAACATTCAATATGCCAGCCCGGCCGGCCCCGACCCCAGGGGCTTTCCCAGCCGGGCTGGTTGTCGTCGGAGGGCTTCCATAATACGAAGTCGCCCGGATTTCGCTTGTAAGGTGCGACCTCGACCCGCGCGCCGGCGATCATCTCCCGGCGATCCCGGCCCGAAAGCCGGCCGTAGCTTTCGAACGTGTCGACGTCGAACAAGACGTGCCGCTCGGCTTCGTAGGCGTGTCCGGATTCAAGCAAGCGCTCTATCATCCCGACAATCTCGCCGATATGGTCGGTGGCGCGAGGCTCGATGGTTGGAAGACCGACGCCGAGTGCGGCCATGTCGGCGTGGTAGGCCTCGGTGAAGCGACGCGTGATCACGCCGATCTCGATGCCTTGCTCGGCTGCCGCGGCGTTGATCTTGTCGTCGACGTCGGTGATGTTACGGGCGTAAATCACTCGGGAATAGCGCGTCTGAAGCAACCGGTAGAGCAGGTCGAAAATTACAGCCGGGCGGGCGTTGCCGATGTGCGCGTAGTTGTAGACGGTCGGGCCGCAGGCGTACATCGTCACGCGATCAGGGTTTTGCGGCTCGAATGGTTGTTTCGATCGGGTCAGCGTGTTGTAGAGCTGCAGCGTCATGGGCGGTTGCCAATTGTTGTTGATTGTCGGTTGTTCTTGTGAAGTCGACCCGGGCCGACACATGAAAGAACCTTCGGCGCGTTAGGCTAGAATTCGAGTCTTGAAGTCTAACGGATCGAGATCGAATTCATGACTGAAATGCCCCGCCGCGATTCGCTTTACCGCCACCATGTTGCCGCCATGACCACCAACACCGAGCGTCTGGTGGCGCGAGCCGGATACGATCGCATGCTGATTCACTCCGGCCGATCGCATCCGCGCTTCCAGGACGACTACCATGCGCCGTTTCGGGCGCATCCGCATTTCGTCGCCTGGTTGCCGCTCCCGATGCATGCCGATTGCCTGCTGGAGATAAAGCCCGGGTCGCGACCGAAGCTGTGGCTGGTCTTGCCGGACGATTTCTGGCACGCGCCGCCCGAAGCGCCTGAATCCTGGTGGGCGGATCACTTTGACATCGAGGTCGTCGCCGAGGCGGCGGCCTGGCAGCCGATGCTTGAATCTCCGGCGGCCACGGCGCTGATCGGCGATCCGGTCGATTTCGGTACGCTGGGTCGGCACGCCGATCTGAATCCTGGCGAGCTGCTTGGCTGGCTCGACGAGATGCGGACGGTCAAGACCGACTGGCAGATCGAGTGCATTCGCGCCGCAAACCGTGTCGCCATCAAGGGTCACGAGGCGGCGGCGCGTGCGTTCGCTTCGGGCGCGTCGGAGCTCGAAATTCACCTGGCCTACCTCAAGGCCGCCGGTCACGAGCCGAATACGCTTCCATACAACAGCATCGTCTGCCTCAATGAGCACTGCGCGATCCTCCACTACCAGAATCGCGACATCTTGCCGCCGGGCCGGTCCAGGAGTTTTCTGATCGATGCGGGCGCCGATTGCTACGGTTATGCAGCCGATATCACGAGAACCTATAGCAGCGACGAGGGCCTTTTCGCTGGCCTGATCGAGGAAATGGATGCACTCCAGCAGCGTCTGTCCGCCCGAATGCAGGCCGGTCGCAGTTACCCGGATCTGAACCGTGAGGCGCACCGTGGCGTGGCCGGTATGCTGCGCGACTCGGGGATTTGCGATATGGAAATTGACGCCATGCTCGAAGCCAACGTGACGTCGACTTTCCTGCCCCACGGGTTGGGGCATTTTCTCGGCGTGCAGGTTCACGACGTCGCCGGGCGGGTGGCGCCGGACGGCAGTCCGTTGCCGCCGCCGGCCGAGCATCCGATGCTGCGGCTGACGCGGGAGCTTGAGGCCGGTAATGTCGTGACGGTGGAGCCGGGGCTTTACTTCATCCCGAGCCTGCTGGCAGAGCTCAAGGAAAAGCCGATTTCCGGTCGCGTTGACTGGAGTGCGATCGATCAGCTTTTGCCCTACGGCGGTATCCGCATAGAGGATAACGTGGCCGTTGGTGCCGAAACGCCGGACAACCTTACGCGGTCGAATTGAATCGGTTCAGGGTCTGAACGCGCGGAAGCGTCGGGCGAGATTCTGATGCGTTGAGATCGTAGCCGAGAGGCTGCAAGTTACGCCACTGGCAGGAAGACTTGCAAGCCATGCGGCGCGTTGCAGCTCCGCGACGACCACCAACATTCCGGCGTGCCGGGATGCCGGATCAGGAAAATGGTGGTCGGGGTGAGAGGATTCGAACCTCCGGCCCCTGCCTCCCGAAGACAGTGCTCTACCAGGCTGAGCTACACCCCGAAAACAAGCCCGCAATTGTACTGCACATCGAAAGCCTTGACAACAAAAGTCGAGCAATTCGGCCGACAATTCGCGTGCGAACAAAAAAACCTTTTTTGGGCCGATGAAATCGCTCTCTCGACCGTCAAATTCTGTTAAATTTACATAAATTCCGTAATGAGTTTGTCATCCTGGATCGATAACCTTCTCTTCGCAAGTATCGGAGGCGATCGGCTCCGAGGCGAGGGTGTCGATCTTTATGACGCCTTGCAAGAATCCAATTAGTCACACAATTTAAGTCACACATTTTTGGGAGTACGACCACATGAAAATCGTTGAAGTGGCCCGCGCGGCGCGGGTGCTGCCGCTGCTGGTGCTTGTAGTGCTGGCCTGCGGCCTTTCGGGTCAAGCCGTCATGGCGCAGGAGACCTCCTCCAATGTCCGCGGACAAGTGCTGGCATCCAACGGCCAGCCCGTGGCGGGCGCCGAAGTGAGCATCCGGCACATGCCGTCCGGAACCGTTGCGCGAAGCGAGACCGGAAGCACCGGTCAGTTCTTCGCTACGGGCCTGCGCGTCGGAGGACCCTATGAAATCCGGGTCGTCTCCGACGATTACCGTACCGTGGTGCGGGACGATGTTTTCCTCCGACCCGGCTCCCAGAATCCGCTGGCGATCACCCTCGAGTCCGCCGGCGAAATGACGGACGTGGTCACGGTTACCGCCCAGCGTGCGGTTCAGAACGAAGTTTACGGCGTCGGTTCTGCCTTCAGCGCGCAGGATATCGCCGAGCAGCCGGCAATCGACCGTGACGTGATCAAGACCCTGCTGCGCGACCCGCTGGCCCAGTCCGACGGCACCGGCAACCTGTCGGTGGCCGGCGTCAACCCGCGCTTCAACACGTTTTCCATCGACGGGGCCACCCAGACCGACAACTTCGGCCTGAGCAGCGGCACATACGCCACCTCGCGCTCGCCGATCAACCTCGATGCGGTGGAATCGGCCACGCTGTCGGTGGCCGATTACTCGGTGCTGGCCTCGGACTTCGTCGGCGGCCAGGTCAATGTGGTGACCAAGTCGGGCACCAACGAGTTCGATGGATCGGTCTTCTACGCCTACAAGGACGGCGACTTCGTCGGTACCAGCTTCGACGGCGGAAACTTCGACCCCGGTGAATTCGAAGAGAAGGAATACGGCTTTACCCTCGGCGGCCCGATCATCAAGGACAAGCTGTTCTTCTTCGTCTCCTACGACGAATACGAGAACGCCGCACCGGTCGATTTCACCAACTTCGACGAGCAGAACGGCGTCCAGCCGGGCTTTTTCGACGCAGTCCGCGACATCATCCAGTCCACCTACGGTTTTGATCCGGGCACCCGTCCGCAGACCGCCAACGTGCCGGAGACCTCGGAACGTACGCTGATCAAGCTCGACTGGAACATCAACGACGACCACCGCCTGTCGTTTACCTACCAGAACACCGAAGAGGGCGACACCAGCGTCGACGCTGACTCATTCACTTCGGCCTGGTACGACACGCCGCTGGAAATCGAGGCTTACACGGCCCAGCTGTTTTCCAACTGGAGCAACAGGTTCTCGACCAACTTGCGCGTCAACTACACCGAGTTCGCTCGCGGCCAGAACTGCCGCGCCGGCGGCCAGTTCGGCCAGATCTCGCTGGACTTCGAAGACACGTTCCCGGACAGCGTCGCCGGTTCGCCGCTGGAAGGTCTGCTGACCGAAGGGGTCGACTTCGTCGCCGGCTGCGACAACTTCCGCCACGCCAACCAATTCGACGACGAGCGCCTCGAAATCCTGGCGACCGGTGAATACTTTGCCGGCGACCATGTTCTGACCTTCGGCACCGAGATCGATCAATACGAACTGTTCAACGTGTTCGTGCCGTTCTCAAACGGCGACTTCATCTTCGAAACCGTCGACCAGCTGATCAACAATAACCCGCTGGGCGTGTTTTACTCCAACGTGTCGTCGAACAACACCAGCGACGGCGCCGCCGCATGGGGTTACGATCGGATCGGGCTGTTCATCCAGGATCGCTGGTCGATCACGCCGGACTTTGAACTGAGCTACGGCCTGCGCTACGAGACGATCTCGCAGGACGACGCGCCGGTCTTCAGCCAGCCTGTGTTCGATACCTACGGGGTTCGGACCGACAACAACCTGGACGGCAACGACCTGTTCATGCCGCGCGTCGGGTTCCTGTGGACGCCGGCTGACCGCACCACCGTCAGCGGCGGCTTCGGTCTGTACTCCGGCGGTAATCCCGAAGTCTGGGTTTCGAACGCGTTCGCGGCCCCCGTATTCGGCGAATTCGGCTTCATGCCGGGCAGCGTGGACCTGACCCAGGTCCCGCAGGAAATCCTGGATGCGGTTGCCACTGGCGTCGCGCAGCCGATCGATTACATTGACGAAGACTTCGAAACGCCGTCGGACTGGAAGGCATCGGTGCGCTTCCAGCAGGGCTTCGACCTCAACATCGGCGGCATGGACCTGGGCGACGATTACGTCTTCTCCGCTCAGTACCTGTACACGCGGGCCAAGGACGGCTTCAATTGGGTCAACATCGCCCAGACCGAGCTGGCTGATGCGTTGCCCACAGGTGTTGCACCGGACGGCCGCCCGATTTACGCCGATCTTGAAGACCTCGACATCCCCAACCTGACCCGCCTGACCAACAACGACGGCGCCGAGAGCAAGACACTGACGCTGGCCCTGGCCAAGCGCTACGACTTTGGCTTCAACTTCGACGTCAGCTACGCCTATACAGACGCCGAAGTTGTCAGCGAAGGAACTTCGTCGCGCGGCATTTCGAACTGGCGTGCGCTGTTCTCAGCCGATCGCAACAACCCCGGTACTCGTATATCACCGTTCCAGCAGGAGCATTCGTTCAAGTTCAACTTCGGCTACGAGCGTAATTTCGTTTCCGACTTGATGACCCGGGTCGACGTGTTCGGTCGCCTGTTCAAGGGCGACGTGTGGAGCACATCGTTCGACATAACCGACAACAACGCGCTGTTCGGCCGTGCCGGCTTGGGTGAAGATCCGTTTGACAACAACCCGTTGTACATCCCGACGCCGGGCGGCGACTCGAGCGTCGTGTTCAGCTCGGACTTCGATGTCGCCGGGTTCTTTGATTACGTCGAGCGAAACGGCATCCCGGTCGGCGAGATCCACGATCCGTATTCCGAGTCGGTAGACAACTGGAACAACATCTGGGATCTGCGCTTCCAGCAGGAGCTTCCGGGCATCCCGGGCCTTAGCCGTTTCGTCGGCGATAACCGGTTCAAGCTGATTCTCGATATCGAAAACTTCGCCAACCTGCTCAATAGCGATTGGGGTCAGTTCGTCAACGGTCCGTTCTTCGGTCAGGCCGGCATCGTGCGGGCCGATCTGGTATCGGCGGCCGATGTGGCAGCCAACGGCATCGACGGGGCAAGCGCGCTGACCGGCGATGCGCCGCGTACGACCTGCCTGCAGGCCAGCGACTGCCTTTACCGCTATAACGATTTCGACAATGACCCGACCTCGTTCACGAGTCGCTCGAATTCGGTCTACGAAATCCGCCTGACGCTGCGCTACGACTTCTGATTGCAGCAATCAGGCACCGCATTCCGGCTCGGCTCCGAGCCGGAATGCAAAAAAAAGCCAGCCGGCATACGGCTGGCTTTTTAGTTAATGACAATCGTTAGTGACAACGGGCGCAACGGCAGATCACGCCGGGTTTTTAGGATAAATAGTCGCAGATCGATTTGTGAGTCCTAAGCTGGAAGGTGTCGGTATTTTGCTGGAAGTGGCGATTGGAACCGAATTCGCCGACCAATGGAACCCGTAGCAATAATCCGCGTAATCTGTGGGCCATGATTTTTCCTTGCGGGCACTCGGCGAGGTGCTTCGCTAGAATCATCGGCCTTGTCGAAAAATTAAAAACAGGAACCGAATGAACAATTCAGCTCAATCCGCCAAGAACTGCAAGCTGCAGACCCAATCGAGCCGGGTCTATCCGGCCGGCAGCCTCAATATCCTCTCGCGCGAAGAAGTCTCCCGCTTGTCCGACGCGACCGAGGAAGTCGGCGATATGCTGCGGCGCTGCGCGCTGGCGGTTCTCAACAGCGGGGAGGCCGGTGACGACGCCGAGGCCATGTTGCAGCAATACAGCGATTTCGCCATTCGGGTCGACCAGGTCAACCGCGGCATCCGGTTGGAGCTGGAGAACGCGCCGGGCTGTGCATTTGTCGACGGCGAGATCATTTACGGGATCCGCGAGCTGCTGTCTGCGGTCGTGCGGGACATTGTCTATTTCCACACCGAGATCCGGCCCAATCCGTATTTCGATCAGGGCTCGTCCGAGGGCATCAGCAATACGGTCTTCGAGATACTGCGCAACGCCCGGCTGCTGGATGCCGACAGCGAACCGAGCCTGGTCATCTGCTGGGGGGGGCATTCGATCCCGGGTTTCGAATACGACTATTCGAAGGAAGTCGGCTACCAGCTGGGTCTTCGGGAGATGAACATCGGCACCGGTTGCGGTCCAGGTGCGATGAAAGGGCCAATGAAGGGTGCGACCATCGGCCACGCCAAGCAGCGGACGCTTCCGGGTCGTTACGTCGGCATTACCGAGCCCGGCATCATCGCCGCCGAATCACCCAATCCCATCGTGAATCAGCTGGTGATACTGCCCGACATCGAGAAACGCCTCGAGGCTTTTGTCCGCCTGGGCCACGGCATCGTGGTTTTTCCGGGCGGCGCCGGGACCGCGGAGGAAATCCTGTTTCTTCTCGGCGTTCTTCTAAACCCTGCCAATCGCGATATGCCGTTCCCGCTGATCTTCACCGGCCCGGCGTCATCGGCCGACTATTTCGAAGAAATCGACCAGTTCGTGCGCTACGCACTGGGCGACGAGGCGGCAGCGCGCTACAAGATCATCATTGATGACCCCGAGGCCGTGGCCGTGGAGATGAAAAAGGGCTTGAAGGCCGTGCGTGACTATCGGGTGGAAACCAAGGACGCGTTCTATTTCAACTGGCAGCTGCAGATCGATCCTCAGTTCCAGAAACCCTTCGATCCCACCCACGAAGCGGTCGCGGCGATGCCGGTGGCTCGCGACCTGCCGCGACACGAGCTTGCCGCCAATCTCCGACGGGTCTTTTCGGCAATCGTGTCGGGCAACGTCAAATCCGACGGCATCCGTCGGATACGGGAACACGGTCCTTTCGAGATCCGGGGCGAGGCCGACCTGATGGACAAGCTGGATCGTCTGCTCGATCGGTTCGTGCGGCAGGACCGGATGAAGCTGCCGGGCGGCAAGCCTTATGAGCCCTGTTATCGGGTTGTTCGCTGACGTTTTATGCTTTGGAGTTGCGCCGCGGCGGATGGCTTTTGATTTGAACTTGAATTTTGCACCTTGAGCCTTGAGCCTTTCAAAAAGCCATTTCGCCCCGCGCTGCGCGCTTGCGGGCGACTTACTTTTGTCGGTTGCAACAAAAGTAAGCAAAAGTGCGCTTTACAGGCGGCAGCTGTTGGCGGTGCTGGTCGGAGCGAATGGGGGTTAGGTGTTTGGCGTCGGGCTTTGTTTCGAG
>JGI12048J13642_10128149_pt1 | contig 13243 bp, 12 predicted proteins | sample ElkSlonscriptome_16_FD_13642 | JGI IMG/M metagenome (IMG submission 13642) | reverse complement strand
TCAGTCAAATAGACGACTTTGAGAAGGGTCAAACAGGCTGGGAGTCAGTGGCGGCGCTCGTTCTGGAGGCAACTCGTGCTGCTTGGCGGCATCCGCCTTTGCCGCTTTCTGCTTAAGATGCTTGAAAATCTGCTCAATGACCTTAGGATCCTTAATACTGGCAATGACTTTGACCTGACCGCCACAGTGCTCACAAACTTCGATGTCGATATTGAAGACTCGTTTGAGTCGTTGCATCCAGGTCATGGCTCGGTGTCGCTCCTCGGGGCTCTTGTCGAGCCAGTCGGTTTCAGGTGGTTCCGAATCGGGTTTCTTACCGCGTTTTGCCGGTGTCACTTGAACGCGGTGTTTGCTGTTCGGCGCGTATACACCGTGGAATCGAGTGAGGTTGACCCGAGGTTTGGGCACCAGCGCTGCCAGCTTGGCTATTAAGTCCAATGGCTCGAAGATCACATGGGTGGTGCCGTTGCGGTAAGGGTTTTTTAGCTCATAGCGAACTTGTCCGTTGGTCGTTAACGCCAAGCGCTTCTCAGAGATCGTCGGACGACTGATATATCTGCACAGACCCTCAAGCTTATCCTGCTGATGCGATTCAGCCATCACTCCGGCATGCAGAGAAAAACCAGCATGGTTGGCCACGCGACTGCCAGCACCGGCCTTATCCTCTCGTCCTGACAAGGTTTGCAGGGTAAAGACCTTGCGCCCCCGCTGGGGTCCTGTGGCAATCCGGTAGGTTACCGAAGATCCCTGCAATTGAGTGAGCACATCGTCTTCGCCCTACATCCCTTTCCGGACGTTTAGCCAATGCTTATATTATCAATGAGTTAAGGTCTTGAAAGGGTTCCAAACAGGACGTTCAGCGTGCCGGGAGCTACTTCCGGAATGTACTGAAAGTTGCCATTCCTGGTATAACCTCTGACCAGCAACTCCCCGCAGGAAGCGTCATTCGATTCTCCGCTTGAGAACAGTCTTTCTCCGTCAGCCAAAGGAGTGAAGTCAGTGTAATTTATGGATGATCATGGTGCCGGTTTTCGGAGAACATTCTTACGGTATGCAGCGGGCTTAGTGCCAGTCATGCTTTTGAACGCCCTAACGAAGGCGCTGGTCTCCGCATAACCCAACTTGCCGGCAATCGCAATGATGCTCGCATCGGTGTTCGCCAGTGATTCTTTCGCGAGTTCCACGATAACCTCTTCCCGCAGTTTCTTATAGGTGGTGCCATGCTGCTGAAAATGTCGGTTGAGAGTGCGGGTGGTGATATGTAGCATTTTGGCCACTGTCTCCGCTCCCGCGTCTTTCGTTTCTCAGGTGCAGCAGTTTAAGGCTGGACAGGAACCGCCAGAAGTGGTGGCGGCAGTCCGCTAGACCGGAGGTGCTTTGGTTATGCTGCTGGAAAACTGATGGCAAGGTCCTACTTAATCCAAAGAAACGCTTACCTTACCCGGGCCGCTGCCTTTTATGGTGTTCACTTTTTCTTTAATCCGGCTCTGCAACATTTTGCCGAAAAAGTGCAGTAAGCGGAGCAGGTGACGCGGGTATTTCAGCGTGAACTTTGTGTAATACCAGCAAATACGTGGGGTGTTGTAAAAACCAAACAATATCTTCCGGTAGTTCTCATTCAGCTCTTCCTGTGATAAATCTTTGGGATGCCACAGGAAATTCATGCCATTCATTTTTTCCCAATGATCATCTCTTATGCTGGTGCCGTACAAGTCGTGGTAAATCGGAGAGCCTGGGTAAGGTGTAAACTTGGTCAGGTGCATAATGGTTAAGGGCACGCTTTTTAAGAAGGCTCTGGTTTGCGCGATGGTGTCGTGAGTCTCCCCAGGATAACCCAGCATAAATAAGCCTTTACTGCGAATGCCAGCTTCATGGGTCCATTGCAATGCTCTTCTCGACTTTTCCAGCGAGGCTGCTTTGTCCATTTGCTGGAGCAGCTCATTGGAGCCCGATTCCAGCCCAAAGCTGATCTCCCAGCAGCCTGCTTTTTTCATTAGCTTCAGAGTTTCTTGCTTGACTACATCCACCCGAGAAGCACAACTCCAGGTAATATCCATTTTGTTGTTAATTATCAGGTCACATAATTCGGTAGTGCGCTTTTTACTGGCGGTGAACAAATCGTCAACAAATAGAATATGTTTAACACCATAGGTGGTTTGCAGGTGTTGCATGATCTCGAACACACGTTGCGGTGTGTAAGCCCGCACACTGGCTCCGAAGGTGGAGGTGTCGCAGAATTTGCAGTGAAATGGACAGCCCCGGGAAGCGGCAATAGAGGCCACCGGAAAGCGGGGGAAATCGTATACTGCGGGGCGATAAGCTTTAGGGAAGTCGGGTAACAAGTCCCAGGCAGGCATGGGCAGTCTGTCCAGGTCTTTATTGATGCTCATCTTCGGGGTCTGGACAATCCGTGTTGTGATCTGGCTGGTGTCGCGGAAAATCAGTGCCGGCACCTTATTGAGATCAGTGCGATTGCGCAAGGCATCGAGTAACATAACCAGAGGCTCTTCGCCTTCACCCACGATGGCATAATCAAACTCCTGAAAGCGGGCCATGGTTTCTTTACCCATGGATGAAATATGCGGGCCGCCAACCAGAATTTTCACATCCGGCAGACGGAGTCTGATTTTGCGAGCCATTTCAGCCGCTACCCAAACGCCAACCGTGAACAAGGTAATGCCGACGAAGGCGGGAGCCTGGGCGGCTATTTGGTCTGCCACTTGATCCGGTGACAGGTCGAAAATATCACTCTCTATAATCGAGGGTTGATAACCGTGCTCACGAACCTCGGCAGCTAAGTGCAGTAATCCGAGCGAGGGAGAGGCATTGGTGATGTATTTAACATACTCATAGCCCTTGGCAATGCGTTCGTAGGGCGGTGTAACAAGTACAATTTTTCGATTATCCATTACAAGGCGACCTGTACTAATCTGAGCGGTTTATAGTGTCAGAAAAGCGCGTTAATTTGAAGTTTTGTTGTTATTTTGAGCTGTTGCCGGCCTTTCAACCTGGAATCCTTGGTTGGACGCCGTGAAGGGAGCGTTTGCGGTGGTGCAGGGCAAGGCATAATGACGAGTAATAGTTGTTCTATTGCAAGGAGTTATAACGCGGCAATGCGCCGCCACAAGCGTGCCAATCGCGGTGTAACGATGTTCACCTAACAGGTGACCTAACAAACCAACTGAGAATATTAGTAATTTCAAACTCTTATCTGACGCGCGTAGTGGTCAACTGAGGATTCTGGGTTCAATAAGCGGGGCTTCCTTTCGCCCTTGGGCCTTTGCTCCTCTACCACCAATACCGCTTCATCTGACTTTGTATTGATAGAAACCATTGATATCCGCTCGTGTAATGACGCCAATAATGGGTTTAATCATCGGGGCGGACGTGCGCTCGACGTAGAGTGCATCCACTCCTTCTGAGCTGAATCTTTGTAAGGCTTCTTCCAGTGTTGCTTGTACATGGAGCGAGGCCAGGTCTTTGCGTTGAGCGGGAATGCGGATCAGGTCAATCTGTTGTTGATCGGCGACAAAGTCTGGTTTGCTTTCCAGTTCTTCCAGATGGCGGGCTAACTCGGCTCCCGGGAGCGCGGCCAAGGGTTTTTCTTCGCCGTTTATTATGATCCATTTGGGCGAATTCTGCAGCAGTTGTTGGCTTTCTTGCCAGCTCACTATGGGGTCTGAACGCACTAAATTGCGTTCCATGATCGCGCCCACTGATACTCGTCTTAAGGCCATGGTGACGGGTTCTGCCTGATAGTCCAGACCTTGGGCTTGCAAAATAGTTTGGAATACCGAGCGTTGTTTAAAAAAGTGTGAGGCGATCAGGCTGGAAGTAATAATCATCAACATGGTAGGGAGAAAAATATGCGGGTTACGGGTCAGTTCGATCACCGCCATGATGGCGGCCAAGGGGGCTTGCAGTACACACCCCATCATTGCACCCATGCCCAGAATGGCATAGAACCCCGGGGCGGAAGCCAGGGTGGGCATCAGGCTTTGTGCCATCACACCCAAAGCACCGCCAACGGCAGCGCCAACGAACAGGGTTGGCCCGATAATACCGCTGGGCATGCCCAAGCCAATACTGACCGCGGTAACGATCAATTTAACCGCAGCCAGGCTCAGTAAAAAGACCAAGGGCAGAGAGCCGGCGATGGCCTCGTTGACCGTATCGTAGCCAATGCCCATTATTTGCGGGAAGAACAGAGCCGCAATGCCCGTTAACAAGCCTGCGGCAAACAAACGCACAGGAAGCGGTGATTTGGCCTTTAAAGTGGTCACTTTCAGGGTGTTGACAAATAGCACCGAACATAAGCTTATTAACACGGCGCAGGCCACAATATAAGGCAATTCAATCAGTGAACTCAGGCTGAAGTTGGGCACAATAAAGGCGGGATCATTACCATAAACAGTTTGTGAAACCACTGCACCCATAACAGCCGCCAGGATGATCGGTGTGAAGCCATTAATGGTGTATTCCAGCATGACCACTTCCATCGCAAATATAACACCCGCTATGGGGGTGTTAAACGATGCGGAAATGGCCGCTGCTGAGCCACATCCCACCAACAGGCGGATCGAGTTATGAGGTAGCTTCATTTGTTGGCCGAGCAGGCTCGAAACCATTGCGCCGAGATGCACTGCAGGGCCCTCACGGCCAGCGGATTGACCGCTGACGATGGTGACCACGCCACAATAGAACTGTAGTAAACCGTTTTTTAAGTAAAGATATCCCTGGTGATAGCTCAAGCGTTCCATCACATAAGCCACGCCCACTTTCCGGTGTTGTACACCCATACGCACTAAAATGATGGTGATGGCCATGGCGCCAGCCAGGGGCAGAGTGAATCTGACCACAGCGGCTAAGCCCTCAAACCCTTCTGCGGTACCATCAGGTAACATCAACTTGAGAGGCCATTCAATTGCAGCCCGAAACAGTAAAATGACCAGGCCCGTGAGCAAGCCAGACATTATGCCCAGCAACGCCAGATGAGGGAGCGCATCATCACTGGCGACGCTGCGACGGAAGCGCTGTTTACCGAGATCGATGCGTCGGCTTATCTCAGCCGCTGACCAGCGTTTTTGAAAACGGGCGAACCACTTCAATTTTGGTATTTTTGTCATGTGGTTAGTGGGTTGAATGTAAATTAGGCGGGTACACAAGTAAAGGTCAAAGCGCTGATGATTGTTGCCGATTGGTTAGAACTAGCTTAGTCTCACCTTCAACGTCTGATAGTAAGCTCTGCCGGTTTAGGCTGTTCAATTATGAGTGGGTTGTCGGCATATTACTGGTGTTGCCAAATGGCCATGAACACATCTCGATCATTGCTGATTGATTAGAGCATAGACCTGTATAGGTAAGTATACTTTATAAATCACGGATATCGAGGGATTTGTGAGGGGTGTCTGGGGGCCAGTACGGTGTCTCTCTTTTACCGAAACAGATTCTATCGGTCATTATTCATAGCTTTCTGTGGATGGTTTTATTCGTAATAAAACTCAGTCTGGACAGCGGCAGTCATTTTCATAGCGAGGATATTGTGTATAAAGTAGGGATTGTAGGTGGAACCGGTTACACCGGCGCAGAATTAATCCGGCTATTGCTGGTGCATCCGGATGTCAGCTTGTCGGTGATCACCTCTCGTGGGGAGGCGGGCACGCCGTTGAGTGATATGTTCCCCAATTTGCGAGGTCATACAGAGCTGAGGTTTAGTGAGCCAAATGTGGACCAATTGGCGAATTGTGATCTGGTTTTCTTTGCCACTCCCAACGGCGTTGCCATGCATATGGTGCCTGAGTTAATGGCTGGCGGAACCCGGATTGTGGATCTGGCTGCCGACTTCAGGCTAAAAGATGTTCAGGTCTGGGAGCATTGGTATGGTATGCAGCATGCCTGCGCAGAACTTTTAGACAGTGCAGTATACGGATTGCCGGAAGTTAACCGGGAGCAGATAAAGCAGGCTCAGTTGGTTGCGAATCCAGGTTGTTACCCAACGGCAATACAACTTGGGTTTTTACCTTTGTTGGTGAATCGTCTGGTGGATACCAGCCGTCTGATCGCCGACGCTAAATCAGGCGTCAGTGGTGCTGGCAGGGGTGCTCAAGTGGGTACGCTGTTGTGCGAGGCATCCGAAAATTTTAAAGCCTATGGTGCCTCTGGTCACCGTCATTTGCCGGAGATTCGGCAGGGCTTGACTGCGGTAGCGGGTGAAGTGGTGCAGTTGACCTTTGTGCCTCATTTAGTGCCTATGGTCAGAGGGATTGAAGCGACTCTTTATGCCGAATTAAACGCTGAATTTGAGGATTTGCAGGCGCTCTATGCGCAAACCTTTCAACACGAAGCCTTTGTGGATGTTTTGCCGCCAGGGGGGTTACCGGAAACCCGTACGGTCAGAGGTACCAATGTTTGTCGGATCGCTTTGCATCAGCAGCCAGATAGTCGCCACGTCATCGTAATCGCGGTCATTGATAATCTGGTTAAAGGTGCGGCTGGTCAAGCAGTGCAGAGCATGAACCTGATGCTCGGTTTGCCAGAAGATTGTGGGATACAACAGTTGGCGATGTTGCCTGTTTAGTTGTATTTGGCTATTTTTTAAAGCTGTATTTTCAATCATCGGTGTATTCGAATATCGAAGTGGTTGCAAGTGGAAGTGGTTGCAAATGAGTGTTATCCAAGACCTAAGCGAATGAAGAGGTAGCATGAGTTCCAGAGCAGATGAAAAATTGATCATTGTTCCCTATCAACCGGGCAATCAGCTAAAGCGTCTATTGCTGGCCTTGGTTGTGGTGCTGTTATGTATATCCGCTGCATCGGCACTAAGTTGGTATGCAGGTCTGAAGCAGCACGAATTGGGTAATACTGAGAAAGCCCAGATGCAACAGCAGGTCGCTGAGGCTCAACAGCAAGTGGAAGCCTTAAATCAGCAAATCGCCGTTTTAGAGCGTGGCCGGGCGATTGATAATAAGGCGAAACAAGAAGTACAAGCTACAATATTTAAGCTGGAAAACAGTATGGTGCAGTTAAAAGAAGATATTGCTTTCTATAAAAATATTATGGCTCCTTCCGGTAATGACAAGGGCCTGAAAATCGAGAAATTGGATTTATGGCCAGGTACGGGAGAGCGCTCCTTCCGCTATAAAATGGTCATGACCCAGGTGGCAGATAACAGTTCCTATATTCAAGGCCTTGTGGCGGTTAATTTGATTGGTTATCGAGGCGAAACTAAAGAAATCCTGGCGCTACGCGATGTGGATGGCGCTGAAGATCTGGGGCTTAAGTTTCGATTCCGGTTCTTCCAGAATATTGAAGGCAATCTTTCACTGCCTGAAGGTTTTAAAGCAACCCAAGTACAAGTGGTGGCTCAGGCATCGGGCAAGAAAGCCACCAAAATTGAGCGTACTTTTGATTGGAAGGTGGCATCTAAATAACATACTTACTTGGGTTGATGTAGGGTTTTGAATGCGTTATTGCTTAAGCGGAACCTGGTCAAGGGCACTATGAGGCTTTTGACATTAGGCTGTCCAAGTCAAAATGCAGCCATAATGAAGAAAAGAGTCGGAAGTCGTAAGCAGACCAAAACAGGAGACAATGATGTTAGGTGGGAGTAAAAAGAAGGCTGGGAGTCCTTTTGATACTTTGATAGCTCAAGGCACCCAGATTAAAGGTGATCTCACGGTGGCTGGTGGCTTGCATATTGATGGTAAAATAGAAGGTCAAATCAAGGCGGCGAAAGAAAATCCCCAAGCCATTGTCAGGCTCAGTGATGAAGGGGAGGTAAAAGGAAATATTGAGGCTCCTCACATTATTATTAACGGTAAAGTTCATGGTGATGTTTACTCCACTGAACACGTTGAATTAGCACCTAAAGCCTCTATTACCGGCAATGTTTACTACCATTTGATTGAGATGGCGATTGGTGCTGAGGTCAACGGCAGCCTTGTTCATCAAAAAGAAAACGCGGGGGAAAGCAATGTGGCTGTGGTCACTCAGCTAAATAATGCCTCGGATTAACGCTCAATCCTTTTCTGACCCTATACCGTATCGGCAAGTAAGTGGGTTATACTGCGCGGTAGTTTCTTTGCGTAATAATGATATCAGAGAGGGTAGTGATGAGCGAAGCGTTGACTTTCGAACCTAGTCCTTTGTATTTGTCAGACAATGCGGCAGCTAAAGTGAAAGCACTGGTGGAAGAAGAAGGGAATGATGAACTGAGCCTGCGGGTGTTTGTCACCGGTGGTGGATGCTCTGGCTTTCAATACGGCTTTTCTTTTGACGAGGCGGTCAAAGAAGATGATACCGTTGTACAAAAAAGTGGCGTAAAATTATTAGTGGATTCACTGAGTTATCAATACTTAGTGGGTTCAGAAGTGGATTATCAGGAGGGTTTAGAGGGCGCTCGTTTCGTCATTAACAATCCCAATGCGTCTACTACCTGTGGTTGTGGCAGTTCCTTTTCAATATGAGTGATTAGCTCGTGACCAAAAGCACAAACCGGATATATGCAAAGCAAGCTTTGTTGCCACGTTTGGTCCGTGCTCTCGGGATAGTGTTGGCCATAGCTTCCTTCCAGGTCATGGCCGACAGACCAATTACTTCGCCAGCCATTGCGAAAAGTGGTTTATCTGACAATCACTACGTCGCCAAAATTAAACTTCATACAGCCGAAGAAATAACGGATTTGTTTGATCGTGCTGAAATGTTGCTGGATCAGGAAAGTTCTTTTGCCCTCGGTGAGCCTATCGCCTTCGTACTACATGGGCCAGAGGTGAAGTATTTTTCACGGATGAACTACGAAGCCTACAAAGGCATTGTAGACAAAGCTGCACAACTAGATGCTTTTCGCTTAATCGACGTCAGGGTATGTGCTACTTATTTGCGGAATAACAATATTAGCCCGGATTCTTTGCCCCCTTTTGTTGAGGTTGTACCCTACGGCCCTGATGAAGAAATGCGTTTACGGGCACAGGGCTACCGAGATTTTTGAGTCTTTTGCAACGACGACGTAGTTACAGTTACACCCCCACCCCCCCCAAAGAAAGACAAAGCTATGCCTATGAATTATCAGCACGGATAAATGGCACCTAGTATCCTCGGGCCTCTCGCACCGGTGACACTAGGGCAATTAGAAACTTGTCGATTCAGCGTTCGGTAGCCAAACCAGGCAAAGGCTATAGCTTCAACAAAATCCGGGTCAATACCGGCCGCCGCAGTTGAAGCTATGTTGATGCTGGGCAACAGTTGCTGAAGGCGGCTCATCAGATAGTCATTATTAACTCCACCCCCACAAATGAACAAATCTCTGATCTGCAGTTTGTCCACTTCATCGGCAATCGACGAGCAGGTCAATTCGGCCAGGGTGGCCAGCACATCTACATCTGTTAAGTCTGGGTGGTGAGCCAGACACCGCTGCAACCAGCCCATATTAAAGTATTCTCTTCCGGTGCTCTTGGGTGCCGGTTTGCTGAAATAGGAGTCTTGGCTCATGGTGGCCAGCAATCCCTGGTCAGGTCTGCCGGTACTGCAAATGCTTCCTTTGCTGTCGAAATCTTTGCCAAATCGATCTTGCATCCATGCATCCATCAATACATTGCCCGGACCAGTGTCGAAGCCCAGTAAGGTGTCGGATTTGTCCCAATAGGTCACATTGGCGAAACCACCAATATTAACTACTGCTACGCTGTCGAATTTTGGTGAGAAGTAGTGATGATGAAAGCCCGGAGCCAACGGTGCCCCTTCTCCCCCGGCCGCCATGTCTCTTGCTCTGAAGTCGGTCACAACCGTAATGCCAGTTAGTTCAGCAAGCAAGGCGCCGTTGACCATCTGCACGGTATAGGGAGTATCAATATCAGGACGATGCCGTACGGTTTGTCCATGACACGCTATTGCTGTGGTATCAGAGGCGTTGATATTGGCTTGCTGCAAAAGGGCCTTAATTGAAGTGCTGTAGTGTCTGGTGAGTTGGTGTTCGATGCGATGGTAGTAATCAGGAGCCCAGTCAGTTGCGCTGGCAAGGTCGGCCAGCTGCTGTCTTAATTCAGAGTCAAAAGGCGTAAAAAGGGTGTGGATGGTTGTTATTTCATCCGGGTCGGCTTTGATCATCGCAGCATCTATGCCATCCAGGCTGGTGCCGGACATCAGCCCAATGACCAGCGCCTCCTGCTGCGGTGAAGTCATAGATCGCGAGTAGGGGAATTGGATTCAGATTTTGCCAATTGGTAGCCCTTAGCCAATGAGTCTAGCTGCGCAACGGCTATCTCGGCCTGCTTCTGAAATCGGCCTAGCTCGCTCTTGGCCACGGGATGGGCTTTGGGCAGTTTCACAGTCAGAGGATTTTTATGTATGCCATTGACGCGAAACTCGTAGTGTAAATGGGGTCCAGTGGCCATCCCCGTGCTGCCAACGTAACCAATGATCTGGCCCTGCACTACCCGTTTGCCAGAGCGGATGCCTTTGGCAAAACCCTTCATATGAGCATATAAAGTGGATATGGCTTGACCATGTTGAATAATGACCACCTTTCCGTAGCCGCCTTTGCGCCCCGCGAAGATCACCTTGCCACTGCCGGTTGACTTGATTGGTGTACCGCGTCGGGCGGCATAGTCAGTGCCTCTGTGGGCGCGGATTTTGTGCAGTACCGGGTGTTTTCTTTTCAGATTGAAGTGAGACGACACTCTGGCAAAGTCGATCGGTGAGCGCCTGAAGGCTTTCTTCATGCTGTCACCGGCTGGAGTGTAGTAGCTGACACGGCCCTTGGAATCCTCATAGCGCACAGCTGTATACACTTTGCCCCTGTTGACGAATTGGGCGCTTAGTATATTGCCTTCTCCAATATGCTCGTCGTCGAGATATTTCTCTTCATAAAGCAGCTTGAAACGATCACCCTTGCGGATATCCATAATAAAATCAATATCCCAGCCAAAAATGTTGGCTAACTCCATGGTAAGCGTGTCTGAAATACCAGCATTTTTGGCATCAACGAACAGTGACGAGTTGATGGTTCCCTCAGCATAGGCCAGTTGAATAGCAGGTTCTATCTTCTGGTTTTCGAAAGAAAAAGCACCGGTATCTGAGCTGCTGATGTGCAGTTTTTCAAGTCGGCTGCGTTGGATTTGTAGAGTCTGGAACTGTTCGTCTGCGAAACCAAAAGTGACTTTTTCACCGGGGTAGAGTCGGGTCCACGATGAGTCAGCAGCAGAAGCGCTGACTTTATTCAAGTGCTGAGGGGTCAAACCCGCCTTTGAGAACAGCCTATACATGCTGTCTCCTGGTTTGACCGTAAAGTGTTGCAAGGTTAACTCGGGTTCGGAAATAGTTTCGACCGGGGTATTCAGCTCATCAGCTATGGCTGTCGTTCCAGCTATCAGTCCAGACTGGGGCATCTGATTTTCAATCCCGGTGTGTTGGTGCAAGCCAGTCGATGCTGAGACAGGCGGCATGGCTTTCTCAATGCCCTCAATGCCCTCAATGCCGGGATTGTCATCCTCCGCCACCAGAATATCAATGCTGACCCTTTTGTCTTCAGCGGCTTCTCCCGGACCGAGCATGACGGCACAACCGAAAAGAATAGAAGCGCTCAGCAGGGCTACACAGTAAAAATGTTGAAGCTTAAGTTTCGGAATTTTGATGGGCATGAGAAGCTAAAGTGGTGAGTTGGAAAAAGGCAATAATCTAGGGAAGTATAACCATTTTTTCAGAGGATGCACGTTAAGGGAGGCTTGGTTGAAAAAAAATACTGTTATACTGCTTGGCCGTATTTGCCAATGAGTCGGTATATCTTTTCGATTGCGAGTGGAGCGCAAGGCGCCTCCACTCTTCGCCAGGTTATGATGATTTTGGTTATACCTTGGCACTCTGTTTTGTACTCTTATACTCCATATCTTAATACCAACAGGATGTCCTAAAAGATGTTGTCTGTATCTGTAGAAGAATCAATGGCTTTGATTAAGCGTGGTAGCGAAGAAATCATTCAGGAAGAGGCGCTGAGGGAAAAACTGAACGAGGGTCGGCCGTTGCGGGTTAAGGCGGGCTTTGATCCCACGGCTCCTGATTTGCATCTTGGTCATACGGTGCTTATCAATAAGCTCAGACAGTTTCAGGAGCTGGGTCACCAGGTCATTTTTTTGATCGGTGATTTTACCGGAATGATTGGGGATCCAACCGGCAAAAGTGCCACCAGACCGCCTCTCTCCCATGAAGATGTAGCGCGCAATGCAGAAACCTATAAAGAGCAGGTATTCAAGATTCTGGATCCGGCCAAGACTGAGGTGCGCTTCAACAGTGAATGGATGGATCGACTCACAGCAGCCGATATGATCAGGCTGGCCGGTCAGCTCACTGTCGCGAGAATGCTTGAAAGGGATGATTTTCAGAAGCGCTATGGCAATGAACAGCCTATCTCCATCCATGAGTTTCTTTATCCCTTAGTACAAGGTTATGACAGTATTGCTCTGGAGGCGGATGTTGAGCTTGGTGGCACTGATCAGAAATTTAATCTGCTAATGGGACGGATGTTACAGAAAAATGCTAAACAAGATCCCCAAACTATCATCACCATGCCTATCCTGGAAGGTTTGGATGGGGTGCAAAAAATGTCCAAGTCGTTGGATAATTACATTGGCGTTAATGATTTGCCGGGAGAGATGTACAGCAAAACTCTATCCATCCCTGATCATTTGATTCAGCGCTATTTTGAGTTGCTCAGCTTTCGATCAGCCACTGAAGTTGATGAGTTGTTAGCATCGATTCAGTCGGGCCGAAATCCCCAGGATGTTAAGAAGTTGTTGGCCGAAGAATTGGTTGCCCGCTTCCACGGAGAAGCAGCAGCGCTGACCGCTCACAAGTCCGCTGGGAATGTTACCCGTCATGGAGAAATACCTGAGAATGTGCCGGAGGTAATAGTGGACACCGAAGGCAATGAAGCATTGCTGGTGGCTTCCCTGTTGAGGATGGCAGGGCTGGTAAAAAATGGAGCGGCTGCCCGGGATGTACTTTCACGGGGTGCGGTCTATGTTGATGGGATGCAAGTGCAAGCTGATTACATGTTCAGGGCGGGTGAGGATAAAGTGGTCCAGGCGGGTAAGAAAAAAATTGCCAGGGTGAAAATAAAATAAGTAAAAAATTATGTTGCAAGAGTGAAGCGGCAGCGTATAATCGCCCCCTCTTTCAACGGGGACACCCGATAGAAAGGAATATGTGGAGACGGGATACAGAACGTTTTCGAAGGTCGCAGATACATGCTGCG
>JGI12048J13642_10005313_pt1 | contig 13243 bp, 8 predicted proteins | sample ElkSlonscriptome_16_FD_13642 | JGI IMG/M metagenome (IMG submission 13642) | reverse complement strand
ACAACGGCTCAATTGTCAGACACTGGCTTATCGGCCAGCCCCAACTCTTCCCCATCTCGGCTTGATCATCCGTCCATCTTGACAGACGATGATGACGAAGATTCCTCTTCCTTTGAAAGCAGCGATGGCATGGGGGGAACGACGCTGCCCTTAGCCTCAGACAGTCGCATCAGAAGAGAATACTTCGTCTTTGTCATGGCTTCTCAGTTTCAGGCTCTGATACTAGCCCATCGACCTCGTTCGGCTCGCCAAACAAACTCAGAAGCAGGGGCATCTCTGGCCAACACGACGCTGCGATCGTCCAGTAGTGTCGCAGAAGATGAGCCAGAGCGGAAAAATCCGCTCTTGGGCGTGTGCGCATTTGACCAAACCACACTTGGAAATGTCTTGGGAGGAATCCAAAAGGCACTAGACGTTGTCCAACAAAAAGGCCAGGGAACACCAGAACTTGTCTCGCTGTATGAGCGCTGGGACGAACAGGAAAATTTGCTGTCCCAAACTACTCTCAGTCCGCATCTTTTGAACAGTCTCTGGAACCGACAGACTCAGATCCACGAAGACCTCTACAACAGTAACAACAGTGCGCGGCGTCAGGCTGAACGGGCATCGTCCCTACAGCTTGAGAACGAAGAATTGCTGAATGCGATCAGGATTAAAAATGAGTTCTTGCAAAGTGTAGGGCAAGAGCTAAGAACCCCTCTCTCAGCCATGAAAACAGCGCTGACCCTACTCGAATCTCCCAACATTCGCCCGCCTCAGCGACAGCGCTATATGGAGTTGCTGAAGCAAGAGTGCGATCGCCAAGGCGCTTTGATCACCAGTGTGCTCGATCTGCTCCAGCTCGAAACATTCGAAGAACAACCTACTATTCAGCCCTTGAGAATGGTCGATGTTGTGCCAGGAGTCGTTAGTACCTACCAGCCTTTAGCTCAAGAGAAAGGAGTGATGCTGGCTTACACCATTCCTGAAAACTTGCCTGCGGTATCGTGCTTGAATTCGTGGCTTCGCCAAATTGTGATCAATCTTTTGCACAATGGCATCAAGTTTACTCAAAAGGGCGGCCAAGTCTGGGTTAGAGGACGCGCTCAGGGCGACTATGTGCAGCTAGAATTCCGGGATACAGGGATCGGAATTGCACCAACTGATATTCCTCGCATTTTTGATCGGTTCTATCGAGTGCGTCATTCTCCTGACCTTCAATATGCCAGCGGAGCAGGATTGGGGTTGTCCATCGTTCAGCAGCTCTTACTCCGATGTGGCGGTTCTATTTCAGTCCAAAGCCGCCAAGGAGAAGGGACAGTATTCAACGTTCTACTCCCCGTTTACCGTTGAAAACCTTGGCAGGAGAGCCTTGGCAAGAGAGCCTTGGCAAGAAAAATTTTGTTAGGCAAACATCAAGTGCCTTTCACTCCGTCTTGAGTCAGCCGAAAAACAACGATTGCTGATATCGATTACTCAGCAAGTTCAACGAAAGAATATCCTGAGTTTGCCGTTGTCCGGTATACTCCGTGTTGCAGCAGATGTATAGTGTCCAGCCATGGTAGCAGTAGCAATTTTGGCAGCAGGCCGGGGAACGCGCATGAAATCTAGCGTTCCTAAGGTGCTCCATTCTTTAGGAGGGCGATCGCTCGTAGAGCGGGTATTGCTTAGCTTAGAGGAGATCAAACCAGAGCGCATTTTCTTGATTGTGGGCTATCAGGGGGAAGAAGTTGCCGAAACTTTGCGATCGCGCTATGAACATATGGAAATGGACGCCTCTCTGGAATTCGTTACCCAATCGCAGCAGTTGGGAACGGGGCATGCTGTTCAGCAAGTGATTCCCCACCTCCAAGATTTTGACGGAGACTTGCTAGTGCTCAATGGAGATGTGCCGCTGTTGCGTCCAGGCACGTTGAAAGACTTGCTCACCACCCATCAAGAACAGCGCAATGCGGCGACGCTGCTAACAGCAAATTTGTCGAATCCCAAAGGATATGGACGGGTCTTCTGCGGCACCAACAATGTCGTTACCCAAATTGTGGAACATCGCGACTGCACCACAGCTCAACGACAAAATCGGCGAGTCAACGCTGGAGTCTACTGCTTTCGATGGGGCGAATTATCCACCATTCTGCCTCAGCTCGAAGCCAACAACGATCAGCAAGAATATTATCTAACAGATGTGATCACCATGATGCAGCCTGTGATGGCTGTGGATGTGGAAGATCCTCAAGAAATTTTGGGAATTAACGACCGCAAGCAACTTGCAACTGCCTACGAGATTCTGCAGGCTCGCATCAAAGACCACTGGATGATGGAAGGGGTCACAATGCTAGACCCCGGCAGCATTACAATCGATGATTCTGTCATACTCGAACCTGACACGGTGATCGAGCCTCAAACTCATCTGCGCGGCAACACCATTGTTCGTAGTGGCAGCCAAGTTGGCCCTGGAAGCTTGATTGAGAACAGCGAAATTGGAGCCAACTCGCGGATACTTACCTCTGTGATCAGCGATAGTCAGATCGGGGCAGGCTCCCGCATTGGCCCCTATGCTCATCTCAGAGGACATGCTCAAGTTGGGGCAAATTGCCGAGTTGGCAACTTTGTGGAACTGAAAAACGCGACCTTAGGCGATCGCACCAATGTCGCCCATCTCTCATATTTAGGAGATGCCACTCTGGGACAGCATGTTAATGTTGGCGCGGGAACGATTACTGCGAATTATGACGGCGAGAAAAAGCACCATACGACCATTGGCGATCGCACAAAAACCGGCTCGAACAGTGTTCTGGTCGCGCCGATTACGATTGGGGCTGATGTCACCATTGCAGCAGGTTCAACCGTCACCGAAGATGTAGATAGTGATGCACTGGTCATTGCGCGATCGCGACAAGTCGTCAAACCTCGATGGCGATTGAATCAGTCATAGTCTACTCAGCCATAACTCCGCATCCCGTTCCATCGACTCGTTTCGGTTCATCTGATAGGTCTAGCTGGTGGCTCAAGTTGTTTTAGAAAAAATCTACAAAACATTTCCTCACCGCTCGAAAGCGGCTGTGCGCACTTCAACCCCAGCGGAGGAGACTGTACCCTCTTCCTCTCTGCGGCCTTCGGCTGACTCACCCGCGATCGCAGAGCAAATGGGAGAAGCTCATTATCCAGCTCCTGTCTCCCGGCGAGAACGTCCTTCCCAATCTGCTCTGCCGAACTCCAGCTCGACCGTCTTGCGGGACATCAATCTCACAGTTCATGATGGGGAGTTTCTGGTCTTAGTTGGCCCGTCGGGTTGTGGAAAAAGTACGCTCCTGCGTCTTATTGCAGGACTTGAGTCATTGACGGGAGGAAACATTTGGGTGGGCGATCGCCGCATTACCGATCTCCCTCCAAAACAGCGCGACATCGCGATGGTGTTCCAAAACTATGCGCTCTACCCTCATCTGACGGTTTACAACAATCTTGCCTTTGGGTTGAGGCGCATGGGGCAAGAGAACTCACCTGATGACGACCAGACGCTGCCAGAGGAGGAGAGCAAACCTTCCAGTAAAAATTCTGAGCAAATGTCAGCTCTGCAGCAGAAACTACAGCGATGGGGAGAAGAGTTTTTAACTCGGATAACTCGAGCCTTTCCTGACAAACTGCGCTATTGGTCTGAGCAAGAACGCCAGGTGGATCAGCGCGTCAAAGCAGTAGCACAGACTCTTCAGATCGAAGCCTTGCTCGATCGGCTCCCCCGCCAGCTTTCGGGGGGGCAAAAGCAGCGCGTTGCACTCGGTCGCGCCATGGCTCGCAATCCTCAAGCGTTTTTGATGGATGAACCGCTGTCAAATTTGGATGCCAAGTTGCGCACCGAAACCCGCACCCAGATTGTGAACCTACAGCGAAAGCTCAAAACAACCACAATCTACGTCACCCACGATCAAACCGAAGCCATGACCATGGGCGATCGCATTGTCGTTCTCAATGGCGGTCAAATTCAGCAAATTGCGACGCCTATTGAGCTATACACTCGCCCGGTCAATCGCTTCGTGGCAGAATTCATTGGCACCTTGCCCATGAATTTCCTTGAGGTCGAGGTCAAAGCACCCTGCGTCGTCGTTCACCCTGCTTTTCGCCTAACGCTACCCGACACTTGGACGGTTCCCCTGCGACGTTACGACGGGCGATCGCTCATTCTTGGAATTCGGCCTGAGCATCTCAGCCTCAGCGTTCCGGCTCCCAAAAACATTCCTGTTCGAGTTGAGCGTATTGAGACTTTAGGAAGCGACACGCATTTGACCGTTCGAGTCAGCGACGAATCTTCCCTAGGCCAATCCCCGATTCGGCTTCAGATTCGAGTCTCACCTGACCAGTCAACATTCGTTGACGAAAAGCTCTGGATTTCCTTAACCCCTCAAAAAGTCCATCTCTTCGATCCCACCACCCACAACGCCATTCTGCCCACCGCTCTGGAACCAGATTCGCATCCGTCCTGGTAATACCGTCACGGCACTCTTTTTGAGGTATTCATGAACTTCCTCTCTTCTGGCGGCGAAATTCACGAGTCGCACGGTAAGCACCGTTACATTTAATACAATTCTTAACGCTCACCCCCTTTCATTACTCGGACGCAGTCCCATAGTCTGGTTAAGTGTTAGTTAAGCCATTTCAGGCTTGAGAACCTGCTCTTTTTCACTCATTTTCAGTTGTGACCATACGACGCTGTGCCCTATGCGACTCAAAATCGTAGAATCTTTTGACCAAACATTTACTCTTACTCATACAGCAAGAGATGCACTCTATGAATTGTTGACTGGAGAGGCGTTTTGTCAGCAAATTTGTGGTCAAGCTCAGTGCGATCGCGTCGAGTTTACTCAAATGCTATTTCAGCCCACTCCATATACGTCCATAGAGACAAAAGGAATGCCTGTCGAGTTTGAGCAATATCACGAGTCGCCAGACTATGTGATTATCAACGTCCCACCCAATTTTATGTTTCAGGCCAAAATCTTCAATCCCAATCGTCTCTGCGCTGTCTACAAGAAAGCCTACGATAGCTAGAGCTAAGTGCTCCAAGTCCGTCGCTCTAACTTTGCCTTCACAATCTTTTCTCACGACTCTCCTCACCTTATTGCGTCTGTCCTCTTTTCTCTGCGGTATATGGTCTCCTCAGTTTCCTCGGAACATCCATTTCCTTCCCTCAGCAGCCTTGAATCAATTTCGTATATCGACGCAAAAGGACTGCTCCCTGAGCAGTTTGCGGGCAAGGTCGGCCTTTACGCAATTTTCGATGAAGCTCAAACCCTGCAATTTGTTGGCTATTCCCGCGATATTGTTCTCAGCCTCAAGCAGCATCTCGTGCGGTGTCCCCACCAATGTATCTGGCTCAAAGTCAACACGGTCGAGCGCCCCAATCGCACCCTGCTAGAACAAATCAAAACCCATTGGATTGAAGAGCAAGGGACAATGCCTCCGGGCAACGATCAGCAAGAGGATCAATGGACACAGCCAATTGATGCCAAAGCTCTGATGACAGCAGACGAACAAGAGGCGATCGCCACTGTCCATACAGATTTCGAGCGCAGCAAGCTTCTCAAAAAAGTTGCTCGTCGGATCGAAGCCGATATCTTAGCCACGCTGGAGAGCAGAGGTCTTCGTACTCCCCTCCGCTTCGATCCGAAAATGAAAGAACAAGGACTTCTCAATATCAAGCCTGAATAATCGAGGCCAAGACAACGCGTATCAATTAACAGAGTCAATGAATACACTCACAAAGATATAGCAATGCGCAGATAGGTTAGGACAGATATTGATGGAGAAGCCGCACACCGCGCGGCTTCTCCATCAACTATTGGTTTTAGATCAGCGCGTAGCACTATATCAATCTAGGAAATATACGTAAAGCTTCAATCGTCATGAGCTTGGCGGAAAATCGGATTTACCCAACCTCTGCCTATCACTCAACTTATGAAAATTGAGCTGCGAACAATCTAGGGTATTCTTCGGATTTGAACGATTGCACTCCAGAAACTGAATCTTGCACGAAACAACAAGCCTTGCACGAAACAAGAGGGTTCGTTAGGATGTTACCCATTCAAGCATCCTGCGATTCTCATCTGATTCAACCTTCAATCATTTCGGATATCGCAGCCTATCAGGTGTAGTAAGGTCTAAGTCGTCGGGTCAAGCACAAGCGATCCAGAAACCGACGCCAGAAACCAACAGCGTCCACCTTACGCTTGGCATCATGCGACGCAGATAGCTGAGGAATCCATGTTATGAGCCCACAACAGCGAGACTCGCGCCAAGCGGCCGAGAGTGCCTTTGTTGAGTCATTGGCACAGCTAGAAGAGCAATTAATGGCTGACGAAGCCGAGAATTGCCAAAAGACTCTCGGATCAAGAGAGGATGGCTCTCTGCCTCAGGCTTTGACAAATTCGTCGTCGGCACCACAGAACTCGCCCTGCACCTCGGAATCACGACAGCACGCTTCAAAATCCACTACTGCCCGCTCTTTCTCAAAATCGCCTGAGAAAACATCAAATCGTCAACCCACCCATCACTCTTTACCGCAATCGAAGCCTTCAAAGTCGTCTGCGCCTCAATACGACAGCTTACAAGCCTTTGAAGATGCCGCAGCAGATATTGAGCGCTTCATGGCTTCCCGAAAATAGCCTGTAGAGACCACAGGGTATGGACTTAAGAAGCTTGTCACGCCTCCAGGCTGCTGATGCGTCCTTCGTCAAGCATTGGATTTAGGCGGCGAACTTGACGGCCCAACTTGCAAATACCCACAGGACTTTCCTCCTCAAAGTACCCTGCGAGGTACTGTTGCCCCTGCGCGCGTTTCGAGACAATATAGGCAGGTCTTTCGTCTCATGCTGTCTTTTGTCATCTACCCAGCATTGAGTCATAGACCTAACTCGCTGCCTTGTACCGTTGAGAGGAATACGCACGAGCTGAGTCATGAGGGGACGAGACCTTCAATAGGCTCTACCTGACACAGCGAAGCGCGAAGATTCGTCTCTCGGACAAAGCAGTCACAACTGAATGCAATTCACTGGCTTAACAAAGGCACGGACTCCCAAGAGTAGCGTGCCTTTTTCTAACGCGTCTAGAAATGCATCGGTATGTGGGCGATCGCCAGACACAACGTTGCTCTCAGCTCAATTTGACCTTGGTATCAAGCACAGCGTTGGTATAGCAATGCGCAGATAGGTTAGGACAGATATTGATGGAGAAGCCGCGCACCGCGCGGCTTCTCCATCAACTATTGGTTTATATCAGCGCGTAGCACTATATCAAGCACAGCGGTACGGTCGGCAGACCTAACCGTCAAGCAACTCAATTGTGAATAAACTCACAGATACTCCCGATACAACCCATTTGGCTAGAGAAATGCCTCGGGAGAGAAAATCAATCCGCTAAGGCAGCTATAGCAATCTCAAACAATTTGTGAAAGGAGGGGCGGACGCAGCCCGCCCCTCCTCTCACTTAGCAGTTCACAAGCAATTTAGTATCGCTATATTTTCCGAAAAAGCATCTGATCAGTAGCATACAAAACTTGTGACAATCTTAAGCAAACCTATTCTTTCAGTAAAATTTAGATGAAGCTCAACAAGGGTAATAAATGCCTAATAAAAGGCTCAAGCTCTTTTCTGAAGGGAGTTCGAGGTCTAAAAGTCATATAAAGTTATCGTGAAGTTGTGCGGCTTTTCTATGCTCTACCGATTCACTTTACGAAACCTTCGTGCTACTTTGTAACAGTTCAAAAAAGGGAATCAAACTCGTAACGACTACGAGTTGTCCAGAATGCAAGGGTTCACAGGGTTCATCGATCCCTTCTCTTAAAAGCCCTTCGTTCTTGATAATTTAAGGAAGCTTTATGAATCAACGACTATTCAGCGGTCTAGCCGCTACTCTGTTGGCATCGACGATTGGGGTTGCTCCATCGAGCACCGCAAGCGAGCTTGTTCTCAGAGACGAACAGTTGGAAAGTTCTGTTCCCGCAGCTGACTCTTCTTCGGAACAAGCCGTTGAAGCTGAGCAACAGGCAACTCAAAGCAACACGACCGATCCTCAAGCGATCGCCTCAGAGTCAGCATCTTCTTCGAGTGCTCAGCCTCAAACCGAAGTCAGCCCATCTGCTACCGAGGAGGTGGTCAAGGTTGGAGAATATCAGTCTCAAGCCGAATCCGTTCCGACACCTTCTGTTGCTGAAATCTATGCTCACGAAATAGATGGACGGCCAGCAGCAACCGTCTATGTCAGTGGGATTCCAGTTTTGACGTTTGTGGGAGATGCAGAAACCGCAGATCCTAGCTCTAGTGAATCATCTGCCGATGATACTGACTCCGACAGCGCTCCAGTATCATCTGAAGAATCAGACGCTGACATCAAATCCATGCCGTCAGGTTCAGGCATCAAAATGGCTACAGACGCGGTCAAATCCTCTGAGCCTACCCCCGCTCAAGAGTCAGCCTCTCAACCGGAGAGCGACTCAAATCGCACAGCCCGCAACGAACCGCCCAATGCGACTTCAGCGGATGCTGTTGCAGATGAATCAGACCCGGTGTGGCGAGCAACGGCGATCGCCGCTCAAATCAATCAGCTCTACCTCAACGGTGTTGACGCTGAAGAAATTGTTGCTGAATGGGACGAAGAGCTTGAGTCTTACGTCATCACCATTGAGGATGATGTCTTGCTTGAGTTTGACGACGGCATCATGCTGCCAGACACCACGGAAAATACATCCCAGGATGTGCTCCAAGCGGCTAATCGGATGCGCCGATTGCTAGGCGGTGCTGATCCACTCGCGTCGGTAGAAGGTGAGCCCCAGATTGCGAGAGCACCTCAAGTTTCGTTCGGCGGAGTCGAGTTCACCTTTTCTGGACTGGCCTCCTGGTATGGCCCCGGATTCCACGGTCGTCGTAGCGCCAGCGGTGAAGTGTTCAATCAAAATGCTCTAACCGCTGCCCATCGCTCGCTGCCATTTGGCACGTTGGTACGAGTGACCAACCTCAACACAGGCTCTAGTGTCGTCGTTCGAATCAACGATCGCGGCCCTTACAGTTATGGACGCGTCATCGATCTCTCAGCGGCAGCGGCTCAAGCCATTGGCTTGATGCGCGCTGGAGTTGCTCAAGTCCAGGTGGATGTCGTCAACTCGAATCGCACTCCCCGCTAGTCCCTCCGTTTGGGCTAATTGACCTGGAAAGCCTTACTTTCATCAAGTTTTCTCCGCTAAATTAATGAGGGGGCGATCGCGCTCCCTCGTTTTTTTGCCTAGGATTTGAGGTTGTATTTTGGGGATGTCGGTCAGTGACAATATGCTCACCAATGCCGCTCAAAGACACCCGTAAGAGTTGGCAGTGATCAAATATAAAAACATCAACAAAAACATCAACCGTGCATTGTCTGAGAGCTTGAGCCGTCTAAACTCAGGAATGATGGTGTAAGTCAAACAAAAGCTCAACCTTGTTGGTTATAGATGGGATGGCCTTGTGCGTTTATTTACGACAACAGCTGGATTACGTCGATATCTAGAGGGAGTTCGCCGCGTGCGAAACTCTGAAGGACGAGCGATCGCCTCCTCTTCAGGTAGCGTAGGTCTTGTACCGACAATGGGCTCTCTTCACAGTGGGCATCTCAGCCTAATCCGCAGAGCCCGCCAGGAAAACGATCAGGTTGTCGTCAGCATTTTTGTCAATCCGCTACAGTTTGGCCCCCAAGAAGATCTGCAACAGTATCCCCAAGCGCTGGAAAACGACAGCCAGAGATGCCAACAGCTCGGCGTCGATGTCATTTTTGCGCCCTCCGCCAGCGAACTTTACGACGCATCTCACGTCCCAGAAGATTCGTCTCAGACGTTTGTCACGCGCGTCATTCCCCCGCCCGAAATGGTGCAAGTTCTCTGTGGCAAAACTCGAATAGGTCATTTCGAAGGGGTTGCAACGATTGTCACAAAGCTGCTAAGCCTGGTGCAACCGGATCGAGCTTACTTTGGGCAAAAGGATGCTCAGCAACTGGCGATTCTCAAACGGCTCACCGCAGATTTGAACCTTCCCGTGCATCTCGTCGGTTGCCCAACAGTTAGAGATTCGGGAGGTCTCGCACTGAGTTCGCGTAACCAATATCTCAATCTCGACCAGCAGCGGCAAGCCCGTGCTATTTTTGTTAGTTTGAAACAGGCAAAAACTCTATTCCAAGCTGGGCAAGTCGATCGCGCATCTTTGCTAAAAGCTGTCAAATCTCATTTGGAGACTGTGCCCCATCTCCGTATAGAATATGTCGAGCTTGTTCATCCAGATACTATGACACCTTTAGAGCAAATTGAAGACGCAGGATTGTTGGCGATCGCCGCTCACATGGGCAGCACCCGTCTGATTGACAACGTGGTACTGAGAAACCGTCAGGCCATCATTGCGATTGACGGCCCAGCAGGAGCGGGCAAGTCCACCGTGGCTCGCCAAGTTGCCCAGCAGTTGGACTTGCTCTATCTCGACACCGGAGCGATGTATCGAGCCGTCACCTGGAAAGTATTACACTCAGATGTTGCCCTCAATGATGAGCCTGCTATTGCAGAACTGCTGAGCCAGTGCAACATTGAGTTGACCGCTGGAACTGAGGTCGGCTCTCCTTGTCAAGTTTGGGTCAACGGAGAGGAAGTGAGTCAAGCTATCCGATCTGCAGAAGTGACCGCGAATGTTTCGACTATTGCGGCTCAGCCTTCGGTACGGGAGGCATTGGTCAAACAGCAACGCTCCTACGGCAAAAAAGGCGGTGTCGTTATGGATGGTCGCGATATCGGTACTCATGTCTTTCCCCATGCAGAACTTAAGATTTTTCTGACGGCTTCTGTACAAGAGCGAGCCAAACGGCGACAGCAAGACCTGAAAAACCAGGGACAGCAGAGCATGAATCTCGAAGACCTTGAGCAAACCATTCACGAACGAGACGTAAAAGACAGCACCCGTGCGATCGCCCCCCTCCAAAAGGCTGACGATGCCATTGAGATTCATACGGATAGTCTCACCATCGAAGACGTGACCGCAAAAATCATTGATCTGTATCACGAAATCTCCGCCCGTTCACCGAACTAAGCCCATTAGACCCAGCGACGCTACTACAATGGATGCCGACACTTTGCCCCACAAACCCGAGCCAATGTCTTCGGAAGATTCGCCAAACGACAGTTCCGATGAACTAAGCACTGATGCATCGGCTGCGCTCGAAGCTACTCCGCTCGAATCAAATGACGTCGCCAAGTCCAATGATGACGTTGAAAGCCGTGACTCCATTCAAGAGGCAAGCATTCAAGATGCAAGCATTCAAGAATGTGAGGATGCTGCTCCATTCCTAATTCCAGAAGCCCCCGCAGATTTTCGATCGGGATTTGTCGGCATTATTGGTCGTCCCAACGTCGGCAAATCAACATTGATGAATGCTCTGGTTGGGCAAAAAATTGCAATTACCTCTCCAGTTGCACAAACGACGCGCAATCGGCTCCAGGGCATTCTCACCACGCCTAAGGCTCAGCTCATTTTTGTCGATACTCCAGGTATCCACAAGCCTCATCATCAATTGGGCGAAGTGCTGGTGCACAATGCAAAAGTTGCGATTCAGTCTGTCGATGTCGTGCTGTTTGTCGTCGATGGCTCGGTGCCACTGGGCAAGGGCGATCGCTACATTGGCGAATTGCTAAAGCATACAAAAACTCCAGTCATTCTTGGCCTCAACAAAATCGACCAGCAGACTGAAGATTCTACTGCAGTCGAACAAAGCTACGTTCAATGGGCTGCTGAAAATCAGTGGACAGTTAGCAGATTTTCGGCTCTCCAAGAAACAGCGTTGGACACCCTGCTAGAACAGTTGGCAGAGCGGCTCGACCCTGGCCCTTACTACTATCCGCCCGACTTGGTGACCGACCAACCCGAACGGTTCATTATGGGAGAGCTGATTCGAGAACAGATTCTGCTACACACTCGACAAGAAGTGCCTCATTCTGTGGCGATCGCCATCGACAAGGTGGAGGAAGAGCCAAAGATTACTCGCATCATGGCGACAATTCACGTAGAGCGCTCGTCTCAGAAGGGAATTCTCATCGGCAAAAAAGGACAGATGCTGAAGGCGATCGGGACAGAAGCTCGTCAACAGATCCAAAAACTTGTGATGGGAAAAGTGCATTTGGAGCTATTCGTGCGGGTGCAAGCGCGATGGCGACAGTCCCGTCTACGCCTGGCTGAATTTGGCTATCGCCCGGAACAATAGAAAGCTCCAGACTCCATCGCATCTAGAAATCCGGAAAAATTTGGCGGAAAGCAACGCAAGCTTGAGGCGATTTCTCGGCAGTGCTTTGCTTTAGCGTAGCCATACCTAAAAAGTTATGCGGCATCCTACGGAAGGGGTTCACCTGCTCGGAACCCACCTAAGCAACTTGCTCGATGATGTGGCGATCGAATACGAACTCGCTATAGTCCGCTAGATTATCGATGCCGATGAGGGTAAGGATGATCTCAGCGGCGAGCCAGCAGGCGATTTTTGTGACGATCTTGGCTTTAGTCCGTTTCATGATTTTTAGGAAATGTCGAGTGGACTTAATTTAAGTTTTCACTTTGTATTTTTCTGAGAGGTCAGCATCTTTACCGAAATACAGGTCTGACTCGACTGGTGTAGTTAGTAGAACTGCTTCGGTAGAAGTTCCTATCAAAACTATAGGCAAGGCCACTCCAGAACTGGAGATACCTTGGTCATGGGAAAAAATTGTCCTGTGATTTGGGCGATCGCCGCTGCATTCCCAGCTTTGCCATAAATCCCGAAAACGTTGATCAGAAGAGGAATGCTACCACCATTGACCCTGCTCCTCGATTTCGGAATAGGGCAGACGATTTTTGATGCGGTTTTCCTGCCTCGACTGGATATGAGAGTTTTTGCAAACCATACTTCTGAACTTTGGCGTCGATGGGCCGAACCCTATCACGGTTAAAGTCAGTTTTTGATGAATGCGTTATTATTAAGATAACGTAACAAAAAGTTATGAAGCTTATTAGTAGGTGATTTGTATGATGACTCCCAATTTGATTGATGCAACGCGGGAGTATTGGAAAAAGTTGGATGAGCTAGAAGCGGCATACCAGCGTGATGAAATTTCTATCCAGGAAGTAGACACCAGAGTTCAGAAGCTGATGCAAGACCTGGGACAGTCGCGACGAGCAGCCCTGCGCTCGTTGTGGACGGGAATTCAGCGCAACCTGAACCAATCGTGGGAAACCGTTGCAGGCTTAGT
>JGI12048J13642_10410061_pt1 | contig 13244 bp, 10 predicted proteins | sample ElkSlonscriptome_16_FD_13642 | JGI IMG/M metagenome (IMG submission 13642) | reverse complement strand
GATTAATTCGGTTGCGATAGAGATCGGTTCTATATCTCCTTCGCATGGCGGAGAGAATATTATCCGAACCCGACTGAAGGGGAATATGGAAATGGGGAACAAATTTTTTGCTCCGGGCAACAAAAGCGATAATCTCGTCGCTCAGAAGGTTGGGCTCAATGCTTGAAATTCTGTACCGTTCAATTCCATCTACCTTGTCCAGCTCGCGGATTAGGTCAAGAAAATTCTCGTCCGTTCCGTTTCCAAAGTCGCCGATATTCACTCCCGTGAGCACCACTTCCTTTGCACCCGCTTCAGCAGCTTCCCTGGCCACTTTCAGGGTTTCTTCAATATTGGCAGAGCGGCTCCGGCCTCGGGCAAGCGGTATCGTGCAAAATGCACAGAAGTAGTTGCAACCGTCCTGCACCTTGAGAAAGGTCCGGGTGCGGTCGCCACTTGAAAATCCCGGTATAAATTCTTTGGTATGCTTAATCTCCCGGGCTTCATGTCGGTTTTTACGGGCTATATCTTCTTCTTCCAGATAAGCGGGCACATTGAATTTCTCTTCGGCACCTAAAACCAGGTTTACTCCAGGAATTTCAGCAATCTCTTGCGGCTTGAGCTGGGCATAGCATCCTATTACGATAACTACAGCATCGGGGTTGATCCGCAGCGCTTTTCGTACAATCCACCGGCACTTTTTATCGGCATTATCTGTAACCGAACAAGTGTTGATTACAAAAACATCAGGATCATCTTCAAAGGATACTCTAGCATAGCCAGCATCCTGCAAATTCCTTGCAATCGTGGACGTTTCCGAAAAATTCAGCTTACAGCCCAACGTGTAAAATGCTACCTTCTTGAATTGTAACATTTTGCAAAGGTACTACAGGTTTTTAGAATTTTACATAGCGTTTAGCCAAGAATAAATACGCGGACCGAACAAAAAGAAAGCCACCCCAATGGCTATAATGGAAGCGATGAGCACAGCTCCGCCTGCCAGGTCTTTAGCCAAACCAATTTTCAGGTCATCTTTCAAGGTTATTTTATTGGCCAGTTGCTCAATAGCTGTATTAAAAACTTCAGCAGCGAGAACGAAGCCGATGGTCAGAAAGAGTATTGCCCACTCTACCGGAGTAATCTCCAACCAGTAGCCCAATAGAATAGCTACCACGGCGCATACTAGTTCAATCTGAAAATTTGAGCCGATCAAGGTAGCCTGCCTAATCCCGTTAAATGCCGCCCGGAAACTGTCAATTCTGGATTTCATATGTTGAAATTAACGAATTGAAGATCGGATTATTGAAGCTTTTCTTTTTTAGGGCAAAATTTTATTCAAATATCAACCATATTTGAACCCGAATGCATCGAATAATACTTATTTCGTTCCTGGTCGTTCTAGTAGCTTGCTCTCAAGAGCATAGCCATAAAGACAAAATGGTATTTCGCTACAATGAGTCCGCTGGGGTGTCTTCGCTCGATCCGGCCTATAGCCGGAACCTGGAAAATATTTGGGTTTGCAATATGCTCTATAATGGATTGGTAACCATTGGCGATGATCTCAATGTATATCCGGCCATAACTAAGCATTGGACCATTGATTCTACCGGAACTCATTATACCTTTCACTTACGCAATGATGTTTTCTTCCACGATAATAAAGCATTTCGGGAAGGAAAGGGCAGGAGAGTAGTGGCGCAGGACTTTATTTATTCTTTTAATCGAATCTTAAATCCGAAAGTCTCCAGTCCGGGAATCTGGGTTTTTGGAAATCTTAGAAGCGAAAAACCCTTCAGAGCGGAAGGCGATTCCATTCTCCATATTTATTTGGACAGGCCCTTTCCACCTTTTCTAGGTTTACTGGGAATGAAGTACTGCTCGGTACTCCCCAAAGAAGGCATAGAGAAATACGGTGAAGAATTTAGAAGCAATCCAGTTGGGACAGGCCCTTTCAAATTCAATTTCTGGATAGAAAATACCCAGATATCTCTGCTTAAAAACGAAAATTATTTTGAAAAGGATAGTGCCGGAAAATCACTTCCTTACCTCGATGCGGTGGCTGTTTCCTTTATTCCCGATATGGGCTCGGCATATCTCGATTTCATGAAGGGAAATTTCGATTTGATGTCGGGATTGCATAGCTCTTACAGCGATGAGTTGCTCACTCCAAATGGGGCTTTGAATGATCTATACAAGGATCAAATCCGACTTGAAAAGCACCCTTTTTTAAAAACAGATTATTTCGGATTTAATACGGAGACGGAAACAGCTTGGCAAAATCCGGAATTGCGCAAAGCCGTGAACTACGCTATCGACCGAGAATCCATGGTGCGCTACCTGCGGAATAATGTTTTTGAGCCCGCCAATGGTGGCTTTATTCCCAAGGGTATGCCGGGCCACATAACCGATGCGGGCTATACCTACAGGCCCGATACGGTCAGAGCTATTTTAATTCGTCAGGGTTACCCCAATGGTAAAGGCCTGCCTGTTTTAACGCTGAGCACAACTTCGGATTACAAGGATCTTTGTGAATATGCTCAGCATCAGCTTGGCGAATTCGGGATTGAGATGGAAGTAAACGTCCTTCCAGCTTCTTCGCACAGGGAACTCGTTTCACAAGGCAAGCTTGAATTTTTTAGAAAGTCCTGGCTGGCCGATTACCCCGACGATGAGAATTTTATGGCCTTGTTTTATTCTGAAAATAAGGCTCCTTCTGGTCCTAACTACACCCGTTACGATCTTCCACAATTCGATAGTTTGTATAATGCGGCTCTTTCAACGACCGACCCAAAAGTTCGCTCAGCGCTTTATGCCGAAATGGATAGCCTGGTTATGACCGAAGCACCCGTTGTACCCTTGTATTATGATATGGTTATGCGCTTTGTGCAGAAGAATGTAAGCGGATTGGATAAGAATCCGATGAATATTCTGGATTTAAGAAGGGTGAAGATTGAATAGGGTAGTGCCTACGGCACATAATAACATTATAAACTGATTTTGTTCTACCAACAGGTAGTCCCTACGGGACATTGAAAAGTGCGTTGCGGTATTATTTTTTCTGAATGATGAGAATTACCATTTATTGCTTAGAGATGAACCGTAGGTGCTACCTATTTGAAGAACCGCCATGTCGAATTACTGGTGATGCCGCGTAGTGGCTACCCGTTCGTGAAATTCTACACCGTATTCTTTTAGAGGGTAGTACCTACGGCACATAATAAAATTACAAACCGATTTTGTTCTACCAATAGGCAGTCCCAATGGGACATTGGAGATTTTTATGTGATTTTTGCAATGGCTTGAAATCTCTTTATTCGATAACAAATGCACCGTAGGTGATACCTGTTTATAGAAATACAGGCCCAACCTTGCGTCATGCCTCGTAGAGGCTACCCTTTCCCGGAAATCCAAAGGCCAAATTCGGAAATGCATTTTTTGGGAAGTTATTCCTATCTAAGTATCTACATCTTCGAACCAATTGAGGTAATTTCGTAACGGAATTGTTTCATAGTTTCACAGAAAACCGCCAAACATGACCCTGGGATCCATTTTACTAGCCTCCAGCACGGAGATACCCTACCTCAAGGAAATCGTATTGATCCTGGGACTTTCCGTATTGGTAATCTATCTCTTTCGGAAAATTCAACTTCCCGCCATTCTCGGTTTTTTAGCAACGGGGGTGCTCTTTGGCCCCAGTGGATTCTCCATCGCGGGTAGGGGTGAAGAAATAGAAATGCTCAGTGAGATCGGGGTTGTGCTATTGCTTTTCATCATTGGGCTGGAGTTTAGTCTCAAGAGCCTAATGTCCATTAAAAAAGTGGTTTTCATCGGTGGATCGCTCCAGGTGGGGTTGACCATTTTATTCACTTCGGGCATTAGCTTTCTCTTTGGATATTCCATTCAGGAAGCTGTAATGTTAGGACTTCTTTTTTCTTTAAGCAGTACCGCTATCGTACTGAAACTACTTCAGGAGAAGGGCTTGATGAGAGCGCCCCATGGGCGTATATCGCTCGGGGTTCTCATCTTTCAGGATATCATCGTCGTACCCATGATTCTCCTGGTTCCGATATTATCGGGGGCTGAAAGCAATGTCTGGGGCGCTCTGGGTGTTTTAGCTCTGAAGGCACTATTTCTCATTGCCTTGGTTTACGTATCTGCCAGATACCTGGTACCTCGCTTGCTACACGAAATTGCCAGAACCAGAAGCAGAGAATTATTTCTCATAACGATTATAGTAATCTGCTTTGCCGTGGCCTTCATCACTTCCATGTTGGGCTTATCGCTTGCCCTGGGAGCCTTTATGGCAGGCCTTTGCATCAGCGAGTCGGAATACAGCCATCAGGCTACAGGGCTCATTATCCCCTTCAGAGAAATTTTTACGAGTTTCTTTTTTGTCTCCATTGGGATGCTTCTTGACCTTGAGTTTTTAGTGAGCAATCTACCGGTAATCCTGGTGCTCACTTTATTGGTGGCGGGTACAAAGTTTGGGGTGATCGTTTTGGCAACCCGGGCTCTCAAATACAACTTAAAAACGGCTATCCTAACGGGAATGGCTCTATTTCAAATCGGAGAATTCGCTTTTATTCTGTCGAGGACAGGTATGGATTATGGATTAATTTCTGAGATGACCAATCAATACTTCTTATCTATTTCCATATTAACTATGGGTGTAACCCCTTTCCTGATTTACAAGGGTGATGCCCTTACGGGAAGAATATTGAGAAGGAGGGGTAATGGACCGGCAGAAACTACAGGTGAATTAGAAGAGCAGGGGCAAAGCGTAGAAAATCTAAGTGGTCATTTAGTTATCATTGGATGTGGTAGCAAGGGTATGAACGTGGCTAAAACAGCGGCTGAAGCAAAGATTCCGTATATCATCATTGACGATAACCCAGAGCGTGTTAGCGAAGCGAAGTCAAGTGGTCAACCTGTGATATTTGGCGACGGTAGCAATCCCTTTATTTTAGATTATGTTCAGATTTACAAAGCACGGGTTGCGGTAATTACCATTCCAGATCATGAAACCGCCCTGGCAGTTGTTGCGAATATTCGTGAGATCTGCTCCACAGTCCACATCATTGCGCGGTCTAAGACCATCCAGGAAGCAGAAGAAATGTTGCATTTTGGAGCCAGTGAAGCCATTAGCGAAGATTTTGAAACTTCGGTAGAAGTATTTGCGCGAATGTTGAATCAGTTCCTGGTGAAAAATGAAGAGATAGACGGATACATCGATTTGGTAAGGGATGCTACCTATTCTGAAGTTCACTCCAATTATCACCACTACAAGAAAAATGCTCTTGATCTAAATGAAATTCAGGCTCTGAATATCGTTCTTTCTAACTCTTGTCCTTTTACTGGTAAACACCTTTGCGAAACACCGTTGATGGAAAAACATCAGGTCAGACTCATTGGCTTTTATCGAAATGGAAAATTTATTTCAAAACTCGATGGGGACACCCAACTCAAAGAAGGAGATGAAATCATTGTGTTCGGCTCTGGGAAGGATCTCAAATCGTTTAAAGAAGAATGGGAAGCCAGATCTATACAGCCCGATAAAGAACTCGAAGAAGTATGAATCAATATATTTTGAGAATACAAGATAAAATCAATGATTTCACAAGAGTCCTACAAACAATTGCGAACTTAGGTCAATTAAATAAAATTTTCGTGCGAATTCTGGTTCTCTTGCTTCTGCTGGTGTTGTCATGTCTGAATCTCCTTGGGCAAAACGGTAACTTCATTGGTCAATTCGATTATCCCGAAGTAAATTTAAGCCTGACCATTCCCACGGGGCAATTTGGCAATGATACCTATACGCCTACAAATCAACAGGCCGGATATGCTGAAAATGGTTTTGCAGCAGGAGTTTCTTATCACATCGGATTTGGAGAGTCTATTTTTGGCTGGCAGTTAAATTTAAGCTACCGGCAAATGCCCAATAAGCGCTTTAACGATATTGAACAACTTAATCCGCCCTTACGCTCTCAGAATGAACCAGGCGTGCTAACCAGACAGGGTCAGTACATTTTTGTTTCTTTTCTGAACGGACCTATGATTCAATTAAATACCGGCAAAATAGATCCCTATGTTCAGGGTTTTTTCGGGCCTTCCTATATCGCTGGATCGAGTACACGGGTAACAGCGGCGTCTGAAAATGATTACTCGTACTCAATCAATGGAACTGTAGGCTTGGGTCGGGGGGCAGAAGTAGGTTTTGTATTTGCAAACAATTTCCGCATCGGCTTATCATATGTTACTTACGGAACGGTGCAATTGAGCATTCAGGATGGTAGCCAATTTTCTAGTGCGCGGAGCGTAAATGTGCGACAACCAATTAGTTTTTGGCAACTGGGGCTTTCCTATCTCTGGAAGAAGAGCTATTAGTCCTGGCCCCAGTAAAGTGTTGAACCTATGGCGTGGTGGTCAGAAACTTCTTCGGGCAACCGAAAATAATTTTCCGATTGAATCTCAGGGCTGTGAAAAATATAATCGATCCGAAAAGATGGAAAAGCACCTCGATAGGTATTCCCTATTCCCAAACCGCCATTTTTAAATGAATCGTAAAGTAAGCCTGAGACTTTTCCATAGGTAAATGAAACCGGTGTGTCATTAAAGTCTCCGCATAATACTACGCGATGCGGACTGGTTTTGATGTGATCGGTAATCTGCGTAATCTGATTTGCGCGCTTTATGTAGGCATTACTTAGGCGGGTAATTATACCGAAGCCTTCGGCAAGATCAGGCGTTGGCTTATTTTCCTTATTGTTTTGCAGCTCATTCAAAAACTTATAGTCGTCTTCACTGAACCGAATAGATGCAAGGTGGGCATTGTAAACTCTTATTGTATCGTATCCTACAGCGATATCTGAATAAATACATACATTGCTCCTTTCGCTGGGGAATTCAATCATACCTTCTGCTATAACCGGATATTTGCTAAACGTAGCTATACCATAGTGCTGATCGCCGTGAACCGTTACCGGATAATGTTCATGTAAAAAAGGAGTGCCAAGAGTTTTTTTAAGTAGCTCGCGCGTTTCAAAAGTGCCGGGCCTTGTGTTGTGAAAGAATTCCTGGAAACAGTAGATATCGGCTTTGGCCAGTTCAAGGTTGCGCATCATCCAATCGCGATCTTCAATATTACTTTCCCAGTTGTACCAGCCAAATAATCTTACATTCTGAGAAACGAGTTTAACCTTTTTCGCATCAGAGAGATCATCCGTGTATGATGGCATAAACTCAAAATAGTGACGCAGATGGTTGATGCCGAGAGCAAGCGCAATAAATGATAGCAATGCGAGTCGCTTCTTCACCATGAGCCAGAAAAAAATGAAGAAAAGGTTTAGGACAAGCAGTACTCCGTAGGCTACACCAAAAAATGCGAGGTAAACGAATTTTTGTGGGCTTACGTATGTAGAAAGATAACTGAGAAACAGTCCCAATACAGCAATGATATTGAGACTGACCATCAATGTTTTACTGAGAGATCTAAGCCAGCGAAGCACTATTGTTTAGAATTCTTGAAAAGAAACTCCTTCTCGGCCTTTGAAAGGCTATCATACCCACTTTTCGAAATTTTGTCTAAAATAGCATCAATTTTCATCTGCTTTTCCTTTTCAGACTTGGAATCAGATTCATAATACTTAGTTTGATAGCCTTTGCTTTGTTTAGAAGATGCTACCTTCATTTTTGGTCTGGGCTTGATCAGGTCGCGGAAGAAATTTACCACTGAGTAAAAGCCATTTGCCATATCATTGCCCTTCTTCAATTGTTGGGCGTAGAGAAAACCAAATATGGCACCGCCAATATGGGCAAGTTTACCACCCACATTTGAGCCCTGATCGAGAAAGAGAATATCTGTGGCCACAAAGAAAATGGCAATGTATTTAAGCTTAACATTGCCGAGTAATATCAGCCTTAATTCCAGATTAGGGGAGTAAGTTGCTATTGCTACCAGTATGGCCATTATCGATGCGGAAGCGCCCAGGATAGGGATAGCCGCACCTTCAAAGACCGGAAAAATATTGTAGGCAATAAAATAGACCAAGAAACCCGCAAGTCCCCCGAGAAAGTAAACAGCGACCAGTCGCTTTCCATTGAGCAGACTCTCAAAAATTCTTCCCGAAAAATAGAAGAGAATCAGATTAAAGAGAATATGCCAGAAACTTTCATGGACGAACATGTAGGTAATGGCAGTCCACGGTTTATAAAGCATTTCCATAGGACCTGAGTTGGCGGCAATCCATGGTATGATGGCAGAAATGGTATTCGTTTTAAAGAAGAATCCGAAAAGTCGAATGATGGTAATAGCCAGAAACACACCAACGTTCACGTAGATGAGCTGCATCAGCGCTCCACCTGTCTTAAAGTTGTATTTTAAATCGTTTATAAATCCGGCCATATCAGTTTTGCCTGAATTTGTTTTTGCCCCAGTATTTTATCAGAATATACCCAAAAAGCATTCCGCCAAGATGGGCAAAATGAGCTACATTATCACCCGGCCTGTTCGCCACACCTGAAAACAATTCAATAGCTCCAAAAATCATCACAAAGTACTTAGCCTTAATGGGCACGGGAAAGAATAGCATAATAAGCCTTGTATTGGGGAACATCATTCCGAAAGCCAGGAGCAAACCGAAAACTGCTCCGGAAGCACCAACAACGGGAATATTGTATGCGAAATTAAGCTGAGCCAGAGTTTCATCTGTGTAATTTCGATTACTCGTTAGAAGATTGCGGCCTTCTGATTTTACCATTTCCAGCATTTCAGGTGAAACTTCCTGAACCAGTGCATTTGCCTGCCATGCAACAATTGCATAGTGCAATACAAATGCACCCAATCCGGTAATCAAATAGTACTCTAAGAACCGTTTGGGACCCCACACCTGTTCAATGGCAGATCCAAACATCCACAAGGCAAACATATTAAAGAAAATATGCATGAAGTTTCCATGCATGAACATGTGCGTAATGATTTGCCAGGGACGAAAATGCTCTGAGTTCCAGTAGAAAGCTCCGAGTAATCCAGACAAATCAATATTGGGCTCCAGCGCAATTTTAGCCAGAAAAAATAATCCGTTTATGATCAGCAGGTTTTTAACGATTATGGGCATTCCGCCGAATGCACTCCTGGGTTGGTAAGCACTCATTTATGCTTTAAATTTTTCGTTTAGTTCGTCAATGCTAAATTTTAAAATGCAGGGTTTTCCACCCGGCGATACCTGCGGTTGCTCGCATGCAAATAAGGCATCTATCAACTCCAACATTTCTTCCCGCTGCAATGTTCTGCCGCGTTTCACGCTCATATTCCTGGCAATGCTTTTTGCCAGGGCTGTTCGGCTTGCTGACTTCAGGCTGTCAGCCTCGTTTTTATACTGTTCCAAAATTCCTTCAATAAGCTCGCTAACCGGGTAATCTGCAGCTTCTGCCGGCACACCATTAATCACAACGGAAGATCCGCCAAAACTATCTACCGTAAAACCTAATTTTTGCAAATCGGGTTCCAGGTCCTTAAGTAATTCGCAATCCTGATTTGAAAGCTCAATAGTTTCCGGAAATAGCGATTGCTGGCTGGAAGCCTGCTGATCATTCATAACGGTTACGGCCCATTCAAAGAGAACCCGCTCGTGAGCGCGCTGTTGATCTACAATGAGCATTCCCGATTTAATAGAAGTCAAAATATATCTTTTCTGAAGCTGTATGAAATTTCTATTATCTGCTATGCGATCCGTATCTGGTGTACGCTCAATCAACTCCGATTGACTTTCAAAACTCTTTTCAGAAATCTGGTAAAAATCCTCCCAATTCCCGGGGGTTCCAGCCGGTTTACTTCGCTCAAAAGTAGAGCTACTAGTAGGCGACTTACCCGAATTAGCATCAAAAGGGTTGAAATTAAAGTCAACCGTTTCGGGCTGTGCTATTTGCGCATCTTTGGGAAGGGGAGCGACATTAAAAATATCTTCCTGTTCAAAATCCAGAGATGGAGAAATATTGTATTTCCCGAGGCTGTTTCTAACAGCCGAGTGAATGATGGCATAAATAGAGCGCTCTTCGGTAAATTTTATTTCCGTCTTGGTTGGGTGGATATTCACATCGATAGAAGATGGATCCAAATCGAGATACAGAAAATAAGCGGGGTAGCTATCTCTGCTAATCAACTCGTCAAATGCAGTTTTTACCGCGTGATGTAAATACGAGTTTTTAATAAACCGATTGTTCACGAAGAAATACTGCTCACCTCTTGTCTTTTTGGCGTATTCGGGTTTGCCAATAAATCCCGAGAGCTTTACGATAGCCGTTTCTTCTTTTACCGGCACCAATCGCTCATTGTATTTCGGGCCGAACATGTTTACTATGCGCTGACGGGCGGTAGAATTTTTCAGATTGAAAAGCTCTGATGTATTGTGAATAAGCTTAAAAGCAATATCGCTATGTGCCAGAGCCACGCGCTCAAACTCTTCAACGATATGTTTCATCTCAACCGCATCCGATTTCAAAAAATTTCGTCTGGCGGGCGTATTGAAGTAAAGGTTTTTTACGGAGATAGATGTTCCAACCGGTGTTGCGCAGGGTTCCTGGTTCTCCACTTCACTTCCGGATATCAGAATCTTCGTACCGACTTCATTATCACTCAAGCGGGTTTTCATTTCCACATGGGCAATGGCAGCAATAGAAGCAAGGGCTTCTCCGCGAAATCCTTTTGTGCGTATTCTAAAAAGTTCTTCTGCTTGCCTGATTTTGCTTGTAGCATGCCGTTCAAAGCTCAACCTGGCATCTGTTTCTGTCATTCCACAGCCATTGTCAATGACCTGGATGAGCGTCTTACCCGCATCTTTTACAATGAGCTGTATACTATTCGCACCGGCGTCAATGGCATTCTCTAACATTTCTTTAACAGCTGAAGCAGGCCGCTGAACCACTTCGCCCGCTGCTATTTGGTTGGCTACTGAATCAGGAAGAAGTTGAATGATGTCTGGCATTAGAGCAGAAAATCAAAATTTTTGTAGATGAAATACAAGATGATAAATAAAGCCGCCAAAATTAATAAAAGCCTTACGCTTGAGTTGCGTTTTTGTCGTCGGGTTTCTCTTCTTGTCCACGAATCTGTAATTCGTTCGCGGAGGTGCTCTTCGTATTTCTTACCGAGCTTCTTTTCAAGTTCAATTTCCTTTTCAATCTCCTTACGCCGCTTTTCCAATCGCTCCTTGCGTTCGTCAAAGGTGCGCGGCTCATAGTGAAACTGCTTGTTCTGGTTGTATTTGCCCAGTTTAAATACAGATGGAATACGCGGTGGTTTCATTGTGAAAATTTTAGAGTTTGGCCCGATTCTTTCAATACTTAAAAGAGTTCATAACGCGTTTATAAAATACATGTCCATGTGGATAAAACGCAAAAGGAATCCAAAACGACACATGCATGAACACTAATTTCGTTACAAATATCAATCCATGAAATTTTTCCCAAGGTCTTTTGCCTTTTTTGTCATGTTTTTACTCTTCTCCGGAGCGGCAATTTGTCAGAATAGACCTCCCATATTCTTTAATGCCGAAGGGGAATGGACTGATTCAATCCTAAGCTCAATGAGTTTAGATGAAAAAATTGGGCAATTGTTTATGGTGGCTGCCTATAGCAACCGCAATCAATCGCATACAAAGGAGTTGGGAAAACTCATAGAAACCTACAATATTGGGGGATTGATCTTTTTCCAGGGTGGGCCGCTGAGACAGGCTCATATGACCAATGAGCTGCAGGCCAAATCAACTATTCCACTGTGGATAGGTATGGATCTGGAATGGGGCTTGGCTATGCGACTGGATAGTACCATAAAGTATCCCCGTCAAATGACACTCGGTGCTTTGGAAAATGACTCACTTATTTATGACATGGGCTACGAAATCGGTCGCCAATGCAAACGATTGGGAATTCATATCAATTTCGCTCCGGTTGTCGATATTAATAACAACCCCAAAAACCCCGTTATCAACTCGCGCTCATTCGGCGAGAATAAGCTCTGGGTTACTCAGAAGTCACTTGCATATATGAAGGGAATGCAGGATGCGGGAATATTGGCTAATGCCAAACACTTCCCGGGCCACGGCGATACGGATATGGATTCGCATAAAAGTCTGCCTACCATCAGTTACAAAAAAGAAAGGTTAAAAGAAGTTGAGCTCTACCCTTATAGCAAGCTCTTCAAGGAGGGACTTGCATCGGTAATGGTGGCTCATCTTTCCGTTCCTGCATTGGATAGCGCTGAGAATAGAGCCAGCACCCTATCACCTGAAATAGTGACCGGATTGTTGAAGCAAGAAATGGGCTTTAAGGGTCTGGCTTTTACGGATGCCCTGAATATGAAAGGTGTTTCAAAATACTATAAGCCCGGAGAGTTAGATCTGTTGGCTGCACAAGCTGGAAACGATGTATTACTCTTTGCCGAAGATGTTCCGAAGGCGATGGCTGCTATCAAAGAAGCTCTTCTCAAAGAAGAATATTCTGAAGAAAGTCTGAATGCCAGTGTGAAAAAGATATTGTTAGCAAAGGAATGGCTGGGACTAACCAGAACTCCTCATGTTGAAACAAAAAATCTATACACCGATCTCAATACTCCAGAAGCTCTTCAGGTCAAGAAAGACTTGAGCGAAGCTTCTATCAGTTTGGCAAAGAATGATCAGGGATTGGTTCCATTTCTCGATGTAGAGAAGAGCACCTATGGGCTTGTAACAATCGGGAAGAATTCTGAATCGTTTGAAGATATCCTGTCCAAACACCTTAAGTTTTCGCAGATCGATTTGAAGTCTGATCTGAAGTCTTCTGATGGATTGATGGTTCGTGATTCATTGGGAGAAAAATCTGTATTGATTATCCTGGTAGAAGGCACCAATAATCGTCCATCCCGAAATTTTGGTTTAACTGATTCAGCCATCCAACTGATCAGGGAAAGGGCAAAAGATCAGAAGCTTGTTTTGGTCCACATGGGTTCGCCTTATGCTTTGGAGAAGGTAGGTTCCTTTAAGAATATAGAAACGGTAGTCGTGGGCTTCCAGGATGATCCGTACTTATCTACGGCTGCGGCCAATGCCCTTATTGGCTCTATTCCGGCTAATGGTCGGATTCCGGTAAGTGTAGGCGACTGGTTTTCTGCACAGACAGGTTATGAAACACCGAGTATCAATCGATTGGAATACCCCATTCCCGGATTTGACGACGAGCGATTTTACGCGGTAGATAGTATTGTGAATGATGGGATGAAAAAAAGAGCCTATCCC
>JGI12048J13642_10214438_pt1 | contig 13258 bp, 9 predicted proteins | sample ElkSlonscriptome_16_FD_13642 | JGI IMG/M metagenome (IMG submission 13642) | reverse complement strand
ATCATCCCGAAATCGTAACCGAGTGGGGTGGTGTTACCGTGCGCTGGTGGACACATAAAATAAACGGATTACATGAAATGGACTTTGCAATGGCAAAGCGCTGCGATAGCCTGGCTGCATAGCGAATCGCTATGTATGCGATATATAAGATGGGCCGCGAAAACATCTTTCCTTGCAATGCTAGTCAGGCTGAGTAGTATGGCCGCAATTTTTGTCACTTCGGAATTCAGAATTAATGGAAAGATGTTATCGATTAGTCATTGCCTGTCCGGACGGGGTAGGTATCGTTTCAAAAGTGGCTACGTTTTTGGCTACCTACAACGGCTGGATAACGGAAGCCAGTCATCACGCTGATGCGGCCAATGGCTGGTTTTATATGCGCAATGAAATCCGTGCGAGTTCGTTGCCGTTCGATATCGAAGCCTTTAGCATGGCATTTGAACCCATCGCCAAAGAATTTAAAATGCGCTGGCATATCGCCGATTCAGCCAAGCCTAAGAAAATAATTCTTATGGCTAGCAAAGAATCACACTGCCTGGCCGATCTCTTATACCGATCTCATACTGGGGAGTTGGAAGGGAAAATAGTAGCGGTTATCTCTAATCACAATGATCTCAAAGAAATGGTGGATTGGCATAAGATACCTTTTCATCACATTACAGTTGATCCTGAAAAAAAAAGTACTGCCTTTAATGAAATAGAATCCTTGTTCGAATCCTATGAAGTCGATGTGGTGGTGCTGGCTCGGTATATGCAGATCCTGCCATCGGCTTTATGTGCCAGGTTTGCGGGTAGGATTATTAACATCCATCATAGTTTTTTACCGTCTTTTGCTGGAGCTAAACCCTATCATCAGGCTTACCAAAGAGGCGTCAAGCTGATCGGTGCGAGCTGTCACTACGTTACCGAAGATCTCGATGAAGGCCCTATTATTGAGCAAGACGTCAGGCGCATCAATCACAGTGATACCATTGAAGACATGATTCGATTGGGTCGTGATGTGGAGCGACAGGTGCTGGCCAGGGGCTTGTTTTACCATCTGCAGGACAGAATTATCATTCATGAAAACAAGACTATTGTTTTTGAATAGCCACTGCCTTCAGTCTATTTGTTCAAAGTTCATACTTGTTTCCAGTGACTTTCCAATCCCAGTATCTTTTCCAAGCAGAGGTAAGAGAGCTATGAGAGCTATGAGAGCTATGAGAGTGCCATTCCGAAAGATTGTTGTAAGACTCTCATTTTAAATCATTTCAGCCTGACTCAGATTGATTAGAAACGCTCTGCCACTCTACTACTCTGCCAAATGCTTTTTTGTGCCATCACACAAAGCCCGGATGCCGCATCAAATCGGGCTCGCCTAACTGCCAGAAGATTGTGTTACAATAAGATAAAGGGTTGAATATTGTAATAATTTTGTAATATTACTGAATTTCAGAAAACAGGTGATTAAAGCAATTCTGTTTAGTATCCTTTGGATGACGCGATCCTGATGTTCTAGCAGGCTTAGTCTGTTCGGGATTAACCAGATGCTGAAGGGTGAATTTCACGGCGACAGCTAAAAATAAAAAAATAAGGACAGGAGGCAGTGTCCATGCTCAGATCAGTTAAAGTCAGAGACTACATGACAACACACCTGATTGTTTTCAATCCAGAAACCGATCTTTTTGCAGCGATTGATGTGCTTCTTGGTAACAATATTTCCGGTGCGCCGGTGGTTAACGCTAAGGGTAAGTTAGTTGGCATACTGTCTGAAATCGATTGCCTTAAGAATATCGTTAATGGTAGTTACTACGACTATGAAGCCTTGGGCGGTACAGTCGAAGAATTTATGGTTAAAGATGTGGAAACCATAACTCCTGATATCGATATCCTCACTATCGGTGACCGCTTTATGAACGAAGGTCGTCGTCGCTTTCCCGTGGTGGAAGATGGCAAGCTACTTGGGCAAATTAGCCGGAAAGATGTACTTCGGGCGGTGAGGGATTTCGTTGGAACAGGGCAAATTAACCGATCTGCCTGATCATCCAGTCAGCATTCCGCCTTGATATCGATTCTCCTGCTAGTGAATCCGGTATCATTGGCTTGGCGCTAACGAAACGCAACTGGTTTCAAAAAGACCGTTGTTGTGAAAATCAGTTTGGTTATTAGAAATATCCATCGAAAAGTAAACGTCAAGACAAGAAACAGCTATCAATAAAATAGTTGTTGTAACGTTCGTTCGTTATAGACAAGTAGTTTCAACAAAAAGCCGTTGAAACAAGCAGTTGAAACAAGTAATCAAAAATAGTTTCCATGGGATGCCTGTCTCATGGGCATTTTGATTTCAGATTGGCTCAACCAGCGGAATGGATTAGCATTTGATTCGCCGGCGTTTTCTATGCTAATTCTTATTACTCAAAACTAACTCCTGCAGTCACTTCACAGCGTCAATTTTACATTCAGTTTCCGATTTCTTTCATTTTAACTCATCAGAACAGCCAATAACCCCGTCACAGAGGATTTTAGGGGCTTTCTAGTGCTTCGCTGGCCATGTCAACTGTGGTATTCTTGTCGGCTTGTTTTAACCCGGTGGTAGATGTCTCGTTTTAGGTTGTTAAATTGCAAAGTTATAAAAAGTCAACCTTCTCCGTTGCTAATAAAGAATCATTATCTTTATAAAAATCGCCAATAATTTTCACTACATTATTTTCAGTGGATATTCGTTCGCATGGCAAGCGTAATTTCATGCCAACCTGATTATCAACAGGAACCAGCAATTTATGGCTGATCTCGCCAAAGAAATACTCCCCGTTAATATCGAAGATGAACTAAAGCAATCATACCTCGACTATGCCATGAGCGTTATCGTGGGCCGAGCCTTACCGGATGCCCGGGATGGTTTGAAGCCGGTTCATCGGCGCGTATTGTTTGCTATGAATGAGCTCGGTAACGACTGGAATAAAGCTTATAAAAAATCAGCGCGGGTAGTGGGTGATGTTATCGGTAAATATCATCCTCATGGAGATTCCGCCGTCTACGATACCATCGTCAGAATGGCACAATCATTTTCCCTGCGCTATACCCTGATCGACGGGCAAGGTAATTTTGGCTCAGTGGATGGCGACAGTGCTGCTGCCATGCGTTATACCGAAATACGCATGCAAAAACTGGCTCATGAACTATTGGCAGATCTTGAAAAAGAAACCGTGGATTTCGCGCCTAACTATGATGGTTCAGAGCAAATACCCGTGGTGCTGCCCACCCGGGTTCCCAATTTGCTGGTCAATGGTTCATCCGGCATCGCCGTGGGAATGGCCACCAACATACCACCTCATAATCTTACTGAAGTGGTTACTGCATGTCTTGCGCTTATTGAAAATGAGGATATAAGCACCGAACAACTCATGGAGATTATTCCTGGTCCTGATTTTCCTACCCGGGGCATTATCAATGGTCGCGCCGGAATTGTGGAAGCCTACAAAACCGGGCGGGGACGCATTTATATCCGGGCCCGTTATACGGTTGAGGTGGATCCGAAAAACTCTAAGGAAACCTTGATAATTACAGAGATTCCCTATCAGGTGAATAAGGCCCGCCTGGTTGAAAAAATTGCGGATTTGGTTAAAGAAAAAAAGGTTGAAGGCATTACCGAACTCAGAGATGAGTCCAGTAAAGAAGGCATGCGAATTGTCATAGAACTCAGGCGTGGCGAAAACGCGGAAGTTATCATGAACAACCTGTTTTCGCTGACGCCGTTAGAAACCGTCTTTGGCATCAATATGGTCGCTTTGGTCAATGGCGAACCCAAACTGATGAATCTGAAGGAGACCATAGAGAGTTTTGTGCGTCACCGGCGAGAAGTGGTCACTCGTCGCACCATCTTCGAATTAAGAAAAGCCCGGGAGCGGGGTCATATACTTGAGGGTCAAGCGGTTGCGCTGGCTAACATTGACCCGGTGATTGCGCTGATCAAAGCCTCAACAACCGGTGCCGAGGCAAAAATAAAGTTAATGGAACAGGGCTGGGAACCCGGCCATGTTCTGGACATGCTGGAGCGGGCCGGTGCTGATGCATGCCGCCCCGATGATCTGGATGCTCAATTTGGTTTAGTGGATGGTAAGTACTACCTTTCCGACGCTCAGGCACAGTCCATCCTCGATCTTCGATTGCAAAAATTAACGGGATTAGAAACCGAAAAAATCATCGATGAATACAAAGCGATTTTGGAAAAGATCGCTGAATTACTGGAAATCCTGCAAAGCCCGGAGCGTCTGATGGAAGTGATTCGGGAAGAATTGGAATATATTCGGGAAACCTATGGAGATGAGCGAATTACCGAAATTCGCCATTCCAAGCGCGATTTGACGGTGGCTGATCTGATCGCTGAAGAAGACGTAGTGGTGACTCTGTCCCATAAAGGCTATGCCAAATCTCAGCCGCTGGAAGATTATCAGTCCCAACGCCGGGGTGGCAAAGGTAAATCAGCTGCGGCGATAAGAGATGAAGATTTTATTGAGAAGCTGCTGATTGCTAATTCTCACGATACCATTCTCTGTTTTACCAGTCTCGGTAAGGTTTATTGGTTGCGAACCTTTGAAATACCACAGGCCAGCCGGATGTCCCGTGGTCGCCCGATTGTTAATATACTGCCTTTGGCTGAAAACGAGCGTGTCACCACCTTGCTGCCGGTAGACTCCTATGCGGAAGATCACTTTGTTTTTATGGCCACTCGTAATGGCACGGTCAAGAAGACTCCTTTGCCCAATTTCTCCCGGCCGCGTAACAGTGGTTTGATAGCACTGGGACTTGACGAAGGCGATATGCTGATTGGCGCTGCCATTACAGACGGCAAGCGCGATGTCATGTTGTTTAGCAGTAGTGGCAAGGCGAATCGGTTCAACGAGCAGGATGTGCGGCCGATGGGGCGCACTGCCCGGGGTGTCCGGGGTATCCGATTAATTCAGAATCAACGCGTGGTGTCTCTTATTATTCCTGAGGAAGATTCTTACATATTAACCGCCAGTGAACAGGGTTACGGTAAGCGAACTGAAACCACAGAATTTCCCGTTCGAGGTCGCGGCGGTCAGGGCGTAATTGCCATGCAGTGTTCTGTACGTAACGGTGGGCTTATCGGAGCTGTGCAGGTGATAGGTAGTGATGAACTCATGCTAATCAGCAATCAAGGTACAATGGTGCGTACAAGAACGGACGAGGTTTCCGTGGTCGGCAGAAATACCCAGGGTGTGCGCCTTATTCGGGTTGCTGATGATGAGCAGTTGGTCGGTATTGAGCGTATAGCAGAACCCGAAGTGGACGACGATTTGGCGGATAATGATCAAGCCGATGAATGACGAACAAGCCGAACTCCACCAACTTCGGGCTAAAATTGATCGCATAGACCGGGATATTTTAAAAGCCATGTCCGAGCGGGCTGAATGTGCTCAATTAGTAGCCAAAGTTAAACTGCGAAATCGATCAGTTGAAGATGATGTGGTTTTTTACCGGCCGGAAAGAGAGGCTCAGGTGCTGAGAGATATTATGGAGCTGAATCAAGGTCCTCTCAGCAACGAGGAAGTAGCGCGTTTATTCCGGGAGTTGATGTCCGCTTGCCTGGCGTTGGAAAGCCCTTTAAAAATTGCCTATTTGGGACCCGCTGGCACATTTACCCATGCAGCTACTTTGAAACACTTCGGCGAGTCGGTGGTGGCGATGCCTCATCAGGGCATAGGTGATGTGTTTCGTGAAGTGGAAGCAGGTTCCACCCACTATGGTGTGGTTCCGGTAGAAACATCCAACGAAGGGATGATCAACCATACCTTGGATGAATTTGTTAATTCGCCACTGAGTATCTGCGGTGAAGTACAGATACGTACCCATTACCACTTGCTGGCACCGAAGGGAGTGGATGGGAACCAGGTCAATGAATTGTGCTCTAAAGATTCAGCATTTGCCAGTTGCCGCCATTGGCTGGATGAACATTGGCCTAATGTGAAGCGCAGTGTGGCCACTTCATATGAGGCAGCAGCGACGACTGCCTTGGTGGAAGGCAGCCGCACCGCGATAGTGGCCGGAGAAGTGTGTGCCAAACTTTTTGGTTTGCAGCGCTTGGCGGGGAATATTGAGAACCGGCCTAACCAGATTGCACGCTACCTGGTAATTGGAAAAGACCGGATCACCACCAGTGGTAATGACCGCACCTCGGTTATGGTGACCATTAAAGATGAGCCGGGTGCTCTCTACCGGATGCTGGAGCCATTTTATAAGCACGGATTGAGTCTGACCCGACTGGACTCGAGACCTGCACTGAGTGGAGAACATCGCTACCATTTTTTCATTGATTTTACTGGCCATTGGGATTCCGCTGAGATTCAGGCGGCTATAAATGAATTGTCCGGTGTCGTACTTGATGTTCGTTTACTCGGCTCCTACCCCTTGGGTGTTCTTTAGATTTTTGAGCTGCAAGTCCTCACTGGATTTTCGGCATTGTTGTTATGCTCAGTGTTGGTATTAGTCTCCTTACAGCCCTTAAAATCACTACATTTTACTTTTCACAGATTTTTAATTTACCTTTAGAGCTGACTTGTTAATGGAATATCTATTCTACGCTAATCCCGGTGTGCAAAGGCTGACGCCTTATCAGCCGGGGAAACCGATTGAAGAATTACAACGTGAACTGGGCCTGTCCCAAATCATCAAGTTAGCCAGTAATGAGAATCCATTGGGTCCCAGTAGGATGGCCATAGAGGCGATGGAAAAAGCGGCGGTGGATTTGGTTCGCTATCCCGATGGCAACGGTTTTAATTTGAAACAAACGCTGGCGCAAAGACTCGGAGTTGATGCTTCACAAATTACTCTCGGCAATGGCTCAAATGATATTCTGGAAATCGTTCCCAGGGTTTTTGCTGACCAGGATAGTGAGATTATTTTTTCTCAGTATTCTTTTGCCGTCTATGGTCTCGCCACTTTGGCCGTGGGCGCGTCTGCGGTGGTTACTCCTGCCATAGATTACGGGCATGACCTTGATGCGATGGGGGCAGCCATTACATCCTCCACTAAGGTTATATTTATTGCCAATCCGAATAATCCCACCGGGTCATGGGTACCAAGGCAAACCCTGCTTCAGTTCCTGGAGCAGGTGCCTGCAACGGTAATTGTAGTGCTGGACGAAGCCTATTTTGAGTATGTTGAGCAGGCCGACTATCCCAATGGCATTCACCTTCTCGATCAGTATCCTAACCTGATTGTCACCCGCACTTTTTCGAAGGTATGGGGATTGGCAGGTTTGCGAGTAGGTTACGCGATATCACATCCGGATATTGCTGACTTAATGAATCGGGTACGGCAACCATTCAATGTCAACCTGATTGCCCAGCAAGCGGCTGCGGCTGTTTTGCACGATCAGGATTACCTTAATCAGTCGGTGCTAACTAACAGGTACGGGCTTAGGCAATTGGAGCAAGGACTAGATGGACTTGATCTTACTTGGTTGCCTTCGATCGGTAATTTTATTTCTTTTCGTATTGGACCAAAGTCAGCCGCTATATATAACCAGTTACTGGCTAAAGGTATTATCGTGCGACCACTGGCAAGCTACGAAATGCCAGAATTTTTACGGGTCTCAGTTGGACTCGAAAGCGAAAACAAGCTTTTTCTCAGTGCGCTGACTGAAGTATTAGCGGCCAATGTTTTGACTGAGATTTGATTTAATGTCGGAGTCACCACAGGCTACACTCGGCATCATCGGTTTAGGTCTTATCGGTGGCTCATTTGCCCGTGCTCTGAAACAAGCAGGGGTCGTCAAGTCAGTTGCGGGCTTCGATTTGCGCAGCCACGAAGTGAACACTGCGCTTCGATTGGGTGTGATTGACGTGGCCTGTAACTGTGTGTCTGAGTTGGCAGACCGGGCTGATATGATTGTTTTGGCCACTCCTGTCAGAGCGATCGAGTCCATTTTGCGTGAACTGCAACCCTGTCTGAAGTCGCACCACATAATTACTGATGTGGGCAGTGTCAAAGGCGCAGTGGTCGCCACGGTTAATCGTGTGTTCGGAAATGTACTCCCAGGGTTTGTGCCAGGGCATCCGATAGCGGGGTCCGAAAAAAGTGGGGTGGCTGCCGCCACGCCCGATCTATTCAAAGACCATAAAGTCATACTGACACCTCTGGCTGACACGGCCACTACCGCACTCGACCACGTGGCCCGAATGTGGCGTTTGACAGGGGCTAACGTATTAATGATGTCACCAGATCATCATGATGAAGTGCTCGCAGCTACCAGTCATTTACCTCATCTGATTGCTTTTTCTTTAGTCGACACCTTGGCCGGCGCTGATGACAACAAAGATATCTTTCGCTACGCTGCCGGTGGATTCAGAGACTTTACCCGAATTGCAGCCAGTGATCCGGTGATGTGGCATGATATCTATCTCAGTAATCGACAAGCGGTTCTCAAAGCAGTCGACGAGTTCAGTAAAGATCTGAGTCAGCTCCGTCAAGCCATTGAATCCGGAGACGGAGAACTATTGCTGGGCGTATTCACCCGTGCCAAAGCGGCCAGAGAATATTTCGGCAACATGTTGGCAGGTAAAGGTTACACAGCCGATTTACAATCATCGGCAGATCATTGTTTAGTTGAACAAGGGCAGCGTCTGGCGGGCAGCATTCGTTTGTGTGGTGATCGCTCCATCTGTCATCGCGTCATTGTTCTGGGTGCGCTGGCAAAAGGCGTGACAACGATTGAGGGCTTTTTGGAAACCGAAGCGTCTCTTGCCACCTTGCAGGCTTTTCGTGATATGGGTGTGGTTATCGAAGGTCCGGACCGGGGGCGTGTGGCTATTCATGGAGTGGGTTTGAATGGCTTGAAACCTCCGCCCGGTCCATTGTACGTGGGTCATTCCGATACCTCGATGCGACTGCTGTCCGCTATTATGGGAGGTCAGTCTTTCTCGTCTGAAATCGTGGGTGATTTCAATCAGACTGGGCAGCAGGTGCCGGACAAAAATGGTCAGCAACAAAAAAGTCAGTCATTGCCTCCGCAAGGATTCCAGCACAGCCATACGCCGCTGTCGGTAATCGTAGAAAAGCTGAGTTTGTTTGGTGCTGAAATGCGAATGGGGGAGGACGAGGGTTCTTCTTTGCTGATAGAAGGTGGCCGATCACTGGCCGGTCAGAATATTCTTCTGGACGAGCTTAATGCTGAGCTCAAAACCACCTTGTTACTTTCTGCCATCTTCAGCTCAGGCACCACCATCATCACCGAATCTAAACAAACCCGCGATCATACGGAAAGACTACTCGCGGGTTTTAACTACCCGTTAACCATGGATGAGGGTGGTATTCGTCTGTGCGGACGGGGTGAAATGCTTGCTCAGGAGTTGGAACTGCCTGGCGATTTTACTTTGGCCTTCTATTTTATTGTTGCTGCCAGTATTCAACCCGGTAGTGATTTGCTATTGCAGCACGTGGGTATGAATGACGGCCGTATCCGGGCACTAGCTATACTGCAAGGGATGGGTGCCCAAGTAGAGGTTCAGGATTATCACCGGATTGTTAATGAGTGGGTGGCTGATTTGCGTATACAAGGGTCTGAGTTACGAGGGCCTGAGTTACAAGGGTTTGCGATCAATGCTGAAGATTGTATTCGGGCCAGCGAAGAACTTCCTGCTTTACTGGTTGCGGCTTGTTTTGCCCGCTCTTACAGTCGGATTTCTGATGTCCGATGTTTGCCGGCCACTGTTCAGAAATTGCTTCGTGATTGCATTCAGGCATTGATGGCCATGGGCAGCGCTATTGAGATGCTGGATAACGAGATCATTATTCGTCCTCATCCCGGTAATGCAATGGATGAGAAGACTGAAGCACCGAAGCATCCCGGTTCAGCTCTCGCTTGTATCATCCTTGCTAACCGTCTGGGAACCTCTGTTAACTTACTGAATTGTGCTGGACTATTTGCCTTCTATCCTCAAATAATCCCGATGGCAAACAAAGTGGGTTTCAAAATAAGTACGGACAATAATCAATGAATCATTTATTGCTCGTAGCTTCTGTAGCCTCCTCCTCAAGTCCGGTATCCTGAATCTTATCAATCAACTGATAAATCTTTGTTGTTATTGCAAATACAGTATGAATGTAAACATGGTATGAATAAAAACACGGCTCCACCTGCCATTACCATTGATGGCCCTTCTGGTTCAGGAAAAGGCTCCATCGCGAAACGCCTGGCTAATTACCTAAGCTGGCATATCCTTGATTCAGGAGCACTATACCGTTTAACCGCACTCAGCGCTCAGCAACAGTCCATTGCACTGGACAATATCCCGGCTGTGGCGGCAGTTGCCCGCTCACTTGACGTGGAGTTTGTGGCAGGATCGAAGAATCAGCCGGTATCGGTCCTGTTGTCAGAGAGGGACGTTACCGACCGCATTCGTACCGAACAATGTGGATCAATGGCATCACAAATTGCACCTTATAAAGAAGTGCGTTCCGCTTTGTTGCAAAGGCAGAGAGACTTTTTAAAAGAGCCCGGGTTGATTGCTGATGGCCGCGATATGGGGACCGTTGTCTTCCCAGAAGCAAACTGCAAGTTATTTATTACGGCCAGCCCGGAAGAAAGGGCGCGAAGACGTCAACTTCAGTTGAAGCAACAAGGACACAGTGTTAAAATTGCGCACCTTTTGCGCGAGATCAAGGAGCGGGATGACCGCGATATGAACCGGTCCAATGCACCTTTGAAACCCGCAGATGATGCAATCACTATCGATACGTCTGAGCAGACACTCGATGAAGTTTTTCAGACAGTGCTCGCTATTTGGCAAGAAAAACAGCATTGAGAAAAGGCGGACCATCCCACAATTCTGTCAGTTGCTTATATCTCTGGTCCTTCTATAAGATAAAGATTGTGTGCAAATGGCTCCAAATAACTACGAGTAATTGTTTGTTATAATATTCAGACAGGTGTTTCATGCTTGTCTCTTGCGAAGCCAGAAAAGGTAAGAGACATCGCTTTTTTAAACAGACCGCACTATCTGGCCGTGCGGATGCAGAAAGTAACCCCATACAGGAAACCCAATGACTGAGAGCTTTGCTGAGCTTTTTGAAGAAAGTTTAAAAGAAATTGACATGCAACCCGGTTCCATTGTTAAAGGAACCGTAGTGGATATTGACCAGGACTGGGTCACTGTTCATGCAGGATTAAAATCTGAAGGTGTTATTCCCGTTTCTCAATTTTTTAATGAGAAAGGAGAGTTAAATCTCGCTATCGGCGATGAAGTTGATGTGGCTTTAGACGCGGTTGAAGACGGCTTCGGTGAAACCCGTTTATCCAGAGAAAAAGCGAAACGTGCCGAGGCTTGGAAGGAACTCGAAAAAGCCTTTGAAGCAGATAAAGTAGTCAATGGAATTATCAACGGCAAAGTAAAAGGTGGTTTTACTGTCGAATTAGGTGGTATTCGCGCATTTTTACCGGGTTCATTGGTTGATGTCAGGCCGATTAGGGACACCGCCCATCTCGAAGGCAAAGATCTTGAGTTTAAAGTCATTAAACTAGACCAGAAGCGCAACAATGTGGTGGTTTCCCGTCGTGCTGTGCTTGAAGCAGAAAACAGTGCAGAACGCGAAGCCTTGTTGCAAACGCTGCAGGAAGGTCTGGAAGTTAAGGGTATCGTTAAGAATTTAACCGATTACGGAGCATTTGTTGATCTGGGCGGTGTTGATGGCCTACTGCATATTACTGATATGGCTTGGAAACGAATTAAGCACCCGAGTGAAATTGTCAACGTCGGCGATGAAATCAACGTTAAAGTTCTTAAGTTCGATCGTGAGAGAAACCGTGTCTCTCTTGGTCTCAAGCAACTGGGTGAAGATCCTTGGGTCGCAATTAAGTCCCGTTACCCTGAGAACACCAGGGTCACCGCGAGAGTTACTAATTTGACCGATTATGGTTGCTTTGCAGAACTCGAAGAAGGCGTGGAAGGATTGGTTCACGTTTCTGAGATGGACTGGACCAATAAGAATATCCACCCGTCAAAAGTAGTGCAACTTGGCGACGAAATCGAAGTCATGGTGCTGGATATCGATGAAGAAAGACGCCGGATTTCTTTGGGTATCAAGCAATGCAATATGAACCCATGGGAAGAGTTTTCAAGTAAGTATAATAAAGGCGATAAAATCGCCGGTAAGATCAAGTCGATTACTGACTTTGGTATTTTCCTTGGATTGGAAGGTGGCATTGATGGTCTGGTTCATCTGTCGGATATATCCTGGAATGAAGCTGGCGAAGAGGCGGTCAGGAAATACAAGAAGGCGGATGAAATTGAAACGGTTATTCTGTCTATCGACCCCGAGCGTGAGCGAATTTCTTTAGGTATAAAGCAGATGGAAAGCGATCCGTTTGCCGAATTTACTCAGCTAAATGAAAAAGGTGCTATTGTTACAGGTAAGGTCACATCCATTGACGCCAAACAAGCCGTGGTTTCACTGACTGATGACATAGAAGCCGTTCTGAAAGCTTCTGAAATTAGTCGGGACCGGGTTGAAGATGCGCGCAATGTGCTGAATGAAGGCGATGAAGTTGAAGCTAAAATCATCAGTGTGGATCGTAAGAACCGGGTCATCAACCTTTCGGTTAAATCCAAGGATGTTGATGAGGAAAAGCAAGCCATTCGGGACGTAAAAGAAAAGCAAACCGAAGCGCAGGGTCCTACGACTATTGGAGATTTGATCAAAGAACAAATGCAGCAGCGTAATTAATATTCAAGGTTGCCACTTGTTCACAAAAGAAAGGTGATAAAAACGGGCTTTAAGCCCGTTTTTTTTGTATTTTTTTCAAACCTTTACTAAACTTTTTACTGTGACTTGGGTAAGGAAATTTAGATGACTAAATCAGAGTTAGTTGAAATTGTTGCCTCAAAGCAACCTCAGCTTTCTGTTAAAGATGTTGAGTTGGCGGTAAAAACCATAATTGAGTATATGTCGCAAACCCTCTCTGAGGGGCAGCGCATTGAAATTCGGGGGTTTGGCAGTTTTTGTCTGCATTACCGTGCTCCCCGAGTGGGTCGTAATCCTAAAACGGGCGAGAGTGTCCATCTCCCAGCCAAATTTGTTCCTCATTTCAAGCCGGGCAAAGAGTTAAGGGATGAGGTCAACGAAGGTTTGAAAACCGGTTATTGAGCAAGTTCAACTTTTGTACTTGTTAATCTTCCTATTACACCTGTTAATTCACCAAGGGAGATAGACCTATATCTCCTGCCTTATTTTTTCTTTCCTGTGATAATATGCATTT
>JGI12048J13642_11497284_pt1 | contig 13262 bp, 13 predicted proteins | sample ElkSlonscriptome_16_FD_13642 | JGI IMG/M metagenome (IMG submission 13642) | reverse complement strand
GTTGGCTGCGCGCTTTGATCGAGGTCGCTTCCACGCCAAAGGGACGAAAACCACGTTGGTGTGAGGAACGAGCCGTCGCCGATCTCCGGCGATGGAAGCGGTATCGAGGGCGCAGGTGAGTACGCACCTGCTGACTTACGGACCTTTGATTGCCGCGTAGCAGGAGTAGCATTCGTAAAATAGGCAGACAAAACTGCCCGGATCGAATGAGCTACGGTATCGGAGGATCCGGAGCGATGAGATGCGAGCAAGCATGCTCTTCAAAGAAGTTGATCCATCCAAGCAGCGGAGGATCAATCTGGATAATTCCGTGAGCGGGATCGACGTAAACGGCAGCCACCATCGTCCAGAAGTAGCTAATGCCGCGACACTCCGCAGCCTTCCACATCAAGATTGCTTTGGTGCATGATTCGTCTACGGATTCGCCCCCTTTCGAGCGTTCCGCTGGGGATACTTCGCACTTAGTCGTTTTCTTAATTGAGCAGTGGCAGCAACTCGGTTTGGAAGACGCAGCTACCCAACTTCGCGACTTGGTGACCCTAGCGACCAGGAACTCCGGCGGAGTCACCCCATTGCGATCCGCCCACGCCAATTTCTCGCCGTCGTTGTGACAACAGCACTTGTCCCAGCAAGACTCGGCGCTAGCACATCCACATGGGCAATTTTCGCATGGAAAACGCTCGGCCGAAGGACAAGCGGATGGCTTTGCTGAAGGAACGCCAACGAATCCCGTCAGCGCGAACGCGACCGAAAGCAGTAAAAACCATGAAAGGCACTGCCTCGGGATGCAATCGTGAATCGAGAGTCGTTTCAAATAGATCAAAGCGGACAACCGCAAGGGATGACAGCCGCTCGTTCCTCACGTTGCTAATTATGCTCCCGGACGCAATCTTGAGCAATGGGGGCAAATCCTTGAGTCGGGACGCCGCACCTGCCGATCGCTGGCAGTAATATTAGTCTCGTTTCCGGCGTTGGACCTCTCTAAAGCTGATTCGTGCTCGTCGATTGTTCGTCCGGTTTGGTCGCTGGGACAGCGCCGACCGCATCCGGGAGACGAATTTCGAGCACCTCATCGGTCAGATTGGTGAACGCCATATTCGACTTCGCGCCGTTGGCGGCGATCAAGCGAACCTCCACCTGCCCTGCCTCCATCGCTTCGTAGAGGCAACCACCATCGGTTTCGCCATCAGACAACTGCCCCAGCGGCATAGCTCCGACGCAAACAGCAACAAGGGAACACATAGCGGTCCATCGAATCGACAGGAACATTGCAGAATCTCCAAACGGGGAAACGATCGTTTAACTTGCACAATGCAAGCTAGCGGCGTGCTTTTGCCAATAGGCATCGCTTTTCGCATCCCCGAAGTGAAATGTTGCCACTCAAGCCTTCGTGTCTCGTAAGGTTCAGAGCAGGTCTCGCGAAGGCGCGCATTGAATCGGTCGTCAACTGCCTGTTAAATAGGCGACAGCCGACAATAACGAGCGAATTGCCAGCATGTGGAATAGACGAATTTCCACTAGCCGGTCATACGGGACCACAATTCGTTGTTAGATAATGTTGCTTTGAATCGGAATGAACTCTGCTGCAACGATGTTGACGGTGTGTTTGGCGAACATGTGAACGACTTCATCTTTTTCATCTTTCGCGACGAACAGGGTTCCTCATGCGCAAATTCAGTTTGACCACTTTGATTCTAACGGGCCTGCTAATGGGCATTGGCATCGGGCTTGTCTTTGGCGAACGGTCCGTTGTCCTGGCTCCTATCGGTAACGGTTTCATTCGACTGTTGCAAATGGCGGTGCTACCGTACTTCATCGTCGCCCTGCCGCTGGGGTTTGGCCGGCTGAATTATCAGGAAGCGAGAATGCTCGCGATGCGGCTTGGGCTTTTTTCAGTCGTGATTTGGGCCTTGGCGTTCCTGCTGGTCGCGCTGCTGCCGCTGACGTTTCCTGCCTTGGAATCCGCCAGCTTCTTCAGTTCCAACATGATCGAGTCGCCCGATCCGGTGGACTTTGTCGAGCTCTACATTCCGGCTAACCCGTTTGACAGTCTCTCCAAAGCGATCATCCCCGGAGTCGTCGTTTTTGGAATCGCAATGGGCGTCGCGCTGATCGGGGTTCCTGAAAAGAAGCAATTGCTGACGGTGCTCGATAGCTTGGCGGATGCTCTCGGCCGAATCACCGGGTTCGTTGTTCGTTTGACACCGATCGGCGTGTTCGCTCTGGCCGCCAGCGCGGCGGGGACGATGACGTTGGAGGACCTGAGCCGGTTGCAGGTTTACTTTGTTGCGTACACCGTCGGAGTGATCTTGTTGGCGTTCTGGCTCGTTCCGATGTTGGTGTCCTCGCTGACGCCGTTCAGCTATCGCGATGTCGTTCGCGTGACGCGTGATCCGTTGGTGACAGGGTTCACGACCGGCAATCTGCTCGTCGTGCTAGCCATGTTGGCCGACAACTGCAAACAACTTTTTCGTGAACAGGATGAACAGAACTACCGTCATGCCGAATCCATCATTGATGTTTCCTTGCCGATCGCCTTCACGTTTCCCAACCTTGGCGTGGTGCTGCTGTTGTTGTTTGTTCCGTTTGCGGGCTGGTTCACGGGCAATCCGGTTGGCGTGGCGGAATATCCCAAGTTATTCGCTTTAGGATTCTTCAGCTTCTTTGGGAGCGTTGAAATTGGGCTGCCGTTTGTATTGCAGCAACTGCGCATCCCGACCGATATGTTTCAACTGCACGTCGTGACGCTGGTTTACATCGGCCGGCTGGCAACGATGCTCGCTGTCATGCACCTGGCTGGCGTGGCGTTGTTGAGTGCCGCGGGCAACGCGAGGTGGCTGCGGTTCAAACCCAAGCGAATCACAACTTTTGCCGGCGGTTCGCTGGTCATTTTGTTGTTGACGATCGGAACGACGCGATTCGTTTTGCGACAAACGGTCGACCAAGCCTATTCAAAAAACGATCTGTTGACAGCGATGTCGCCCATCGAATTTTCTACGACGGGCACTGTGTATCGTGAGCTACCCAACATGACAAGCAATACCGAGGATTCATCGAAAGCGTCAGCAGTTGAGCGGACCACCTTGGGCAAGATCCGAGAGCGGGGGCTGATGACGGTTGGGTACGATCCCAACGGAATGCCGTTCAGCTTCTTCAACGCGAACGACGAACTGGTTGGTTTTGATATCGAGATGGTCCAAGCACTTGCCAGTGAATTGGACGTCGAGGTTGAGTACTATCCCTACACCAAGACGCAGATGGCGGAATGTTTGAACGAAGCTCGGTGTTGCGACCTGTTGGTGGGCGGATTGTTTACGACGACCCGACGCATCGAGCGGATGCGGTTCACGGAACCGTACCTTGATCTCAACCTAGCGTTCATCGTCAAGGACCACCGTCGCGACGAGTTTTCGAAACTGGCCGATATACAGAATCCCGCCGCCTTGCGAATCGCCGTGTTGGAGCGACCCTATTTTGGGACACGCGTTCAACAAAGTTGTCCCCGTGCCAAGGTGGTTCGGGTCGATTCACCAGCAGAGTACTTCGAGTCGCCAAATGACTTTGATGCATTGGTGATGAGTGCCGAAGCTGGCAGTGCCTGGACGCTGCTGCATCCGTCTTACAGCGTGGTGATCCCTCAAGACGCGACGCTGACCGTCAGTGTGGGTTACCCGACGGCGATTGATTCGACGAGGTTCGAGAACGTCCTAAGCCGTTGGATTCACCTGAAAAAGAATGACGGAACGATCCAAAGGTTCTACGAGCATTGGATCGAAGGCCGGAACGCGCAGGAAAGCGGCCCGCGGTGGAACCTCTACGACGAAATCGTGGACGCGTATCACGGGACTTCGTCCGAAGCCATCACGCTTCGTTCACAACGATGAACCATCCACGCTTTCACGTCGACCGGTTCGGCAAGTAGAAGATGCGGCGGCCCGGCGAACTCGAACCCTAGCGGACTGCCCATGCCGTCGATCCGCTTGTCGTATTCGGCGGCTGCAAGCTTCCACGGTGGATGGCCGATCTCTCCTCACCCCCCCCTGCCGTTGGCACTGTAGAGGCAATAGCGAGCGGTCAGCTGATGCTCCAGCGACCCAGGTTCAGCATGAAACGTTGTCCCGATCGGGCGATAAATTCATTGTAATGCGCGGCCGGTTCGCGCCGATGCGTTCGCTCACTTCGGTATAAAAACGATTGACTCGCCAATTTGCATGATGCCATCGAAACTGCGATGGGTTGGACAAGTTGAAGTTAGGAAGAACGCAATCGCCATCCAAGCTTCATGAATCGGGACCCACACAAGTTTCACAGTTGGCCCTTCACTCTTCAAAATTGATTCCTCCTTGCCAGACATCTAACCTTCCATGTTGAACCATTCGATGTCCAAATCGCCGCTGCGGAGTTTCGTCAGGTGAATGGATGATGCGGAAACGAATGATGTATTTTTCGACTATCGCGGTATTGGCCCGATTCCTGAACTTCGATGCCGACATCAAGTGGATTCTGAACTACACCGCAAAGCCAATGACCGACGGTCCGGTGCAGATGCGTAACGGCGACTCCAACAACGCTGGCAGCTTTTCGAGTGACGACGTCGGTGGCAACTACAATTGGCCCGATGGCACCTACATCCCAGGCTCCTTCGATGATCTGCCCGAGCCGTGCCGAGGATTGCCGATACCGATGGCCGAGTTGTACGAGATACGTGAAAAGATCTTTCAAGACCACATCGACTACCAGGTCGGCATGATGTATTTCTTGGCCAACGATCCACGCGTCCCCAAGCCGCTTCAGAAACGCGTCAACAGCTTTGGACTGGACCCCAATGAGTTCAAGAGCACAGGCCACTGGCCCCATGAACTCTATGTCCGCGAAGGTAGGCGGATGGTCTCGGACTACATCATGAACCAAGACAACTGCGAGGGAAGACGCATCGCGGAGGACTCAGTCGGCCTGGCTTCTTACGCGATGGATTCACATTTCTGCCAACGCGTGGTTGTCGTACGTGACGGCAAAACAACCGTTCGCAACGAAGGCGGGTTCGGTAAGTCATGCCCCACGCCCTATCCCGTCGCGTACCGCTCGATCGTGCCAAGCAAACGCGAGTGCGAAAACCTGTTAGTGCCGGTCACCCTGTCATCCACCCATGTCGCCTATGGATCGATCCGCATGGAGCCGGTTTTCATGATCCTTGGACAAAGCGAAGGTGCCGCCGCAGCCATGGCGATTGATGCAGAGACAACGGTGCAAGACGTTCCATACAACAAGCTGCGAGAACAACTGCTTGCAAGTGGTCAAAAGTTATAGAACGAGTTCCCTTCGATTCGACAATAAAGACCAGTTTATGGTTAAGAACATGATCAAGACGCTGATGCTATGCTGTTGCGTGTTGGTGTTGTAAGCTGGTGAATTCACGCACGCATATGAACAAGAGAACCAGCCGCCAAATATCGTCATCATCCGTTGGCCGGGAAAGTCGATCCCAATACGATATGCGACGACCTCGTTGACTTGACCGATCTCATGCCCACATTGTGCGAACTGACCGGGGCCACCATGCCCAATGAAGCGATTCACGGCCATAGCGCTTACGCCCCGGTTGTTAGGCAAGGCAAGTACTCCAAGAGATTGGGTACACATTCAAGATTATGAGAAACGTCATATCCGAAGCCGAGACGATATCTATCCCAACGCAGGGCAACTACGGCCGATCGTCAAAATCTGGGAGGAGCCCGCTCAGCCAATCAAACAACCCTTCTCCGCTGAAGAGCGAGCGGCGATTGAGCAACTCAAGAACGCGTTTCGCCACAATCCCATAGCGTGAAGTCGAGGTCGAAGATAATAAGTTCAGGCAGCGTCCTTTCCAAAGGTGAAGAAGCGGAAAAGGTTCGAGCGTTGGGTGGTTGTTTCGTGTGCTATTTGGTTGGCTGGGTTTGAAGCTAGATGACTTCGATCGGTCTCTTGTCGTCAGAGAACCTCCATGATCTGTCAGTTCACTGGCGTATTTTTTACCTTCTCGATTAAGAAGGCTTCCTGCGAACCATATCTGGATTCCGGCTCAAGGTCGGAAGCAGTGACATAACATTCCAGACCTAGCTCCTCCATTGCCTCACTGAGCTTGAAACCAAGCAACGCGTGGTGCACCCAAACCGACTGAGAAGTATCTTCGGTTACTTCGACATTGGAACGGCCATAGGTCATGTAAACACTGACGCGATCGTCCTTTGAGAGGTGAGTAATGGGGGAAGCATCCTTCATCAATTCCTTCACTTCGGGCTTGTCGATGTCAACTTGAGATTCGACTCCATAGAATGCCAGAAGTGCATTGTGGATCGGCAAGTTTGGAATACCGAACCATTCGCGGTAGGTATGCATGTCGTAGGTTGATTGGCCTCCATTGGTTCCCGCAGCTAGGATCCGCGTCGACTGACGAGCGATTGGATCGGCACTATCGGGTTCAGCCAGATCGTCATGGAACGCTAGCCACAAGCTGATCCCGGCGCCCGCCGACCCACCGAAGCAAGCGATTCGTTCCGGATCAATGTTCCACTCTTTGGCCCGATGTCGAATCGTTTGGAGTCCTCGCGCTGCGTCGTGCATCATGATTGGGTAAGGCCCGACGTCTGAGAGACGGTAATTCATTGACGCAAAGGCTACGCCGGCATCGAGAAAGGTCTTAATCTGCTCAGAACGAACATTTGATTTATCACCGCCACGAAAACCTCCTCCGTGGATGTAGATGACGAGTGGAGTCGGCTTGTCGGCGCCGGGAACCGACCAAATGTCGAAACGCTGCTTTTCGTGATCGCCATAGGCGACATCTGGATAAGTCGGTGGAACTCGGTTTAACTTTGCTTGTTTTCTACGGTTATCGATCGTTTCACGGCGCCGCTCTTGGAAGTCACGGAACTCTTCGATCGTGAGCGATCCGTCTCTGGATGCATCTGCCTCAGGAAACCGATTCAGGACTGCTTTGAGTCGAGCCTTTATGTCTTGCCCCGCAGGCCGCTGTTTTTGGAACGCTTTGAATTCATCCAGGGTAAGAGTCCCGTCGCTGTCGGCGTCGCTGGCGGGGAATCGATTCAGAAACTCAGCCAATTTCGCATCGATGCCCGCTTGCGGATTTTCTTTCTCCTGCGCCTCGGCAGAGGTAGCGACAATCAAAAGTAATAGAGCGATCAGCAATTGCGTTTTCGGTGCCATAGCAAAATCCAGAAGTTTTGGTTCGAAGGAACGGTCGCGAGAAACCAGCTTCACCATATTATCACAGGACCGCTGCTTGCGTACGGGCGTCCGGTAAGAAGTTGTGAGTCATTGAGTTGACGTTCCGCTTGGCACGCAATGGGGTGTCGGTTAGGATGGACTCCATGATTAGAGCCCATGACGAACTTGTCGATTTCATTGCCGCTGGAAGTACTCCAGAGTTGGTCGCACGTTTTGAGCCTTCACAGGCAACAAAAGACCGTGTGGCCGATCTGATTCACAAGGAAAAGACCACGGGGCTGACGGTAGATGAAACGTCTGAACTCGACCATGTTCTGCAAGTGGAACATTTGATGCCTTTGGCAACAGCTCGAGGTAGAAGCCTAAACGTGCAATGACCATCTATGTCGCTATGAAACCGATTCTTGTTCTCCTCCTTTGCGTCTTGGCGAGTGTGCGTGAGGCTCACGCTGAACCCTGGATCGTTGAGCACGGTAATCCGCTAGCCGAAATCGTCATCGCCAAAGAACCGACCCGATCCGCCCGGTTCGCCGCAACCGAACTGCAAATCTATATCGAAAGGATCAGCGGGGCTCGCCTGGAAATTGTCAGCGAGCCGACGAAGCAATACGCCATCGCCATTTACGTAGGCGAGAGCACGTCGGCCCTTCAGGCAGGCGTGGTAGCCGATGGATTGAAGCGAGATGCCTTCCGCATTGTGTCAGGGGCCAACTGGTTGGCGTTCGTGGGAAATGATCTCGACTTTCAGCCCCGTGAGCCGTGGGCGCGGAATCATGGCGATTGGGCAAAAAATCGGGAGCCGGTTTGGGAGAAACTTGCGGGTCACCCGTGGAAGTGCCCGGTCGGAACTTCGCTTTACCGCGACTACAACAAGCAGCTAGATATCTGGACCTTTGATCATCGGGGTTCGCTCAACGCGGTATATGCTTTTCTCCGCGATCTCGGAGTGCGTTGGTATATGCCCGGAGAGCTAGGAGAAATCCTGCCGAAAATCCGGAGCATTGCCCTGCCTGAGGTCGACCGAATGGTTACGCCCGAATACGAAGTACGCTCGATCAGTCGCCCTTTGTTGAGCTCCAACGAAATTGATGATGCTCTTTGGTATCTCCGCATTGGAGCGAACAGTCAATATGGTGTATTGCATCATGGTCAACGACACTTGACCGAACATCCTGAGCAGCGGGCCGCGCATCCAGAATACTACACTCAGTTGGCCAACGGAAAACGTGATACGCAGAGCAAGACGGCCAACGCCTGCCTTTCCTCGGAAGGATTCTTCAATGAGATGGTCGCCTTTGCCCGGCTCAACTACGATCATTATGATGCTGAGGTCGTTTCGGTGATGCCACATGATGGATTTACCCACTGCCAGTGCGATCGGTGCCGACCACAATTGGCACTTGACCGGGGACCGTCGGGGATGTCTTCTGATTACGTTTGGAATTTCGTTGTTCGGGTCGCCAATGAACTGGCGAAGACGCATCCCGACCGGAAAGTTTTTTGTGGTGCTTATAGCACCTACCGGCTCCCCCCCCTGACGATCGATCAATTTCCAGACAACGTTTGGGTACAGCTCACCAACGGTCGCCCCATCCGTGAGATGGAGGAAGAATTCCACCGAGAAACGGCCGCGCTGCGTGGTCAGTGGCTAGCCAAGACAAACAACCCCCTGTCGCTGACCCTGAACTACACTCCGTTCACCAATCGTGGAGCCTTCCGTCCACAGTATTGGCCTCATGTAGCCGCGCGTGGCATCAAGGAAAGTCACGAAGAAGTTTGGCGGGAGGATGTTTGGCTCTCCAGTGGTAAAGGTGGCTTGCACCATCCCGGTATGGCCCATCTCAATCCCTACGTGATCTCTCAGTTCTGGTGGGACGCGGATCAGGACGTGGATGCCCTTCTCGCAGAGTACTACGAACGATTCTATGGCCCAGCCGCTAATCCGATGAAGGCGTTCATCGAGCATTGTGAACGGGAATACTTACGCCTGGCTTCCGATGCCGAAGCCTGTCGGAAAGCGCTCGATCTGTTTGCCGAAGCAGAAGACGCCGTGCCACCGGAAAGTGTCTATGGACAGCGCATTGCCCTGGTCGACGAATTTCTGATCCCAATGCGCGCCCGTTCGACTCAGATGAACGTGAAGCGGCCGGAGGGATTGCCCGAATATCGCGTCATCGACATGGGCAAAGACAAGTGGCGCGATGCTCGTGATACCTTGACGCTGGACGGCAATCTGGATGATCCTTTCTGGGCCGCTTACGACCACCCTCGTCCGCTGAGACACCTTCGCGATACCGCAAAAAGACCGGAAGTTCAGACCCTTTTTCATGTACGCTGGATGGATGACCATCTCTACTTCGGAATCCACTGCGAAATGCCGAAAGGCGAAACACCCGTGATCGGTTCCCAAGACGAAAACGATCCTGCGATCTGGCAGGGTGAGCATCTTGAATTACTCATCGAAACCGACAAACATTCTTACTATCAAATTGTCATCAATCCCGCGGGTGCCATGGTCAACATTGATCGAGGAGTGTCGAAATCAAAGTGGTATGACTGGTCCGCTCAGGCAGAAATGGCGACTCATGTCGATGAAAATTTCTGGTCAGTGGAACTAAAGCTGCCGGTAACGTCGTCGGAGGAGGATCCGCTCCATCGGATCGTAGGAAGCAAGCCGATCCAATCGAGACGCGACGCACTCGAATCGGGCAAAGGAACCAGCCTGCCGTGGTATTTCAATCTCTATCGAAAACGGGCTGGGAAAGACGGAACTGAGACGACCTCTTTCTCACCACTGGGGGCTGATGACAAGACCTTTCATGTCCCCCTAAGATTCGCAAAGATTTATGTGCAATGAACGTTCAGTCGCGACGCGGTGTTTTCTCAATACGCTCTTGACGAAGCGATTCTTTCAGCTTTTTCAGAGTTATCGACCGTTTTCGACACAATAAAGATTTTCGGCCGTCCGCAAGAAGATGCGACCACCCGCGATCGCAGGGGTGCCCCATGCTTGTTGTTCCAACTCATTGACTATAACAACATTGAACTCGTCGCCGGCCGCGATGACGTGCGTATTGCCGGTCGAATCCATCGCGAATGAGTGTTTGCCATCGGTCCACGGTGATGACCAAAAAGCTTTCGCACCACGGACACGTTTTTCGTATTCAAGCCGCCCCGTTTCGACATCAACGCAATTAACAATGCCAGAATTGCGTTCGAAAAAGTAAAAATTGCCTGCTAGATAAGTCGGAGATGCCATTTGGATGCCGGAATCGTCCATCCGCCATTCGACAAACTCACCGGTCGTCGCGTCATCAGGAGGGGTGATGTCACCTGAGCCGCCTGGCTTAATGCGATGCAGGCGACCGCCGCCGTCGCCCTCGCCGCCACGGTTGCGAAGTTCATTGCCAATGTAGAGCCGATCGCCAATCGCAACCGGCGTTGCCGAACTGCGGCCTTTGTCCATGTCCAATTGCCATAGCAGATTGCCGGTCTCCGGGTCATAAGAACGATAGACCATTCCGCCGACAATCAGCTCTTCGCGAAGCGAGTTCCTCCAAACGAACGGGCTGCTGTATTGCGACGATTCATCGCGATTGACTCGCCATAATTCGTCGCCCCAAGACGTATCCTACAATCGAGAATCCGATCGCGGCGCCAGATTCATCGGCGGATATCGGTGGTGGGATTGTGGGGTTCGATTCGCCTTATCTCGGGCATACGTTGTCGGCGGCAATGCTGGTGGGCCTCCGGATTGGGCTGGTCGGCGAAAAGCGGCAAGTCAGCACCTGAGAAGATGGACGCGTTGGCCGAGTTCGCCGGTAAGTTAGCGGAACGCTATCGCCCCGGCGGGACACTTGCTCAGCGAGAAAAATGGACACAAACTTTGGCATCCGAGTGTGGGAGTTGGGTAATGAACCAGAAACTTATCGCACCCACTGGAAAGGCAAAGCCACGGATTATGCCGAGTTTGTGACCAAGGCGAGTTCGAAGATCAAAGCTGCGGATCCACAGGCATTGATTGTGGTCCCCGATGTTGCCAGTGGCAATCACGTTGTCCCATGGCTTGAAGCCGCTTTGGACGCCGAACGCATGCAGGGTTCGCCAACCTTCAAGCAGAAAGGGACGCCCTACTCGATCGGGCCTGCTGTCGATGTCGTCAGTTTTCACAACTACGAGGGACTCGATACGTTTTTTTCAGGTCAGGATATGACCGTGTGCCGAGCATTCCAAAGGGTCCGCGATGTATTCGAAGAATGGGAGAACCGTGCACCAGGCTTTGAATACCCACGCAAACAAGAATATTGGCACACCGAAGGCAACTTCGATTTCGTTGGTGCGATGTCCGCAGAGCGTCGTGCTGCATGGCGGTTTCAATTCTTCACGCGAGCGTTTGCCGCAGGAATTCGAAAGGTGGTGGTGATGGATGCTTCACCACCGGAACAAATTGCGGTTAAGAACTACATCCAAGTGCTCCCGCAACCATTTCCTATGCTGCCGGCCAGTGATCAAATTGAGATAATTGACGGCAAGGCGGTTGCTTTTCTGCATGTCGATGGCGACGTAGAAGAGGAGAGACGGGTATGGATTGTTTGGGCCCAAGCTAACACGGGCGACGCAACGATTGAGCTTCCCATCATCAGCGATCAAGTGCAAATTGTCACCATGGATGGTCAAAGGGAAACAAAACAGACGTCGCAAAGGCGAATTCGCCTGCAGCTCCACGGCGATTCTAAAATGCCCGCACCGCTTAGGGTCGTTGATTGACAGACGCGAGTGACGGTTCAATCGTTTCTGCGTTTCCGAGCATCATGCAAGCCTCGCTGCTAAAGCGCACCGAAGGTATCGGTCCGGAGCAGCAGATTCGCGAGGCTGTAATTAAGTCTTTATCTGCCCCAGGACACGCCCTTATTATGCATTTCGATCTAGCACGCCTCCTGCTGATTCATGCCTTCGGAGTTTCACCCGAAAGCACCTTGTCTTGTTCCGATCCAGCTGTCGGTCGAAAGCTGTTTCCGCTCGGCTTCACTATGCAGCGCGGGCAGTAGAACACCGGCACAATTGTTGAAGCCAACGACTGCCGCAGAAAGAAAAAGCAAACGTGAAAAACGCTTGCAGGTCAAAATCTTGCGTGATGCTGATGATCAGCTCATCTACTTCTCTTTTCTCGTGTACGCCAATTGCATGAATTTGGTTTCTTCACCGTCCTTGGGAGTGATGTACATGGTCATCACACGTCTTCCATCCTTGTAGACCGTGGTCAACCTGTGTTTGGCCGGGTTGCCGTCCATGCCAGGTGCAATTCCGACAAGAGTCATTGTCTTTTTGTCTTTGTCGTAGTCACCCTTCAAGTGCATTATTCCAGGACTCAAAGAATCCACCCAAGTTCCAACGTATTTCTTTGCCTCGGCGTCATAGCCAGTGCTTCCATGGCCTTTGAATTCTAACCCCATCATTTTGCCTTCAAAGTTGCTGATCAGCCAAAAGTCGCCCAGCATCCTGTTGGATTCAATGCCTTTGGTGACTTCAGGAGTTCCACTTGCGTAATTGGTGATTTCAACATCCCACTCCCCGACATCGTCTTTAAGAACATCGTATTCGGGGCCTTCAGTTGGCACCTGAGCAACCGCGTTGGATTGCAAGAGTCCGTATTGAACCATCACGAAACCGATCGCGAAGGTAAGCAATTTGAGTGAGTCTGGCATTTTGACTTCCTGGAAGGTACTGAAACTGAATGTATCGCTGACTGTCGGCGATAATTGGATATTCTAGCGGACAAGTGATGCATATTATACCTATCTCAGGAAACGCTCGAAGGGCACAAGCGACGAATACAAAGCCACCGTAAGAAACAGTTGGGGGCAAGAGACTCCTCTAAAACAGCTATCCCGATCAAGCATTCGAGATTTCTTGGATTGGGTTTGCGACGATGCGGTTGAACAAGGAGGTGAGAATCTGGAGCGGACAAAGACTGGCTGCTGAAGGACCTCCGCAAGACCTGCGCGAGATACTATGACGAACACATGCCTGAGTCTTTC
>JGI12048J13642_10188306_pt1 | contig 13268 bp, 9 predicted proteins | sample ElkSlonscriptome_16_FD_13642 | JGI IMG/M metagenome (IMG submission 13642) | reverse complement strand
TGAAACTGAGCTGCTGTCGATCAAGATGACTTCGCTAAACCGATCCAAAATCGGAGCCAAGCACTCATCGGAATTGATCACAAATCGAGTCATGCTCTCGAAAAGGAGCTTGAAGAACAACTCAAGACTACTGGAATACCGCTGCTCAATCGCTTGCGGCGACACGTCGACTCCCGAGGCAACCGCCATACAGGCAATGTCTTCGAAGGTGGCATTGGGATTCTTTAAAAACGCCAGGATGAACGTTTGCGCAAGGCTGCTTGGCGTGAATTTCCTCCTGCGTTTTACCGCCTTTGCTTGCGAATTGATTTCTTCGGCATGCTTAAGAAAGATGCTCTTTAATGCGTTGGAAACCTTTGTTAACATGTCCATGCGGAAGCTCCTTCTCCCAGAATTGAATTGTTTTTGCGAGCAACAATTCTGATGGAACTTCCGCTTTTTTAATACACCAATTTCTTAACTTGATGCGTATGGGGACCAGCCCCCAAACCCCCGAGGTTTTCTAAGAGCATGACTCCGGTGTTCGATGAATTGGTTCACGGCTTGGTAGTATTGTGGTAACATAGGTTTGCTCGGTGAAGCGGACGGCAGCTCTGGTGAGGACCAACTGACTTTGCAATCTCGGCGCGGTTGAGTTGACCTAACTCGGGAAGGTCAGACATCAAGGTTGCAACTGTCACCTTTCCAACTCCATCAACCGATTCACAGATTTCGATTTTGCGTGCATTCTTCTTGTCTGCGGCAACCGCTTTTTTGATGCGCTTTTCTAGTGCTTTTTTCTGGTTTTTCAGGCTTTCTAGCGATTCTCGTATCATTTCTTTTACCTCCGAATCGTAAGCTTGTTTCAAGCGGTTGGACTCTTGGTTGATAAGATCGAGCAACTGCTTACGTCGAGTGACCAGTGCATCAAGCTTCTCGCTCTCAGAACTGGGGATTGCTTTCGGTTCTGGCTGAACAACCTCTCCAAACTTTGCGATCACTTTGGCATCGATCGGATCGGTCTTTGCATCGTGACCAATCCCTTTGGCGAAGTGTCGCACCTGTTTCGGATTAACAATTGCAACATCCAGGTCATTTGCTTGCAACCATTTTACGATTTGTCGTTCGTAACCTCCGGTCGCTTCTACAACAAATAAAGCGTCCTTGAATGCTTTAACTTACTTACCGAGCTTCGTCTTAAAAGCGGCGTCATCATTTTCAACGACTTTTGGTAAACCTCCGTGGCTTGTAAAGAAATCGAGTTTGTCTTTGGCAACATCGATTCCGATAACTGAGCGATTTGATTCTTGGTTAGATTTCATCACTTAGCTCCCATTCTAGTAAAATTCGAGCTAGCCGCTTTAGGCCGCTCCAGCAACGGTTCGGGTTAAAAAATGAGCGACTGGCGATCATGCTGACCCACGACTTCAAACAGTCAAGACTCGGGCGATCTACCAGCCGCCGCGTCGATCCCAATGCGTCAGGATCACCCGCGTGACTCTGTTTCGATGTTATCATAATGACCATCGATTTAAAGGCTGTTGCTAGATACTAGAAAGTCGCTACCGCGACTCTTGCTGATCAGGTGCTTCTAAGCCGAACGTTCTGTAACGGATAGACGCCTACGTTTTGAAGCGTTTGTGTGGGCGCATAAAAAATCGCGGCAGAGACGAGTTCTTGGAACTCGTCTCGCCGCGTTTTGAAAACTCACGAACTTTGATGCGATCGACGCTTGCGATCGCGATCCGTCAATTACTTACGTCGTCGACGAGCAACCATGGCAACCGAACCCAATCCAAGCAAAGCCAGCGAGGTTGGTTCTGGGACTGCTGATACAGAACCTTGGATTGCAACGTTGTCAACCCACAAGTGGTGTCCGCCTCCCGAACCTGTTCCGCTCGAGAACGCGATCTGAATGATTGCCGTTCCGCCTGCTTCGAGGGTGTTGTCAGCCAACCCAGCCAGTGAAAGGTCAATCTCATCATGCTGATCTTGAGTAGCATTTGGCGCTGCACCAAGACTGGTAATCGCATCATCTACCGACGTGAAAACATTGCCGACCGTAATGTCGCTGCCGGCCAAGACGTTCAATGCATAGGCTCTGGGTGCATTGGGACGGAAGGCAAGAGCATCCATGTGGAAACTCAACAGATCATAGGCGTCCGAGGTGCCATTAACGATCGTCATGGTCAGCTGGGCATCGGTAACGCCATTAACTGCAACCAAGTTGACACCAGCACCGACGATCGTCGCGTCTGCCGGAGTTAAACCACCATCATACGAGCCCCATGTCGTGTCGGAACTCGACCCACGATCTTCACTGCCAGCGTTGCTAAAATTAGTCGTCGTGCCGGTTCCGGTGAAGCCTGTCTCAAGCACGGATGCAACAGGAGCGGCTCCATCGTTAAAATTGTCCCAACCTGCAACAACTGCAGCGTTGGCGCTGGTGCCGCATGCGAAGGCAAACAGCAACCCGAAGGTTGCCTGAAAACAAATAAACTTCTTCATACTCAATTCTCGTTCACTTCGAGGAGAAAAAATGCCCGGTAAACTTCGGCTTACCAGAAAAGGTCTAACAGTTGGGCTGATCAGATGGCGGTCTGTTAGCACGATTAGAGGCAAAATCGACTACATTAAAAACAGCGTATTCTCCTCACAGCCCACATTAACCAATTTAAACATCTTACATGCCCAGCCCACCCCTTTGCGAAGCTTTCTTCGAAAAAAACGAAAAGTTTAATGTTATGGCCGCAGCCGGCTGGCGAGAGTTTATATCGGCAGCGATTTGTTAGTCTATTTTGAAGAGGGCCAGCCGACTCGGTTTGTCGTTCCCGACGATTTTATTGTCTTCGACTGTACACCTGGTGATCGTCGCGTGTTCAAGACATGGGAGGAGGAGCGGTCGCCCGATGTTGTCTTTGAAGTCACTTCACGTGGAACGAGTTCTACCGACATTGTTGATAAGCGAATCATTTACGAGCAAATGGGAGTTTCGGATTATTTTCTCTATGACCCGAATGCCAAATACTTACGCCCACTTCTACAGGGGTATCGTTTAGCCAATGGCATCTTGACTGAAATCCCTTCGGTTGAGGGCTATTTGATGAGTGATCGATTGGATGATAGGCCTCGATTGAGTGGTCAGAAGTTGGAAATGTTTGACATCGAGTCGGGCGAACTGCTTTTAACCGAAGCGGAGGCAGAGCATCAAAACGCCGAAAAGGTAAGCCAGCAAGCCGAGGCCGAACGCCAAGCCCGTCTCGTCGTCGAAGCCCAACTACAAGCTTTGCAAGCAGAACTTGAACGCATCAAACGAGGCGAAACAAACGAGTCGTCGTAGTCGAAGGCTGGATCAAGTCGCGGTAGCGACGCTGACCCGGCAACACCCCAAACTCGTTGATCCCGAGGGGCGTTCACCGACGTTCCACCAAAATGAGTGTTTGATTAGCGGAGATTAGTGTTCCCAAAATTCAGCTATCAGGAACACTAATCTTCGCTAATCTCACACTAATCATGGAGTAGTTGCTTAAGCGTATGGGGTATTCGCTTCGCTCGACCCCTGGATATCTTCTTTGACCCCTCCGTGGTCGTTTTTTCGCGTAGTTCCACCATTCCTAACCTGGACACGTTCTGTAAAGGCTCGGCTCCATCGCATGGAAGCGTTTGTGTGGGCGCATAAAAAGTCGCGGCGAGATCGAGTCACTGGGACTCGTCTCGCCGCGATCTTTGCTTTTTCGTCAGCAAGAAATCTGGGTCAGATCCCGGGTCTCTGCCTACTTGCGTCGGCGTCGTGCCAAACCACAAACGCCAGCGATGCCCAATAGGGCGAGGGAGCTGGGTTCGGGGACAGCGGTGATGCCGATGTTATCGATCAGAGTCTCCTGGCCACCACCTGTGCCTGCCGAGGGATCTCCGCCGCTGAAGGCGAGGGTAAAGGTGGCAGTACTACCAGCCTCCCAATTGTTGTCCGTCAGACCGGAAAGATCGGCAAACTGGTCGCGCTGAGCAGCAGTCAATGTAGACATGTTACCACTGACGAGCGTGCCGTTAGCAGCCGTTCCGCCAATCGCACCAGAGAATGTAAGCTCCCAGTCAGGGGCCGATTGGGAAAAGCGGGCGGCACCATCGAAATAAAACCCTGAAAAGGCTATGTCCGAGCCCGTGTTGTTGACTAGATCAAAGATGAGCGAGCCGGGCTTTTGGCTACGGTTCAGGCTCAGGTTTGTGCCCTGATTGCTGGTCGTGCCAGTGTCTGTCGTTGCTGCGGCGATCGAGGTGCTCAGACTACCGAATGTGCCGTCATTGCTCGCTCCAAACACGTTGTTGTTCCAATCATCCCAGTTGCCACCGGGCCCGGCTGACATGGTCGCCACCGTATCAGTCAAAAACTGCGAGGGACCTGAACTGCTTGGCGGAGCGGCTCCAAAGGTATCCCAGCCGGCTACTAGAACAGCAGCTTGCGCGGTGCATGGCATCGCCAACAAGGCGAACAAGCCCAAAACGATAAATTTCTTCATAATCAATTCACTTCCTTTAAGAGAGGAAAACATTCTAGTAATTGAGCCCTAGCAGAGGAGCTCATCGATGTGATCGCTTACCACCGTCGGATTGCCAACAAGTACAAATCGCATTAACGACGGTACAAGTGTTCGTTTCCGTTCCTCAATTACAGTTCGTATTTAGTTCGACGGAACGAGACGTTGTCATGCGCGTGGACTGGTAAAGCGATCTCGCAAAACAGGAATGGCCGATAAAATAGAAAGTCAACGCAGGAAATCGAAAAAAAATGGCAAATGGGGTCGAGTTTCGATAAATCGACTCATTTGCTGTTCCGATACGGTGACATTTGAACACTAATCGCGTTTTCCTTAATCGTTGTTGATAAAGGCCGAAACGGGACCAGTGCGATAGGGGTACATTAACGGCAAAGCCGGAGAAGGTGCATTCACTATTCGTCGAACAATAGTTTGTCGTTGTTGGCGATTGCGTTGCGAACGTAAGACTGATCAGCGTCGCTTAATCTGTCTAGCGGAACGACAACGATCGAACCGTCGGTTTTCTTGAGCGCGACTTTGCCTTGTTTGACACCGACCAACAAAGCGTCGAGCGAATGTTCGCCCGTGACGTCGGTCCAACGCCGATTGGCTTCGGCTTTCGTCACCGCGTTTTCTCTCGTCACCGCGTTTTCTCTCGGCGCTGCAGCAACAACCACTCGAACCCGATTTTCAGGCGTTACCTGTGGCTGCGAACGACCATCGATCTCTACCAGCGCCGACGTGTTGGAACGTGAATTTGACTTCACCGTTACATCACGCCAACCCAGACTCGATCCATCGCCAAGATAGAAGTTCAACTTGCTGCCTCTACGAGCGGGATTACGGCCCTGATCTTTTCGTGTCGTTGCGTTGCCGCGTTCTTCCACTCGAACGATTGCAAATCGGCCGTCAAAGCGGAGATCAAATTCCTTGTTGTCATAATTTGCATTGGGATCGTCTTGCGAAAGAATGAAGTCGGTGATCCTGGTTTGGCCAACTTGCGACACGACGATTGCACCGACACATTTTCCCCCATCCATCAAGGGCTGAACCTGCTCAATGCTCGGTTCTTTGGTTGCGGATGGTTCAAAGACCGCAATGAAGGGCTGATTCCAAGCTTCGCCCCGTTTTCGAATCGCCACGATTTGCGTCTTTTTCTCATCATAGCCGTTGATCGCTTCTCGGGTGGGCGGCCCCAGTGCGGTGGTGTATTCGTGTTGAACACCCGAAGGGACAAACATTTGCATGTAACGGTTGTCGCGAGCGATATGAAACTGGATCTTGACCGCTTCGTCGGTCGATTCGGTCGCTTGTTCGTTTTCAAAAAATCGCCAACCAGGGGCATGAACGATATCACCAATATCGTTGTCGTATCGGTCCGTAGGTCGCAGCGACAGTGGCTTGTCCTGGCCATCGGTGATTCGTGTTTCATCACCAAGGTTGTGGTAGATGTAGTCGTGGAATTTGTTTTGCACCAAGGAGATCACCCGAAACATATCGAAATAATAGCCTGTGGTTTCGCTGGTACGAATCACACTCAATGTACGCTGTTGTCGACATTTGTTGACTTCATCATTGAGAAACTGAGTCGCAAAACTGAACGATTCACTGACTGGATCCTGCATGTGTTGCGGCTCGGCAGCGATGTTCACCGCCGTGTTTTGCCAGACGTTGGCTTGGCTCTTCCAAGAACCTTCGTTTCGCCCATGCGACGTTCCATTGGTAATGACGGTGTTGTTGCCGGCATACAGCCGGAAATAGTCGGTATGTAACGGGTCACTGCGTTGCCGAGTCGATGGCGGCAATCCGCCGCCCGGTGCCATCACGTACCCAGCCCCATACAATTCCATCGCAATGCCCGTGCAATGAGAATGAACGTAGTGAGCACCGCCGATGTACCCGTTGAGTCCATACAGTTCGTTATTAGATTCCACGAAGTTTCGTTGCAGCGTGATGCCTGCGTGTTCCACAACAACGGTCGTCCGATAGTCGATGGCCCCCTGAACCGAGTTTGGGATGTCGATGCCCCAAAACAGCTCGAGTGCTCCGAAGTTGCCGTAGACAGAATTGGACATGTTTGGTTTGTAGCCACCGCTGTTTTCATACATCTTTTTGAGAGCGATGGCGGCGCGTTGTTTCCAATCGTCATAGCCTCGGCGGTCGGAGAGGTGCATGATGTACCGTAAACTATCGGCTCCACCGTTCCTTCTCCTCTTTGAATCACCGTAGCGGATCGACCTGCCGTCCGGATTGTTCAGATTTGCTAAGACGAACGTTCCCTCGAAGATGCCTTTGGCTTTGGAGGTAACATTCATTCTTGGCATCAGACGATCGACAATGTTCAAGATCATGATCATGTTCGACTGAAAGCTATAGCTATACGATTCTGGCCAGATCCCCTGGCGAGAATACATTCGCATCAGTGTGTTTTGGAAAGAAGCCTGATGATGAGTGCCCTTGTCCCAGAAAACCCGGAACAGTCTTTCTCGCTCGGCATCGTCCTCGATGCACAAAATCGGAAACAGGGCTCCGGGGGCGGTGAGCACCGGATGGTTCGAGACGACTCGGCCGTGTTGGTCCGGTCCACCGTATTCTTGAAGAATGTTGCCCGCCACGTTCCAAAGAGCTTTTTGAGTCGCCGCGAAATCAAAAGGGACTCGATCATTCTTCGCGACATCATAGACGCGGGTTCTGGGATGCTTGATGAAGTCGTAGACGAAGTCATAGGCCAGAGCGAACTGGTCGTAGGTGGTCCGACCGTCAAAGAATGGATCGCCCATGATCTCCGTCGTCTTGGGAGTCCGTCCGGCCAGCCGCGAAGAGTAGGCGGCAATAATATCGGCCGACAACTGGGCGTAGGACTCATCCCTCGTCAAGAAATAAAGCATCCCCGACTCGGACGCCATCGTTAGAATCGCGTTGTGCTTACTCATGTGATCCCCGAAATTCGGGATCGTTTTCAGAATCGCATCGGGCTGCGAAATGTGCCTGTTCTTGGCCGCATCGACATGCTGATGCAGTTGCATGACAATGCTTTTTGCCCAGGCATACCGCTCTATTTTTTCGAGGATCAGCGGTCTTTCTTGGTCGGTGACCCAAATCGAGGGATGGTCCAGCGATTGCCCCAGGGCCTTTGAGGCACTGATCAAAATCAACCCGGACAAAAGCAACATCAATGCAGTTATGCGTGGCTTACTTGATCGATTAATTCTGAATACCATGGTCCTTCCGGTCTTCAATCGGTTGTTTTCAATTATTGCTAGTCCCGCAACAGTTTGCGGTTGTTCGCGATTGCGTTGCGTATGTATTCCTGGTCGGCATTGCTAAAATTGTGCATCGGAACGACACTGAACGAGCCATCCTTTTTTCTAATTGCGACATTGCCTTCTTTGACGCCGAACAACACTGCGTCGACAGAGAATTCGCCGGTCACGTCTGTCCAGCGACGGATGGACTGCTCCGTCTTTCGATCGGACACAGGCCTAAAATTCTTGAAGCGATAGTCCACTACATTCAAGGGGCTGGGAATCCCGTCAACGGGATTCGATCGTGTGGTTTTGATTTCCCTCGGTGGTGGAAGTTGGCTGTAGATCGACAGGACGCAGTCCTGCTCCCAGCGTTGGAGGTCCAAGACCGCCTCACCGTAAACAGGATGGGGTTGAGGCAGTTTGACGTTGGTCCAATTCCAATTGGTTTTCCGCGCATTGGGCTCCCCCACGGCGATAAGAAGTCGATTGCCGGATTCGGAAACCAGAATCAGTGAACCGTCTTCTGCTCCGACCAGCTTCGGTCGGCCACCGGAAAATGGCAATACTTCATGATTCCACTTTCCCTCGCTGGTTCGCCAATAGTGAACAAAGCGGCGGTCGTTAACGGTTTTCACTTGCTGGAGAACCATGATGTGGACGCGTCCGTCGGGATAGGCGTAGTGGGTGTTCTGATTCGAAAGTCTTACTCCGATTGCAATGGGTGCGACCACCAAACCCGGCGAGTTGAGATGAATGAACTCCTTTCCAGTTTGCCCGATCACTTTGCCATCCGAGTTGCGCCAAGAGCGTCCATCGTCATCGCTATATACATAGCAAAGATCGTGTTGATTCGTGGAGCTCGTTTTCTCGAATCGATCGCGCCAAATCCACGATGCGTGCAGCCGTTTTCCTGCATACGACAGGGAATTCATGTACGGGCAGCGGAAGAGACTGGTTTTCCCGTTGGCCCTGTAGGTTCCGATATCACGTGAGATAAATTTGCCCAGGCCACGAATATAGTCGTGCTTGTACCCGTCATATTTCTCGATCATTCCGTCTCCGTTGCCGGAAGTGACGGATCGATAATAGAGCATGAGATCGCCGCTTGCTGTTGGAAAGAATCGCGGGTACGTGACCTTCTCGTGGGCCTTCACGGAACCAAGCCTGTGCACGACTTTACTGAAGACGTCCGCATTCCATTCCACGGTTTCCGGCCGATGGGCGGCCCCCGGCTTCGAAAAGCGGTAATTCAGTTGGCTTGCGTGGTGGTCGAAGGCCATGTGAATGGTTCCATCCTTGTCGCAAATGCCGATAACGGCAGTGTTGTGCGAATCATTTGTTTTGAACTTGTGGTCGGAGAAATGAATCACGTCCCAGGTGCGGTCCTGAAGTCTTCGGCGGCCAATGCAGACCCGCCTTTCGGAATCGAAAAACGTGACGTATTGCCAGCCACGATAAGTTTTCAGTGGCGATTGTTGATGGGTGCGACCGTTGACCGTGTTGCCAAATCGCGTTGCGGGGCCATCGGCGAAGGTCAAAGCACTTTGCTCAACTGTCGTCGCTGCGATCAATTCGATATCGTCTGCCTGCAGCTCAACTGGATCGAATGCGGCAAAGGCCGCTAAGAACAGCAAACTGAGCAATGTGAACGACTTGAAAGTCATTTTTAGTCGTTTATCTTGCAAAATCATCTTCGGATACCTCTTGTCATTGAGGATCGAGTCGAGAACAAGAGTCGGATCTAATCGGTAGCTACCGTCGCGGAGCCGGTGGTGTCCACACTGTGGCGAGCGTAGCTACAACGGTTATCCTATTTTTCCGCTACCGGTTTGCAGAACAGAATCATATTCGGACGCGACTTTTGACCCTTGCCCTGATCGGCATTACCAGGGATGCGCAAATCTTCGTCCTTGGCCAATCGTTTCTTGTAGAGTTGGAGCGATCCCCGGTTTAGGGTGACTTGGTCACCGGTCTTACGAAAGTCTTTCAGCCAAGCCGGGACCGGCACCTTCGGGTCGTGAGCAACATACAAGTCGAGAGCTTGTCCGGCGGTTGCGACGATGTAATCAGCGGCCCAGTAGGCACTGTCACCGTTTGCCGTCCGGATCACTTGGCTGTCTTCCAAATAGTCGGGGACTTTCTCGATCATGATTCGGGCATCGTCGGAGTAGGCAAGCATTTCGTGCTGATAAGGATCTTCCATACCACCGGCACCGGTGCCGGTATAGGCGAACATCGAAAACAATCGCTCGGATGCTGGAGTCTCTGCCATCGCCGCTGGCGGTGCATGACGCAGTTCATTCAGCTCGGCAAGCTTTTCAGCATCGATTGAGGGACGCTCCGGTAGTGACGTTTCGAAGACGACCGGAAGCGTTTTGACAATACCGCCCTGCATCTCGATTGGCTTGGAACTCAAACGCAACGTGGCAGGTTCGAGGCCCTCGCGCCTTGCCGTCAGCACGACCTCTCCCGCTTGCAACGTCGATCGGATGCTGACGCGATTGATCCCGCACTCGGTATCGAGATACAGATGGTTTATGCTGTCTTCGGTGCCGCTGTTGTAACCACCCCGCCAAATGCCGGGCCCGGAAACTTCAAAATCGACTCGTGCTTGGTCGGTCGGGCAGCGACGGCCTGCGGCATCGACGACTTCGAAATCGACCAACGCGATGTCCGAACCATCGGCCAACCAACCGCCCGGTGCGGTCATCGGGGTGAGCCGTATCGCGGCGGGCTCGCCAGCGGTCTGCTTCACTTGGCTTGCGATTTGGGCACCATCGCGATACGCGACAACTTTGATTTCACCCGATTCAAATGCAACATTCGGCCATGTGAACAGCGTGTTCAAACTACGCTGCCCTTCTCCAAGACTCTTGCCGTTGACGAACAGTTCCGCTTGGTCCGCTTTGGCGACCGCGTACATCGGTTTCACCGTCCCCGCCGGATAACTCCAATGCCCAATCAAGTGGACGCGATCTTCGTCGTCCCACGTAGCCTGGAGCGCCCAGTACGCTTCTTTGGGCAACCGCACGGCGTCAACTTCGCCGGTCGCACGGGCAACATCCGTTCGTTGCCGGGTGCCGTGCGTTCCGTCGGAGAAAATCCAGTTCGCGCCGCCCGAGTGATCGGGCTTGCTGCCAAACAACGTCCACCATTCGTTGATCGCGTTGATTGCGAAGCCTTCGGAGGTCAGATTGTACGTGTTCAACTCGGCCAGCTTGCCAAGGTTGCCGAAATCCGGAGGCGAAAACTTGTCCCAAACTCGCCGAGGCGTTTCGGTGCGGTCGTATTCGGTTTCAACCACTGCCAACGACGGTAACGCTCGCGCCCGACCGACCGTGCCCAATTCAACATCAACACTTTCCAGCATTCCAGGAGTCGACATCCGGAATCCGAAATAGCGTTGTCCCTTGGGATCCCACTTCCGCGTGATCGCTTTCATCGCGGCCGCATGTTTCGGACTGACATTGTAGTTGCCGCCTTCCCACACGCAGATCGTAGGATGATTCCGGTAGTAAATGATCATGTCCCGAAAAGCGGCGGTGCGAGTCTTCCAAGCTTCCCCCTCACAATCGCGTTCGCCGTCCACACCTGGCATGATGGTTACGAACCCATATTTGTCGCTACTCTCGACACCCACCGCCGGCCCGGCGCAGTGTCCCCAGCGGATCATGTTGCCACCAGCCTGTTCCATTAGCTTCAGCGTATAGTCATGCATCCAGTTGGGAATTCCGGCCCCCAATCCAGCCCAACCCGCAATCGGCTTTTGCCCCCAACCGTGTAGCTTCAGCGGATGGCCATTGATCCAAAATCCGGTATCTCTGTCAAAACGGAAATTGCGAAAACCGAACGGAGTGGTGCTGACGTCGCGCGTCGCCCCATCAACGAGGACTTCGACACGCACCGTGTAAAGATACGGATAGGCGGGCTCCCACAGATGCGGATCAGCGACATCCAATGCCGACGCGACTTTCAACTTTCCGCCCGCTGGAATGTTCGCCGGTTTTTCCGATTGAGCCACCGCATTGCCGCTCGAATCCAACAATGAAAACGTGACGGTGGCAGGGACCGGCTTGTCCTGCGAGTTTTCGATTTCAGCCGTCACGCCAACCGTTGCTTGATCCTTGCTGAGCGATTCGGCCCAGGCGTAGATGCCTTCCGTTTGAAGGTTGGCATAGAGCGGCAATGTCACGTGGACCGGGTCGAGCACATGCAGATAAACATTTCGATAGATTCCGCCATGGGGTGGATGCCAATTTTGGTGATGCCAGGGGGTATCGCCGGAATAGAGCTTCGGCTCCACCGTGTTGTCAACCTTGACGGCCAGTACGTTCTTTCCGCTCTCGTTCAGATAGGGGGTCAGGTTGAAAGCGAATGGAATGAACCCGGTCTTGTCTTGCCCAAGATGATGTCCATTTAGATAGACATCGGCGACCTGGCGTACGCCTTCGAACTCGATGTACACTTGCCTGCCCTGCGAACCGATAGGCAGCGAAAACTCTTTGCGATACCACGCGGTGCCCTGCCACAAATCGGACTCTCCCTGATGCCCGCCGGTGCCAAAGTCATCAAACGTGTCGATATCGTTCCAGGTATGCGGACAACTGACGTTCGTCCAGTCGCTGGCGTCAAATTCCGCTGCCTCCGCTCCCTTCACATCCGCACGGATGAACCGCCAATCGGCGTTCAGATTCAGTTTTCGTGCTAATCGATCGGTCTGCTGCGATGGAGCGGTCGCCGGAAACAATCCGATCAAGGCCGCTGCTACAAATACTAAATTCTTGAGGCGCATATCAGTACTTTTTTTGCTAAGTTCGTTGTCTTACTAAGTGAGCTCTAAGCAGGTCAGGGGAAGATATCCCGCGTCGGCGACCTGATCTGCTTCATAATTCTATAATAGTTGGCGGTTCGTTTGATGTCGCCGCGACACCATGTCACGCTCCCGGCGAAGAACTGCACGACCTACTTCGGGGGAAGTGGTTAACTTCGTTGACGCTTGTTGTACCTCTCCCAACGCAGCTCTTGTTGTTACACCCAAGTCGCATGCAACGTACACGGGCCAATGGCCAATCCGTTTAAATAACCCAGCCTATCAGAGACTGCTCAAGTAGTAGCATTGTTTTTAGGCCGGAGGCCGACATATCCTTGCTATTAACTGAGCAGTCTCCGGCGGGCTTGGCTAGGTAACTTGTCGGGGCTTTGCCCCTAACATTCCAAATTGTGTGTAACAACAGCGGCGAAGCCGCCTTGTGAAAACCACTTCTCTTCCGCCCCTTAGCCAACCGAGATCGTGACTTCCGCTTTTTCGCCCGCTTGTTTTGCCAATTTTGCAATAATCGGAACGGCTTCTGCCCCAGGAACCATATTGAACACGCGGCCCTTCTTGGTGTCCTTAATCGACAGGGGAACATTCGACTTAACGACGACCGTTCCGCCAGGTTTGTCGATCTCGATGTGAGTCTCGGAAATCTGTCGAACAGATTCGCCACTTGGTGAGAGGATCGGA